>Ga0209745_1000190_pt1 | contig 35157 bp, 32 predicted proteins | sample BarGraNGADG00312_FD_184495 | JGI IMG/M metagenome (GOLD analysis project Ga0209745, IMG submission 184495) | Arctic peat soil microbial communities from Barrow, Alaska - Barrow Graham LP Ref core NGADG0004-312 (SPAdes) (version 2) | ecosystem: Environmental > Terrestrial > Soil > Wetlands > Peat... | reverse complement strand
CGGCCCGGCCACAATTGGGATACTCCATACGGGGGTTACAGTTGCGAAGTTGCGCACACGCTACTGCCTTAACCGAGAAACCTCAAGTCCATTCCCCGATCATCGCGCCGTACTTCGAATAGACTTCCGCGACGAGCTCTCGCGCCTTGGGATTGCCCCAGTCGTGCATCCACTCCGATACGAGCGACTCGAGGGTTATCGGGACGACGCCGGCCTGCAACATCCTCTCGATGGCGAACTGGTGCGCCTCGGGCGTGGAGTCGCCCGCGGCATCGATGAGGCCGTACGACTCGAGGCCTTCCTTGATGGCGTGAAGCGCGCTGTAGGCGAAACACATGCTTGTCCAAAGCCCTGAAACCACTATCTTGCGCCGCCCGGTGGCCTTGACCGCGTTCCAGGTCGCTTCGTCCTCGAACGCGTCGAAGCCGGGCACCTTGCGGGCATGGACTTCGACGTCGGGAAACAGACCGGTGATCTCGGGAATGAAGTCGCCGTTCGATTTGGGATTGATCGCCGACAGGACGACAGGGACTCCCAGGATCTTCGCGGCCTTCGCGGCGCCTATCGCCGCCGCCTTGATCCTGGTCTTATCACCGGACGCGACGCTCTTGAACATCGTCCTCTGGTAGTCAATGAGAACAAGCGTGCTGTTCTCGACGCTCAGCAACTCGAGTCTCGCGTTTTCGATTTCGGACATCCCCATAGCCTCCCGGATAGAAGAAGTGCGCGTTGTCTTGATTCGCTATTACCGCTCTCAATCCTTCGTCTCAGGCAAAGCGAGCGTGATAAGCAATGCAAAAAGAAAAAGCACACGGAGTGGGCTTCGGAGTGCGTTCCGCTACCTGGCTTCAGGCTGCGGACCGCAGCCCGCCGAGCTGTTGCTCGAGATACCTGAGCAACATGTGAGCGGAAGCTGGATTAGTGGCAAGTGGTACGTTGTGAACGTCACACACGCGCATCAGGGCCCTGATGTCGGGCTCGTGCGGCTGGGCCGTCAGCGCGTCCCTGAAGAAGATGACCATGTCGATCTCGCCGCTGGCGATGAGCCCTCCTATCTGGAGATCCCCGCCGTCGGGCCCCGCCAGCATGAGCTTGACCTGCATACCGGTATTCTGTGTGATCATCGAACCGGTTGCTCCAGTCGCGAGCAGCGTGCACTTTCGCAGCGTCTCGATATGCTGATTTGCGAACATGACAATATCGACTTTCTTGGCATCATGGGCGATGAGCGCCACCACGCTCTCGGCGCGGCGCCTGCTCCGCCTGGGAGTGGTAATCGTTTTGTGTTCCATCATTCACCTCCTTTCTTCAAGACAAGCATACAGGCGTAACGTTAAGTGTGGGTTTACGCGAGGTAAGAGGTTGTTTACTTTACTGTCTTGTCACGTAGTGCAGCACCCCGGCCGCGTTGACCTCGAGTATTCCACGCAAGAGCGACGCTTCGGCGTCGGACACGCCCGGTATGTCATCGAAGAGGAGGCCGCCGAGTCTCTTGGCTGTGCGCTCCTCAGGCGGAAGGCTTTCAGCTAGCTCCACCGACCTGCGGACCTGTCGCTCGAACTGCTCCACCACCGCGGCCGGATTGCTCGACGAGCCGTAGTGCGGGAAGAGGAGCACCGCCGGGTTCAGCTTGAGCAGACGCCTGGCGCTGGCGATGGACTTATCGAGCCTGAACTCCGGCGCCGGGGTCGCGGGGTAAACGTAGTCGCACTCTTCTATGTAGTGACCGAGGCAGTCGCCACAGAAGAGCGCTCGCTGTGGCTCTTCCAGGAAGACGAAGTGGCCGCCTGAGTGGCCAGGAGTGTGGTAGGCGGTCATCCTGCGGTTCGGGCCGAGCTGCAATACGAAGCGGTCGGTCATGGGAATGACCCGTTCGGGAGGCACCGGCAGCATGGTCCCATAGTCAGGCGCGATGTCACCCAGGGACTTGGCGGCGCTGCTCACGAGCCTCGCCGGGTCGGCCATGTATTTAGCGCTACGCTCATCAACGACTATCATCGCGTTCGGACAGCGGTCAAGGAGCACTGACGCACCGCCCGCATGATCGAGGTGGAAGTGCGTCAGGAGGATATAGTCCAGGTCCTCCGGCCCGACGCCGCGCGCCTCCATTCCAGCGAGCACGTTGTCGACAGTCACTGACGGCCCGGCGTCCACGAGTGCGGTCTTCCGGCCAGTGAGAAGGAACGACCCGCATTGGCGCGGCAGCCCCGCGAACATGCAGTCGATCAGGCTTATGGATTCAATCTCAGGCAACGATCATCATCTACCTTTCGTCCGTTGATAGTATTCCACATCACCGTGACTGGCCATCCACTTGATTTGGGGACAGGCACCAAATCAAGTCGTGTTAAGAATTGCCGACGACGACTTGATAGACTTGAATTGGCGCCTGTCCCCAAATTACGGCCCTAGCGCCCCTGGACATGGACGTCGCCAAGGGTGAGGTGCTGGGGTACCTCGGGCCGAACGGAGCTGGCAAGACCACGACCATCCGGCTGATCCTCGGGCTCATAATGCCGACGGCCGGCGGGGCGTCGGTGTTCGGCCTGGTTCCACGCGCACACCCCGAAAACGTAATAAACGGTGAACGACGCCGTCTTACAAGTGGACAGGAAAGTGGAAAGTGAGAGACCCATTTCTGTAGACTACAGGAGCGGCGAGCAAGGGGAGAAAGCGCGTGGCTAACGGAGAGGTCCGGCAGGTAACCAGGGACATTGACATCGGTGGCGCGACCGCGTTCACGAGGGGTGAACAGGTCACCATCGAACGGGTTGAGCCGAACCCGGAGCGCCCGGAGTACAAGCACGTGGTCTTCTCAAGGCTCACGGGCAGGTGGTACCAGTTGCGCGACGAGGACCTGGATCCGCCTCAGGCCATGGACGCAACGCAGCCTTATTCGCCGGGCGACGCTTTCCAGCAGGGAGTGATACCTTCCGGGCCGCCGGCGCAGTACGTGAGCCCTTCCGACGCCTTCGGCCAGCCTCTCGGCGCGGGACGGACCTACGCTGTGCCGATGACGCAGACAAAGAAGATGTCGCAAAAGGACGAGCAGCGGGTGATGTGGTATTCAGCCGCCACCGCGGGCCTCGGGCTCCTGATCATCGTCTCAACTTTTCTGCCATGGCTGAGCTTCATGGGCCTGCACGTGGGGAGCGGATGGAACGCCATGCTGCACGGCAGCAGCAGCAACGGGTTCTCTCTGTTCATCCACGGAGAAGGCGTGATTTTCTTTACGGGCTTCTGGTCCATCCTCATCGGTATTGCTGTGATCACGGGCGCGGTCTTGCTCTACACGCGCAACACTGTCGGCAGTTGGGTCGCCGAGATCGCCGGGGGTTTGGGAGTGCTGTTCTCGGTGCTGTCCATCCTCACCGTCGTAACACACAGCCTGAGCGCGGGAGTCGGCCTGTGGCTGTTCGGCCTCTTAAGTCTCGCGACTGCGATCGTGTCCGTGATGACGATCAAGGCGTTCCGCTAGCTCACTTCCAGAGCCAGTGCCAGCCGTCGCCTATCCACGCGCTCATGTGGTCCCATATCAACTTGACGTATAGAAACGCGACCTTGATGGTGCGCTTCGGCTCCTTCTCGTAGTGTCCACCGATCAGCGAGAGCCTCGGGTCTCGCTCGATGTCCCACGGGTACACGCCTCTCCAGCGCGGCGCGCGCCCGAGGTTAATCCTGCCGCCGGTCGCGTTGTAATAGGCGCCCCAGGCCAGCTCGCTGCAGTACCAGCTCCCGCCGTTGGCCTGCTTGGAGTAGAAGCGGATGTCGTAAGGACACTGCTTTTCGACCTGCTTGCGTGCGAAGGCAACGGCGCGCAGGCGCGTTGCGTTATCGACGTTCAAACGCATGTAGCTCACCCAGGTCATGGCCGGGTCCTGCCAGTCCACCTCGGTCCGGATGCCAACGTTCTCGCTCTCGCTGGCCGCCTCGAGGACTTCGCCGTCACCCGCGTAAATCGCGACGTGGCTCCACGCGCCCGGCACCAGGCTCTCCGGGATGAGCCCCAGCAGGATGTCTCCGGGGATGAGCGCGCTCCGCAGCGTTGTGCCGACCTTGCGGGGGTCGTTCTCAAAGGTCATGTTATCGACCGGCGTGATCACGTCTCGGTAGAGCGAAAAAGCTGTCCAGAGGTTCCCATCGCGCCCCACCGGCACGGCGAACGAACGCACCAGGCGCTCACCCGAGAAGACGTCCAGCCGGGCGCCCGAGCCCGAGAGCGACTGGTCGTACCAGCTCACGCTCCGCGCCGAGTAGTCATGTACGTAGAACTGGTAGAGGCCGTCGATCTGGCCATAGATCGTCGCGGTCTCGGTCCCGGGGCCGGGGCGCTTGTCCGTGTCCAGGGTCGCCTGGCCTTCGACGTGCGTGTGAAAGGTGTCCAGGGCGAAAGTCTTGTCTCTTGTGACCGGGCCGGTGACGTGCAGGTCGAGGTCGCTGTGGTCCTGCCAGGTCAGCACGACCCGCCGGGTGACGTCGTGCACGCTGGCGGCAAAAGCGTACGGGGAAGCCGCGAGAGCTACGGCTACAGTAGTAATGAGGGCAATCGACCTGACAAAACGACTCATATCATCCCCGGGAGAAAGCGTGCGCCACGATTCTTCTATTTATCGGTGGGCGCGCTTTTTCCTGCCGAGAGGCTTAAGAGTGAAAAAAGAGGCGGCATTGCGCCGCATCTGCTGGTCGGTCCTGTTTTCTCAGGATTCGATGATCTTGGGGTGCTCGCTCGTCGGCATCGCACACCTGCTGAAGAGCTTGAGGCTCCACGAGTGCCATGCCAATGATTCGCGGGGAGGTGGTTCAGGTGAGGCCCCGCCCGTGAGGCTGCTGCGCTGGACGTGGACCGGGTTCTGCTGCAGCCATCTCTGGCTGCGCCTGTGGGCGGCAAGCCAGCCTGTGCTCTCGAACAACGGCCTCGGCGAATCATGTTCCATTCCCAAATGCGGCCACCTCTTCCACCCCTGCAGACCTGATAGTTATCTTTAGATTCGGTGTCAACTTAACGTTCACCTTCAAAGTTTTGAGCGGACCCTCTGCTGGCACTATTTGACCCCGATGCCGGCGCTTACTTCTCTCCGGTCCCGGGTACTCCTGCTATACTTTCTTATTGAATATCGAGCCCGTGTCGGGAACGATGACGGGTGAACGAGGGTCTAATTGTCTAGCGGGGCCGCAACCCCGGAAACAGCCCGTCTACCGGATGGCTTACGCGGACGACGTTCAGTGCCCGCGGAGGAAGGGAGCGACATGAATCGAAGGTTCTCAATTGTGCTGGCGGTGGTGCTGGTGCTGGCCGTGACGGCCATAGCGATAGGGGGTTGTGGAGTGAAAAAAGAATCTAACCAGTCCAAGTCATCTACGCCGGCGACGGCTCCGGCGTCCTCGAGCCCATCGTCGAGCCCGCAGAGCGCGGTGCTGGGCCCGGACGGCAAGCCGCTGAAGACGCTCGCTGACTTTCCTGACGGCCAGGACGGGGCGGACGTCCAGGCGGTGATAAAGACAGACAAGGGCGACATAGTCCTGAGGTTCTTCCCGGACAGCGCTCCGGTCACCGTCGCGAGCTTCATCCACCTGGCCCGCACCGGTTTTTACAACGGCACGACCTTCCACCGCGTGGTGCCCGGCTTCGTCATCCAGGGCGGGGACCTGAAGAGCAAGGACCCCAACGCACAGGACGTCGGCACCGGCGGACCGGGATATAACATCCCACTCGAGGCCAGCAACAGGCCTCACGTCACCGGCACGCTCTCGATGGCGAGGTCCAACGACCCGAACTCGGGTGGCAGCCAGTTCTTCATCTGCCTCGGCGACCAACCCAGCCTGAACGGCCAGTACACGGTGTTCGGTGAGGTCGTCTCCGGCCAGGACGTCGTAAACAAGATCGCGCAGGGCGACGTCATGCGCTCGGTGACCATCGTGCCGAAGACCCAGTAAGCCGCCCCGGCAGCAAGGGGAGTGCAGAGTGTTCGCGCTACGGGCAAGACCGCGTGCAGTGAAAGCTACTGTCGTGCTGTCTCTCGTCGGGCTCGTTGCGGCGGCAGGTCTCGCGGGTTGCGCGAGCGCCCCTCCATCGGGCCGCATGAAAGTAGCCGCCACCATAGTCCCGCTCGCTGACTTCTGCCGGAACGTCGGCGGCGATCTCGTCGATGTCGAGACGCTGATCCCGGCGGGCGCGAGCGCGCACGTCTTCGAGCCGACCGCTTCGCAGTTCGTCTTCGTGAGTCAGTGCAAGGTCTTCGTCATGTCCGGGCTCAACCTCGAGACCTGGGCCGCAGGAGTGATAAAGAAAGTCGGCGGCAAAGGCACGGTCGTGGTCGTGACGTCCGACGCCGTGCCGAAGGGCAAGTTGATAAGAGCGGGCGCCTACAATGGAGAGAAGGGCTCGCCAAGCGCCCCTTACGACCCTCACATCTGGCTCGACCCCACGATTGCGATGTACGAGGTGAGAGCGATACAGGACGGCTTCATAGAGGCGGACCCTGCGCACAAAGCCGTCTACACGGCAAACGCCGCGGCGTACATCACGCAGCTCGCACAGCTCGACCGCGAGATCACCGCCAGGACCTCGACCTTCAAGCATAAGGATTTCGTCGCACTGCACCCGGGATGGTCATACTTCTCGCGGAGATACGGTATCATGCAGGCTGGCGCGGTGGAGGAGTTCCCCGAGCAGGAGCCGAGCGGAAAGCAGATCGCCGACATTGTCAAAAAGGTCAAGTCTCTCAATATCAAGGTCATCTTCGCGGAGCCGCAGATCAGCGCTAAGGCGGCCCAGGTGATAGCGTCGTCCATACCGGGTATGAAGGTCCTCTTCCTTGACCCCCTGGGCGACCCCGCGAAGCCGGACGTGAGCACGTACATCAAGACGATGCGGCACAACGTCGACGTGATGGCGGAGGCTCTGCAATGAGCCGGCCGCGCAAGAACCACGCCTGCAAAGTGGGCGCGTACTTCGACTCGACGGGCGAAGGCTCCCGCGTGCTCATCGACATCGAGCACGTGTTCGTCGAGCTGGGCGGGCAGCCCGTCCTTCAGGACATCACATTCACTCTGAACGACAGGATGTTCCTCGGCGTCATCGGCCCCAACGGCGCGGGCAAGACCACGCTCCTGCGCGTGATACTCGGCCTGGTCAAGCCGACGAGTGGGACCGTGTGCGTCATGGGCATGGAGCCCGACGAGCTCAAAGGAGAGCTGCACCACATCGGCTACGTTCCGCAGTCGGTCCTCTTCGACCCGATCTTCCCGGTCTCCGTTTACGACGTGGTGATGATGGGCAGGATCTGCTGCATAGGACGCTTCCGCTTCGCCAAGAAGTCTGACAAGCAGGCGGTGATGGACAGCATCCGCATGGTGGGACTCGAGGGGCTTGAGCAGCGACTGATCGGCGAGCTGTCCGGCGGGCAGCAGAAGCGCGCGTTCCTGGCCCGCGCCCTGTGTCGCGAAACGAGGATCCTCCTGCTGGACGAGCCCACCTCCGGCCTCGACATCCCCGCCCAGAGGCAGTTTATGGACCTCCTCACCGACCTCAAGGAACGGCTCGGGCTGTCGGTCGTCTTCGTGTCCCACGACGTGAATGTCCTCGCGCAACACGCGGACGAGATGGTTTGCATCAACAGGTCGATGCACCTGCACGGCAAGCCCGGAGACGTAGTGGGTTCCGAGAGGCTCCAGGAAGCTTACCGCTGCGAGTTCGACTTCCTGGTAGGGCCTGGCGCGCACCATCCCGGGATTGAGGGGGGCCACTGATGCTGTCCTACTCGTTCGGTCAGACCGCGCTCATCGGAGGCTTGTTGATCGCGATCACATGTGCGCTGATGTCCTTCTTCATCGTGGTGCGTCGTCTGGCTTTCGCCGGTATGGGAATATCACACGCGGCCTTCGGCGGCGTCGCCATCGGTATCGCGGCGGGGGTCAACCCGATCGTCACGGCTGCCGGGTTCTGCGTGCTGGTCGCCGGGGGCATTGGCTGGTTCTCGCGAAAGGGAAAGCTGCACGAGGACACGATCATCGGCATACTGTTCTCGGCCTCCATGGCCCTTGGCATCGTGCTCATTGCGGCCGCCCATGCCTACAACCAGGACCTGCTGAGCTACCTGTTCGGAAGCATCCTGGCCGTCGCCTGGACCGACGTGCTCATCCTCGCGATCCTGACCTTGCTCGCGGTCGCTTTCATGTTGCTGTTTTTCAAAGAGCTGCTTTTCTTCGCGTTCGACGAGGAGACCGCCACCGCGAGCGGCGTGCCCGTGAGGTTCGTCTATTACGGCCTCCTGGTCACGATCGCGCTGACCATTGTCGTCTCTATCAAGCTCGTGGGCATAATCCTCGTCTCTGCGCTCATCGTCATCCCCGGAGCGACGGGCCTGCAGCTCTCGCGAAACTACAGGCGCGTCATAGTCTTCTCGATCCTGAGCGCGGTGATATCAGTCGTCGTCGGGCTTCAACTATCGTTCAGCTTCAACGTGGCCTCTGGCGCGACCATCGTACTGGTGATGTTCGCGCTCTTCCTCATCGCCGTCGGCATCTCACCGAGGCGGAGTTACATGGAGGCGCTTCTATCGAAGCGGGCGAAGGCGAAAGCCCAAGGTAGCGAGGTGTCGCAGGGTGAGGGCTCAACCCTCGGCCCGGTCGATCGCGCGCAACCGATCGAGACTTCGCTCACCGTCGGCGATGTAGAGACGAGAGTCGATGACTGAACCGCACCTCGACCGACCCGGCTACATCGAAGGCAACATCATCGACATGCACGCGCACTTCTTCCCCGCGAAGCTGTTCGCCTCGATCTGGCAATGGTTCTACGACCACTACTGGCACATCGCCTACCAGGACACTCCCGAAGGACTCGCACAGACCCTCCGCGGGTTCGGCGTGCGCGAGTTCGTAACCTACAACTACGCTCACAAGCCGGGGATGGCCTCGGAGCTCAACAAGTGGACCGCGGGCTTCGCCCGCAAAGAGCCCGGCGCTCTGCCGTTCGCCACGGTGATGCCGCAGGACGAGGGAAACCTCGAGATGCTCGACTCGCTGTTCACCGAGGAAGGGTTCCTCGGCATCAAGCTTCAGCCGCTGGTCAGCGACTTCTACCTCTGTGACGAACGCATGATGGACGTATACCGGCTGCTGCTCGAGCGCGGCAAGATCCTGGCGGTGCACGCGGGCACCGCTCCCGTCGCCAACGAGTATGTGGGCGCGCAATACTTCGAGCCTGTGTTGCGAGAGCTGCCGGAGCTGAAAGTGATCGTGGCGCACATGGGCGCTTTCGAGTTCGACCGCTTCTTCGGCATGGTGCGCGACTACCCCAACGTCTTCCTGGACACCTCGGTCAACTTCATCGACCCCGATGTGATCGCGGGCCTGGTGGCCCGGGGGAAGTTCCCTCCACTCGAGGTGCCGGCGGGCTTCGACCCCGACGTCCTGGCGGCAATGTCGGACCGCCTGCTGTTCGGCAGCGACTATCCCAATTTTCCCTACAGCTATGAGGACTGTATCGACAGCATCCTCGCCCTGGACATGGGGGAGGAGTTCAACCGCAAGGTGTTCTTCGAGAACGCGGCCCGCCTGGTCGCCTCCGCCCGCTGACTCGAACCGCGCGACCCTGTTCAAGCGATTACCTATATAATTCACGCGTAACTCCTGAATGGAGGGAACTTGCGCATCCTCGTCTGCCATGGCTACCTGCTCAAGGGGACAGGCAGTAATCAATACGTGCAGTCACTGTCCCGTGCTCTGTGCCGGCTCGGGCACGATGTCATGATAATGTGCCAGGAGAGCGAGCCGAGGCTCGACTTCGTATCAGCTTATGTGCGCGAAAAGTCCGGCGGGTCCGATGCGCAGGTGGTGTGGGAGCGCGAGACCGATTACCCGGGCTCCTGCGTCGTTTACAAGCCCGAGATCGGCGGGCTGCTGCCCGTCTATGTCCTCGACAGCTATCCGGGCTTCCGGGTCAAAGAGTTCACCGACCTCGATGACGCCGAGCTCGACTGGTACGTGGACCGCAACCGGCGCGCCCTGCGCCGCGCGATGGAGCAGTTCACCCCCGAGGTCGTACACGCCAACCACGCGGTCATGCTCCCCTACATCGTGCGGCCTTTGACCGAGGAGGCCGGCGTCCCGTATTTCGTCAGCATCCACGGCTCCGCGATCGAGTACACGGTCAAGAAAGATTCCAGGTACGTGCCTTACGGGGCGGAGGGGCTTGAGGGCGCTCGGGGGGTGTTCGTGCCGAGCGAGCACACGGCGAAGCAGGTCACGCAGGTGTTCGGAGACGTGGTCGAAGGACTCGTCGACAAGATAATCCCGATGCCGCCGGGGGTGGACACCGAGCTCTTTACGCTTGCCGAACACGATCTGTGCGAATCGGTGGAGCTGCTGTGCGAGGCGGTAGCCACGCGGGTCGAGGGAGTGACCGTCGGCGACTTCCGCGGGCGGAGGAACGAAGAGCTCCTTCCATGGCGCGACGGGCTGGACTTCGAAGAGGACATCAGCAGCATCAACGCGCTGCACCCCGACTGGCTTCCCGAGGCCGACCTGTCAGAAGTGCTTCCCGCATTTGCGAGGGAGGCCGGCCCGTTTGTCATGTTCCTCGGCAAGCTGCTGGAGACCAAGGGGATCCAGTGCGTTCTACCGGCACTGCCTCTGATCCTGCGGGACAACCCGGACACGAGGCTCGTCATCGTCGGGTTCGGAGAGCTCCGAGGGATGCTGGAGCTGATGCTGTCGGCGCTCGACGAGGGTGACATAGTGATGCTGCGCAAGCTGTGCGAATACGGGAACGGACATTTCACGCTGATGGAGGGTGGGTTCGACCCCGTGCTGAGTTTTCTGGATGACCTGGAGGCGCGTGGCGGGCTCAAGGAGTACATCAGGTTCTGCCACGGCTTCGACCTCCGCGAGGCGGTGCTGTTCACCGGCTACCTGACCCCCGAGGAGCACCGCTACCTGCTGCCGCACGCCAGGGGCGCGCTCGTGCCTTCGCTGGCCCAGGAGGCCTTCGGGCTGGTGGCCACGGAGGCGATGGCGGCCGGCGTCGTGCCTATAGCTTCTCACCACTCCGGCCTCGAGACAGCTCTCGAACCCGTGCGCGAGATCTGGGGCGACGAAGCCGACGCTCTGCTGCTCGACACTCGGGACCGGCTGGTGCAAGGGATAGCGGAAGCCTGCGGGCTCGTGCTCGAGCTCCCGGAGACCATGCTGCGTGCCCGCGGCGCCCAGATGCGTGGAGCAGTGAAGATGAGGTTCTCCTGGGACGCGGTCGCCCGCAACATAGTAGAGACGTTCGAGAAAAACGCATAAAGGGGTCAAACCACTTTTTGCATTTTGACTCAAGGAAATAGACCTGACCCCAAAGACTTGAGCGAGGAGGGTGGCGATGTTCGGTGAGTTCAACGATGTCGTCCGGCGGAAGGTAGAGATATCGGAGTCCGGGCTCGCGTCAGACAAGGTGATGCCTCTCAAGGAGGCGATCGCGAAGTACGTGAAGCCGGGGATGAACCTGCATCTCGGGCACAGCTACGCGCGTCCCTGCGCGGCATACCAGGAGCTTGCGCGGCAATTCTGGGGCAAAGACCCCGGCTTCACGATCAGCACCCTGGGGTTCACGGGCGATATGAACTCTGTGTTCTGCGCCGGCATCCTCAAGAAGGCTATAGCCACTTTCTACGGAGACTCCTACCCCATGCCCGGCCCGAACCCCGTCTACCAGGCGGCCTACCGCGACGGCACGGTGGAGATGGAACACTGGACCATCCTCACATTTTCCATGCGGCTCCTGGCCGGGGCCCTCGGATTTGACTGGATCCCGGGCAACTCGCTGATCGGCACTACCCTGGAGCAGGAGAACAGTGCCGACTTCTTTAAGATCGATACGCCCGACGGCAAAGAGATGGGCTTCGTGCGTGCGCTGCGGCCTGACATAACTTTCCTGCACGGGTGGGCGGCCGACCCTGCGGGCAACCTTGTCTGCGCTCCACCGTACGCGGAGACCGCGAGCTCGGCGCGCGGCGCGAAAGAGGGAGCGATCGTGACGGTCGAGAAGATCGTCGACCACGACTTCATCAAGCGGTACAGCCACTTCGTGAAAGTCCCGTCCTACCTGGTCAAGGCCGTCTGCCTGACGCCGTTCGGCTCGCATCCCGCGGGGATGTCGAACTACGGCCTCGAGAAAGAGGTCACTGGCTACGAGGTGGACCGCGACTTCATCATAAACCTGCGCAATCAGTGCAAGGACCCGGAGAAGCTGCAGGCATGGATGGACGAGTGGGTCCTGGGCTGCGCGGACCATGACGACTACGTCAAGAAGCTCGGGCACGAGCACATCTGGCACCTCAAGGGTAAGTCGGCGCTCAACTCCTGGGAGGACGAGCTCTCTGACGCGGTGCCGACGATGAACGCGGGGCCGGACTACAACCCCATCGAGATGATGATCAGCGTCGGAGCGCGCATCATTGCGAAGAAGTCGCTCGAGAACGGGTACCGGACCATCCTGGCCGGGGTAGGCGCCTCGAACCTCGCCGCGTGGCTGGCCTACTACAGTCTCAGGGAGCAGGACCACGACGCGGACCTGATCGCGGAGGTCGGTTTCTACGGTTACAGCCCTCAGCCGGCTGACCCGTTCATCTTCAACCTCAGGAATGTCCCGCACTGCCGCATGCTCACCGACATCAACGACGTCCTCGGCTCCATCGTCGGTGCGGAGAGCAACCGCTGCGTCGGCTCTCTGGGCGCCGGGCAGGTTGACATGCATGGCAACGTGAACTCGACGTGCATCCCAGAGTTCAAGCTGTTCCTCGTCGGGTCGGGCGGGGCCGCGGACGTCGCGGCAGGCGCGCGCGAGATCATCATCATCATGGACCACGCCACGTTCAGGCTGGTGGAGAAGGTGCCCTACGTGACCTGTCCCGGCGACAGGATCAGCACGGTCGTCACGACGAAAGGCGTGCTGGAGAAACGCGACGGCGAGCTCATCCTCACGGGCTATTTCCCGGGCGAAGGCGGCAAGGAAGCGGCGCTCGCCGACATAATAGAGAACTGCGGCTGGGACTTGAAGGTCGCGGGCGACGTAGCGGAGATCGAGCGGCCGACGCTCGAGGAGCTGCAAAGTGCGAGGATGTTCGACCCGCACTCGTTCTTCCTCGGTAAAGGGGATTGACAGGACATGCTTGGATTGCTATGATTGGTTTGCTTGCTCCGCTTGGCGGGCGGGGCGGGCAAATGAAATCGGGAGAGGGCGTCGCGCCCGGCTCAGGCCAAGGCGCGGCGCTTTATTTTCTGGAAAACGCAAAAAGGGGTCTGACCCCTTTTTGCGTTTAGACACAGATTCACCTTTCAGGTTTGACCCCAAAGGTGAATTATTTCTGGTCTTCGATGAATTTTGCGAACGAGCGGTCGTAGGTGCGCTCGGACGCGGCTGTGAAGGCGCAGGCGGGCAGCTCCTTCTTCGTAACGTGGTAGCGCACGCACTCACAGCACATGCCCTTGCGGGGGCAAGGCTCGTATGAGCAGTTGCAGACGGTAAGGTTCTCGTCGACGTTGGGGCAATCCATGTTCACCTTCCCGGTTATCAGAGAGGTTCGCTGTTCAGTATCTCCGCTCCGGCAGGGCCCAGCTTCAGGAGCTTGACGTCTCCGTCCACCTCGACCCACGTGCGAGACAGCATCCCTTCGGCCGGCTGCCTCGTCCAGGAGCCCGTATTTGCGACGGTGGTAGCGGTTCCCGGCAGCCTGCCGATCCCAGGCCGGTGCGTGTGGCCGTAGATGAAACAGGCCGGATGCGGGTAGTCGAGCTGCGGCAGCAGTTGTTCGATCTCGAGGTAGTTCTCTTTGATGAGCGAGTCGCGCAGCGGTGACTCGAGAAGGTTCTCGGAACGGAACAGCCGACCGACGAAGTTGATGATGTGGTAGTAGCGCAGACCCTCGTCGACCAGCTCCGGGACCCACGGCCACACTGACATTGCACCGCAGAAGACGATGTCCGCCATCTCGATGTCGTGGAGCGTCGACTTCTTGCGCATCTGCTTCATGATGTGCCTGCCGAGCCAGAACGACCGCGCCCAGCCGTTCGACGGCGCGTAGAAGTCGAGGTGATGGCCGTGGGTGAAGATCACGTCCTGCTCGTGGACCTTTCTGACGATGTACGGGTAGACCATCGAGAAGTGGACCTTCGTCTTCGGGTGCGCCACGCCGCTCAGGATGGTGTCGCCATATGAGCGGGCCGGCATGAACTTCGGGATCGAGAGGTCGCCCTGCATTATCCGCACGTCCAGCTCGAGCCTGAACGCGTCGATGAACATCTGGTGGTCGTGATTGCCGGGGATGTACACGATCTTGCGCACGTTCGGCAGTTGCGAAAGGCTGTCGATGAAGTACCTTGCGTGCTTGAGCGCGGGCACCGTCGTCTTCATCCACAGATCGAGGATGTCCCCGAGCAGGATCAGCTCGGAGATCGGGCCACGGTCCGCGAGCGCTTCCATGAACCGGTCGACGAGGCTCGTATCGCTCAGCAGTTCGGAGTCGTCGCCGAAGTGCGTGTCGGAGATCGCGACTATCTTCCCGGAATCACGGGTTTTCTCTTTCTGCGCCAAGGGTCTCTTTCCTGATCGAACGGGTCCTTTGACCAACAAAGGTGAGGCATCCGGCGGCTCGGCCGAAGACCGGAAGGACGGTTTCAAACGACCGTGAGAATATCATAACAGTGGGAGGCCGGCCTCGGTCAATGTCTGTTGCCCAACCGCTCGAGACGGCATGTTTCAGGCTGGATCGTGCCCGGGCACACACACGGACGGGCGGTTGTCCGATGTCAATGCAAGGCCACCATCACGGGCGTATTCTGTGAACAGAAAAGAGCCTCAACCCTCAAAGTGGGAAAGGGAACGGTGTGGGAGATAAGAAGATGGAAAAAGGTTCGAGCGGGCAAGGATACTGCTGCTCATATTGTTCGGATTCCAAGTACCCTTGCGTGAAGATGGAGAAGGCGATGCGGACCGCCGACGAGCGGAAGCAGCCCCGAGCCAGAGAATATTTGAAAAGAAAATAAGGCTTCACTCCTCCCGGGTGCTAGATTCCGGGGCACCCCCCCCGGTTTATCGAGCCACGAGCAGCCCCCAGTGCCATCTCCTGCTGCCGGGCATTCGGGAGGAGTCCCTTTTTTGTCCAGGATCCGGACGAAGGTCCGGGCGAGCGGCATCGAATCTAACAATATGAACATGGCTAGCCTGGTGATGATATGAGTGACGAGAACAGATCTTTTGAAGAAAGAGAAGGAGAAGGCGTAACCGGGGGCGATTTCCGGTTCAGCCCCAGGCCAAACCGAGCTCACGAGATAGAGTGGCGCGACTGGGGCGCCGGCGCTTTCGTGCAGGCCGAGGAGCAGGGTAAGCTCGTGCTCCTCTCCATCTCCGCGGTGTGGTGCCACTGGTGCCACGTCATGGACGAGACGACCTACTCCGATCCGGCGATCATCGAGAAGATAAACAGCGACTTCATCCCCGTGCGCGTCGACAGCGACAGGCGGCCGGACATCAACCGCCGATACAACCAGGGCGGCTGGCCGAGCACCGTGTTCCTGGTGCCGTCCGGCGCAGCAGTCACAGGCCTCACCTTCGCACCCGCCCCCCAGCTCCTGACGATCCTGGAGCGACTGTCCGCGGGGTACGAACAGGAGAAAGACGCGGTCGACTCCGAGGCGGCCACGCAGGCCGACCTGGAGCGCGAGTTGTTCGAGGCGGCCGAGCCGGGCGCCGCTGTGGACGAGCGCGCCGTGGCGGAGGTCGAGGCGTGGATACTCGCGTCCTGGGACAAGGGTTACGGGGGGATCGGGTCTGAGCCCAAGTTCCCGCCGACAGCCGCCCTCGAGTTCGCGCTCGCCCGATACGTCGAGACAGGGAACCACGCGTTCAAGTCGTTCGTCGTGTCCACCCTCGATGGCATGCGCAACGGCGGGCTGTTCGACAGGGTAGAGGGCGGTTTCTTCAGGTACGCGACGGCGCGGGACTGGAGCGTTCCTCATTACGAGAAGATGCTCGCCGAGAACGCCGAGCTGGTGTCGCTGTACCTCGCGGCTTCGACCGTGCTCGACAGGCAGGACTACGCCGAGACAGCGCGGACGACGCTGGACTACGTGCTCCTGAACCTGCTCGACGAGGAACAGCGCGGTTTCTACGGAAGCCAGGACGCTGACGAGAAGTATTACCATCGCGACCGGGGCGGAAGGGCGCTGCTCGATAAGCCGCCGGTCGACAAGACTATATACACGGACACCACCTCCCAGATGATCTCGGCGCTGGTGCTGGCATCAGCGGTGCTCGACGACACGGGCCTGGTGGCCATTGCCGAGCGCGCCGCGGACTTCCTGTGGCGCTCTGGGTTCCGGCATGCGGCAGGAGTGTGCCACTACTTCGAGCTGCCGGGGGGAAAGCCCCACGTCTGGGGCCAGCCGGCAGATCAGGTCTGGCTTCTCAAGGCGCAGATCGAGCTCTTCCAGGCTACGGCCGAACCGCGGTTCCTGGAGCGCGCGATCGAGCTCGCGGAGATCATCCTGGATCACCAGTTCAGCCGCCAGGGCTGGCTCATCGAGGCGGATGTTGCCGACGAGGAGCTGCCTGCGGGGTTGTCTGACGCGCCGGTCGATTTCCCGGACATAGTCGTGAACGGGACCGGGGCGCGCGCGCTGATCGCGCTGGCGGCGCTGGCGCCCGATCGCGGATTCGGCGAGGCGGCCGAGCGGATACTCAGGTCGCTCGGGGAAAAGTACAAACAGTACACGTATTTCTCGGCCGGGTACGCGCTGGCGGTGGAGCTCGCGAGAAACGGCTTCATCGAGATCAGGGTCTCGACCGATGTCCCCGACGATGCACGCAAAAAGATAGTCAGCGCGGCGACCGCGCTCTTCAGCCCCAGGAAGCTGGTGCGCCCTGAGACGGTCGAAGATTTTCTCCCCGTCGAGGAGGATACGCAGCTCCCGATCCCTGCCGCGGTCGTGTGCAGCACCGGCCGATGCCTGCCGGTCAACACGGTCGAGGAGCTCAAGAGAGCCATGGGCTCACTGAGCGGATCAGGGCAGGGCTCCGGGGAAAATGAAAAAACCGCTTGAAAGAGTGACCCAGAAGCGCACTTCGAGCGTCTAAGAAGAGAAGTGTAGGTTGGAGGGAGGAGGCAAATTGAATATAGCGCGGTCAAGGGCTCCTGGCAACGCTTCCTCCTCCAGCCTCTCTTTCTAAATTCACCTTTGGGGTCAAACCTGAAAGGTGAATTTTTTTGCCGCCTTGCTCGACCGGGGTCTGACCCCGGTGGCGCACGTGAGTTCACCTTTCAGGTTTGACCACAAAGGTGAATTTTTGACGTAGGGACTGCCTTGCAATTAGTCTGTACTTGAAATCATACGAGCAAGGCGGTGGTCATTGAGCTCTCTGCGCGTAGGAATAGTCGGGCTCCCCAATGCCGGCAAGACAACACTCTTCAATGCGCTCTCGCGGGCCGGCGCCATGGTCGCCGCTTATCCCTTCACAACAGTGGAACCTAATGTTGGCGTCGTCCCCGTTCCCGATCCCCGTCTCGAGACCGTCGCGAGCCTCGCGGACTGCCAGCGGCGCGTCCCGGCCACCGTGAGATTCATCGACATCGCGGGACTGGTCGAGGGCGCGAGCAAGGGGGAAGGGCTCGGCAACAAGTTCCTCGGGAACATCAGGGACGTCGACGCTGTGCTGCACGTGGTGCGGGCGTTCGAGTCGTCGGACGTGTCTCACGTGGAAGGCGACGTCGACCCGGTGAGAGACGCCGAGTTGATCGAGACAGAGCTGCGCCTGGCTGACCTCTCGACCCTGGCGCGTGAGCTGAGCAAGGCCAGGCAGGCGGCAAAGAGCGGCGACCGCGAATGCAGAGCGCGGGTGGATGGCATCATGGGCGCCGAGAAGGAAGTCAGTGAGGCGGCCGTCACAAACAGGGACCTCCTCTCAAGCCGGCTGGAGCAGTTCGCGCCGGAGGCCCGGCTGTTGAGTCTGAAGCCGACCGTGGTCGTTCTGAACATCGGCGAAGGAAGCGCTGACGGGGAGAAATGCGAGCGGGACATGCGCGAGTGGGCGGCGGCGCGCGGCTTTCCGGTGGTGACCGTCAACGCGGAGATCGAAGCCGAGCTCGCGGAGCTCGAACCCGAAGAGGCCGGGGAGTTCGAGCGAGAGATGGGGATCGAGGAGGAGAGCCTCGCGCGGGTCGTCCGGGCCGGCTACCAGATGCTGGGGCTGCTTACGTTTTTCTCCATCGACTCGGGCGAGTGCAGGGCCTGGCCGATCGCGACCGGCTCGACGGCCAGCTACGCAGCCGGACGCATCCATAGCGACATGGAGCGAGGCTTCGTGAAGGCCGAAGTGGTCCATCAGGAGGACTTTGTATCCTGCGGCTGTTTTTCGACGGCGAGGGACGCCGGCGCATTGAGGGTCGAGGGACGCGACTATATCGTCCAGGACGGCGACGTCATCCACTTCAAGTTCGCGACGTGAGAAATGCGAAACAGGGCCAACCAGTCTTGCATTGCGGAAAGGGTCAGGCGACTTCTGCAACAAAAGTGCAAGACTTTCAGGTTTGACCCTTAATGCAAGGGGGGGCCATGAGCGGGCAGTTCATTTTGGGGTACGACGTTGGGACGGGCGGCTGCAAGGCTGTTCTCGCTACGGTCGACGGCAAACACGTCGACTCGGCTTTCGAGCCCTATCCGGTGAGCTATCCGAAGGAGCACTACGCCGAGCAGGACCCTGAGGACTGGTGGCGCGGCGTGTCCGCCTCCACCCGCAATCTGCTCGAGAAGACAGGGACCGACCCTTCCGACATCGTGGGCCTCGCGTTTGCCAGCCAGATGCTCGGCGTCGTGCCGATGGCGGCCGACGGCAAGCCCCTTTCCCCCGGTATCATCTGGATGGACTGCCGCGCCGACGAGCAGGCGCACTCCCTGGTGAGAAAGCTCGGGGGGCCGCAGGTCATGATGCAGATCTTCGGGGCCGTGCCCTCGGGCAAAGACGTCATGTGCAAGATCAAGTGGCTCAAGGACGAAGAGCCTGACGTATACGAGCGGACGCGATACTTCGTCGACGTGAAGGGGTACGTGGTATACAGGGCGACCGGCGTCTTCGAGACGGACCAGACCGCCGCCTCGGTCACGGGCTTGATGGACAACAAGACGAGGGGCTGGTCGAAGCTGGCGCCGAAGCTGGTAGGGGCGACCCTGGACAAGATGCCGCCGGTCAAGAGCAGCTTCGAGGTCTCCGGCGGCCTGACGCCCGAGGCGGCGCGAGACATGGGGCTGAACGCCGGCACGCCTGTCATAAGCGGCATGGGCGACGCGCCGTCGGGAGCGGTCGGGGCAGGAGCGTTGGGCCAAGGGGAAAGCTCGATAAGCATTGGCACCTCCGGCCTCCTGTGCATAACCAGCTCTAAGCGCCTCAAGCTCGGACGCTCGGGCATGGCGACGATAGCGGCCGCGGACCCGGAGATGTGGCTGGTCGTCGGCGAGACGAACACAGCAGGCGCGTGCCTGGGCTGGTTCGCACAGCAGCTCGCGCTGGAGTCCGAGAGGCAAAAGGGCGGTGACGAGGGCGGCCTGATGCGCGTTCTCGACGACGTCGCGGCAAGCGTGCCTCCGGGAGCCCGAAAGCTGATCTTCACCCCCTGGATGTACGGGGAGAGAGCGCCGGTCACTGACACCACACTCAGGGGCGCCTTCGTCAACGTGAGCCTGGACCACACGAGGGAGGACATGCTGCGCGCGGTGTTCGAGGGAGTGGCTATGAACTTCCGCTGGATGTTCGAGGTCGCCGCGAAGAAAGGCCTGCCCTGCGAGCGGGTGAGAGCGATCGGCGGCGGGGCCAAGAGCGACACCTGGATGCAGATATTCGCCGACGTGACTGGCCGCCGGATCGAGGCCGTAGAGAAGCCGCAGGACGCCGGGGCGCTCGGAGCGGCGCTGGCAGTCCCGGTCGCGCTGGGTATCTACAAGAGCCACAAAGACATCAAAGAAGTCGTGTCGGTGCGCAAAGCCTTCGAGCCGGACCGGGCGAACAAGAAGACTTATGACGACAACTTCGCCGCGTTCCAGATGCTCTACAAGCGGCTGTCGCCAGCTTACAAGGTCATGAACAAGTCCGCCTAAAAGGATACCCCTTTATTCTGTCGTCCCCGCGTTGTACAATTTGCTTGTACTGGTTACTTCTCCTCTCCCCGATGCGGCTTCGAGAGCTTGAAAGGGGCGTACCCATGCCGGAAGACTCTGCAGTCGAGCGCCATTATGCCTTGATAAACACGCTGACCTCACGGGGTCCCGACTCGCTGTCTGACTTTGACCTGCTGACGCTCCTCATGGGCGGATGCGTCCCGGTGGCCGAAGCCGCGGACCGCGCCCTCGAGTACACGGAGGAGCTGGGGCCGCCGGCGACGATGCAGACTCTCGACCACGGCGAGCTGACATTCTTCAAAGGCATCGGAGAGGCGAAGGCGGCGGCGATCGTGTCCGGAGTGGAGCTGGGCCGCCGCTCGCTCAGGGGCGTGCGCCACGGCGAGCGCCTGGCTTCGAGCTGCGACGTCTACAACACCTTCTGGCCGGCGATGCTGAGCGAACGGGTCGAGGTGTTCTCCTGCGCCCTGGTCGACGCCAAGCTTCGCCTCGTCAAGACCGAGGTGATATCCAGGGGGACCCTGACAGCCAGCATAGTCCACCCTCGCGAGTCGTTCCGCCCGGCAGTGAGGAACGCGGCATCAGGGGTCATTTTCGCCCACAACCACCCTAGCGGCGACCCGGTGCCGTCGGACGAGGACAGGCGTATCACCGGCCGCCTCGAGGAAGTCGGCCGGATCCTCGGCATACCCATGCTCGACCACGTCATCATCGGGGCGGATGGGGCGTACTACAGTTTCGCGGACGCTGGCGACCTTGAGCCGCAGCCCGCCGGTTACCGTGGTATGGTATTGCGGTGAGGACGCCGAATTCATCGGGAGGGGACAGGTTGGACCGGGCCATAGAAAAGGCGCAGAGAGCGAAGTTCTGGACAAGTCACCCGAGGGTGATGTTCAATGCCTGGTACCTGCAGCGCAAGGGCGTAGTGCTCGGACGGAACGCATGGATATCCGGATGGGTCGACCTGGCCCTGGCGGCGCGCTCGACCTGCGAGTTCGGGGAGAGCGTGTTCATCCCACGCACCGTCGAGGTGCGCGGCAACGACGACGGTGGCATCGTGGTGGGCGACCACGTGACACTCGATTCCGGCTCCCGCCTGCACGTTGCCAATAAGGCGACGCTTCGAGTGGGCAACAACGTAGGCGTCGGTCCTTACAACATCCTCAACGCCTTCGACGACCTCACGATCGGCGACGACACGATGCTGGCCCCTTTCGTTAACATCAATTGCGCGGACCACGGCACGGAGATGGGCACGCTGATGCGCCTGCAATACGGCACTTACGGCCCCGTCGTCATCGGCAAGGATTGCTGGCTCGGCGCCGGGGTTATAGTCACTAAGGGAGTCACGATCGGCGATGGCGCCGTCATCGGTGCAGGGTCGTTGGTCACGCGCGACATTCCCGAGTACACCATCTCCTTCGGGACCCCTTGCTGCGTGACCAGCGAGCGCAGGTAGGTCGCTCCCGTCATGATACTCAACCTCACCCGCGGAACGACCATCGCTTCAGAAGTCCACTTCGCCACCACCGGTAAAGATCGCACCAGAGGGCTGCTGGGGCGCGACCTGATGCCGGAAGGGGAAGCCCTCGTCTTCCCGCGCTGCCGGCAGGTTCACACCTTCGGAATGCGCTTTCCGATCGACGTCCTCTTCGTCGACAAGCACGGCAGGGTAGCTCGCGCGGTCCAGGACATGAAGCCGGGAAGGCTCTCGGCATGGGTCCTGCGATCCAGCTCTACCGTCGAGCTCCCGGCCGGGACCCTCGAGAAAAGCGGAACGCGGACCTCCGATGAGATCGTGATCGATTAGGGAAGCAGCGCGTTTCTACCAGACGAGGTTCTCAGGGTCCTCGGGGTCCTCGTTGATGTCGATCTTCGAGATTTCCCCCGAGTGGAGATGAACCACCTTGTTGGCGATCTGCGCGATAGCCGAGTTGTGAGTCACCATCAGGAAGTTGCACTCCTCCTGCTTGGCGATGTCGCGCATCAGGCGCAGGATCATTATTCCCGTGTCGTAATCGAGCTCTCCAGTGGGCTCGTCACAGAGCACGACCGGCGGCCTCTTGGCCAGCGCGCGGGCGATTGCCACGCGCTGCTGCTCGCCTCCGGACAGCTGGCTCGGGAAGTGGTTGGCCCTGTCGCCGAGCCCAACCTGCTCGAGCACGTCCATCGCCGAGCCCCTTTTCTCCTTTGGGACCAGGTCGAGAGCGAACTCCACGTTCTCGCGCGCCGTCAGCGTCGGTATAAGGTTAAAGAACTGGAAGATGAAGCCGACGGTGTCGCGCCTGAAGCGCGTCAGTTCTTTTTCGTTCAGCTCCGAGATGTCGTGCCCGCCGACGACGATCTTGCCGCTGGTCGGCGAGTCGATGCCACCGATGCAGTTCAGCATCGTGGTCTTTCCGGACCCGCTGGGCCCCAGGGCCACGATGAACTCGCCCTTGACGGCTGTCAGGTCAACCTCTTTCAAGGCCCTGACCTCGACCTCGCCCATCTGGTATGTCTTGGAGACTTTCTCCAGAAGCACCGTTACGTTGTCGTCCAAAAGAAAAGTCCTTTTGCTGAGGAATTCGCGCGGAATCTCTAAAGGCTTCATTGCCTATGCTAGTTTTCAATGGGGGTGCCGGTCAAGAGAAGGACCGATGCGCCGACACATGCGCAAGAGGATAAACGCCGGGTGGTCAGGGCCTGGGCGGCACGCGGTTAACGTCCTGACTCATTAAGGTCGATACCGGGATTGTGCGTGAAGTTCAAACCATTACAATTGTTCTGGGAGCGTTTTGAAGCCCGCGTCAGTGTTTTCTACCGTCGAAGCTCCCTCGGAGATCCCTTTGGCTGAGCAAAGAAAAGATAAACCCTTGCGGGTAGTCGTGATCGACGACGATCCGGACATGGTAAAGGTCATCCGAGTGATGCTGGGCGTTACGGGGGTCCAGGTGCTCGAGGCGTTCAGCGGCCTGAAGGGATATTTGCTGGTCAAGCGCGAGCTTCCCGATGTGGTACTGCTGGACATCATGATGCCTGACATCGACGGCTTCGAGGTGCTCAGAAAGATCAAGCTCGACCCCGAGACCCACGCCATCCCGGTCGTGTTCGTCTCCGCCCGGACCGGCCGTGAGCACATAGAGCGGGGCCTCTCGCTGGGGGCCCAAGGTTACGTGACCAAGCCCTTCAAGCCGGATGAGCTCATGGGCCAGATCGAGAAGGCGCTCGGCACCGATACAGAGGTGAACTGACCGGCGCTCGGCGGAAGCCGCTGTCCCGCATTCCGCCATAGAGTCCCCGAGCCGAACCCGTCACCGCCCCCGCATTTGTTGTATATTCAGACCATGGCAGACCTCGAGAGCGAAGAACCGCAACAGGCGCTTTCCGCGTTTGATATAGTGCGCTACCACGCGGGTGACTCCTTCCCCGTAGAAGATGTCGTGGCGCGTGAGGATCCGCTGGAAGTACGCCTCAACGGCCGGACACTGGTCTTCCTGATGCGACTTCCCGGCGACGATGTCCTGCTGGCCGTCGGCTTCTGCTACAGCGAGGGCTTGATCACGGACCGCGGCCAGATCCAGCTGCTGCGGCACTGCGCCGAGGGCGACTTCGAGGGCGTGGACGCGGGGTCCGCGGACGGAGGGCGGGACAGCCGCGCGGGCCCGGGGAACCTGGTCGAGATCGAGGCTAAGATCGAGGACGGCGCCGAGCGCTTCACGGATGCCCGCATCATCCGGACCGGCTGCGGTGGGGCGGACCTGGAGCAGGAGGTGGACCTGGCCTCGATCGAAGTCACGAGTGACGCTGTTTTCTCGCAGGAGATGATCCTCAGACTCCCAGACATGCTCATGGCCGAGCAGAAGGTGTTCCGCACGAGTGGGGGCACTCACGGAGCGGGCATCTTCGACGCGGACGGGCTGATGCTGGCGGTCAAGGAAGACGTCGGAAGGCACAATGCGGTGGACAAGGCCCTCGGCCACTTGCTGATGATGGGTCAGAGCCCGGAAGACAAAGTCCTCATGCTGTCCGGTCGGCTCTCCTACGAGATGGTGCTCAAAGCCGCGCGGGCGGGAATCCCGCTGGTGTGCTCCGTATCGGCCCCGACCGCACTGGGGGTCGAGGTAGGCCGCAAGACGGGGGTCACCCTCGTCGGCTTCCTCAGGGGTGTGGGCTTCAACGTTTACTCTCACCCGCGGCGGATCGGCGGCTCCTGATGGCCACGGGGATAATTCTCGCCGGCGGAGCCAGCAAGCGCATGCCCGGTGACAAAGCTTTCATGGCGGTCTCCGGAAGGCGCGTACTCGATACCACAATAGAGTCGATCCGCGGCTTGTTCGATCAGGTCTTGATCGTCGGCAACGCCGAGCGGGTCGAGCGGCTCGGGGTCTACGAGGGCGCCGGGGTGCGCGTCGTCGCTGAGCCCGTGAGCGGCAAGGGGCCGCTGGGGGGGATACTGAGCGGGCTCATGTTGTCCGGCACTGAGGAGAACTTCGTCCTGGCGTGCGATATGCCGTTTATCAGGCGCGAAGCAGTCGCTTACGTGCTCGAAAGGCTCGACGGATTTCAGGTTGCTGTACCCCGCACGCCCAAGGGGCTCGAGCCCATGCACGCCGCGTACCATTCTTCGTGCGCGCCCGTGATAGAGCGCCAGCTCGAGGCCGGGAATCTCAAGGTCACTGACTTCTTTCGAGAGGTCCGAGTCGAGTACATCCCGTGGGAGGAGTTGCTGCGGTTCGACCCAACCGGCAGGCTTCTGATGAACATCAACGAACCAGAGGACATGAGGCACGCGGCCGGGCTCACGGGTGGGCAGGAGCAGGAGGGCGATAGCCGGTGAAGATAATCAAGATAAGCGGGACCGACAGTAAGCGGGGCCTTGCCGAGTTCATCCAGGCTGGGATTCACGATTCGTGGCTGCTGGCGCTGGAGCGCGGCAGCGGGGACGAGGAACCGGCCACCGGAGAGCAGATCGAGGAATGGCTGCTCGCATCGGGCCTGGTGGACGAGGCGCCCGTTGTGCTGGATACCAACGAGCCTTTTGCCGGCCTTGGAACATGCATCAAGATCTTTGTGACCGACTTTCCTCTGGAGACGCTCGAGCCATCACTCCGGATTGCCGCGGGAGGCGCCGACCTGGTGGTGGTCGACTTCAGCCCGGCCTTCGCGGCGGACAGCGAGCGCGGGCTGGAAGCCTCGGTGAAGGAAACCACCGGCGCGGGCAAAGTGCTCATATACCATGACTGCGAAGAGAAAGAGAGGGCCTACAGCAAAGCTCTGGACATGGCCCTCGGGAGCGTTGGGATGGACGACATGCCCCAAGACATACCACAGAATGTGATCGACGCCGTCAAAGTGGCGGCCGTTGAGGGCCGCCTCGACTGTGAGAAAGCCCACGACATCGCGAAAGAACTGGGAGTTCCCATCGCGCTGGTCGGACGGGCGCTGGACCTCCAGCAGATAAAGATCACGCGCTGCCAGCTCGGCTGCTTCTAAAACGCAAAATAGGGGTCTGACCCCTATTTTGCGTTATCACGAGTCGGGTTTGACCCCTTTTTGCGTTTTGACCCCATAGTGCGGCTATTTCGCGTCTTTCGGCTTGAAAAAATAGACCTGACCCCGAAAAGTTAAGTGGCTACTTGATATAATCACATCGCCACGCGACCGGGAGGAACCGTTCATGAGCAGTAAATATGGCGGGTACATGGGGAAATTCCTCGAAATCGACCTCTCTTCGGGTCAGGTGCGCGATTACGAAGTATCTGACGAGCTCCGCGAGAAGTACCTGGGCAGCAAGGGGCTTGCTGCAAGGATCCTCTACGACGCGACCGAGAAGGGCGTCGATCCGCTGGGACCGGACAACGTCCTCATAGTGAACACCGGCCCGCTGGTCGCCTCCGGCGCGCCGTGCACCAGCAGGTTCAACGTCTCCACGAAGTCGCCGCTTACGGGCGGCGTGCTGTCCAGCAACTGCGGCGGCAACTTCGGGATCCACCTGAAGAAGGCCGGCCTGGATGGGATCATCGTCCGCGGCAAGGCCGATAAGCCGACCTGGATACATATCGAGGACGGCGAAGTCGAGCTGCGCGACGGGTCCGACCTCTGGGGCCTTGACACCGAGGAGACGCAGAAGAAGCTTCCGAAGAAGTCCGGGAAGATGGTGATCGGCCCGGCCGGGGAGAACGGCGTCCTGTACGCGTGCATCATAAGCCAGGAGCGCGCCGCCGGGCGCGGGGGTGCCGGCGCGGTGATGGGATCGAAGAACGTGAAGGCGATCACGGCCTCCGGCAAGGCCAAAGTGCCGGTAGCAAATCCCGAGAAGTTCCAGAGTGACGTCAAGCGCTGGATCAAGATCCTCCAAGGGCATCCTTCAACCGGAGAGATGATGCCTGCGTACGGAACGGCCGCCTTCGTGAACCGCTGCAACGAGACGAACACCCTGCCAACACACAACTTCCAGCGGGGCAGCTTTGAGGAAGCAGACGCCATTAGCGGAGAGACCCTGGCCGAGACTCTTCTCACAAAGAACTTCGGTTGCACTTCCTGCGTGATCAAGTGCGGCAGGCGGGTCAAGGTCGGCGGCAAAGACGTGAAGGGTCCGGAGTTTGAGACACTTGGCCTGCTTGGGCCCAACATCGAGAACTCGGACCTCGCCAAGATCTGCCAGTGGAACTACGAGGCGGACCTCGTGGGCATAGACACGATCTCACTGGGCAACACCCTGGGTTTCGCTATGGAGCTGACCGAGAAGGGGCTCCTGAAATCGGACCTCAAGTTCGGCCAGACCGAGGGAATCAGCGAGATCATCCGTGACATCGCTTACCGCAGGGGCCTCGGCGCCGAACTTGCCGAGGGCGTGAAGCGCATGTCCGAGAAGTACGGCGGTAAAGACTTCGCCATGCACGCCAAGGGCATGGAGTTCGCAAGCTACGAGCCACGTGGCGCTGTAGGCCACGGCCTCGGATACGCGATCGCCAACCGCGGCGGCTGCCATATTGCCGGCGGGTACATGATCTACTTCGAGGCGAACGGCCCCCTCACGATGGACCCGCTGACGACCCACGCCAAGCCGCATCTGACGGCGCTCATGCAGATCCTTCTCGATTCGCTCTCGGACGCGGGGTCGTGCCAGTTCACGGCCTTCACCGCGGTGCCGAAACAGGCGCTGAACCTGAAGCCGTCGGGGCTGATCTACCGGATAGCCGCCAAAGCTCTGGAAGGATTCGGCCCCAGCATCTTCCTGATGCTCAAGTACCCCAAGGCTCTCGCGTTCGTGCCGCCGATGGAACTGCTGCAGCACCCGAGAGTCATAACAGACCTTACCGGGATGAAGATGACCTTCGGAAAGTACATCGAGATAGGTGAGCGCACTTACCTCATCGAGAGACTGTTCAACATTCGCGAAGGAGTCAACCAGGACACCCTTCCTCGCCGCTCCACCGACGAGCTGCAGATCCCGTCCGATCCTCGGACCAGGGTGCCTCTGGCGAAGATGTTGCCCGTGTATTACCGGCTGAGGGGACTCGACCGCTGCGGCGCGCCGACCCCGAAGACGCTCGCTAGACTGGGGGTGCGGGGCTAAAGCGCATGCCGACAGTCAAGTTTTTCGCAACTCTGAGACAGGCCGCCGGGGCTCGCCAGATCGAGCTCGAAGCGGGCACAGTCAAGGAGCTCCTCAACCGCCTCTCGACCGATTACGAGGGCAAGCTGGACAGGTATATCAAGATCAGCACCGTGCTTGTGAACGGTAAGAACGTTTCTAACATGAAGGGCCAGAAGACGAAGCTCAGGCCCGATGATGTCGTGTCGATCTTCCCGCCGCTTGGCGGCGGGTAACTAGCACAGGAGTGATGGCCTTGCCGGAGCTTTATGAGGAACTCGGGCTGACAACCGAGGAATACGAGGAGATCAAGAAGGTGCTCGGCCGCGATCCGAACAAGGTGGAGCTGGGCATGTACTCGGTGATGTGGTCCGAGCACTGCAGCTACAAGAGCTCCAAGGAGCAGTTGCGGAAGCTCCCCACGGAGGGCCCGAGGATCCTGCTCGGACCGGGAGAGAACGCCGGCGTCGTGGACATCGGCGACGGGTACGCCGTCGTATTCAAGATGGAGTCCCATAACCACCCGAGCGCCGTCGAGCCTTTCCAGGGCGCGGCGACGGGTGTCGGGGGTATGGTACGCGACATCTTCACGATGGGGGCGAGGCCGATCGCGAGCCTCGATCCGTTGAGGTTCGGGTCGCTTTCCAACCCGCGGACGAGATACCTGCTGGACGGTGTCGTGGCGGGCATCGCTTCGTACGGTAACTGCCTCGGGATACCGACGGTCGGAGGCGACCTCTACTTCGAAGAAGCGTACGAGGAGAACCCGCTCATCAACGTGATGTGCCTTGGAATAATGCCCACGGAGCGCCTTATCTTCGGGCGCGCTTCAGTCCCCGGCAGCATCGGAATCCTGATGGGCTCGAGCACGGGCCGCGACGGTATCGGGGGCGTGAGCGTCCTCGCGTCGCAGGAGTTCGACGAGACCAGCGCCGAGAAACGGCCGAGCGTCCAGGTGGGCGACCCGTTCACCGAGAAGCTCGAGATCGAGGCCTGCCTCGAGATGCTCGACAAGAACCTTCTGCTCGGGCTTCAGGACCTGGGCGGCGCCGGCCTCAGCTGCGCGACGTGCGAGACGGCCGAGCGCGGCGGGTGCGGGATGGACGTAGAAGTCTCCAAGGTGCCCCTGAGAGAAAAAGACATGGAGCCGATCCAGATAATGATGTCCGAGTCCCAGGAGAGGATGTTCGCCATCTGCTCGCCTGAGAACCTGGACGAGGTCCTGGCGATATGTGACAAGTGGGGCCTCGACGCGACGCCGCTCGCGACAGTCACCGAGGGCGATGACCTCCGGCTCCTGTGGGATGGCGAGCAGATCGGTTGCATCCCGGCCAGCTCTCTCGCACAGGGCCCCGAGTACCACCGCGAGGCGGAGCGCCCCGCGTACCTGGATGAGGTCAACGCGTTCGACCCTGCGAGCCTGCCGGTTCCCGAAGACCTGCGCGGGGTCCTCATGAAGCTCTTGGGCTCCGCGAACATCTGCTCGCGGCGCTGGGTCTACGAGCAGTACGATCACATGGTGCGGGTCAACACGGTCGAGCTGCCCGGCGGGGACGCGGGAGTCATCCGCGTCAAGGAGACAGGCGCCGGCCTCTCGATGACGGTGGACTGCAACGGCAGGTACACCTACCTCGACCCTTACGTGGGCACCCAGGTCGCCCTGGCTGAAAGCGGACGGAACGTGGCATGCACGGGCGCCACTCCCGTGGCGGTCACCAACTGCCTCAACTTCGGGAACCCGGAGAAGCCGGGCATCTTCTGGCAGTTCGTGCAGGCCGTCGAAGGCCTGGCTGAAGGATGCAGGAAGCTGGAGACGCCGGTCGTCGGCGGCAACGTGAGCTTCTACAACGAGTCGTTCGGCGAGGCGATCTATCCGACACCGGTGATCGGAATGCTCGGGTTGATGGCCGACGTGGATGACAGGGTCTGCTCGGCGTTTGTGAACGATGGCGACAAAGTGGTGCTGCTGGGCGAGACACGCGACGAGCTCGGTGGAAGCGAGTACCTCAAGGTCATCCACGACAAGGTGGCCGGCAGGTCGCCCGCTATCGACTGGGACGCCGAGACGGCGCTCATCAAGTGCCTGACGTCGGCGGCCACGAAGCACCTGCTCTCATCGGCGCACGACCTTTCTGAAGGAGGTCTGGGCGTGGCCGTCGCCGAGTCCTGTATGCAGGGCAACATCGGTGCCGCGATCGAACTGCCCGACAGCCTTCCTCCGCACCTCATTCTGTTCAGCGAGTCGCAGGCCCGCGCGCTCGTGAGCGTCACCGCGGAGAACATGCCTGAGTTCACCAGGCTCGCCGAAGAGCTCGGTGTGCCGGTGCTGGTCCTCGGCGAGGTAGGCGGCCAGGCGCTGGACATCAACGAGGTCTTCGAGATCGACCTCGACGAGATGAAAGAGACCTACGACACGGCACTCGAAAAGATGATCGCCGGGGCCCACCACTGATGGAGGGGCGGACCCGGAAGCCTTGAAGCAAGACCAGAGGACGACTGACAAAGGCAGGCGCGCAAGACCTTGTGATTAATCAAGACCGCCAACCCGTTTTAAGGGGATAATTACGCTGTGAAAGACATATTCGACGGCGGACCGATCGGAGATTCACCCGAGGAAGCCTGTGGCGTCTTCGGGGTCTGGGCGCCCGGTGAAGAAGTCGCGCGCGTGACTTACTTCGGGCTGTATGCGCTGCAGCACCGGGGACAGGAGAGCGCTGGCATCGCTGTGACCAGCGGCGACGGGATCCTTGTGGTCAAAGACATGGGGCTCGTCTCTCAGGTGTTCAACGAGAACAGTTTTGTGAGCCTGCGCGGAGACTCCGCGATAGGTCATGTGCGGTACTCGACCACGGGCTCCACCTACTGGGAGAACGCACAGCCGATGTACGACATCACGTCCCGTGGCCCGCATGCTTTCGCCCACAACGGCAACCTCGTCAACACGGAGCAGCTCCGCGAGTGGATGACCGAGCGCGGCGCTACTTTCACCTCCACCACCGACACCGAGGTAATGAGCTCGCTGTTGGGATTCTCCGACGCGGCGACGACCCCCGAGGCGGTCGAGGAGATGTTCCCGAGGCTGCAGGGAGCGTACTCCGCGGTGATACTGACCGAGGAAGGCCTTTTCGGCGTGCGCGACCCTTACGGCGTCCGGCCGCTCTGCATCGGGGAAAGGGACGGTGCGACCTTCATCGCCAGCGAGACCGCCGCGCTCGACGTTGTGGGCGCAAGCCTGATCCGCGAGGTCGAGCCCGGCGAGATCGTTTGCGTGAACGCTGACGGCATCTCATCACACCGCTTCGCCGCGGCGGCCCGGCCTTCCCTTTGCATCTTCGAGTTCATATACTTCGCGCGTCCCGACTCGGTCCTCTACGACAAGGTGCTCTATGAGGCCCGCAAGGAGATGGGCATGCACCTCGCCGAGGAGTCGCCGGTCGAGGCGGACATCGTCATCCCGGTGCCGGACTCGGGAGTCCCGGCGGCCATCGGGTTCGCCGAGAAGTCAGGGATCCCGTTTGGCGAAGGCCTCATCAAGAACCGTTACATCGGCAGGACGTTCATCCAGCCGACCCAGTCGATCAGGCAGCTCGGCGTCAGGCTGAAGCTCAATCCGCTCACCCAGGTCATAGCGGGGAAGCGGCTGGTCGTGGTAGATGATTCGATCGTGCGCGGCACGACGAGCCGCAAGATAGTCGAGATACTCAAGCAGGCAGGAGCCGCCGAGGTGCACATGAGGGTGAGCTCCCCGCCCATCAGTTGTCCGTGTTTCTACGGGATAGACACCGCCGTGCGCAAAGAGCTCATCGCTTCTCGCCTGACGGTTCCCGAGACCAGGGACTTTCTGGGCGCCGACTCCCTGCACTACTTGAGCATGAATAACCTCCTGAAGTCGTGTGGCCACGACAAGGAGAAGTTCTGCACCGCGTGCTTCGACGGGTCGTACCCGATGGCGGTGCCGGAGGACTTCAAGATGTCCAAGTTCCGGCTGGAGGAGAAGACCAGGGCCTGATCACGGGGGGGGCTGCGAGATGGTGGCGGAGAAAGGGAAACAGGGCAAAGACTACAAGTGGGCCGGCGTGGACATCGCGGCAGCCGAGGAAGCCGTGGAGCTTATCAAGGAGCGCGTTTCCTCCACGATCCGTCCCGAAGTCCTCACTGGCATTGGCGGATTCAGTTCGCTCTTCGAGCTTGACCTCTCCAAGTACAAGAACCCGGTCATCGCGTCGGGAACCGACGGCGTGGGCACGAAGATAAAGCTCGCGCAGATGCTGGACAAGCACGACACGCTGGGCATCGACCTGGTTGCGATGTGCGCCGACGACGTAGTGACCTGCGGGGCCGAGCCACTCTTCTTCCAGGATTACATCGCGACGGGGCAGGTGGTGCCGGAGAAGATCGCGAGTATCGTCGGCGGCGTCGCTGAAGGGTGCAGGAAGGCGGGCTGCTCGCTCATCGGCGGCGAGATCGCCGAGCACCCGGGCGTCATGGAAAGCGACGATTACGACCTCGCGGGCTTCTGCGTGGGCGTGGTCGAAAAGGGCAAGATCATAGACGGTTCAAAGGTCAAGCCTGAGGACCGCATAATCGGCATCGGCTCGTCGGGGCTGCATTCGAACGGCTATTCCCTGGCGAGGAAGCTGCTCTTCGAGGAGGGCGACTTCAACCTCGACGACCACACCAAAGAGATTGCGAACCCACTAGGGCTCGAGCTCCTGATGCCGTCGGTGATCTACGCGCCGGTCGTCCTCAAGGTCATCGAGGCGTGCAACGTCAAGGCCATCGCGCACATAACCGGCGGTGGCCTGACCGAAAACCTGCCCCGCGTGCTGCCCAAGAACATGCACGCCGAGATTATTTACGGTAGCTGGCCGGTCAAGAACATCTTCACATTCCTTCAGAAGGTCGGCGAGATCGATCTGTTCGAGATGCTGAGGACTTTCAACATGGGCGTGGGGATGGTGCTCGTGGTGCCGCCCAGCGAGGTGCGCAAAGCACTGCAGGTGCTGGACATAAACCTCTACCGCGCGTTCGAGATCGGCGAGATAGCCCCCGAAAGCGGCCCCGTCCGCTACAACTGAAACGCAAAAAGGGGTTTGACCCCGTTTTGCATTCTGGGAGATGGCAATGGAATTGGTGGAATCCGGGGTGAAACTTGGCGTTCTGGCGTCCGGTTCGGGGACGAACCTGGAGGCGATCGCGCAGGCCATCGACGATGGTGACGTCCCCGCCAGCATTGCCGTAGTCATCAGCGATAACCCCGGTGCGTTCGCGCTCGAGCGCGCCAGCCGGCGAGGCATCCCGACCCGCGTAGTCGAGCTCAAGGATTTTGACGACAGGCCCGCGTTCGACAGGGCCGTCATCGACGAGCTGTTGCTCGCTGAGGTCGACCTCGTGGTGCTGGCCGGCTATATGAAGCTGGTAGGGCCGGAGATAGTCGACGCGTTCCCGGACCGTATCATGAACATCCACCCGGCGCTGCTGCCATGTTTCCCCGGAGAGCACGGTGTTCCCGACGCCCTGGAGCACGGCGTAAAGGTGACCGGCGTGACCGTCCACTTCGTGGACAAGGGGCTGGACACCGGGCCGATTATCGCCCAGGAAGCAGTGGAGGTGGAGGAGGGCGACGACCTCGAGACGCTCCACAACCGCATACACATCTCGGAATACCGCATCTATCCGCGCGCCATCAGGCTCTTTGCGGAAAAGAGGCTCGTAGTGGAAGGGCGGCACGTCAGGGTGCTGCCGGGCTAGACGTTATCGAATAGAATTCCGGAGTAACACGCCGGAGGTGCATAATCGGAATTACGCACCACCGGCGTCAGAGAAGACGTGCCAATGCACGGTGTGGTCAGAATAAATTCTGCCCACCAGTGGGAGGGAGTTAGGATGCCCAAGATCAACCGGGCCCTGATAAGCGTTTCGGACAAGACCGACGTCGTGTGGCTCGCCCGCGAGCTGACCAGCATGGACGTCGAAGTCATCTCGACCGGCGGCACCTACAAGCTGCTGGGGCAGGAGAACATCAAGGCCACGCCGGTGGCCGAGGTCACGGGCTTCCCGGAGATGCTCGACGGACGCGTCAAGACTCTGCACCCGAAGGTGCACGGCGGCATCCTCGCCGACCGCAGCAAGCCCGAGCACATGCGCCAACTGGATTTCCAGAAGATCACTCCGATAGATCTCGTCGTGGTGAACCTCTATCCCTTCGCCGAGACAGTCGCCAAGCCGGGAGTCACTTACGAGGACGCCATAGAGAACATAGACATCGGCGGTCCGACCATGGTCAGGGCAGCCGCGAAGAACCACGCCGGGGTGGCTATCGTCGTGAACCCCGCGCGCTATAAGGCCATAATCGACGAGATGAAACAACACAACGGCGAGATCACCCCCGAGACCTGCCGCGACCTCGCCCGCGAGGCGTTCACTCACACGGCGGAATACGACGCGATGATCAGCGCCTACCTGACGGAGCAGGAAGGTCTGGGCGGCGAGTTCCTCGACTCTCTCGTGCTGCCTTTCAAGAAAGTCTCTTCCCTTCGATACGGTGAGAACCCGCACCAGTCGGCCGCGCTCTACTGCGAGCAGGGAGCGAAGGGCACATCGCTTTCCACCGCGCCACAGGTTCACGGCCCCGCGGTCTCGTTCAATAACGTCCTCGACGGGGAGGCGGCGTGGAGCTGCGTCCTCGAGTTCGAGGAGCCGGCGTGTGTCATCATCAAGCACAACAACCCTTGCGGTGTCGCGGTCGACGGCGAGCTCGTAACCGCATACGGAAAGGCCCGCGAATGCGACCCGATATCGGCGTACGGCTCCGTGATCGCGGTGAACCGGCCGCTCGACAAGGCGACGGCCGAGGCGATGAAAACCAACTTCATCGAGCTGCTGTTGGCGCCTTCATACGACGCTGACGCGCTCGAGGTCCTCAAGGAGAAAAAGGACATCCGGATCCTGGAGATGGGGGACACGTCGCTGCCGCAGGCGGGCGGGAAGGACATCCGGCGCATCCACGGCGGCCTGCTCGCGCAGGAGTACGATACTGACCCGTACGACCGCTCCGCATGGAAGGTGGCGACTTCAAACGAGCCTTCCGCCGCCCAGTGGGACGACCTCCTGTTCGCCTGGAAGGTGTGCAAGCATGTGAAATCGAACGCCATAGTGCTCGTGAAGGACAAGGCCACCGTTGGCGTCGGCGCCGGACAGATGAGCCGCGTCGACTCCGCCATGATAGCCACCGAGAAGGCCGGCGACCGCGCCAAAGGGTGCTCCGTAGCGTCTGACGCGTTTTTCCCGTTCCCGGACGCTATCGAGAAGGTCGCTGACGCCGGTGCGGTTGCGGCGATACAGCCCGGTGGCTCGAAGAAGGACAGCGAGGCGCTAGCCGTCTGCGAGAAGTACGGCATGTCGATGGTGATGACGGGCCGCAGGCA
>Ga0209745_1000187_pt1 | contig 35174 bp, 32 predicted proteins | sample BarGraNGADG00312_FD_184495 | JGI IMG/M metagenome (GOLD analysis project Ga0209745, IMG submission 184495) | Arctic peat soil microbial communities from Barrow, Alaska - Barrow Graham LP Ref core NGADG0004-312 (SPAdes) (version 2) | ecosystem: Environmental > Terrestrial > Soil > Wetlands > Peat... | reverse complement strand
AGGTCGAGCCAGCGTTCGACGTCAGCCAAATGCATGCGTGTCAGCGTCCCAGGCGGCTGGCGATCAATCCGACCACCTTCTCGCCGTGCAGACGACCGTTCTCGATGAAGACCGGAGCGGTGTCCACGCCGACGATCACGCCGCCGACGAGGAAGACATTCGGGACATTCGTCTCGAACGTGTCCGCATCGTGGTAAGGCACGCAGGTAACCGAATCCACCTGCACGCCGCAGCGCTTCAGGAACTCGCGGTCGGTGTGGTAGCCGGTTAGCAGCAGCACCGCGTCGGCGGGCAGTTCCTGGCGCTGACCGTCGGTCTCCACCCAAACCACTCCGGGAGTGATCTCCGTCACCCGGGTGTTGAACCGCGCGGCAATCGATCCTTCATTGATCCGGTTCTGCAAGTCCGGCAACACCCAGTACTTGATGCTCGAGCTGAGCGTCGCGTGCCTGTGAACGAGCGTGACCTTCGCGCCAGCCCGGTACAACTCCAGCGCCGCCTCGGCCGCCGAGTTCGAGCCACCCACCACGACGACGCGCTGACCGTAGAACGGATGCGCTTCCTTGTAGTAGTGGTGGACGTGCGGCAGCCCCTCGCCAGGCACACCGAGCAGGTTCGGCTGGTCGTAATAGCCGACGGCCAACACCACGGCCCGGGCCTCCTGCGTGCGCTCGCCCGACGCCGAATGGGATCTGACCACGAAGAGACCTTCCGGCCCATCACCTCGCCGCACGACCCGCTGCACCGCCTGGCCCAGTGACACCTTCAGCGTGCAGATGTCCACCACCCGACGGTAGTAGCGCAGGGCCTCGAACCGCGTCGGCTTCTCGAAGGGGCTGACAAATGGCAGGCCGCCAATCTCGAGCAACTCCGGCGTCGTGAAAAACGCCATGTGCGGGGGAAAGTTGAAGATCGAGTTGACCAGCACGCCCCGCTCGATCACCTCGTAATCGAGACCGCGCCGCTCGCACGCAATGGCTGCGGCCAGCCCAGACGGCCCGGCGCCGACAATGATGACGTCACGCGTGACCATATCCAGACATCTTACCCCTCGACCCGGTGGTATCGAGCATCCCTCTGCCCGATCGGGTGCTTAACGGGTTTGGGGGGAATAGCCCGGGACGTCGTTGTAGGCCTCGCGCGGATCAAGTTCGGCACGGATGCTCGACTCAAGTTCCTCCACCCGGGGAGGGGTGGGTACACGGGTGCGCACGACGTCGCGCGCGGCCGGCAGGTGTTGGAGGGACGCGAGCGTCTCGCGGACCATGGTGGCGACATCCAGCGAACGTGCGGGTTGTTTGAGGGCCCAGAGCGCTTCGGCACAGTCGGCATCGAGTGCGTAGAGCTGGTGCAGCTCGGCGTGGGGTAGGTGCGGGAGGGGGATCAGGGCGCGATCGAGCGCTCGCAGCAGCGCGAGGGTGTCGAGTCGGGCGACTTCCAGCCGCGACCGGAGGTCCGTCGGGATGTGTGGCGACGCGCGGTGGCGCATGCGGCAAGGATGACGCGATCGCCGTCGGCCCGCAAGGGGGACCTCGGCCCACGGGCCGTTACGCGGCGAGTGAGCGGGGCATCCGGAGCTGGGCCGTGGTTGCCCACTGCCCGTTGAGCAAGAGGAGCCGGAGCGCGAGGAGGCGTCGCGCCCCGAGCGCCGACCACCGCATGCCCGCTTGACGGAAGCGGGCATGCACGATCTGCTTGTGCGCGCTCTCGACCGCGCCGCTGCCAATGCCGTAGCCGAGGCGGAGGTACTCGTCGTACCGCATCCGCGAGGCGTGGTCGGTGTAGTACTTGATGAGCGCGTCCAAGGCCGTCCGGCTCTCATCGGATCGCGGACGCAGGGTCTTCAGCCGCGCGAGGACTTCCTGCACGCGGCCGGCCTTGAGGTCGTGCGCGAGGCGACTGGCCCAGCGGTCGGCCTGGCACGAGCCCTCCCCAAACTGCAATCGGGCGTAGGTCCACGCGTGCTCGAGGGCATGCCAGAAGTCGAGAATCTCACAAACGTTCGCGAAGAGCGCGGCGCGATGCCAGATCCACTCGGCGCCGTCTCCCACGATCACCACGACGGTGTGCGCGCCGATCCACTGGAGCTCGGCCAGTTGCGCCCAGAGACGGGCGAAGAGCAGATCGGCGTTGCCCAGACACGTCACCAGGACCCGGCGCACCACCGTGTGCCGCGTGGGGGAGAGCGCGACGCGCTCGGCCGGGACGAGCAGCACGCCGGTTTTGACCTCCCGGAAATGGCCGTCGTCGACAGGCGGGAGCGCCGGGAGGACCTCGTCCGGCGTCGTCCGCCGCCGCCGTGTGGCCCGCACCTGCATGCCGAGCACGCAGCCATCCACGGCCACCACGACCGCCGCGGGCGCGCCGGCGCGGACGGGCCGATCCGTCCGCGGGTCGGCGTGGTGCGCGCTCATCGCTTCGGTGTGACGAGCGGCGGCCTCGCCGAGCCGTTGGACGGCGCGCCAGACCGTCATCGCATTCACGTGGACGCGCAGGAGGTGCGCGGCCAATTCGGCGGCCAGCGTGTAGGACGCCACGCAGCCCAGCAACCCCAGCCACCGGGCGAGCAGCCCACTGGGATGCCCCGGCTCGATCTCGAGCTGATCCACCAGCGGGCGACCGTCACGATTGCAGATCCGGCAGCGCCAGCGGCGCGCCGGGATGCGGATCGTCCCCATCCACGTCTCACAGGTCACCGGCCGATGGTCATGCGCGGCCATCGGGGTTCCACAGCACCGCGGAGGGGTCCCGTGGCGCTCGGCGACCGCCAGCGCATCGAGTTCGGCTTGGAGGGCGTCGCGCATCTGGGGCCAAAAGCGGTCCAGGATGCGCTGTTCGATCTGCATGAGGGGCGGGGCGGCGGGCGCCAACGACGGCCGGGGGGGTGGCGCGGGCGCGCGTCGGCCGCCCGCCGTCGCGGGGGGCCGCGGACGAGCGGACGCCGGGGGGGCCGGGTCGGGGGCGACGCGGATCTGGGCGACCACCTGGCGCAGCGTGGAGAGGCCCCTCATCGCCCGCGCCCTGGGCGTGTGGTCCCCCGCAGGGACGCGCGGCGGGGACCCGCGCCGGTCGGCGTCGGCCCCGCCGGCCACTGCCGCAGTTGCAGAAGCCGGCGATTGATGGCTGAGATCGCCTCAATCGCCTGCCAATACCGCTGATAGTTCGCGATCCAGCGCCGGACGGTGGTCCGCCACTCGGGCGGGACGGTCACCTGCTGCGTCCGCCCTTTCGCGAAGGTGACGGTCACGCATGTGAGCGGATGCCCCGGCCCCGTCGCACAGTGACACGTGGCCTTGCCACAGCGGATCTCGCGGTGCAGCAGGGTGCCCCGCAAGACCTCCTCCAGCGGCGGGAGCGTCTGGCGCACGCGAGCCCGGCGCGTCACGAGTGCCGCAGGAGACACGGGCCGTTGGGTCGTCGGCTTATCTTTCATCTTTTCAGATGATAGACAACATGCGCCCAACACGCCAGCGCTCTTTGCAGACGACCGCGTGCCAATCCGACGGGCGGGACCGCCAGCGATGGCGAGCCCCGGGGGCTCGACCACAGGCCTACCCTGACGGACCGACTGCGGCTCGGCCCGTCTGTCTTGGTATCCTCTACGCTCTTCGCGGGGGTGGTGGACGGAAATCGAGGTCGAAGGTGTCGACACGCGAGGACGCCTTGGTGACGCGGGCTGGTCGTGGGTTTAATCCTGGGATCGGTCCCATCCGACCAGACACTGAGGCGAACGAAGCGGGTTTCCCCAAAACCGTTAAGCACCCCCGGCACAAGACAGCCGCCGGCTGCTCAGTCCCTCTGCCAGCCGCGCGGGACATCCACCCACGGCTTGGGAATGAAGAGCTGTTCGAACAGGCCGACGGCAAACCGGTCGGTCATTCCGGCCAGGAAGTCGCGGGCAGCGGCGTCCACGCCCTCGTGCTCGACCGTCCGGCGGTCGAGGAACTCCGCAGCGCGTTCGCGCACCTTTTCCCACAGGCCGCCCAGGATGTCGGCCGCCTTTCGGAACTCGACCGTGGAGACGTCGTTCTCGTAGACGGAACGGAACAGGAACGCCCGAAGGTCCAGCGTTGCCGCGAGCGTCTCGTCGCTCATCCGGATGTGATCGAGGCCGGCATCCTTCGTGGTGACGATGACGTCCTTCACCATGCAGCCGATCCGCTCCGAGGGAGAACGCCCGAGCAGCGCCACCGCGTCCCGCGGCAGGTCGTCGTCCACGAGGAGGCCCGCGCGGATGGCGTCGTCGGTATCGTGGTTCACGTAGGCGATCAGGTCGGAGACGCGGATCAACTGTCCTTCGAGCGTCCTGGCCTGGTCGTCGCCGCCGGTGGGCGAGCCCGATTTCCCCTTCGAGTGTCGGGCGATGCCGTCCCGCACTTCCCAGGTGAGGTTCAGGCCGTGGCCGTCGCGCTCCAGCACGTCCACCACGCGAAGGCTCTGCGCGGTGTGCGCGAATCCGCCGGGAACCAGCTTGTTCAGGACGCGCTCGCCCCAGTGCCCGAACGGGGTGTGCCCCAGATCGTGGCCAAGGCCCACCGCTTCGGTCAGTTCCTCGTTCAGGTACAGCGCCTTGGCGATCGTCCTCGCGATCTGCGACACCTCGAGCGTGTGCGTCAGCCGGGTCCGATAGTGGTCGCCGGCGGGCGAAAAAAACACCTGCGTCTTGTGCTTCAGCCGGCGGAACGCCTTGCAATGGATGATGCGGTCGCGGTCGCGCTGAAAGGCCGGCCGCATGTCGTCCTCGGCCTCGGGCCGGAGACGCCCTCGCGTGTCGGCGCTGCATGCCGCCTGCGGGGCGAGGAACTGTCGCTCTCGCGCCTCCAGATCTTCGCGGATCGTCATCGGGATAGGTGTCAGCGGATGTCGTTCAAGAAACTCGTGCCGTGCGCGAGCGGGCCCACGCCGAACACGGCGGCCAGCGTCTGGCCAAGGTCCGCGAACGTCGGACGGGTCCCCAGGTTCACGCCCGCCCGCACGTGCGGGCCGTACGCCACCACCGGCACGTACTCGCGGGAGTGGTCGGTGCTCGCCGTCGTCGGGTCGTTCCCGTGGTCGGCGGTGAGGATCAGCAGGTCGTCGGGCTGCAGCCGAGGCAGCAACTCCGACAACCTGGCGTCGAACCGCTCGAGGTTCAGCGCGTACCCTTCCACGTTGTTCCGGTGTCCGTAGACGGTATCGAAGTCCACGAGGTTGGCGAAGATCAGGCCGCGGGGCGTGTTGCCGAGCGCGCGCTCCACCTGGTCCATCCCCTCGTCATCCGACGCGGTGTGCACCGACCTGGTCACGCCCTGCCCCGCGAACAGGTCCTCGATCTTGCCGATCGCGTGGACGGGGATCCCCGACGCCTTCAACAGGTCCAGCAGCGTCTCTCCCGCCGGCGGGATGGCGAAATCGTGACGATTCGACGTGCGCCGGAACGCACCCGGCGTGCCGACAAACGGCCGCGCGATGATGCGCCCGAGCCCGATGCCCTTCACGAGCATCTCGTAGGCGATCTCGCATTGGCGGTACAGCTCGGGAACGGGAATCACGTCCTCGTGCGCGGCGATCTGGAACACGCTGTCGGCCGACGTATAGACGATGGGACAACCGGTCCGTACGTGCTCGGGGCCGAGTTCCTCGATGATCACCGTGCCCGACGCGACCGTGTTCCCCAGCGTCTTGCGACCGATGCGCCGCTCGAACTCGCGGATCGTCTCTTCCGGGAAACCGTGGGGAAACACCGGAAAGGCGTGCTCGACGGCGAGGCCCATCAACTCCCAGTGCCCGGTCACCGAGTCCTTGCCGGGCGAACGCTCCGCCATTCGGCCGAACGCCGCGGCGGGCGCGACCACCTGCTCACCCCCGGGCACCTCCACGACGCGCGACAGCCCGAGACTCCGCAGCGTGGGAATCTGCAGCGGCACCCGGCGGGCGATGTTCCCGAGCGTGTTGCTGCCCTGGTCGCCGTACTCCGCCGCGTCCGGCAACTCGCCAACCCCGACGCTGTCGAGGACCACGACGATCGCGCGCGAAAAAGAGGAGGGGCTCACTGGGCCTGGTGGCTGTAGTAGCTGTTGATGGCCCGCGCCGCCGTGATCGTCGCGATGGCGTGCTTGAAGATCATCTGGTCGGCGCCGTCGCGCTCGACGATCACGGCGAAACGATCGAAGTTCTTGATACGGCCTTCGAACTCGGATCCGTCCAGGAGCCGAAAGCGGACCGGCTGCCGGTCGCGCCGCGCGTGATTCAGGAAGGCGTCCTGGATGTTCGGGGTGGGCGCGACCTTGGACTCGGAAGTTGATGGCATCAGGAGATCTCCTCGCCTCGGGCGCCAGCGTCCGGCACGCGGAGACGACGGTCGACGATCCGGCGGGCGCTCTCGAACGCCGACGGCAAGTGGCCCGGACCTGGAATCTTGTCTAGGTTAGGCTCTTTGCGAAACCAGATCAACTGACGCCGCGCGTACTGGCGCGTCTCGCGCGCGATCAACTCGCGCGTCGCCGCCTCGTCCCGCATCCCGCGCAGGTGCTCGAGCGCCTGGCGGTAACCCAGCGCGCCGAATGGGCGCGCAGTGGGCGGGATGCCGTCGTCGAGCAGCGCCCGGGCTTCGTCGAACAGGCCGCGCCGGAGCTGGTCGTCCACGCGCCGATCGATCCGCTCGTTCAGGATGGCCGCCGGCACGTCGAGGCACAGGCCGACCGTGCGGACCTCCGGCAGCGGCGAGACCGTGGCGGCAAAGTGGGCCGTCAGCGGGACCCCGGTGAGGAAGTAGACCTCGAGCGCGCGGACGAGACGGACGAGGTCGCGGAGCTGGATGCGCGTGGCCGAGGGCGGGTCCACGCGCGCCACCATGCGGTGCAGGAACGCGACGCCCCTGCGTGCCGCGATCGCGCCCAGGCGGTCGCGCAGGCGCTGATCGCGGCCTGGACCCGGAAACAGCCCGCGCGTCAACGCGCGAAAGTAGAACCCGGTTCCGCCCGCGAGAATCGGAAGCCGTCCACGGGCGAGGATCGCGCGCGCCACATCGGCAGCCTCGCGCCCGAAGCGCGCGGCGGTGAAGTCGTCGGTGGGATCCGCAACGTCGATCAGGTGATGGGGAATGCCCCGGCGATCGGCGACCGGCACCTTGTCGGTGCCGATGTCGAAGCGCCGGTAGACGGCGGTCGAATCGCAGCTGATGACCTCGCCGTCGTAGCGCTCGGCCAGGGCGATCGCGAGGGCGCTCTTGCCGCTGGCGGTCGGGCCGAGCACCGCGATAAGAGAAGGACAGGGCGGGGTCACGCGTTACCTGAAGAAGAGGCGAACCAGGACGTAGAGTACCAGGATCGAAGCGAGACCGAGCAGACCAGCCTGCTGCGTGCGCGTCATGCCGCGTGCTCCCTGCCGATTACCGATACGACGGCGTTTCGTTGTAGTAGAACGTGACGGTGAAGAAGCAACGGTCGGCCGGGTACTCGGGGGGCAGCGGCTGCGTCGGGTTCGACGTCACGAGCGCCCCCTGGGCGGCACGGTTGAACGCATGGACCGGGCACGGGCCTGGCACGTCAATCTCGGTGATGCTCCCGTCCCTGTGGACATTGAACGTCACCACGACGTGTCCCTTCATCGTCATCGCCGCCATCGGGATCAGCCAGTTGCGCTTGAGCTGGGCGATGAACCGGCGCAACCAGGGCCCGAACTCGACGCCTTTCGAATCGAACTGGATGTCGGCCTGCGGCTGGCCGCCCTCGCCGCCGGGATTGTTGAAGACGTCACCCTGCGCGTAGCGGAAGGGGTTGGCGACCGCGGCCGACAACGGGCCAGGGGCGCCCATCGCGCCGGGAGCGCCGCTGCGGGCCATCCCCATCGGCGGACCCGGGAGCCCCAGCGCGCTCGGCAAGCCGTTCTGCCCGTTCTGGCCGTTCTGCCCCTGACGCTCGATCTGCTGTTGCTGCGCCTGAGGGTCGGGCCGCTCCATGCGCTGCGGCGTCCTCATGGCCGACTCTTCCACGCGCTCGGACGTGTTGCCGCGCGAGAACGGCAGCGGGTTGGTGGGATTCGGCGAACGCTCGCGTGCCGCCGCCATCCGGTTCTGATCGGACGCCACGGCGTCCGGCCGAGCGGTCCGGGACGGACGGTCGACCCGCGGCGCTATGAACACGAACCGGGTTGGCTCCCGCTTGACGGGAACCACCGCGGCCCGCGTCGCGCCGTCCGACGCGGGCATCGATGCCAGGAGCACGAGCGCGATGAGGGCAACGATATCCAGAAAGAACGCGACCGAGACGGCGACGATGAGGTGAAGCAGTCCCTCCAACCGCGCGACATCGCGGTTCAGCGTCAAGTAGTCTGGACGATCGTCATAGAAGTCGAAGTACATGAAGGGTAAGAAATTATAGCATCCGGCCGTCGAAGGACCGCCGGAGCAGGGCAGGCGCTGGCAGGGCCTCTCTTCATTATAGACGCCGACCGTCCGGGTTTGGCCGCACTCTTTCTGTGGCCATCGGAATGCCCGACCGCTTGTGCTATTGTTGGACGCCTCGATGGTCCGAATTCTCCACATCGCCCGGATCGCGTCGGTCCTCACGGATCGGCGAGTCACGCTGATGGCGAGCGACCCGGGCTGTTCCTTCAGGCTCGTCCGTCCCCGGTGCCGGGGCGGTCCGTTCGACGCGGACAGGGTCCACGACCGACAGCGCCTCGAGGACGTGCGGTTGGTTCGGATGTGGCGGGCCATGGACCCGCACCGCGGACTCTACCAGACCGCAGGCTTCGGTATCAGGCGCACGGCGCCCGACCTCATCCACGCAGAGGAAGAACCCGACAGTCTCGCCGCGCTCCACATCGCGGCGGCCAGGCGCGTGCTCGCGCCGCGCGCGCGCCTGGTCCTGTTCACCTGGCAGAACGTCAACCGCCCCAAGAGCCCGATGGTCGATTGGGTGCTGCGTCGGACGCTGGCTGCCGCCGACGCGGTGATCTGCGGAAACCTCGGCGCCGTGGCGCTGCTGCGCGAGCTGGGCTACGGCCGCCCCACTCCGGTCATCCCGGCCCTCGCGCTCGAGGCCAGCATCTTCTATCGACGGTCGGTGCCACGCCTCAGCGACCGTTTCACGGTCGGCTACGTCGGCCGCCTGGCTCCCGAAAAAGGGGTCGACACGCTGCTGAGGGCTGTCGCGCAGATCGGTCCGCCTGCGTTGCTGGTCGCAGCCGGGTCAGGGCCTTGCCGGTCCGCGCTCCAGGAACAGGCGCGCGGCCTCGGGATCGGAGACTCGGTGCGTTTGGTCGGCCTGCTCGATCCCAATGGCGTGGCAGAGCTGCTGAGCGCCGTGGACGTACTGGTGGTGCCGTCGCGATCGACCCCGGTCTGGCAGGAACAGTACGGGCGCGTCATCGTGGAAGCCATGGGATGCGAGGTGCCGGTGATCGGGTCCGAGTCCGGGGCGATACCGGAAGTCGTCGGCAGTGCCGGACTCCTCTTTCCAGAGGACGACGTGGCCGCGTTGACCGAGCACCTGCGGCAGCTTCGGGCCTCAGCCGCCCGGCGCCAGGAGCTTGGACGCCGCGGGCGAGAATGGGTCTTGTCAGCCCACACCCCAGCGCTCAGAGCGCGCCAGACGCTGGACTTCTACCGGCAACTGGTCGGCGAGCCAGTGAGAGAGTCGCGATGATCGCCGGCCCTGTCGTCCTGGACACGCGGACCGCGTCACCACACTTCCCCGGGATCGGTCGCGCGGTCACCGGCCTCGCGCGGGCCCTCGCAGTTCGTGCGGACTCGCCACCCGTGGTGCTCCTCCACAACGCCGTGCCGGACGAGCGACTTCCTCTCGCCGCGCTGCGAGGCATCACGTGTACGGCGTCGCCCTTCGCCCCGCGGCAGCAGTGGGAGGTCCGCCAGCTTCTTCGTGCCGCAGGCGCCTGCCTTTACCACAGCCCCTACTACCTGATGCCGTTCGCACCCGGCGTTCGGACGGTCGTCACCTGCTACGACCTGATCCCGCTGACGGTCCGCGGCCTGTTCGGTCCGGCACGACGCGCGGCTTTTTGGGTCGCCCACGCACTGGCGTTTCGCGCCGCCGCGGCGATCGTGGTGCCATCCGAAGCCACCCGACGCGACGTCTCACGCCTCTTCCCCACCCACGCATCGAAGGTCGAAGTCATTCCAATCGGATGGCGGTTTGCCGATGCGCCAGATGCGGACGAAGCCCGCCGGCTGCGAACCCGACTGGGCATCACCGGGCCGTACGTGCTGTCGGTCGGCAGCAACAAGCCGCACAAGAACCTGCGCACGCTCCTGGACGCCTGGGCGCGCCGCGTCGATCAACGACGGGGAGGCAACACCCGGTGTTGTTCGCTGGTGATCGCAGGTCCGCGTGACGCCCGATACACCGGCCACCTGCCACAGGCTCGACGACTCCGCGACAGCGGGCATCTCATCGACACTGGACCGGTATCCGATTCGATGCTGTCCGCGCTCTACCAGGGCGCCACGCTGTTCATCTTTCCTTCGGTCGCCGAGGGGTTCGGCCTCCCGGTGATCGAAGCGATGGGCCATGGCGTTCCCGTCGTCTGCAGCCGTATCCCGGCGCTCACCGAACTGGCCGGCGACGCGGCCGCGATGTTCCCGCCGACCGACGTGGACCGGCTCTCCACCCTGATCGATCACCTGCTCGACGCGACCGCGGACCTCGAGAAGATGCGCGAGAACGGGTTGGCACGGGCGGCGGCGTTCGAATGGGATCGGGCCGCCGCGGCAACGTCCACGCTGTACGATCGTGTGCTGAGAGAACACCCGTGAACGGAGAGCGTTGCGCCCGCGCGCTGCTCGGGTTCTCCACCGTGGCGTTCCTGGTGGTTGGCGACCTGTGGTTCCCCCCTGGCTCGCCCTGGCACCACCTCCGGCTCCTGTTGCTCGGCGCCGCCATCGCGGCTGCGCTGGCTGTCACCGTGCGGCGCCCCCAGATCCTGCGAACGCTCGGACGGTTTCCGCTCGTCTTCTTCTCGGTGTTCGCGGGGCTCGACCTCGTCGCCTCGATGCTCGCCGAGCGGCCGCTTCCGTCGCTCCGCTATGCGGCGGGGTACGTCGCCGTCGAGATCCTGGCCATCGCGATCGCCGCGGTCTTCTCCGAGCGGGCGATCGTCCGCGGCCTGCTCTTCGCGGTTGGGATGAAGCTGGTCGCGTCGCTGGCATTCGCCTTGTCACCGATCGCCTGGTGGACGCACACGCGGTTCATGGGCCTGCTCGGCAGCCCGAACCCGATGGGCGCCGCCGCCGGCCTGGCCTACCTCCTCATCGTGCTCCATGGCTGGTATGATTGGCCTCGAAAGCCGATCAGGGTGGCTCTCGTTGCTGGCGGCCTCGCGGCAACGACAACGATGGCCGTCACCCAGAGCCTGAGTGCGCTGGGCGCGACCCTCGCCACGCTCGTCTGCCTGGCGCCCCTCAGCCGGGTGCGCGAGTCCACACGCCGGGAACGAGTGGCGTGGGCAGTGGTCGTGGTGGCAGCGCTCGTCCCTCTGCTGATAATCACAGGCGGTGGCGGCGGAATGGCGCCGAGACCCACGACTCCCACCGAGGCGGTCGTCTTGCGCTCGGGCTGGTGGGGTATGCTGGAAGAAGCGGTCTGGCGTCACCCGTGGCTGGGGTATGGCGCGGGCAGTACGCCGTCGCTCGGGATTGCGGGCGCCCCCTACTGGGGCACCAGCGCGCACAACCTGTACCTCGAAGCAGCAGTCTACGCGGGCGTGCCGGCGGCGCTCGCCATGATGCTGTTCATGGCGAGCGCCCTGTTCGCGGCCGTCGCGAGGGTGTGCCGGGCCGGAGGTGGAGTTCACGTCGGCCTCGCGGTTCCCATGGTGTTTTACGCGGCGTTGTCGCTCGTCGAACCCGTGCTGCTCAACGGCGTTCCGTCCAGCTTGGTCGCGCCGCTGATCGTCGCCGCGGTGTGCGCGTTACGAGCCGGCGACCGGCCATGAGAATCCTGCACCTCTACAAGGACTACAGCCCGGTGCTGGGCGGGATCGAGAACCACATCCGGGTTCTCGCCGAGGCGCAGGTCGCGCGCGGCCACGACGTGACGGTGCTGGCCGCGAACCGCGGCTGGCGCACGAGCCTGCAGACGATGAACGGGGTGAACGTGGTGCTCGCCTCGCGCCTGGGCACGATCGCGTCGACGCCCATCAGCCCTTCGCTATTCTACTGGCTGGCGCGCATCGAGACCGACATCGCGCATCTCCATTTTCCACACCCGCCGGGTGAAGTGGCGCAGTTGCTCCTGGGCCGCGCTGCAGGCACGGTCATCACCTATCACGCCGACATCGTCAGGCAGCGCCGGTTGCTGCGCGTCTACCAACCGATCTTGCGTCGGGTGCTGGCGCGGGCGCATCGGATCCTGGTGACGAGCCCGGCGTACGCGGACACGTCCCCCTACCTGCGCGACGTCCGGGACAAGTGCATCATGGTGCCGCTCGGGATCGACGTCGAGCGCTTCGAGAACCGCTCGGGCCACACGCCGACCGGATTGAGGTCGCGGTGGGGCCTGCCTCCGGACCGGCCGGTGGTCGTCTTCGTGGGACGGCTGCGGTACTACAAGGGGCTCGACTACCTGCTGCGGGCGCTGCCGCTGGTTCCCGACGTCCACGTGCTGCTCGTCGGAGGCGGCCCGCTGTGGGATCACACGCGGGCGCTGGCGGCAGACCTTGGGGTGGCCGCGCGGGTGGTGTTCACGGGCGACGTGAGCGATGCCGATCTTCCCACGTGCTACATGGCCGGCGACATCTTCGTGCTGCCGTCCCACACTCGGGCCGAGGCGTTCGGCACGTCGATCGTGGAGGCGATGGCGGCGGGATTGCCGGTCATCAGCACCGAGATCCAGACGGGAACGTCGTGGGTGAACCAGGACGGCGTGACGGGCCTCGTCGTGCCGCCGTGCGACCCCGACGCGCTCTCGTGCGCCATCCGCTCGCTGGTGGACGATCCCGGAAAGCGGGCGGCCATGGGACGCGCCGGCCTCGCCCGCGCCCGCAAGCTCTTCCAGGCCTCGACGATGGTGGATGCGGTGGAGACGGTGTACCGCGAGGTGCTGGGCGAGCCGTCAGCCGACAACTGACATCGGACAGCTGGCAGCCTTTCACGCGTGATTTGCTGCCCGCTGCCCACTGCTGGCTGCTGCTTGCTGCCTGCTGCCGGCTGCCCGCTGCCTGCTACTTCTCTGCCGTATACAGCGTCACGATCCCGAACGTGAGCGGGATGGCCTTGGACTCCCGGAAGCCGCACGCTCGCAACAAGTCGAGCATCACGTCGGGAGGGATGAAGCTGCCAACCGATGCCGGGAGGTAGGCATAGGCTGAGCCGTGTCCGGATACCAGGCGGCCGATACGCGGGAGCACGTAGCGGAAGTACGGAAGGTAGACCGCGCGAATCAGCGCGGCTGTGGGAATACTGAACTCGAGGATCGCCAGACGCCCGCCTGGCCGAAGCACCCGGTACATTTCGGCCAGCCCCCGCTCGGGCTGCTCGACGTTCCGGATCCCGAACGCGACGGTTGCCGCCTCCATCGAGGCGGTGGCCGCCGGCAGCCGGGTGGCATCGCCGCGGGCCAGAGAGATGCGGTTCGTCTTCCCGAGCCTGCGGATCTTCGCCGCCCCCAAGCGCAGCATCTCGCCGGAGAAGTCCACGCCGAGCACGTGCGCCGCGCCGGGCGAGGCGCTCACCGCCGCCATCGCCACATCCGCCGTGCCGGTGCAGACATCCACGATCGCCTCGCGGCCGGTCAACTGCAGCGACAAAATGGCGCGAGACCGCCAGTGCCGGTCGAATCCTGCGCTCAGCAGGTGGTTGAGAAGATCGTAGCGCGCGGCGATCGCGTCGAACATCGCGGCAACGCGGGCCGGTCGTTTGTCGATCGCCATGGTTCTTGCCCGCCGACCTGACTACACGCCCGCCGCCATGCGGTCCGTGATCCGCTGCGCGAGTTCCAGCGCTCGGCGTCCGTCCTGGCCCGGCACCAGCGGCGGTCGATGCTCGCGGACCGCGCCCAGGAAATCGGACAGTTCGCGCACGAGCGGTTCCTCGCGCGGCACCTCGAGCTTGCCGCCCTCGATGCCGGGTCGAACGTCGGCGCCGCGCACGAGCCGGTACATCTCCACTTCCTGCGCCGCGTAGTCGATCGAGAGATACGCGTCCGGCTGGAAGAACCGGATCTTCCTGACGCGGTCGCGGCTGATGCGGCTCGCGGTGATATTGGCAATGCACCCGTTCTCGAATCGCAGCCGCGCGTTGGCGATGTCCACCCGGCCTGTCAACACCGGCACGCCGACCGCCTCGATCGACGCCACCGCTGCCGGCACGATCGAGAGGACGATGTCGAGGTCGTGGATCATCAGGTCGAACACGACATCGATGTCGAGGCTGCGTTCCGGGAACGTACCGAGCCGGTGAACCTCGATGAACCGCGGGTCCTGCAGGTGGCGCGACGCGACGACGACGGCTGGATTGAACCGCTCGGTGTGCCCGACGGCGAGCACCGCCCCGCTCTTTGCCGCCATCGCGATCAGGCCGTCCGCCTCTTCCACCGAACGCGCCAGCGGCTTCTCCACGAGGACGGGAATCCCCTGTTCGACGAACGCCGCGGCCACCTCGAAGTGAGCCTGCGTCGGCACGGCGATCGACACCGCGTCCACCTGGCCGAGCAGGTCGTGGTAGTCGGTGAACGGCCGCGTGTGGAAGGCCGCCGCGATTTCCGCCGCGCGGTCGGCCTTGATATCCACGACGCCCACGAGCGTTGCACCCGGCAGGCTGGAGAGGATGCGGGCGTGGTGGCGTCCCAGGTGGCCAACACCGATGGCCGCAACCCGAAGTGGCGTCACGTTGGTCATAGGAATCGATTCCGCTCAGGCGGTCGTGGGGCGCCCCCGCCCCACGACCGCGATGCCCGCCGCGTCGGCAGCCCTGATGAGTTCCTGCAGGTCGAAGACGAGCGTCTTACCGGCGTCGACCGACAGCACGGTGGCGCCGGCATCCCGCATCGCCTGGACCGTCGGCACGCCGACGACCGGAACGTCGAACCTCATGTCTTGTGTCGGCTTGGCCACCTTCACGACCCGCGTGCCCGGGCCGGCCAGCCGCCCGGCGCGCGCGATCACCGCGTCGGTGCCTTCCATCGCTTCGACCGCCACCACCGCCGCGTCCTTCACGACCACCGTCTGGCCGATGTCGAGCCCAGCGATGGCGTCGGCCATGGTGTAGCCGAACGCCAGGTCTGACTCCTCCGGCCCGGTCAGCGGCCGCGACGCGATCCGGCCCGGCCGGGCCAGCAGCGGCGTCAGGAAGGCGGTTGAATCGAGCAACTCGACCCCGTGCTCGCGCATCACGTCGGCGACGGCCGAGATCAGGGCGTCGGTGTTCTTCGACCGCAACCGGAGCAGCGCCGAGAGCAGCAGGCGGTCGGGGAGGATGCTCGAGAAGATCTTGACGTGCTTGACCTGGCCGGCCATCACCGCGTGCGTCGCGCCCGCCGCCCGTAGCGTCTCGATGCACTTGCTCAACTGGCCGAGCGACAGCCAGACGATGTCGGCCCGAGGCTCGCGGGCGGCCGCGGCGTTCAGGTCGGGGGACGCCTCTTCCTGGACGGCGACAATCGTGACGTCGTGCCCGAGGCGGCGGGCCGCGTCGAGCACCAGGAAGGGAAAAGTGCCGTTGCCGGCGATCAGGCCGATACGCATCGGGGCTCGATCATCCTCGCGACACGCGCTACTCGTCCAACACCGTTTCGTCCGCGCGTCGGGCCGGCCGGCGCAGCAGGACCCCGCGGTGCGACCCGCGGATGAAGTCGATCAGGTACTCGACCTCCGGGCACACCAGCGACTCGTCGGCCTGGATCCGGCTCACCGCCCGGGTGGTATTCAGTTTCGACACGAGCAGGTAGCGGTACGCGCGTTTCAGCTTGCCGACCGCCTCGGAGGAGAACCCGCGGCGGACGAGGCCGATCGTGTTGAGGCCGTAGATGCGGGCGCGGTTGCCGACCGTCTTCGCGTACGGCATCGCGTCCTTGGTGACCACCGAGTAGCCGCCGATGAACGCGTGGCGACCGACGCGGCAGAACTGGTGCACGCCGGAAAAGGCGCTGATGTTGGCGAAGTCCTCGACGTGCACGTGGCCGCCGAGGGTCGCCCCGTTGCCCAGGATCGTGTCGCTCTCGACGGCACAGTCGTGCGCGATGTGCGCGTAGGCCATCAGGAGGTTGCGGTTGCCCACCCGCGTCAGCCCGCCACCCTCGACGGTGCCGCGGTGAATCGTGACGAACTCGCGGATGATATTGGCGTCGCCGATCACCACCCGGGTCGGCTGCCCCGCGTACTTCAGGTGCTGCGGCGGCAGGCCGATCGACACGAACGGCGAGATCTCGTTGTCGTCGCCGACCTCCGTCCACCCATCGATCACCGTCGACGCGCCGATGTGGCACCCCTTGCCAATCTTCACGTTGGGCCCGACGAACACGTTCTGCGCCAACGTCGACCCCTCGCCGATCGTCGCCCCGGGACTCACGACCGCGGACGGGTCGATGAAGACGCGGTCGGGCTCGATAGCCATCAGCAACTCGGCCTCTGCCACGACCTGATCGCGGACGTACGCGACGCCGTGCAACCGCGCGATCCGCCCGCGGCCGGTCCGCCGCGACACCTCGAGGCGCACCCGGTCGCCCGGCACCACCTGCCGGCGGAACTTCGCGTCGTTGACCCCGCGCAGGAAGACGCGGGCCGTCGGACGCCCCTGGTCACGGTGCAGCAGCAGGAAGGCCGAGACCTGCGCCAGCGTCTCGATCATCAGCACGCCTGGCATGAGCGGCGCGCCCGGGAAATGGCCCTGGAAGAACTCCTCGTTCACCGTGACGTTCTTGACCGCCACGACGCGCTCATTCGGCACGTGCTCGGTGACGGCATCGACGAGGAACGAGGGGTACCGGTAGCAGAGCCGGTCGATCAGGAGCGGAATGGTATTGGCGTCCACAGTCGTCGTCAGGGTTCGAGGGAGCTGGAATACGGGGCGGGTCGTCCGGACACAGCCGTCACGCGGGCCGGAAGGAAAAAATGAAAATGGAAAAGGCAGAAGTGTCCCCTCTGCATTCTCCATTCCCAACTTCTCATTCACGCCGCGCTCGGTCCATGCGGCCTGCCACCCGCCAGTGTTTCCCGCGCGGGCGGCAGTTAGTGACGGACCGCCGGAGGCGTCGGCGGCTTCGCGCCCGCCGCCGCCGCGTCGAAGCGCTTGATGATGTCGGACGTCAGGTCGAGGCCCGGATCGGCCCACACCATCCCGGCGTCGGTCTGGCTCAGGAGGATCTGCAGCCCTTTCTCCACCGCCACCTGCTGGATGACGGGCGACAGCTTGCGCTGGAATTCCAGCTGCAGCTGCTGCTGGAGTTCCGTCATCTCCGCCTCGGCGTCCTGCTGCAGCCGCTGGATCTCGACCGTGAGCCTCTCGACTTCCTTCGTCGTGGTGGCGCGCGCCTCTTCGCTGAGCAGCCCGCCGCTGCTCAGCTTCTGCTGCGCCGTCTCGAGCTGCTTGTTCTTGCCGTTCAGCTCGGCCAGCTTCTTCTCGCGCAGGGCGCTCACCCTGGTGGTTGACGCCTTCCCCTCGGCTGATTCGGCGGCGATGCGCGGGATGTTCATGTACCCGATCTTCGCCCCCTCAGGGAACGGCCGCGGGGGCTGCGGCGCGGCCTGCGGAGCCGGGGTGACCGGCTTCTGGGTCGCGGGCGCAGGCGGCGGCGTCGGCTTCTGCGTCGCGGGCGCAGGCGGCGGCGTCGGCTTCTGCGTCGCGGGCGCAGGCGGCGTGGTCGGCTTGGCCTGGGCCAGTGCAAACGTCGGAACGGATCCCAGCGCCAGGCTGAGTACCACGGCAACGGTGAAGCGTCTCATCAGTGCAGTCCCTTTCTCTCTCGCGCTCGGTTTACAGTCGTCTTGCGTCGTACGTGTCTTACCCTGCCCTAGAAGGTCGATCCCACAGCGAACTTGAAGGCAAACGCGCTCTGCGGCTGCAGGCTGTTGTCCAAGATACCGCTGCGATGCGGATTGTAAGCGAAAATCAGCCGGAACGGGACGTTCAGCACCGGCATGAAGAACCGCACTTCTGCGCCCGTGGACGTCTTGAAATCCCGCAACGCGAACTTCTCACCCTCGCCGCGCACCTGGCCCGCGTCGAAGAACAGGACGAGGCGCACCGGGCCGGCAATCGATATCAGGTACTCCGCGTTGAACAGCAGCAGCTTGTTGCCGCCGATCACGAGGCCGGAGTCCACCTTGGTCGACTCGAGCGGCACCTCGCCCGGCATCAGCGCGGGCAGGAACGTCAAGCCGTTGTAGGTGGGCGGAACGGTCGTCATCGCCCGCGGTCCGACCGTCCGGATGTCGAAACCCCGAATGCTGTACTCGCCACCTGCGAACAGTTTCTCGGTGATCGGCAGTTGCTTGCTTCCCGAGAACGACGAGATGTACTCGGCCTGCGCCCGGAACCCGAACGACGCCCGCTTGGTGTGCTGGAAGTAGGCGACGGCCTCCACGTTCGGTTTCCAGAAGTTCGTGTCGCCCCCGATGCCAGCCAAGTCAACCGACATAGTATAGCGTTTGCCGGTGGTCGGGAAAACCGGGCTGTCCACGGTGTTGTACACGATGCTCGGCACGATCTTGCTGATCGTGCGCGCACCGCCCGACCCGAGCAGGAGCGAGTCGGCCAGGTACGGGTTGCTCGCGATCAACTGCGGATCCTGGTACAGCGGGTTGAGGTCCACCACCTTGGTGTGCTCGAAGCTGTAGTTGAAGAACATCCGCGTGAAGTCCTTCAGCGGGAAGCCGAAGATGATGTTGCCGCCGGTCGAATCCTGCGTGAACTGCCCAATATACTCGAGGCGGCGCTTGAACACGTCGATGCCGCCGGTGATCGCGCGGTCGAACAGGTAGGGCTCGGTGAAGGCGATCTGGTAGTTCTGGGCGCGCGAGCCGGCCTGCAGGTTGATGCTGAACGTCTCGCCGCGGCCCAGGAAGTTCGCGGTCTGGAACCCCAGCGTCCCGAAGAACCCTTCGTACTGCGAGACGCCCGCGCCGAACTGGAGCTGGTTCCGGTTCTGCTCCTCGAACTTCAGCGTGACGTCCATCTTGTTCTCGGTGCCCGGCGTCTCCTTGACGTCCACGTCCTTGCCACCCTCGAGCGGCTTGAAGTACGCCAACTGGTTGATCCGCTTGATCGAGTACTTCAGCGCCTCGGTGTTGAAGACGCCCTCCTCGAACAGCCGAATTTCGCGCCGCACCACGCTGTCGCGCGTGGTGGTGTTCCCCGTGAAGACGATGCGGTTGACGAAGTACTGCTTCCCCTCGTCCACCTGGAGGACCACGTCCACCCGGGGCGGGCCGCCGCGTACCGCTCGCCGGGCGGGCACGTTCTGCGCAGCCCCGGCCGGCTGCTGCCCCGCCTTCGCGGGTTCGCCCGCCTTCGCCTGTTCGCCGGCCTTCGCGGGTTCGCCGGCCTTCGCCTGCTCGCCCGCCTTCGCCTGCTCGCCCGCCTTGGCCGGTTCGCCGGCCTTCGCGGACGGATCGGTCTTCGCGCCTTCGGCCGCGGCCTTCGCCGGATCGGCCGCCTCCGCCCCTTCGGCAGGCGTTCCCGCGGGCGGCGCGCCGTTCTCGTCGTGCGGCTTGGTCATCGGCACGAGGTTGAACTGGTAGTACCCACCGGCACCGTAGAGCTCGCGCGCCTTCTCGTACCCCTTCTTGATCGCCTTGTCGCTGTACCAGTCCCCGGCCTTCACCTTGAAGAGGGGACGCAGCGCCTCCGACTTGACGATCTTGTTACCCTCGAACGCCAGGTCTGCGATCCGGAAGCGCTCACCCTCGGTGATGGGGATCCGCAGCTGCACCCACCGCACCTTCTTGTCGTTCGAATCCTCGATGTACTTCAACTGGGGCTCGAGCACGCGGGCGCCGATGTACCCGTGGTCGCGGTAGTAGGCGATGACCTTGTCGGCGTCCTCTTCGTACTTGCCTTCCTGGTAGCTGGCGCCGCCCGTGATGAAGGACAAGAACGACCGTCCCTTGTTGTTCTTCATCTGGCGCTTCAGCGCGAAGTTGCCAACCGCCTTGTTGCCGGTGAACTCGACGTCGCGGATCTTGACCTGCGGCCCCTCGTCCACCTGGAACGTCAGGTTCACCAGCTTGGGTCCGCCCGGCACAGACTTGATCTCGGGGGTGACGGTCGCGAACTGATAGCCCTTCTCGGCCAGCATGTCGAGCACGAGCTTCTTGACCTTCCGCACCATGCCGGGGTCGATGAACGAGTCGAGGCGAATCTGCGCATTCTCTTCCTTCAGCTTGTCGTCGATCTTGGTCTGCTCGAGGTGCTTCGCCCCCTGGTAGTCCACGATCTTGACGCGCTGCCGTTCCTCGATGTTGTAGGCAATCAGCTTCCCGGTCACGCCGTTGGCAAACGGATAGTCGATCACGTCGATCGACAGGTTGTCGAGGAAGTTCGTGCCCCAGAGCTGCTTGAAGTCCTGCTTCAGCGCGTCGGCGGTCGACACGTCATCCCATGGGGTCCACACGCCCGCGGACGGGCGGCTGGCCTTCGCGTGAATGTAGTAGAGGTAGGTCTCGGGCTCGATCACCGAGACGCCACCCTGCTCCGGGAAACACACGCCGATCAGGTAGATGACGGGGCCGGAACCGGCGGGAGGCAGCTGGCTCGGCGGGCCGATCTCCTGGCCGCACCACATGACCCGGCCTTCGGGCAGCGGCTTGACGGCGGGCGGCTGCGGAGCCGCGGGCTGCTGAGGCGCGGGCTTCTGCCCGGGCGGCGCCTGCGCGGCCTGCGCCGATGCGAGCAGGCGGCTGGCCGCTGACGGCGGCGGCGCCTGTCGGAGCATGGAGGCCCCGGCCTGAAGAGCCGGCGCCGCGCCAGCGCGCGCGACGGCGCCCACCAGGAGCAGCGCCCACAACACGAAGTGAACACGAAACTTGCGCATGAAATCGTCTTCGAGAAGAGCTGGCCGGCATTCCCCGGCGCGCTGGCACCCCTCCTTCAGGAGGCGAGCCGGCACTTCCTTGATCACCATAGTTTACAGGGTATTAGACGTTTCAGGCCAGCCCGTGGCCTGTCAGGGCATCTCCGATGGGCCGATACGCAATCGCCCCGTCCTCCAGATAGGCCTCCACATGGCCCCCGCGGAGCTTACCCCGGATGATCTCCTCGGAGAGCGGATCCTCAACGTACTTCTGGATGGCACGGCGCAAGGGGCGAGCGCCGTACGACCGATCCTTGCACGTCACGTCGATGATCCAGTCCACGACCTCCTGCGTCAGGGAGATCTTCAGCCGCCGGTCCACCAGGTGCTCGTTGAGCTGGTCGACGAGCAGCCCCATGACCTGCCGCAGGTCGTCGTCGGACAGCGGGTCGAACACGATGATCTCGTCGATCCGGTTGATGAACTCGGGGTTGAACGTGCGCCGCACTTCGGCAAGGACCAGGTCTGACAGGCTGCGGTTCGCCTCCGCGACCTCGGGCGACTGGAACCCGAGGCCGCCCTTCTTCTGGATGTGGCGGGCCCCGATGTTCGACGTCATGATGATGATCGCATTCTTGAAGTCGATACGGTTCCCCAGGCCGTCGGTCAGGTGACCATCCTCGAAAACCTGCAGCAGGATGTTGAAAACGTCTGGGTGCGCCTTCTCGATCTCGTCGAACAGCACCACCGAGTAGGGGTTGCGCTTCACCTTCTCGGTGAGCTGACCGCCCTCGTCGTGGCCGACGTAGCCGGGAGGCGAGCCAATCAGCTTCGACACCGAGTGCTTCTCCATGTACTCGGACATGTCGAAGCGGATGAGCGCGTTATCGCTGCCGAACAGGACGCTCGCGAGCCCGCGCGCCAGCTCCGTCTTCCCCACGCCGGTCGGGCCGAGGAAGACGAAGCTCCCGACGGGCCGGTTCGGGTTCTTCAGGCCCGCGCGGGAGCGCCGGATCGCCCGCGACAACGCCGAGATCGCCTTCTCCTGGCTGATGACGCGCCTGTGAAGCTGCTCCTCCATGCGGAGGAGCTTGTCGCCCTCGTCCTGGTTGATCGAGCTGAGCGGGATGCCGGTCCACCTGGAGACGACCTCGTCGATCTCCTGCTTGCCCACCACGATTCGCCGGGCGTTCGACGTGACGTCGAAGCGCTCGCGGACGGACTGGAGGCTCTCGCGGGCCGACACTTCCTGGTCGCGGTAGAACTGCGCGCGCTCGAAGTCCCGCTGCGAGACCGCGCTCTCCATCTGCTCCACGGCGACGCGGATACTCCGGTTGATCTCGCCGAGTTCCCCACCGCAGCCCGCGTCGCGCAGCTTGGCGCGCGCCCCCGCCTCGTCGATGAGGTCGATGGCCTTGTCGGGCAGGAACCGGTCGGTGATGTAGCGGCTGGACTGGTAGGCGGCCGCCTCGATCGCCTCGCGCGTGTACTCGACGTGGTGGAACTGCTCGTAGCGATCCTTGATCCCGAGGAGGACCTCGATCGTCTCGGTCTCCGACGGGGCATCCACCTTGACCGCCTGGAACCGCCGTTCGAGCGACCGGTCCTTCTCGATGTACTTCCGGTACTCGGCAGGCGTCGTCGCGCCGATGCAGCGAATCTCGCCACGCGAGAGCGCCGGCTTGAGGATGCTGGCAGCGTCGAGCGAGCCTTCGGCCGCCCCCGCGCCAACCAGCGTGTGCAACTCGTCGATGAACACGATGACGTCAGGGTTGTCGGTCAGTTCCTTCATGATCGCCTTGAGGCGTTCCTCGAACTGGCCGCGGTACTTCGTCCCGGCGACGATCAGCGAGAGGTCGAGCGCCAGCAGCCGCTTGTCGGTGAGGAAGTGCGGCACGTCGCCGAAGACGATCCGCTGCGCGAGTCCCTCGACGATGGCCGTCTTCCCGACGCCCGGTTCGCCGATGAGAACGGCGTTGTTCTTGGTGCGGCGGCACAGCACCTGCTGCACCCGCTCGACCTCGGACTTGCGGCCCACGAGGGGATCCAGCTGGTTCTTGATCGCGGCCTCGGTGAGGTCGCGGCTGAACTCCGCAAGCAGCGGCGTCTCTTTCGCCCGGGTCAGCGTGGTCTTCTCGTTGAGCAACTGAACCGCGTCCTCCCGGACCGTATTCAGCCGCATGCCGTGTTCCATCAGGATCGACGCGGCGACCGAGCGCTCCTCGCGCAGGATGCCAAGCAGCAGGTGCTCGGTCCCGATGTAGTTGTGAAGCAGCCGGTCGGCCTCCTCGGCGGCAAACCCCAGCACCCGCTTGGTCTCGGCGCTGAACGGGATCTCGACCGACGTGGACACCTTCTCGCGGAACACGGTCCGCCCCTCGATCTCCTTGCGGATGCTCTCGAGCGACAGGTGCGACCGACCGAAAATGCGGGTCGTCAGCCCCTTCCCCTCCCGGACCAGTCCCAACAGCAGGTGCTCGGTTTCAATCGAGACGCTGCCAAGCTGACTGGCTTCGTACCGGGAGAAGAAAAGGACCCGCCTCGCCCTTTCCGTATACCGTTCGAACATCTGGGCTACCCGCGGCACCTGTTGCGGATTGTGGTCAATCGAACCCTGTTCGCATTATAAGACAAAGGCCAGAGTGCTCCAACCGCGTGTGCGCTAAGTACTTCGACTCGCAATTACGGCCACGATCGGCTCTCGGCGCACGTGGCCGGTTGTGCTCGCTCAGCACTGAGTCCTGAGGGCACAAATACGTCGCCGTATTTGTGCATCGAAGGACTAAGTCCCTGTACCTCAGCAAGTAGGAGCGGTGCCGCGAGAGCGGGCAGCGATCAGCGGCCAGCTGGCAGCCGTCTGCTGCCCGCTGTCGGCTGTCCGCTGCTACACGAGCCGTCCGCCTTCGAGGCGGAGCGCGCGGTCGCACACCGCGGCCAGCCGGGTATTGTGCGTGGCGATAATCGAGGTCAGGCCCTGCTCACGGTGCATCTCGCGCAGCAGGTCGTGGAGCGTGTCGGCGGTGTGCTCGTCCAGGTCGCCGGTCGGCTCGTCCGCGAGCAGCAGCGCGGGCCGGACGACGAGCGCGCGGGCGATGGCCACCCGCTGCTGTTCCCCTCCAGACAGCGTGCCGGGACGATGGCCGAAGCGGTCGCCCAGGCCGACGCGCCGCAGGAGCGCCTCGGCAGCCGGCCGTGCCTGGTCGAGCGGCATCCGCGCAATCCGCAACGGCATCTCGGTGTTCTCAACCGCATCGAATTCCGGGAGCAGGTGGTGGAACTGGAACACGAAGCCGATGTGCCGGTTGCGGTACGCGACGCGCTCGGCATCCGTCATCCGGGACAGGTCGGCGTCGCCAATGCAGATCGAGCCTGCCTCGAACGGATCCAGTCCACCGAGGACGTGCAGCAGCGTGCTCTTCCCCACCCCGGACGCGCCGACAATCGCTACCATCTCTCCGCGCTCGACCGACACGTCCAACCCCCGCAGCACGTGAATCGTCTGCGTCGCGCTGCGGTACGACTTCTCGAGGCCGGTGACGGTAACGAAAGACATATCAGAACCCAGGAATCAGCGGACAGCGGTCAGCTGCCTGCTGACAGCTGCCAGCTAACCGTATCTCAGCGCCTCCGCCGGGTCGAGCTTCGAGGCCTGGTGCGAGGGATACAGGGTCGCCACGAAGCAAACCAGGATCGCCGACACGACCACCAGGATGAAATCGAACGGCAGGACCACGAACGGCACGTACGACACCTGGTAGACGTCCATCGGAACCTGGATCAACTTGTAGCGATCGAGCACCGACGACACGGCCCAGCCTGCGGTCGCCCCGAGCCCCGTGCCGATGAACCCGATAATCAGCCCCTGCAGCATGAACACCAGCATGATGCTCCGCCCCGACGCCCCCATCGTCTTCAGGATCGCGATATCACGATGCTTCTCCATCACCAGCAGGATCAGCGACGCGACAATGTTCAGGGCGGCCACCATGACGATGAGGCCGATGGTGATCGAGATCGCCATCTTCTCGAGCCAGAGGGCGCTGAAGAGGGAGCGGTTCAGCTGCGTCCAGTCCTCGGTGAGGTACTGCCCGGCCGACTGTTCCATGATCGCGCCCGCCACCTCGTGCGCGCGGTAGATGTCGTCCACCCGCAGTTCGATCAACTCGGGCGTGTCGCGGCCGGTCAACCGCTCTGCGACGGGCATCGTGACGAAGCCGTAGGCGGAATCGAATTCGAACAGGCCGAGCGAGAAGATGCCGGCGACATCCAGCGAGCGCGCGCGGGGCAGCATGCCCATCGGCGACAGCGTGCCTTCGGGCGTGAGCACCTGGACGCGGTCGCCGACGCGCACTTTGAGCGTTCGCGCCAGGTCGGCGCCCAGGAGGATGCGTGGCGGCCCGTCTCCGCCCTCATTGAGCGACGCCATGCTGCCCTGCCGCATCGACCGCCCGATGTCGGTCACGCTCTTCTCGAGCGCGGGATCGATCCCCTTGATGGTGATGAACGCCTTCCCCTGAGACGTGGTGATCAGCGCCTTGTCGAGGATGGCCGGCGCCGCGCCGAGGACGTGAGGGAACTCGCGGAGCCGTTTCACCTCGGCGTGATAGTCGCGGATGCCGTCGCCCTTCCAGACGAAGATGTGCGCGGTGGAGCCGAGGATCCGGTCCCGCAACTCGGCCTGCAGGCCGGTCATCAGCGCCAGCGCGATGACCAGCGCCATCACGCCCACCGTGACACCCATCGTCGAGATCAGCGAGATCAGCGAGATGAACGCCTGCTTGCGCCTGGCGAGCAGGTACCGGAGCGCGACGTGGAGCTCGAAGGGGAGGTTCAGGAGTCCTTCCTCGCCCGCATCAGCGGAAACAGGATCACGTCGCGGATCGAGTGGCTGTCGGTAAGCAGCATGACCAGCCGATCGATGCCGACACCCTCCCCGCCCGCGGGCGGCATGCCGTACTCGAGGGCGTGGACGTAGTCCTCATCCATCGCGTGCGCTTCCGCGTCGCCCTTCTGCCGCTCCTGCAACTGCTGCTCGAAGCGCCGCCGCTGTTCGGCCGGGTCGTTCAGTTCGCTGAAGGCGTTGGCGAGCTCGAAGCCGCCGGCGTACAGCTCGAACCGCTCCACCGTGGCCGAGTCGTCCGGCTTCTGCTTGGAGAGAGGCGAGACCTCGGTCGGGAAGTCGTAGACGAACGTCGGCTGCACGAGCGACGCTTCCCACAGCGTCTCGAACACCGCGGCCGTGATCTTGCCCGGACCCATGCCCGGCTCGAGTTCGACGCCCAACTGGCCGGAGAGCGCCCTGGCCGACCCGACGTCGCGCAGTTCGGCCTCGGTCACCTCGCGTCCGAGCCGACGCGCCGCCTCCTCGCACACCGCGCCCCGCATCGACAGCCGGCGGAACGGCGCCTTGAACGAGATCGTCGTCTCGCCGTACGTCACGTCCTCGCCGCCCGTCACCTTGCGCGCCACCTCGGACAGCATCAGTTCGGTCATGTCCATCAGCTCGAGGTAGTTGCTGTAGGCCTGGTAGAACTCCAGCATCGTGAACTCGGGGTTGTGCTGGGTCGAGATCCCCTCGTTGCGGAAGTTACGGTTGATCTCGTACACGCGCTCCATCCCACCGACCAGCAGGCGCTTGAGGTAGAGCTCGGGCGCGATCCGGAGATAGAGCCGCATGTCGAGCGCGTTGTGGTGCGTCACGAACGGGCGCGCCAGGGCGCCGCCCGCGACCTGCTGCATCATCGGCGTTTCGACTTCCAGGTAGCCGCGCGCGTCGAGGAAGTCGCGGATGGCTGCCAGCGTCCGGCTCCGCGCCTCGAACACGCGCCGTGTCCCGGGCGTGACGATCAGGTCGAGGTAGCGCTGGCGGTAGCGGATCTCGATGTCCTGCAGGCCGTGCCATTTCTCCGGCAGCGGGAGCAGGCACTTGGCAAGGAACGTCAGGCCCGAGGCCCAGATCGTGAACTCGTTGGTCTTGGTGCGAAACAGGTGCCCGCTCACGCCGACGAAATCACCGAGGTCCAGCAGCTTGAAGACCTGGAAGTCGAGTCCGGGCATCGAGTCCTGGCGGATGTACACCTGGATCCGCGCCCGGCCGTCGCTCAGCACGAGGAAGTTGGCCTTGCCGAAGCTCCGGATGGCCAGGATCCGGCCGCAGGTTTTCGTCTCGATCCGCGTCGCCTCGAGGTCTTCCTTGGCCCGCTCCCCGTGTGCAGTCACCAGCCCGTGGACCGTATCGGTGCGGTCGAACTCGTGCGGGTACAGATCGACGCCGAGTTGTGCGAGCGCCTCCATGTTGGCACGGCGCTGGGCGAGCAGTTCGTGTTCCTGCGGCATAGCAACGGTTCTCGGGCGCCCCGGGTCACTTCGGACGTTCGGCGGCCTTCAACTTCCGCTTGATGGCGTCGAGCACGCCGTTCACGAATCGGCCCGATTCGTCGCCGCTGAAACGCCGCGCCAGTTCGACCGCCTCGTTGATCACGACGTTGGGGGGGACATCCGACACGTGTACGAACTGGTACACCGCCATCCGGAGAATCAGCCGGTCGACAATCGCCAGGCGCTCGGGCCGCCAATGGTCGGAGCTCGCGGCGATCAGCGGATCGAGCTCCGGCGTGCGCTCGACGGTGCCGATCACCAGGCGTGAGGCCAGGGCCTCGGCTTCCGCCGAACCCAGGTGACTGCCCTGCTCAATCTCGCCGTACGCGGCGATCGCATCTTCCGGCGCGACGCGACCGACCTCGCACTGATACAGCATCTGCAAGGCCGCCTCGCGGGCCCGTCGCCGCTCCCGGAATTCCTCGTTCCTCGGCTCGTCGCCGGCCCTGGTCGTCACGGTGTCCTTTCACGGGCGACCCGCCGGCCGCCTCTACCGCCCGCTGAATATCGGCGCGCGCTTCTCGAGAAATGCACGGGTTCCCTCGCGCATGTCGTCGGTCGAGAAGCAGAGGCCGAACAACGTGGCTTCGAGGAACGCCGCCTCGGGGAACGCCATCTCGAGGCCGCGGTTGACCGCTTCGATGATCGAGCGCATCGCCGCGGGCGCGAGCCCGGCCAGCGACGCCGCCAGGTCCCTGGCCTTCGACATCAGTTCGGCGGCCGGCACGACCCGGTTGACGAGGCCAATCGCGTACGCCTCCTGCGCGTCGATCACGCGCCCGGTCAGCAGCAGTTCCAGCGCACGTCCTTTCCCGACCAGGCGCGGCAGGCGCTGCGTCCCGCCGAACCCCGGCGTGACACCGAGCTTGACCTCGGGCTGGCCGAAACGCGCCGAGTCGGCCGCCAGCCGCAGCGTGCAGGCCATGGCCAGCTCGCAGCCGCCGCCGAGTGCGAACCCGTTCACCGCCGCGATGACGGGCTTGCCCAGGTGCTCGACGAGCTCGAAGACGTGCTGACCTTCGAGGGCGTACGCCTCCGCCTGGTTCGGCGAGAGATGCTCGAGTTCGTGGATGTCCGCCCCGGCCACGAACGCCTTCTCTCCTGCGCCGGTGACGATCAGGCAACGGATGAGGGGATCGTGCTTCAGCTCGAGGACCGCGCGTCTCAATTGGTCGATGGTCGTCCGGTCGAGGGCGTTCAGGACTTTTCGGCGGTCGATCGTCACGATTGCGATCGGACCGTCACGCTCGATCTGGAGGTTGTCAAAGGGCATGGCGGAACCTCCGAAGTATACTCCAGAGCCACAGCAGCCCCGAGCCGATCCCGCCGCCGGCGACGTCGGCGGCCATGTCCTTCAGGTCGAATTCGCGCCGCGGCACGAAGAGCTGGTGGACCTCGTCGCTCAGGCCATAGCAGCCCGCGAACAGCACGACGATCACGACCACCCGCAGCGACACCGGCCGGCCGAGCCCCCCGGCCAGCGCGCGCGCCACCAGGAAGCCGAGCCCCGAATAGAGCAGCGCGTGCGCCGTCTTGTCGGAGATGCCGCCCGGGAGCGCGGGCACTTCCGAGACCGACGACAGGAAGAAGATCAACGCGCAGTAGATCAGCACGGGCCCCCAGAGCCCGAGGCGCTCTGATGCCGGCATGCGAGACGTGGGTTGACGTGGATCCACAGGGGTCAGGTTCCCGACGTGGTCGTTCAGAAGGGGAACGGGTACATCAGCCACCCGAGCACGAACGCGCTCAGGATGAATCCGCCGAAGACCATGGCTCCAAAGCGGACCTGCTCGCGCGGCTGGTCCTTCATGATGACCGCGAACACCAGCGCGACGAAGAACGAGAACAACAGCATCAGCAGGAAGTGGCTCGTCACGTCGTCCTCACTTGCGACCGACGGCCGTGTCGTACACGTCGAGCACGACCAGCATGTTCAGCAGGCCCGCGACAATCAGGAACGCATTCGCGTACTCGTAGGAGACCGCGGCCACCTGGCCCCCCCCGATCTTCAGCGCCCACGCGAGGAAATACGGGAGCCCCATCGCCAGGTCCGCCACGGCCGCCAGGAACACGAGCGGTTGCGACGCCTCGAAGGGGAACAATCGCCCGTTCAGCGCCAACCCGATCGCAAACATGGTGGTCAACGCGACCAGGAAAACCAGCCCCTTGACGCGTCGGCCCAACCACAGGTGCCCGCTTCCGGGCACCAGCCAGGCTGAGAGCGCCAGAAGCACCAGGCCGCCACTCTCTACTCGCTCTGCCGCATCCGCTCGCATTCTTCTAGTCTACCCTGAAAGCTCATCGATTCGGCGAGCAACACGCCCGCGGCGAACCCGAGAGGCGCGCCCGCGAGCGCGCGCACGACACCCGACGTGAGGGCCGGCTGCCACCATTCGACCACGACGGTGACCACGGTTGGAAGAGCCGCCAGCACCAGACGCCACCGCCAGGCCGCGAACGGGATCGGTGCGCGCGACCGGCCCCGCGACCAGGCGAACACGATGCCGAGCGCCGCGGAGAGATACAACCCCGTGCAGCGCGCGCAGACCGGCAACTGCCCGCCATCCAGGTGAAACGACCGTCCCGCGTGCTGGTGGCAGACCAGGCTGCCGACGATGTACGTCGCGGCGGAGAGGTGAGCCGCGCCCCCGGCTGGGGACTGGACGGACGACACCCATGGAGCCGCGACGACCAGCACCGCCCACAGAATCGCGGCAGCCGGGAGCGCCCGACGTGCGGCGCGCTCGAACCATGAATTCGCCACCGACCTATTCTATACAAGTCCGTGGCGGGCGACCCGCCGGACGGCCCCACGGTCCGTGGAGGGCGATCGGCCCGTCGCCCCTGCGGCGCGGCGGATGATAGACTCCCGGCATGGACTACACGGCGACTTCCGGATCCACATCATCCCCGGTGGTGACGACCGGCGCCCTGGCGGGCGTCGGCTGCATTTCTGCGGCACTGCTCATGACCGAGCTGGCGCTGACGCGCATCTTCTCGGTCACGATGTACTACCACTTCGCCTTTCTGGCGATTTCGATTGCTTTGTTCGGTCTCGGCGCCAGCGGCGTCTACGTCTACCTGGCCCGTCGTCCGCTCGGGCGTCGCGAACCAGCCGCGCTGCTCGCCTGGCACGCGCTCGCCTACGCGCTCGTCACCACCGTGTCGCTCGCGATCCTGGTGCGGCTGCGCGTGGGCCTGAACTACTCGCTCGAGAACCTCGTCCTGATGCTCACGATCTACGCGCTCGCCGCGCTGCCGTTCTTTGCCGGCGGGGCCGTGGTGTCGCTCGCGATCTCGCGCCTGGCCGGACGCATCAACCTGATCTACGCCGCCGATCTGATCGGGGCTTCCGCCGGCTGTCTCCTGCTCCTGCCCCTGCTCGATCGCCTGGGCGCGCCCGGCGTCGTGTTGTCCACCGCCGCGCTCGGCGCCATCGCGGCGGCCTGCTTCTCGCCGCGGCCTTCCCGCGCGCGCATCGTCCCGCTTGCGGTGCTGCTCGTCATCGGTCCGTGGTCGGCTCACATGGCCGGGATCGTGTCGTTCGACGTGACGGCGACGAAGGGCCATGTTGGTGACACGGTGCTCTTCAGCAAGTGGAACTCGTTCTCCCGCGTCGCGGTCTACGACCGCCGACACGGCGACTGGTCGTTGAGTGCCACCTACACCGGGCCGATGCCCGACTCGCGGTTCATGGACATCGACTCGTCCGCCTCGACGCCGATCGTGCGCTTCTCGGGCGACCTCGGTGACGTGGCCTACCTGAGGTTCGAGTTGACGGCGCTGGCCTATCACCTGGCGGCCGGCGACGCCGCGCCTGCGTTGGTTCCGGCAGGGGTGGCGCCGACCGCGCCGGACAGTGGCGGCGCTGGCACGCGTGGCGACGCCGGCGCGAGTGGCGACGCCGGCGCAAGTAGCGGCGCTGGCACGAGTGGAGGCACCGGCGCGAGTGGCGGCGCGCGACCGTTCACCGCGCTCGTGATCGGGCCCGGAGGCGGCCGCGACCTCCTCTCCGCGCTGGTGTTCGGCGCCTCCCGCGTGGACGGCGTGGAGATCAATCCGATTATCGCGCTGGATGTGATGAGCGACCGGTTCCTCGGGTATTCCGGGAACCTCTACACCCTCCCGAAGGTCCGGATCTTTGTCGAGGATGGCCGCAGTTTCGTCCGACGATCGCCGGAGCGGTACGACATCATCCAGGCCTCCCTGGTGGACACCTGGGCCGCGACGGCAGCGGGCGCGTACACGCTCACCGAGAACTCGCTCTACACGGTCGAGGCGTTCGATGATTATCTCGAGCACCTGTCGGACCGAGGGATGCTGACGATCACGCGCTGGGCGCTCGACGGCGTCCGGCTGGTGTCGCTGGCGCAGGACGCGTGCGCCCGCCGGGGATGGGCGGTAGCCGACCGGCTGGCGATCGTCCAGCACGAGAAGGTGGCGACGTTCATCCTGAAGAAGACGCCGTTCACCAGTGCCGAGGTGGCCCAGCTCCAGCGGGTCTGTGACTCGCTGAAGTTCACGGTCCTCTACGCGCCCGGCGTGACGCCGCCGGCACACCTCGCGCCAACGGGCGCCGGCCACTGGGAAGCGGCCAAGGATGCGCCGAACGACTACGCGCGGCTGATCCTCGCGCCCGAGCGCCACGCGTTCTACGCGAGCTACCCGCTCGATATCACGCCGACCACCGACGATCGCCCGTTCTTCTTCCACACGACCAAGCTGAAGGACCAGGCGGCGGTCGCCTTCGGCCGCGCGATGTTGTTCGGGAACGGGCTGAGCGCGCTGATGACGCTGATGGGGATTTCAACCGCGCTGGTGCTGCTGTTCATCCTCGGCCCGATGGCGCTGAACGGGCGCACGCTGCTCGGCAGTGGCTGGTGGTGGTGGCTCGCCTACTTCGGGATGCTGGGGGCCGGATTCATGCTGGTGGAGGTGGCGCTGCTGCAGCGATTCGTCCTGCTCCTGGGGCACCCGGTGTACTCACTCACCGTCACCCTGTTCTCGCTGCTCCTCGGGACCGGCGTGGGCAGCTACCTGAGCCGAAGGATCGGCGAGGACCACGTGCGGAGCCGACTCCTCGCGGCGCTCTTGGGCGTGGCCGTGCTTGGCATCGTCGCAATCTTCGCGCTTCCTCCGATCATTCGCGCCGCGATTGTCGCCAGCCTGCCCGCGAGGATTCTGATCGCCGTGGCGCTGATGTTCCCTGCAGGCCTGCTGATGGGTATCCCGTTGCCGGCCGGCGTTCGGCTGCTCGCCCGGCGTCAGCCCGAGCTGCTGCCGTGGGCGTGGGCGATGAACGGCGCGCTGTCGGTCCTGGGGGCCACGCTCGCCGTGTTCATCGCGATGAACTGGGGGTTCTCGGTCACACTCCTGGCCGGAGGGGTCGTCTACGTCGCGGCGGCGGGGCTGGCGGCGCGAATGGGGGCGTCAGCGCGCTAACCTGGAAGATGTCTAGCGCGCGAGGGCCCCGAAGTGCTCCGCGTAGCGCGCATCGAACTCGTCGCGGGTATACGCGTGGCTCGACCCTCCCATGTGCTCGAGGGCAAATGCTGCAGCCACGCTGCCCATCCGTCCGCACACCTCGTAGTCGGCGCCGATCGCCAGCCCCTTCATGAAGCCCCCGCGGAACGCATCGCCGACGCCGGTCGGATCGACGATCGTCCAGGGCGGCACGGCCGGCACGTCGATCGTCTTGTCGCGCAGCATGATCGACGCGCCTTTCTCACCCTTCGTGACGACGACAGCGGTGGCGTGCTCGAGCATGGCCCCTTCGCCCATCCCCGTCTTCTCGCGGATGATCTCGAACTCGTAGTCGTTGCAGATCACGATGTGCGCGCCGAAGACTCCCCGCTTCAGGTCGTCACCGCCGATTCGCGCCACCTGTTGGCTGGGGTCGTAGATGTAGGGGATGCCGAGCGCCTGGCACTCCTGCGCGTATTCCGCCATCGCCGTCGGATCGTTGGGCGAGATGATCGTCAGGTCGCACTTCCCCGCCGCGCCGAACGAGAGTTCCGCCGCGTGCGCCATCGCCCCGGTATAGAAGGAGGCGATCTGGTTTCCGTCGCGGTCCGTGCTGCAGAAGAACGAGGCGGTGAACTTCCCGGGCACCTGCTTCACCAGCGACGTGTCCACACCCTTGGTGTCCAGCCAGTGCCGGTATTCGTCGAAGTCCTGGCCCGCGGTGCCCATCAGCACGGGCCGCTCGCCGAGCAGCGCCAGGGTATACGCGATGTTCGGCGCGCACCCGCCCCGGCGCTTGTCCATGCTGTCCACCAGGAAACTCAGGCTCACCCGCTGAAGGTGATCGGGCAGCAGGTGCTCGCTGAAGCTGCCGGGGAACGACATCAGGTAGTCGTAGGCAATCGAACCGGTCACGATGATGCGCATAGGAATGGCTCTCGGCGGTGCATGCCCCTTGGCTGTCTGCTGTCCGCTGTCCGCTGTCCGCTGTCTGCTGTCTGCTGTCCGCTGCCCGCTGTCTGCTGTCCGCTGCCCGCTGTCTGCTGTTCGCTGTTCCTACAGGTACTTTCCCACGATGAGCAGCAGGTCCTGCCGGGTCTGCGCCGGGATGGCATCCCGGTTGGTGATGATCGCGTTCGCCAGCGCGGTGGCGCACGGGCACGACCGGCCCGTCGGCAGCCGGCCCACCGTCTCCGCGATGATCGCCTGCGCGGTTCGCGCGTTCTGCATCAGGTTGGTGACGATCATCTTCACCGTCACCGAATCGTGTTCGGGGTGCCAGCAGTCGTAGTCGGTGACCAGCGCCAGCGTCGCGTAGCAGATCTCCGCCTCGCGCGCGAGCTTCGCTTCCTGGAGGTTGGTCATGCCGATGACGTCCATTCCCCACGACCGGTACAGCTGCGATTCGGCCAGCGTCGAAAACTGCGGCCCCTCCATGCACACGTAGGTCCCGCCCAGGTGCACCCTGGCGCCGACGGCCAACGCCGACTCGTGCGCCGCGCGCGACAGGTCGGCACACACCGGGTGCGCGAACGCCACGTGCGCCACGAGGCCGCGCCCGAAGAACGTGCTCACGCGCCCCTTGGTGCGATCGAAGAACTGATCGGGAATGACGATGTCCTGCGGCGGGAATTCGAGCTTGAGGCTCCCGACCGCGCTGGCCGAGAGAATCCGTTCGACGCCCAGCGTCTTGAAGCCGTAGATGTTCGCGCGGAAGTTCAGCTCGCTCGGCATCAGCCGGTGCCCGGCGCCGTGACGCGCGAGAAACGCGACGCGCCGGCCCCGCAGGGTGGCGAGCACGTACGGGCCAGACGGATCGCCGAACGGCGTGGATATCGTGACGTCTTCGCGGTCGCTCAGCTCGGCCATGTCGTACAGGCCGCTGCCGCCAATGATGCCAATCTGGGCCGACATAGCGCTCCTTGTGTCTGGGGAGGGTCGGACGAAGAAAAGAATTATATCGGATCGTCGCTACCGACCGTGGCCCTCGACCGCCGCCGCGTGCTCGTCCTTCGCCGTACCTGCCCAGTTGGTGTGTGGCGCCTGGTTCTCCAGCAGCCAGCCGCGCAGGAGCGCACCGTACGATCGCCAGCGGAATGCCCGCCGCTCGTAGAACGGGGTGAGCGCCCGCTGGAGCGCAGGCAGGCGGTAGAACGGCACGCCCGGGAAGTAGTGATGCTCGAGGTGGTAGTTGGAGTTGAGAAATGCGAAGTCCCAGAACCAGCTGCCGCGCACCAGCGTCGTCCACTTCGCCGGATCGGTCGGGTCGATGTCGTAGTGCTGACCGAGACGATTCAGCGTGAACGCCAGCGGGAAGACGAAGAACACGGGGACGATGTAGGCGCGAAGGGCGGCGCCAGGGCCGGCCAGCCACCAGATGAGACCGAG
>Ga0209745_1000186_pt1 | contig 35337 bp, 26 predicted proteins | sample BarGraNGADG00312_FD_184495 | JGI IMG/M metagenome (GOLD analysis project Ga0209745, IMG submission 184495) | Arctic peat soil microbial communities from Barrow, Alaska - Barrow Graham LP Ref core NGADG0004-312 (SPAdes) (version 2) | ecosystem: Environmental > Terrestrial > Soil > Wetlands > Peat... | reverse complement strand
AAGATGAGATAGAAGATGCCAGGGACCTCTGGGACAGCCAGATCTCGTACCTAAAAAAGGTTCTCGGCCTCACAGAGTGAGAGATCATTGCATCTTTCTCAAAAATAGCGTACGTTTGCACCACATCCGAGACAATGAAGAAAATCGATCTATTCATGGTCAGATCGTTTATAGGACCGTTGGTTCTGACATTCTTTATTGTGCTCATAATCTTTATTATGCAATTTCTGTGGATGTACGTCGACGAGCTCGCGGGCAAAGGCCTCGAGATTAAAGTCCTTGCCGAACTTCTCTTCCAGTTCTCCCTTACATTCGTTCCCATCTCCCTCCCTCTGGCGATACTTCTGGCATCACTGATGACCTTCGGAAACCTTGGAGAATTCCTCGAACTGACAGCCCTTAAATCATCAGGCATACCTCTTCAGCGCATCATGCTTCCGATATTTGTCCTGGTCTCTTTCCTCGGTGTGGCATCATTCCTCTTCTCCGACTATGTCCTTCCTCTTTCAAACCGCAAGGCCCGAACTTTGCTTTATGACATCAGGCGCAAACGACCTGAGCTGAATATCCAGGCAGGCCCATTCTATAACGGCATCGATGGCTTCAGCATTAAGATCACCGATAAGGATCCCGAGACCAACAGGCTTGACAGGATCTATATCTATGACCACCGCAAAGGACTCGGAAACAACGCAGTTATTTATGCCGACTCAGGATATATGGCAGTAACGGACGACGAAAGCGGGATGATCCTTAGACTCTTTAACGGTTATGCGTATAACGAGATAGAGGAGAAAGACGTTGCCCAGGATAAAAGGAAGTACCCCTTCAGACGGGATAAGTTCACCGAGCAAACAATGGTTATCGAGCTTACTGGCTTTGAACTTGACAGGTCGGGAATGGATCTCTTCAGGTCGAACTATTCAATGCTCAATTCCAGCGAGCTGAATTATTTTGTCGATTCTCTTTCGGAAAGGTATAAGATAAGATCAGAAATACATTTCAAGGATTATACCGACACAAAGGTTTTTACCCCCGAACGGTATTTCTCGGGAGGTTATCTTTATGAAGGCGATACGGTCTCAGCTAAAAAGCTTGGAAAATTTAACTGCAGGAACGTCTTTGACTCTATGACGCTCATGAACAAATCCATCTCGATAAGCAGAGCGCTTACCGCAGCCCGTGACGGCTTAGCCTTCATGACAGACAGAACCGAAACGATGCTCCATGAGGCGAAGAACCTGAAAAAATATGAGGCGGAACTGTACAAAAAATTTACTCTCCCCCTTGCCTGTCTTGTCTTCTTTTTCATTGGTGCACCGCTGGGTGCAATTATCAGAAAAGGCGGGCTGGGAACCCCGGCTGTTATCTCAGTACTCTTTTTTGTGTTCTATTATATCATATCACTTACCGGCGAAAAATTTGCCAAGGAACTTATTATAAACGTTCCTCTCGGAATGCTGGCCTCAACAATAATACTGCTTCCGATAGGCATCTTCCTGACCTACAAGGCTACCACGGACGCTGCCATTATGAACGCTGAGACGTATATTCTCTTCTTCAGGAAAATAGGGGCATTCTTTACCGGAATAAAACCTGACAGAGAAAATGAGGATACTGGTCCTGTCGCCTAAGCCGCCCTGGCCACCCCATGACGGTGGTGCCGTGGCGACCATGAGGTGCATTGAAGGACTGGTTGCCGGCGGAGCACTTGTATCTCTGATGACAATAAGAACTGAGAAGCATCATCCTTATCCGGACGCTTCACTTCAACCCTCTGCTGGTTTGGAGCACTACGAGACAGTGATTGTCAACACAAGGGTCAGACCGTTGAGACTGCTGGCAAATCTGCTTTTTTCTGGTGAACCTTATGACCTCGTCCGCTTTCATGTAAGGCAATACTCTGATGCTCTCCATATCCTGCTCGTTAAAGAACAGTTTGACATAATCCAGTGCGAGGGGCTTCTCTTTTCATATTATGTCGATGAGATACGTTCTGTAACTTCTTCACCAATTATTCTCAGGGCCCATAACGTAGAACACCGCATTAGATATTTGATGGCAGAAGAAGCTTCAGGAACCCTGAAAAAAGCATACCTGAAGAACCTTGCCGGAAGAATAAAAAAAAGGGAAGTATTTGCAGCACGACAGTTTGATTCCATTGTACCGATCAGTGAACCTGACTTTAAATGGTTCAGATCAGTCTCGCCCGATAAACCCATGATTCTCTATGAGACAGGGGCAGACATCCGGGAGCCTGCTGCTTACACTGATAGTAAAAGCCTCAGGGTAGGTTTTATCGGAGCTCTTAACTGGCAGCCTAACATCGACGGACTTAAGTGGTTTCTGACAGGGGTGTGGCCCCGCGTTTCAGAAGCTATACCCGGTGCCACACTCCACATTGCCGGAAGAGGAGCTTCCAGGTCTGTTCGGGAACAACTCTGCGGAAAAAACGTTTTCTTCGAAGGTGAGGTGGATGACGCCCGCCAGTACACGGATTCAATGACAGTCATGATAGCACCTCTGTTCGCCGGGAGCGGGTTGCGCATAAAGATAATAGAGGCAATGAGCCTCGGAAAAACGGTGGTTGCAACACCAGTTGCTGCAAGCGGTCTGTCGGTGGAAGATAAACACGAACTTCTGATCGGAAAAGATGCTCCTTCATTCTCCGACGCCCTGATCTCAGCACTCCGTGACCCCGCACTTAGAGCTGAAACCGGCGCCAGAGCCAGGGAACTGGTAAAAAACAGATTTGACAACCTTGAACAGACATCCGGATTGCTGGCGTTCTATAAAAAGATCTGTGATGGCCGCTGAGACAATACTTCTGATAGCTGCCGTCCTGCTGGCCTGGACATACCTGTTGTACCCGGCCCTGGTCTTCACCCTCGCTACGATACGCGAAAAACAAAAAACGAAAAACGATAAACAGAAGCTGACAGCTGAAACATCTCTTCCTTTTGTATCTGTCATCATGTCAATATATAACGAGGAAAAGGTGCTGGGCGAAAAGATCCGCAGTCTGCTGGCGTCCGATTACCCTGCTGAGCTGACAGAATTACTGGTCGGCTCAGATGCCTCTGATGATGGCACGGATGAGATAATGGAAAAATTTGCAGCTTCGGAAACCAGGATCAAATATCACATGAGTCCCGTAAGGAAAGGCAAGGCTGCAATGCTCAACAAACTGGTTTCAATGGCAAAAGGTAATATTCTCATCATCACGGATGCAAATGTCATCTTCTCGCCAGGGACAATAAGGCTGCTTGCCTCAGGTTTCGCTTCTCCCAGAACAGGGTTGTGCGATGCCACAGTTATTCCTTCGATATCACCGGGTCATGGCGTGATAAGGCAGGAAAATATGTACACCAGATTCGAAACCTCTCTGCGGAGAGCCGAGGGCGAGGCATGGGGCGCAATGACAGGCCCGTACGGAGGATGTTATGCAGTGCGATGTGAACTCTTCCCCGAAATACCCGACAACACACTTGTAGATGATCTGTATGTCGGATTGACAGTTTTACGTAAAGGTTTCGACTCTTTCAATGTCGCAGAAGCCACTGTCACTGAAGACACGCAGCCTGACATCGCAAGTCAGTTCAGAAGAAGAGTGAGGATAGCAGCCGGTTCTTTCCAGAATCTCTTTCGCTTCGGGCCTCTCCCCTCAGGAAAATTCAAAACCTCATTCGCATTCTTTTCGCATAAGGTCCTGCGATGGTTCACCCCTCTTTTCCTGACCCTCTTTTTCATGACAACGGTCATTCTTTCAGGGCGTTCTGTTTTATATTTTTGTCTGGCAGCCGTTCAGGTAATTTTAATACTTTTACCGGCGCCGGATCTGATGCTTGAAAAGTCCGGCAGGGTAATAAAACCATTACGTTACGTGACACAGTTCCTGCTGATGAATGCAGCACTGGCAGCAGGGTTTGTGAAGGCCGTAAGAGGGATAAAAAATGGAATATGGGAACCCACAAAACGTGTCTGAGATGACTGAAAACCACAGCCTTAACAGCATTAACGAAGCAATCGAGGAGATAAGAGCAGGCAGGATTGTCATTGTTGTTGATGATGAAGACAGGGAAAATGAAGGTGATTTTATCTGCGCAGCAGAGCTGATCACCCCTGAGATAGTCAATTTCATGGCGACACATGGCCGTGGCCTGATATGTGTGCCTCTGCCTGAAGAACGCTGCAACGATCTTGATCTGAATATGATGGTGGGTCATAACACCTCCCTGCATGAGACACAGTTCACCGTTTCAGTCGACTTTCTTAGTCCCGAAACTACTACCGGCATATCCGCACGCGACAGGGCTCTGACAATCAGAGCATTGGTCGATCCGGCCACCAAGCCGTCACAATTGGGTCGTCCCGGGCACATATTCCCGCTGAAAGCAATGTCCAAAGGCGTATTGCGAAGAGCTGGTCATACCGAGGCTACCGTTGATCTTACCCGCCTTGCGGGACTGCATCCCGGCGGCGTACTCGTCGAGATAATGAATGAGGACGGCTCGATGGCCCGCCTTCCTGACCTCCTCAAAATATCAATGAAGCACGACATCAAAGTAGTCACGATAATAGATCTCATTCGCTACCGGTTGGGTATTGAATCTATCGTTGAGATGGGCGAACAGGTAAAGCTTCCGACCGAATTCGGCGATTTTGATTTCATTCCTTTCAGACAGATCAGCAACGGCTTTGAACATGCAGCACTGGTTAAAGGCACGTGGACAAAGGATGAACCTGTGCTGGTGCGGGTTCATTCCTCATGCTTCACCGGTGACATCTTCGGCTCCAAGAGATGTGACTGCGGTCCGCAGCTGCATAAAGCTATGCAGATGGTAAACGAAGCCGGCAAAGGAGCAATAATCTATCTTAACCAGGAAGGAAGAGGTATAGGTCTGATCAATAAGATACGCACATATAAGCTCCAGGAACAGGGTCGTGATACTGTCGAAGCAAATATCGAACTGGGATTCCGCGAAGATGAGCGCGACTATGGTATTGGGGCAAATATTATGCGCGGGATAGGCCTTGGCAAGGTAAAGCTTATCTCCAATAACCCTGTTAAAAGAGCAGGGCTTGAGGGATACGGTATCACCATAGTTGAAGCCATACCTCTTGTTATCCCGCCAAACCCGTTCAACTCATTCTACCTTGAGACCAAGGCGACAAAAATGGGGCACAACCTGTCACGCTATAAGACGCCAATAAAGGGCGAAAATGACTGAGACCCTTCCACGGATAGTATTCATGGGCACCCCGTGGTTCGCTGTTGCGAGCCTCCGTGCCCTTCACGAGAACGGATACTCTGTAGCGTGCGTCGTCACTGCACCCGATAAACCTGCAGGCCGCGGACAGAAGCTTGCCACCACCCCTGTAAAAGATTATGCCGTGGCTAACCGTCTTCCCCTGCTACAGCCTGAACGGCTACGTGACAGCAGTTTTGTGAGCGCGCTGAAAGATCTCAATGCTGATATCTTCGTTGTGGTTGCATTCCGGATGCTTCCTGAAGAGGTATGGAGTATACCCCAGATGGGTACGTTTAACCTCCACGCCTCACTCCTTCCGCAATACCGTGGCGCCGCACCTGTTAATCATGCCATAATCAATGGTGAGACCAGGACGGGCGTTACCACTTTTCTGATAGACAAAGAAATTGACACAGGTAAAATATTGCTTTCAAGAGAGACCGAAATATTTCCCGGCGATAATGCAGGCAGCTTGTACGATCGCCTGATGGAAATAGGAGCCGGGCTTGTTGTTGAGACAGTTAAAGGATTATATGAAGGGAAACTGAATCCTGTACCTCAGAAAACAGAGCCCGACGTTATCATTCATACTGCTCCGAAGATTTTCCCTTCGGATACCGTAGTTGACTGGAAGAAGTCAGATGTCAGAATACATAACAAAATCAGGGGTCTGTCTCCCTATCCGGGAGCGGTCACGACAATTAAATCGGAAAATAAAACACTCCGTCTTAAACTGTTTGAAAGCAGGCTTGGCACGGAAGATAGCCTCGTTACAGCAGGTATGCCTTCACAGTCCGGCATATTGGTTGTCAGGGAGAAATCCAGGCTGTTCATTACCTGCGGGTCAGGTGAGATCGAAATACTCTCGCTTCAGCCTGAAGGAAGAAAGAAAATGACTTCATCTGAGTTTCTCAGGGGCTTTAAACTGACCGGATGGGTTATTGCCTGACAGACAGCACTACCTGATTCTGACTTTCTGTCCCGGGACACATTCTGTTCCCTCATCCATCACATTCATCTTATATAATGATGAAAGCCTGACGGCATACTTTTGTGACAGGTAATACATAGTTTCACCTGCTTTTACAACGTATATGGAGTTACCCTCTGCCGCCCTGTTTCGCTTTGGTTGCAGATAGATGACCTGTCCGGGCTGCAGTTGAGCACCGGGGGGAACATCATTATAGCGCCTTATCTCCCATGAAAGAAGCTGAAACTCTTCCGCCAGGGATTCATAGGTATCATTCCCTTCCGCCATAACAAACTGCACGTTGTTATTCTCCTGGATATTTCTTCCGGTATGAAGGCTTATGACCTTTATCGGCATTTCCGCCTCCGGCTGAGCCCCGGCATTATCAGCAGTGGTCTGAGAAGGCATAACCTGCACTGTGTCAGCTGTTTTCTGAACCGGTGACGGAGATGTTTGCGGCGATGTCTGCTTTGGCACTGTAGCGGCTGGTGCCTTGTTTACCAAGGTACTTACCTGGCCGATATCATACGCGTGCAGCCCGTAGTCATTAATTTTTTTTATAAGCAAATCCGGATACTTCGGATCAGTAGCATAACCTGCCTCCTTGAGCCCGCGAGCCCAGCTTTTATAATCAGTGTTGCTTAACCTGAAGAGATCACTGTAACGTGAACCCGAAACAAGAAAATCAGAATGGTCCCTGTAAGATTCCTCAGCGCTGTGGTACGACCTGAAACATTCTCCCCTGCGGTTATCGTCATAGAATATTCTCTCTCCCTGCCAGTCGTTATGGCATTTTATGCCGAAATGATTATTGCCCAGTATGGCCAGCGTGCTGCGTCCGTAATCAGATTCAAGCATCCCCTGCGCCAGCGTTATGCTTGCCGGGATGCCTGTCCTGCGCATCTCACTTACAGCCAGAGAGCTGTATTTATTAAGATATTCAATAGCGTAGGAGGGTGTTGCTGAAACGGGTTGAGATGTCCTGGCAGTCTTTCGCGAAGGACTGCAGGAATATAATAACAGAATCAGAACAATAAATATGTATCCCGGGAAATGTCTCATCAGAGCAGTTTTGGCAAAAATATAAAAATGTCATCAACCGCTGAAATTTCTGACCCCGGAGAAAAAATATTATTACTTTTATCCTTCCAGAAATCACCGCACTTTATGAAAGAAAGAGAAGTCAGGATGTTTTACAGGGAATATCATGACAGCAATGAGATGCCGCATGCTGACAGGAAGCTTATTGAAGAGGCAGTCATTGCAGCTTCGGGGGCTTATGCTCCCTATTCACATTTTATGGTTGGAGCAGCCATCCTGTTTGACGATGGCACTGTTGTAAGAGGGGCCAATGTCGAGAATGCTGCTTTCCCTTCAGGGAGCTGTGCCGAGAAGACTGCTATCTCCTATGCTGTCTCAAATTTTCCCGGAAAGAGGCCGGTTGCCATCGCCGTCGCAGCCCTGTCGGGCGGCATTCTGACCCGCGAGCCGGTTCCTCCATGCGGTAACTGCCGCCAGATGCTCATTGAAGAGGAACAAAGACAAGGGCATCCGATTAAAGTTATACTCACAGGAAAAGAGAAAACAATTGTTATTGACAGCGTTGAATCTCTGATGCCGCTGCGATTCACCAAATCAAACCTACTTTGATTTGCGATTTGCGATTTAAGATTTAAAAAACCGATAACCGATAACGGACAACAGACCGCAGGACTTCAGACCTTTTCTCCTACAACAAGCTGGAAGCCACTCCCATGAATGTTCTTCAGAACTATCTGCGGGTCATCACTCAGGTACTTTCTAAGTTTAGTCACATAGACGTCCATGCTTCGCGCCGTGAAATAATCATCAGTGCCCCATATCTTTTTAAGAGCTGCTTCACGGCTTACCAGTGAATTGGATGCCAGTGCCAGCATTTCAAGCAACTGTCCCTCCTTTGGGGAGAGCTTCCGCTCAACATCACCGATGGTGAGAGTCCTCAGCTTGGCGTTAAAAATAAATTTTCCGATCTCATAAAAATCCTTTGATCCGTCCTGTATGTCCCTCCGGGAAATGATAGCCCTGATCTTGCAGAGCAGGATGTCTGTGTCAAACGGTTTTGTGATATAGTCGTCAGCACCAATACCGTAACCGCGCAAAAGATCTTCCTTCAGTTTCTTCGCCGTCAGGAAAACGATGGGAATGGCGGAGTTCATGCTCCTGATCTCTGAAGCGATGGTAAAGCCATCGACATGCGGAAGCATTACATCAAGTATGCACAGGTCATACACCCCCCTCCTGAAAGTATCTACAGCGATCTTGCCGTCGTCAACGAGATCAACGGCATAATCGTTTATTTCAAGATAAGATTTAAGAACTGAGCCGAAACTCAGATCATCTTCGACCAGAAAGATCTTTGCACCTTTTTTACTCATGCCCGCGTTTCTCCTTTAAATGGTAAAAATACAGTAAAAGTGCTTCCGTGACCCTCTTCGCTCTCAACAGTTATGGTCCCTCCGTGGGCATCAGTGATGACCTTGGCATAGTTAAGCCCCAGTCCGAATCCTTTTACATTGTGTATATTTCCGGTCGTCTCCCTGTAAAACCTTTCAAATACCCGATGCTGCACTGCTTTGGTCATCCCTATACCCTTGTCTTCAACAGAAAGGAAAATCCCGCTGTCATTGTCTGTTGTCCTCACCGTTATCTCCGGAGCCTTTTCCGAGTACTTGTTAGCATTGTCAAGCAGATTGTGCACCAGATTGCGAAGATGTTCAGCATCACCGGTAACGAGACTTCTGGCTGCATCAAGTTGACGCTTTATCACACCGCCCCGCTCAGTGACCTGAATCTCCACCGTCTCAATAGCCTGGGTGATCACTTCATGCAGATCGATCTCACTGAAATCAAAATCCATCTCATGCTTGTCAAGGGTTGCTATCTGCAGAATAGTCTCTACCTGCCTGTTCATGCGCGAATTCTCTTTCTTGATCATCCCCACGAAATGTCTTACCTTATCCTCATCGGATATGACTTTACTGTTTGCAATGGTATCGGCAGCAAGCGAAATAGTGGCAATAGGTGTCTTGAACTCATGAGTCATGTTATTAATGAAGTCAGCCTGCATCTCTGAGGTCTTCTTCTGCCTGAGAATAAAATAAAGACTTAATGCAAAAGTTGAGAATATTATGAGCAAAAAGAGCCCTGAGCCTCCAAGCATCAGTCCCATTGAGCCAAGAACATAGTTTGTTTTGCGCGGGAAAACAACAGATAATGTCTCGCCTTTTCTCACGAGGCCGTCAGAGAAGAGGTTGACCTTATAAGGACTCTCTGCGAATTCCTTAAGTTTTACTTTACTGTATATCCCGTCCGCCAGGGAATCAGCCCTGAGAATTGCAAATTCAAACGGCGTTTCAATGCCTGAGGCCTTAAATTCGCCCTGAAGAGTATGCAGAAGCTCTTCCTTGCTAATATCAAGATCTTTTTCCCAGTCATACATCTCACTGACCAGCTGATTGCTCATCGACTGAAACGCACCTGCCTGCTGCTGCGCCCACCGCATGTATTCGTCTGGATTAACGACCACACTCCGCTCAATAGTTTTATTGGCTTCATTACGGGGTACTTTCATTTTTACAGGCGGATTGTTATTTGTGGCCACGACAATCTCAACTGAATCTTTGTCAGGGGATGAAGAACTTTTAAAAGTCACACTGCTTGAATAAGAATCCTGAACCGGAGAATATGTCTGTAAACGCGGAGCCTGTGAATACCCCCTCAGAAACATTTCATTAAGGAAGGAAAGCCGGCGCGATGATTCCATCGACTGGGCAGTGTTGCGGAGACTGTTGATGACAAAAAAATCAAATTGTTCATTCCGGACCTTAATTGAGTTGCCGATCCAGGTAATCTGTACCCAGATTATCGCAATGAGCGATAGCGCCATTAATGCTATAAGGCCTATTAACGTCCGCTTAGTCATGACACAAAATTACATATATTAATAAGCCTGAAAATCGTTTTAACTTTTTGTTAACCAGTTTTAACCTCACTTTAACCACCAGTCGGATTTTAAGGTTTATTTTTGTATCATCAATCCAACACAGACGAAACGAATGGGAAAAAGTTTAAAAACGGCAGCAGCCATTATGGCAGTTCTTTTCATTGCAGCAGGGACAGTGTCTGCACAGCAAAAGAAACAGATTGAAAAGAAGGTAACCATCGTTACCGTTGATGCAAACGGGGTGGAGAAAGATACAACGATCACATCTCATGATACGTTGGATTTTAAGGGTGACAGGATTATCATTGAGACAAAAGACGGAAAAGAATGGCATGGCAGAGAAAGCAGAGAAAAAGGTGACCAGATGGTTTTCGTTGAAAAAGAAATGGGCGGACCGGGTATGTCTTCAGGAAGGGAAATGAATCAGATGTTCGGCAATCCGGAAGCCAAAGAGGGCGTGAACTATAATCTCTCCATAGACGGAGTTATTGTAAATATCAGGGCGCCGAAAGAGAAGGCTAAGGAAGCCGACCTTATCCTTGATGAGGTAAGAAAGATATTAATGAAGAAATAGGAATTTTAAGCTGCGGACGCCCGCAACCAGGGTGCAGCATTAACAGGTGGTTGAATTAGGTTAGTTTTGGGTTAAGTTGGGAAGAGGTGCGGCAGAGGCATCTCTTCTCTTTTTATGGTAATGCAGGACTAAATGTTTGCAAACAGCTTCCATATCTTGTCATCGGGTGGCTGAGCCACAACAGTCACCTGTTCGTTCCTTACAGGATGGATAAATGAAATGCTTCGGGCATGCAGCGAGATGCCTCCGCCCTCATTTGATCTCTTTGACCCGTACTTAAGGTCGCCTTTTACAGGGCATCCGGCTGCGGCAAGTTGCGCCCTGATCTGGTGATGCCGGCCGGTGTGAAGATCAACCTCCAGCAGGTAGTATCTTTCAGAATGTCCGACCAGACGGTATGAAAGCTCAGCCTCTTTTGACCCCTTTACTTCGATATCATAGACATAGGACTTATTCTGTTTCTCATTTTTCTTAATGTAGTTACGCAGTATACCCTCTTCAGCAGGCGGCCGGTCGGAGACAATTGCCCAATAGCACTTCTTCACCTCCCTTGTCCTGAACAGTTCACTTAATCTTGTAAGTGCCTTGGAGGTGCGGGCATAGACCACACAACCGCTCACGGGCCTGTCAAGCCGGTGTACCACACCCAGAAAAACATCACCGGGTTTCTTGTATTTTTCCTTAATATATGTCCTGACAATGTCGTCAAGCGGCTCGTCACCGGTTCCGTCACCCTGAACAAGATCTGAAGAACGCTTATTGACTATGATTATATGATTGTCTTCATAGAGGATTGCCGGCGTATTCTTTTTCATCTAATACTGCTCCTTATCATTCGGGAAATTACGTGATCTCACGTCAGTTATATAACTCTGGACCGCACCCTTGATCTCATCATGGAGATTATGATATCTTCTCAGGAAACGCGGGGAGAACTCGATATTTATGCCGAGCATATCATGCAGCACCAGAACCTGACCGTCAACCAACGGTCCGGCGCCAATACCTATCACCGGTACCTTGACTGCCTCAGCTACTTCCCCGGCCAGCGCAGCAGGGATCTTCTCAAGAACAATGGCAAAACATCCTGCCTTCTCAATTATTTTGGCGTCTTCCTTAAGCTTCCTGGCTTCCTCTTCTTCACGGGCACGAACGACATAGGTTCCGAACTTATGAATTGACTGTGGTGTCAGGCCCAGATGACCCATAACAGGAATGCCGGCCGAAAGAATGCGTTCAATCGATTCGGTTATCTCGCGCCCGCCTTCCATCTTGACGGCACTGGCCCCGGTCTCTTTCATTATCCTTATTGACGATGCAAGCGCCTCACGCGAGTTACCCTGGTATGTGCCGAACGGAAGATCGACAACAACAAGAGCCCGCTTGACTCCTCTGACCACCGAGGCACCATGATAGATCATGTTGTCGAGAGTGATCGGCAGTGTCGTTTCAAATCCGGCCATGACATTGGAGGCTGAGTCTCCCACGAGAATGATGTCAATTCCCGCCTCATCAAGGATCTTCGCCATAGAATAATCATATGCAGTGAGCATTGCTATCTTCTCACCCTTGAGCTTCATTTCATAAAGCACGTGTGTGGTTACAATTTTTACAACTTTTTGTGCTGACATAGCTCTGTGTATTATTGTCGTCCGCAAAGCTACAAAATAAGACAATGATAATGTCGGACATGAGACTCTTGAACTTATTCTGCCTTTTTGTCATAACCGGGAAAAAACCATTTTCAGCTAATCATGACATAATTTCATAATAAGCCGGTTATTAAGCCTGTGGCATAATCATTGTCATAAAGTGTGATAACAATAAGGATTACAAAGTATAAAACAGAATAAAAATGGGAAAAATTATCGGTATTGACCTGGGTACAACCAACTCGTGCGTTGCAGTTATGGAAGGCAATGAACCTGTTGTAATACCTAACAGTGAAGGTAAAAGAACCACCCCTTCAGTGGTGGCTTTTCTTGAGAACGGCGAACGCAAGGTAGGTGACCCTGCAAAAAGGCAGGCTATCACCAATCCCCGCAAGACAGTATCTTCCATCAAGCGTTTCATGGGCAGAAGCTTCGATGAGGTAACTAACGAGATGAAGAAACTGACTTATCAGATCATCCGTGGTGACAATAACACGCCAAGGGTGAAGATCGATGACCGCAACTATTCACCTCAGGAGATCTCAGCTATTATACTTCAGAAGATGAAGAAGACTGCAGAGGATTATCTTGGCCAGGAAGTCACCGAAGCTGTTATTACCGTACCGGCATATTTTAATGACTCACAGCGCCAGGCAACGAAAGAGGCTGGTGAGATAGCAGGTCTGAAAGTAAAAAGGATCATCAACGAACCTACGGCAGCATCTCTTGCATACGGTCTTGATAAAAAATCACGTGACATGAAAATCGCTGTCTTCGACCTTGGCGGCGGAACATTTGATATATCAATTCTTGAACTGGGAGACGGTGTCTTCGAGGTCAAATCAACCAACGGTGATACCCACCTTGGCGGAGACGACTTCGACAACATCGTAATAGACTGGCTTGCCGATGAGTTCATGAAAGAGGAAGGTGTTGACCTTCGCAAGGACATGATGGCACTGCAGAGACTTAAGGAAGCAGCAGAGAAAGCAAAAATTGAGCTTTCAAGCGCTACTTCAACCGAGATCAACCTGCCATATATTATGCCTGTCAACGGTATTCCCAAACACCTTGTTAAGACACTTACAAGGGCACAGTTTGAGAAACTGATTGACAAGCTTATGAACTCTACCATAGAGCCTTGTCGCAAAGCGCTTGAAGACGCAGGAATGAAGACCACGGACATTGATGAAGTGCTGCTCGTAGGCGGATCAACACGTATACCGGCTGTACAGCAGATCGTTGAGAAGTTCTTCGGCAGGGTGCCGTCAAAGGGCGTAAACCCTGACGAGGTCGTTGCCGTCGGCGCCGCAATACAGGGCGGTGTTCTCACCGGTGAAGTAAAGGATGTGCTACTTCTTGATGTCACCCCGCTCTCTCTTGGAATAGAGACTATGGGTGGAGTAATGACAAGACTGATTGAATCAAACACAACCATACCAACCCGCAAGACCGAGACCTTCACCACAGCCAGCGACAGCCAGCCGTCAGTGGAGATTCATGTGCTGCAGGGTGAGAGACCGATAGCCACAGGCAACAAAACCATCGGCCGGTTCCACCTCGACGGCATCCCGCCTGCCCCGAGGGGTATACCACAGATTGAAGTGACCTTCGACATAGATGCGAACGGTATACTTAATGTGTCTGCAAAGGACAAAGGCACCGGCAGGGAACAGAAGATACGCATAGAGGCCTCATCAGGTCTAAGCGATGACGAGATACGCCGCATGCGCGAAGAAGCCAAGGCTAATGAGAGCTCTGACAGGATAGCCAGAGAAAAGGCTGACAAGGTCAATACTGCTGACAGCATGATCTTCAATACCGAGAAACAGCTGAAGGAGTACGGCGATAAGATTCCAACTGACAAAAAGGGTCGCATAGAGAACGCGCTGGGTCAGCTGCGCGAGGCTCACAAGAGCCAGGATGTGACTGCCATAGACCGCGCGCTCTCTGAGATCAACGCCGCATGGCAGGCTGCTTCCGAAGATATGTACAAGCAGGGACAGGGCCCGGGGCAGCAGGCCGGCCCGCAGGCTGGACCGCAGTCAGGACCCATGGGAGGTGATGAGACCGGCGGCAAAAAACCCGCCGACGACCAGCAGGTCACTGACGTTGACTTCGAAGAAGTTAAATAATCATAACAGAGGTATGTCAAAAACCGCCTCAGATAATTCCTGAGGCGGTTTTTTGTAGAATTTATTATTAAAAACTAAATTTATTCGACCCTCTACAAGGGTCATTTTTTTGGTATTTCTATTTCTACCGTAATTTGATCCTCTACGAGGATCAAATAATTGTAAATAATTCGACCGATACAAAATAGATGGTCGTAGACCATCGAATTATTGTACACGCAGACCGTCGAAGAATTAAGCAGAGTAAGTATCTTTGCATCAAATTGAAAATCATGATCACAAAATATGTCTCTATAATATTGCTGCTTCTCTTTCCATTAATAACCTCCGCACAGAATATGACCGATTCTGCAGGTAAAAAACAGGGCCCGTGGGTAAAAAACTACCCCAACGGTAAGATAATGTACGAGGGAACTTTCCGCGATGATAAACCTGTCGGTCTGTTTAAAAGATATAACGAAGCCGGAGTTCTCCAGTCAGAACTGACCTACGCCGATAAAAAGGATGAAGCACGGGCTCTGTTCTTCCATCCTGACGGACATAAAGCCGCCGAAGGTACTTATGTGGCAAAGAAAAAGGAAGGCCTGTGGAAATTCTATTCAGCAACACAACCCTCATATCTTATCGGTGAAGAAAACTATTATGATGATCTCAGACACGGCCTGGCCCGCAAATTCTATCCCGATAGCACGCTGGCTGAAAAAGTCACATGGGACTTCGGCAAAAGAACAGGGGAATGGCTGCAGTATTATCCCGACGGCACGATATGCCTGCGAGCCGAATATTTCGACGGTAAGCTTGAAGGCCCCTTCTCATATTATTATCCCAGCGGTAAACGGCAGTATGAGGGTATGTACAAAGCCGATTTGCGCACAGGCGACTGGATGCTACTCAACGAGGACGGCACCCTGAATCAGGTTCTGGTATACAGGAACGGCAAGCTGGCTGACCCTAAGCTCGCCGATAAAGAGACAAAATTCCTCGACGACCTGGAAAAGAACAAGGGAAAAATTGAAATACCTGACATCAACGGTACTATTATCAAATGATTTTAAGGTCATTAATCCTGGCGGTTCTCTCTCTCTTTTTGAATTATGTCAGCCTCTTCGCCGGAGCTGAAGCAGGCCCTGATGAAACTTCTCCCTTTTTTTACCGTGTCTGGTTTACTGACAAAGGTGATGCCGGCGTATGGGATTTCGCGCCTGAAAGCCTGCTTTCTCCCGGTGCGATAGCACGAAGGGAAAAGTGCAGTATCGCCCCGGTTACTTTAAGCGATCTCCCTGTAAATACCGATTATATCATAGCCCTCACACAGCGTGGACTGACCTTCAGATGCGCTTCAAAATGGATGAACACCGCGCTTTTTACATCAGCATCAAAGATTGAAGCTGGCATATTATCTGACCTCCCGTTCGTAAAAAAAGTGCAGCTGGTGAAGAAGCCTTCTGATCCGGTCAAACATGTCAGTGACAAGTATGGGGTCACAGGACCGGCAGGTATATCGGGTATATTCGATCCAAGCGCTCCTCTGAACGGAGTTCCTCTTCATCAGTCCGGCTTTACCGGTAAAAACATAACCATTGCCGTGCTCGATGCCGGTTTTGTGAACGCTGACATTATCGAATCCCTTGAACCTCTCAGACACAGGGGAGGAATTATTGCCACCCGTGATTTCGTGACCGGGTCAGACTTTGTTTACGGCTACCACACTCATGGCACTTCTGTACTGTCTATCCTCGCCGGTGCCTTTCCCGGATACATCTCAGGTACGGCACCAGGTGCAGATTATCTGTTGCTACGTACTGAAGATGACGCGTCTGAGTTCCCGGTTGAAGAGGACTACTGGGCAGCAGCGGCTGAGTATGCCGACAGCGCCGGTGCTGATATCATAAGCTCTTCACTGGGTTACTCAGAATTTGATGACCCGTCAATGAACTATTCATTCACCGAACTTGACGGAAATACTGCCTTCATCACGCAGGCAGCCGATGTAGCAGCCTCCAAAGGCATACTTGTCGTCTCCAGTGCAGGAAACGAGCGCGCCACGGAGTGGGTCCGGATTCTCGCTCCATCCGACGGCGACAGCGTGCTCTGCATTGGGGCAGTAAATCAGGATCTGACTATCTCGTACTTCTCTTCAGCAGGGTACTCCTCCGATGGACGTGTAAAGCCCGATGCCGTTGCACCGGGAGTGAACCTGCCGATTCAATATAAACCTGACACATTGAACACAGGAAGCGGCACATCATTCTCATGTCCTGTGATCAGCGGCCTTTGTGCCTCGCTGATGCAGGCAGTGCCGGGTGCATCCGCTGCCGAAGTGATCATTGCGCTTCATGAGAGCAGTGACCGGTTCAATAACCCGGATTCACTGTATGGCTACGGGCTTCCTGACTTCCTGGCGACCCTCAAAAAACTTGAGGATATTCATACCTTCAGACCGGACGTAATCATGACAGCAGGTCCTAATCCATTCTATGATAAGATCAGCCTGTGGTTCCATGACACGCCGGGCCATCTTTCAGTCAGCGTGACCGATTACAGCGGCAGGCTGGTATTAAGGAAAGACTTCCCTGTCTATGCCGGACGTTCATTCACACTTGAGGGATTTGGAATGACAGGACAGGGGTTATATTATGTGAAAGTCGTGACTGACTCCGGTGAAAATGTTTTTAAAATGGTCAGGGTCAGAAAATGAGTGGTAGTGAAAAAATAACTCTTACCGAGCTCCAGGGGCTTATACGTGACAAGCTGTATGAATCTCTTCCGGGCTTTTTCTGGGTTGTCGCCGAGATAGCCGAGCTGAAGCTGAACAGTGCCGGACACTGCTACCTGGAACTTACCGATAACGATACCCCCGGCGGTAAAGTCACTGCCAGGGTAAGGGCAACCATCTGGGCCTCAAAATTCCTCTCCCTTAATACCTTTTTCACAGCTTCTGCCGGGATACCCCTTCGCCCCGGGATAACAATCCTGTTTAAAGCCACGGTTGAATATCATGAGCTCTACGGATTGAGTCTCAACATCACCGATATTGATCCGTCATATACTGCCGGCGATATGGCCCTCAAACGGGAAGCTGTAATTACCAGACTCATCGCAGAGGGTGTGATGACAATGAACCGCGAGCTGCCTCTCGCATCCTATCCGAGATATATTGCCGTGATCTCCTCATCTAAAGCAGCGGGATATCAGGACTTTATTAACCATCTCACAAATAATCCGTATGGTTACTTCTTTGTCCCTGAGCTTTTCGAAGCCGTGATGCAGGGTGAGACCACTGAAAGATCAGTCATAGAGGCGCTCGACAAAATATCGGCATCAGAGGTAAACTATGACGCCGTTGTGATCATCCGCGGAGGAGGATCAACCACAGACCTGAGCTGGTTCGACAGCTACGACATAGCATTCTATGTCACACAGTTTCCCGTTCCGGTTCTGACAGGTATCGGTCATGAAAAAGATCTGACAGTGACTGATATGGTGGCATGGAAGTCGGTTAAGACACCGACGGCTGTGGCTGATTTCCTTGTAACACAAACTCTTGAATGCGAGACCATGATTGTTGACATGGCTACTTCGATATATACAGAAGTCGCGGGTATCATTTCCTCAGCAGAAGAGCAGCTCTCTTCACTGCAGAACCGTACTGCCGCAACAGCGCGGTTGATCGTCAGGCTGAAACGTGAGCAGCTCGGCTACCAGGCTGAAACTCTCCAGCGTGCAAAAAACAACATGTTACGCATGGGAAAAGAGTTTACAGACCAACTTGAGCGCTCACTTGTCAACCTCGATCCGGCAGGTGTGATGAGCAGGGGATTTACCCTTACAACAAAAGGCGGGAAAATTATACGTTCATCGACCGTACTTGAACCGGGTGAAATCATCATCACTCACTTTGAAGACGGTAAGGCGACAAGCGTCGTGAAAGAAACAAACAAAAAGCGATAAGAGATGGCAAAGAAAGAGATCGGTTTTAATGAAGCAGTAAAAGGCATTGAAGAGATCCTTAAAAACATCGAAGAAGGTGAGCCGGATATCGACAGGCTCTCAGAAGATGTAAAAAAAGCCGCGGAGCTGATAAAAGTATGCCGCAGGAGACTCAGGGAGACTGAGGAAAAGATTGACGGCATAATGCATGACCTGAAGTCATAAAACAAGGAAGGCTGCTTCATGCGAAACAGCCTTCAACTCGAAACCCTAACCTAAATTCCAGAAAACTAACTCTTCTGTTAGAAAACTACCTTCATTAACTTAAACGCACAAGTTAATATAATTGTTGCAGAAAAATGCAATAAAAACGTTAAATTTTTTTTTAGTTTTTCTCTATCCCGAAAATATCTTTGAAAGCCTTCTCAAAAGCTTCCCTGGGAAGCGCTCCCATCGCCATCTGAGGCTGTCCATCCATCGGTACAAATAAAAGCGACGGTATGCTGCGAATGCCAAATACCGAAGCCAGCTCCTGTTCTGCCTCAGTATCAATCTTATAGACATAAAGTTTACCGTCATAATCCTTTGAGAGCTCCTCAAGGACAGGTGCAACCATCTTGCACGGTCCGCACCAGTCTGCATAAAAATCTACTATGCAGGGCTTGTCTCCGGCATATTTCCACTCCTTGTTATTCTCATAATCGAAGACTTTCTTTATAAAGCTCTCTTTTGTCAAATGTTCTCCCATATCTTTTATTTTGTGAAACAGCTTATTGTTTCTATTGTTCACTCCTTTGCAATTTTGGGGCCGTTAAGAGCGGAACAGCAATTTTTATTCAATTTAGGCTATTAATTGTAATTTTGTCACGGTCACGGTTAAATTGTCATATAATTAAATGAATATATTTCCTGAGGAAAGGATTTTTGAGATTGTCGCCCGCGTAGCCGAGAGGGAGCATTTTGAGGCGTATATCATTGGAGGGTATGTGCGTGATCATATTATGGGAAGGGAACACCCTGACATGGACATAGACATCGTGGTCCTGGGAGACGGTGTGGCTATGGCCAAGGCCACTGCGGCGGAGATAAACCCTGATATCAATGTAACTGTTTTCAAAACCTTCGGGACGGCAATGTTCCGTTACAAAAACTATGATATTGAGTTTGTTGGCGCGAGGAAAGAATCATACAAAAAGAACTCCCGCAAGCCGACTGTCTCTCCCGGCTCACTGGAGGATGATCAGAACAGGCGCGACTTCACCATAAATGCACTGGCAATAAGCCTGAATAAAGACAGCTTCGGAGAAGTGCTTGACCCCTTTGGCGGATTGGATGACATACGGAATAAAATTCTCCGCACCCCGCTTGACCCTGACACTACCTTTGCAGATGATCCGCTGCGGATGATGCGGGCTGTAAGGTTCTCATCACAGCTGGGGTTTACGGTATCTGAAGAGACGCTTGCCTCAATTTCACGCAACGCGGAAAGGATTAAGATAGTCTCCGCTGAAAGGATAACTATTGAGCTGAATAAAATTATTGCCACTGAGATTCCCTCAGCAGGTTTCGCTCTGCTTGAGAAAACAGGCCTTCTCAGCCTTATACTGCCCGAGGTTGACCGGCTGAAGGGTATTGAGGACAAAGAGGGGAAAGGGCACAAGGATAATTTCCATCATACCCTGAAAGTGCTCGATAATGTCGCTGTCAGGAGCGATGATATATGGCTGCGGTGGGCAGCTCTACTTCACGACATTGCCAAGCCGGTGACTAAAAAATTTGTACCCGGAACGGGCTGGACCTTTCATGGTCATGAATTCGTCGGTGCAAAAATGGTCCCGGAAATCTTCGCCCGCCTGAAACTTCCTCTCAATGACAGGATGAAGTATGTCAAAAAACTTGTCGGTCTGCATCTGAGACCTATCTCCCTGGTCCAGGACGAGGTTACTGATGCAGCAGTGAGGCGACTGCTTTTCGAAGCAGGTGATGACATTGACGACCTGATGCTGCTCTGCGAGGCAGACATCACATCCGGTAACAGGATGAAAGTACAGAAGCATCGCGGAAACTTCAGCCTGGTACGCCGTAAACTGCTTGAAATTGAGGAGAAAGATACTGTAAGAATATTTCAGCCGCCGGTTCACGGAGAAGACATTATCGATGCTTTTGGAATATCCCCAAGTCCCGTAGTGGGTGTGCTAAAGACGGCTATCAAGGACGCGATACTGGACGGTGTTATACCAAATGAACGCCAGGCTGCGTGGGATTTCATGGTAAAAAAAGGTGAGGAAATGGGTCTTGTTGTTCGCAAAAAGAACTAACTTATTTGCCGGCAAGAAAACGGATCTTTTTACCTACTAACTACCAAATCCCATATCTCATCATGAAAAAAGCTCTCCTGTTTGTAGTAGCAATCCTGCTGGTCTGCCTATGTTATGGTCAGGATCCTGAAATTCAGGTAATACTAAAAAAGCTGCAGTCGGGACAGCAAATTACCGAGGCCGAACAAGCAAAACTGGAGCAATGGTCAGAGCAGATGTCAAAGCAGTACTCCGGTAAAGAGCATGCTCAGAAAAGTCCTTTGTCAGCTGAATCATCAGGAACAGGGACCTCCGGCAATATTTGTCCGAAACAGGCGAAGGTTATCCCCGCCATCACTGAGCTGACCCGTGACAGTTATATTTCACTGGCAAAAACACTGATGACGACATACGGCCCTAAGATCGGTGATAAGCTTCCCGATATAAAGCAATTGCTTGAAAACACGGCCAAACCATCAGAAGGCGCAGATATGGGGGCACTGTTTTTAATGGCAGGTTCCGGATCCTCAACCATCTACTGTGCTGCATGGAGTGCAGTCCGGCTGCCTGCAGATATCCTGACGGCCAATACTCTTGGCGTGGCTCTGAAAGATATGGGCGAATACGTCAAGGCCCTGCAGGTGTTAAAATATGCAGCCAAGATGAGAGCGGGCGTTCCATTGCTAGCAATTAACATGGGTTGGGTTTATTATGAGATGGGAGATCCTGCTTCGGCAAAAAAAATGTTCGACAAGGCTCTGCTGGAAGATCCTGATCTCACCTCTCCTCATCTCGGACTGGGGATGATAGCCGAATGTGCCGGTGATCATATTACAGCGGAAAAGCATCTGCGCATTGCTCTGGCGAACAACTACTCCGTTGCCGGTTTTGCAGCCTATAAACAGGCCCAGGCTGCTGAGTCTAAAGGTCAGGGCAATGGCCAGAGCAGCGGTGAAGGAAACCCGGGAAAGCCGCTCCAGGATGAAAAGGGGAATAATGAGGGCTTCGACCTCCCTGACCTTCCTGATCTTGATCAGCCTGCCAGGATGACTCAGCAGGAAATGCCGCTGAAATCATACGTGGACCGGCTCGACAGCCGCATTGCGGAGCTTTTCAGCGAACTGCAATCCGTTTCTCAAACCGTCAGTGCTCAGATTATGCGTGCCAACCAGAACCCGGAAGGCTCTATAGTATTTGTCCGCGACTTTGCATCTGAAAGAATGATGTACGAAGATGTTGTCGGTCTCCTTTTCGGACCAAACAGCAATTTCAGCAGGGCAATGAACGAGGGATCTGCAAACTGCGGAAAAACTGCCGACCAGATGGAAAATGATGCAGAAGCCACATCCCAGGATATGGAAAAAGCGATCAGGTTGCAACAGGACATGAATACCTGCACTGAACAATATATCGAGGCCATGAAGGCTTGCGGCCCTAATGATCCGTGCCTTAAAAAGGCCGAGGATGATTATCATGCCTGCTTCGAGCCGCTGAAAGCCGAGCTGGAACAGGTCATGTTCAGAATATGCAAGAGAAGCAAAAGCGATCTTGATCTGCTGATCGGGTGCCAGCAGAAGCTTTACAGCCAGTCAAATGCAGCCTTCAGGTCAGCAGCATCTGACCTCTATGCTTTTACCGAGCCCATCCTGGCAAAAATATATTCGCCCAGCTATAACGAATTGTATAATATCTGGCGCGAGCTTACTGTTCTGACTTTCCAGAAAAGCCTTGCAGGTATAGGATTGGGTATTGCTGACGAGGCAAAAGGATACCAGGACCTGAAATGCATCGAACCTGAACCACCTGAACCACCTGAAGAGGTTAAAGAGCCTGAATTGCCAAAGAAGAAGAGCGATGATTGCCCTCTGGGTGATGGGCTCAAAGGGGGTTTCGGGGCATTTTCGGCTGAGCTGACCTGCGATCATGTAACAATATCAGGCGGTGAGGGTATTCTGGGATCGGTCACCCGTGACTTCAAAAAGCACGAGACAAAACTCTGGATTGGAGCAGGTGCAAAAGTTGAATACGGAAACGGCAACCTGACAGGTGAGGCAGCTGTAGGGGTTGAAGTTACTGTAGGTCAGGGAAATACAGTCAGTGATGTTGCACTTACAAGCAGCGTAAAGACCGGGCTGGGCGGCCTCGTGGAGGCTGAAATAAGCGGGAGAATATCAGTTGAAGGCGGGCCGTCCATAAATACATCAGCCGCATTCACCCCGCCTCCCATTCCGGGCCTGTAAAAATTCTCTCAACGGAACTTTACTGTGATAATAACGGGAAGATGGTCAGAGTAGCCTCCTGCCCATCTGTAGCCGCCGTATGTGGGGAAAGGTTTTTTACCGGGGTAATCAGGATCATCAGCAAGAAGAAACGACGCATCAAAGACTCTGAACGTCAGAGGATCAGCATAAAATGCCCCTTCAGCGCCTGTCATTGATTCCGATACAAATATCTGGTCAATCATCTCCCATTTACCCTGATAGCGGTATGACCCTTTCCCGGTGTCTGAAAGAGTCTTTGCGGTATTTATAAGGAGACCTCCACTTGTTATGATTGACATCACGGTGTCATCAGGCGCTGCATTAAAATCGCCCATAATAATAACAGACGCCGTGTCACCTGAAGCAGACTGTATTGAATCTTCTTTTACCCTTACCAGGTTCGCTATTTTTTCCCTGATGGTTTCCGCTGCCATAACTCCCCCTCTTCTTGACGGCCAGTGACAAAGTATTAGATGCAGTGTGTCATCATTAAAAACAGCCTTTACATAAAGCAGGTTTCTGGAATTGAAGACTTCACCTTCTTTCACTACCGGCACCCATGACCTGCAGTCTGCAATTTGTATCAGATCACGCCTGTACAGTAATGCAGGGTCAATACCGCGGCTATCAGGAGATTCCCTGTGTACAATACCGTAACCTCCGGCTGAAAGTATTGATCCGTACGCCAGATCTTTCAATACCTCCTCATTCTCCACTTCGCAAAGCCCGATAAGTGCGGGCAGTTCCCATTCACCCGCCGCAGCTATCACCCTTGACAGTGCGTTGATCTTCTGCCAGTATCTCTTCTCTGTCCAGCGCCGGCTTCCTTCAGGCAGGAATTCATCATCATCCTTTGTTGTATCATCTGCAGTGTCAAACAGGTTCTCGACATTGTAGAACATAACCGTAAACTCCTGTCCCTTAGACTGTGATAGACTAGCAACCAGGATCAATAGTATGGTTATTGTTCTTCTCATGTCAATGGTCTGAGGGTCTCAGGTCTGAAGTCTTTACGCTCTATGCTTTATGCTCACATCTCACATCTCATATCTCCCTTCTGCCTGCTACCTACTACTTACTTTCTTCTCCCCCGGCTGCCTCTCGTACGCCCCGATATCAGGTCCGGAGCCCATAGGTCTTGGTTTGTTCCTGATATCATACGGGTACAGCAATGATTCCAGCTTACCTGCTTTATCAATCAACGGTGACAGGGTATCGGGTCTGTAGTCATACGCGCTCTCATCTATAAAACGCGGCAGAAGAGAAGTCTGCACATTTCTGAAAAGAGTGCTGACATACCATTCACTGCCAGTCGTGTCGACTTTTATCAGCGAGCTGTCGGCATAAAACCGTCCTGCCGCATCAGACGGCAGGGCATCTATCGCCAGCTCATCATCCAGGGTACCCGTGATAACTGAATTAATAACAGTTACTTCCGGCAGCACCCCCTTGCCCTTCCCGATGAACATCACCGGCTCTGCCCTGAAGCTGTACTCCCACCTGTTATCCATCGTACAATGGATGAAGTCATATGTTCCTCCCTCAGTCAGTGAGACAGTGCTGAAGCCGGAATGTGCGAAGACACTGTTGACGGCAAGCACCTCCGCTTTACTGGCCATAAGAGACGCAACAGAGTTATGCATCAGTCTGGTTCCGTTAAGCGTCAGGTCAGGCGCAACAGACGGGTTGCCTTGCAGCGAGACAGCTATGACTGCATTTCTGACTTCGGTGTGGTTGAGGATACTGTTTCTGCTGCAGTCGAGAAAATTAATCCCTTTCCAACGGCTTGGCACATCATCATAGGCATGCTCCAGGCGATCAGTGGCAAAAAGGACGGGCTTCTCAGCAGTGCCATCTGATACCATCCTCCCGGCAACCGTCATTCCGGCATTGTGATGGAAATAGACTCTTGTCCCGGCATCAAGAGTGAGCGTCGCGGTGGTGTCAACAAGGAAAGAGCCTGTAATGACATAAGGTTTTCCCTCAGTCCAGATTGCAGTGCCTGTTTCATTTCCTTCAATAAGCCAGATATCCTGGCCCCACGCTTCAAGAATAACCCTTTCTTTAAAACTTCCTGACTCAAATACTACCGAATCCAACACTGCGACAGGATTGGCTTCGTTATCAGGATCAATCGTCACATCAATAAAAACAAACAGGCTGTCACCGTGAGCCAGCGCGATCTCTTCACTGCTTGTTGACGGGTTACCATTTATGTTCAACCTGAAAGGAGAGCTGGTCCCGCCTCCCAGATAGATCCGGTCAATCAGCAGGGGATCACTATTCCGGTTAATAGCCCTGAACTCCCTGGTTACAGATCCTGTAGCTGTAAAAACGGTATCAAAAAAAACAGTATCAGCCGAGAAGTCTACCGGGCCGGATACAGGGTTGGCAAGAGGATCACAACCCAGACAGGCTGCGGTAATAAGCAAAAGTAAAATGAGTTGCCTCATCAGTATTTATTGATCCATCTGTACCTTCTCGGGTTGTCACCAAAGCGCGCCAGCACTGTCAGCTCATGGGTTCCGTAGGTATAGCTTCGTATATCTGACAGAGTGAAATCAAAAGCATATCCAAGATAGAACCTGTCAACCTTTACACCGGCCAACAGGATGACAGCGTCCTGCGTTCTGTAAGATACACCCAGCCAATAATCCTCCTTATAGTAGACTCTTGTAGTAATATCGAGCTGCAGAGCCTTTAGAAGCATGTCAGATGATTTAATCATCACAGATGGTTCTATTATCCAGTCGGTGCTGCCGGGATAGAATTTGATTCCGCCCGTCAGAAAATAATGTCCCAGCTGTGAGTTACCGTTCTCCCCGCCATTGCCGATCATGAGTGTTCCCCTGAGAAGGTTTGTCATTGCAAAGCCGGCAAAAAACCTTCGTGTGGTATAGCTTACACCGAAGTTGGCATCAGGAATATATACTACCTGGTCATAGTTTGCAAGGAACTCATCATAGACATCCTCCGGCATCACTGCTCCGTTTATGTCTACAAAATATTGATAAGCGCTCAGGGACAGACCGAATGAGAGCTGTTTCTCGTCTTCAATTGGCAGATGATACGCATAGGCAAACTGAAATCCCGTCCTGTGCATGATACCATTATGATCGGAAAACACATATCCTCCCAACCCTACTCTTCCGCCTTTGGTGGGCCGGTCAATTTTTTTCCTGACAGTTGTTGTTTTGGTGATATAACTATTATTCAATATCCTGGTCTGGAACGCAGCAGCATACGTGCTCGGAGCATCAGGAATACCAAGCCATTGTTCCCGTACGGTTAGGCCGAAGGTTGTATAATAGTCACTGCCGGCATACGACGGATTAAGCAGGAACCCGTTCATGATATACTGGCTGTACATCGGAAACTGCTGACCAGTTACATAAGGCATAATTGCCAGAAGGCCGATCACTGTTATTATTTTCAGACGTTTCATATCCTTTCAGTAATCAGGTTATTTGCTAATGATTGAGATCACACCCGTGAGCGGCTCGGAACCATCATTGATGTGTATGACATAATGGTACGAGTCATTGGGCAACAGCTTGCCGTTAAATCTGCCATCCCATTCATCGGTGACGTCGCGTGTATGGAATACCAGCTTACCCCACCGGTTATAAACAAAGACCTCAGCATCGGGATAGAGCTCTGCATTGCGCATCTTCCACGTGTCATTCTTCCCGTCACCATTGGGAGTAATTATCTCATAAACTCTCAGGCAGTCCTGTCCTATCACACCAACAGTGACAGTAAGCTGCTCTGTGCATCCGTTACTGTCAGTAACCGTGACAGTATGTTCGCCTGAAAGAATCCCTGTACGGTCAGGAGTCGTCACATTGTCATCCCACAGATATGTAAGCGTCCCTGCGCCGCCGGAGACAGTAAGATCGATGCTGCCGTCGGGCTTATCAGGACATGATGCTGCCTCGCTTTCAGCCGTCAGCACCATAGATACAGGTACAGTCAGTATGTAATCCTCTGTCAGCATACATCCATTAAGATCTGTGATTGTGAGTGTGTATGTGCCTGCCGGAAGGGATGCAATGTCATCCTGAGTGGAGGTAAATCCTCCCGGGCCGCTCCAGAGGTAGGCCAGCGGTGGAGTACCGCCTGTGGCAGTAATCGTTACTGATCCGTCCGTTGCAGTCGGGCATGAGACACCATAGCCGCCATAATCTGACAGCACTGAACTGCTTATTGAAATAACATCAGGCTCTGTCAGCACTGCATCTGGGTTAAATGAAATACATGAGTTCAGGTCAGTGATTAGGAGACTGTACGCGCCAGCGATAAGATCCGTAATGTCAGCAGTTGAAGCTGTATACCCGGCCGGACCGGTCCAGCTGATACTGTAGGGTTCAGTGCCACCTGACGCTGTAATGTAAACTGCGCCGTCACTGCCTCCGTTACACGAGACATTGCGGGCACTGTCAAGCGTGACATTGAAAGGCAAAGGTTCAATTATAATGAGGGTAGTGTCAGATCTGCAGTTGTTTGCATCCATCACCTCAAAATAGTATGATGCGGCTGACAGCCCTGTGAAATCACCGGATGCCTGGAAAGGCGAACCGTCGATACTGTAAGTGTAGGGAGACTGCCCGGCTGTGGCATTAAGATGTATCTCCCCGTCAGTCAGTCCTGTACAGGTGATATTTTTCAGTTGGATCACTTCTAAGACTGGCAGCGGAAGGATAGTAATCACTGCCGACGAGGCAGCATTACCGCATGACCCCCCGCCAGTAACCATCATGGTCAGTGTCACTGTGCCATTAGAATAGTCAGTGGTTCCAAACGTATAATACGGATTATCAATTGCGGTATTATCAAATGTGCCATTGCCGCTTGAAGTCCAGGTAAGTGTTCCGCCTGCGTGCGAGGCTCCTGTGACCTGATACCCGGCCTCTGTCCGGCAGAGAGAGGCGTCAGCACCCGCATCAGCCGCTGGTGCACTTGTAAAAGTTACAGTCAGGTTATCGGAAGCAATGCCGCAAACAGGACTGGTTACTGTCATGGTGAGTATCACCGGGCCAGTATCAGCGGATCCGAAAGTGTATAGAGGATTCACTATGGCAGGATCACTGAATGTGCCGTTACCGGATGTAGCCCATAAAACAGTGCCATTTAATGCTGAAGCATCGCTTAGCGCAACGCTGGCAGTGCCTGCGCACAGAGCCTTGTCAGCTCCGGCACCGGCCGAGGGAACACCTGCAAAGGTGAGAACCATATTATCAGTAAGAACAACGGGACAACCGTTTATTTTAGTGCCTGTAAGTGTCAAAGTAACATTTGTAAGATCAGTAGGTCCGCGTGAATATACCGGATTAAGAAGTGCAGGATTATTGAATGTGCCTGATCCTGAAGTTGTCCAGAGATAAGTAACGTTCACAGCTGTAGCTCCGGTGATACTGTATGAGGGTGCAGCGATGCAGGCCATGCCATCAGGACCGGCATTCAGTGAGGCCGCGAAGGGATCTACTACAGTAACAATAGAATTACACGTCGAAATATTCCCGCTCCCGTCTGTTACTGTGACTGTTACAGTGACAGTACCAATGTCAGCACAGGTGAAGGACGACCGGCTGAGGGTCGTTGAAGCCACGGAACAGTTATCGGTTGGTAATCCTGAAAGAAGATCAGCTGCAACGATGGAAACATTGCCTGAAGCATCAAGCGATACCGTTCTGCTTACACACGTGACGACCGGAAGCTCCGTATCATTGACGGTGACGGTGAATGAACAGGTGGATACCATTCCATCTGCGTCAGTTGAAGTATAAGTGACTGTCGTCATACCAACAGGGAAAGTGCTGCCGGGGAGATGATCTGATACCATTGGAGCAGTGGAGACAGGCGGTGTCCAGCTGACAACAGCCGAGCATGCTCCCGGAGCATTGCTGACAGTAATATTGGAAGGGCAACCAGTGATTACCGGCGGATCATTATCTTTGATTGTGACAGTGACATTCTGCGCGGCAAGGGCATCAAAGTTATTATCTGTCAAAGCCTGATTGACAGTTACAGCAATGATATCAGTCCTGTCAGCATCAAGTGCATCTTCCACTGCGGTTACATTGACCACGATCGGAATATTCCAGGTGGCAGGAGTAAAGGTGACCTGGGCAGGTTGAACAGTGTAAACGGGAGCAGCATTGACAAGGTCAAAAACTACATCAGTGAGAGGCTGTGCCGTAAGCACGATAGTGAACTGCCCGGCCGGACCACCTTCCATTATAGTAATGGCCAACGGATTAACAATGAAGCCGGCAACATCATCGTTGGTGACATTGACATTGACAGTTCCTGTAAGCCCGTCATAGCTATCATCCGAAAGAGGATTGTTTACTGTCAGACTGATGGTCGTGGACGTGTTTGGAACAGTATTATTATTGACACCGGCGACTGTAACTGTCTGTGGTATATTATAGTTAAGAGTAGTGAATGTAAGCTGCGGGAGGTTAATGGTAGCAACCGCGGTGTTGTTGCTGACAAGGTCAATCACAACATTACCAGTTGCAGGAGCTGCTGACAGCGAAACAGTAAAAGTGACTGTGCCGTTCTCAGCCACTGTCACTGAACCGGGATTGATGACAAGTGAAGCGACATCATTGTTTATGATATTCACCGGGATATTTATGTCAGGCAACGGGTCAAATGAATTGTCGGAAAGGGCGTCATTGACAGAGATGATTACATTATCTGTCTGGTTGCCCATGACCGTATTCTCAATCGATTGAAGTGAGATAACCTGGTGCGTAGAGTAATTTGAAGTATTGAATGTCAGGGTTAATGGACTGATAGTAAGTACTCCTGACAACATTGTCGACAGGTTCAGGGTAACAGATCCGGCCGGTGGATTGGACAACCACACCTCGATCGTTGAAGTTGATCCCTCAGCCATAGTCACAGATGCCGGCGAATAAAGAATGGAGGGAAGATCATCGTCATTAATTGTTATTGTAGCAGGTGTAGCATTGATTGTCAGTGCCGGTGTCCCTGATACGCCGGTTATGGTAACTGTAACCGTTTCATTACCCTCGACCACGATGTCTGCCACCGAGGTAAGAGTCAGGTTGTAAGTCAATGCATTGGCAGGCATAACAAATGATCCCGGCAAAGCAACAAAATCAGTGCCCGAGGTGGCAGTGCCAGAGACAGTATAGGAAACTGTCCTCGCGGTCGCCACCGAATTTGTAAAAGTAAAGGTAAAAGTGCCTGTGCCGACAGGACCCGGATCGCCTTCCGTTATGACGGGTGTAGATGTTGCTACATTGACAGTGGAGTTGTCATCATTGAGGATTGTATATACGCAATTGATAATGGGACCGGCAAGCACAGTCACGAACGTGTTCATACTCAGATTGATCGTCTCGTCATTCTCAACCACGAGATCACCAAGTATGGTAAGCATTGAAGCGGACAGTGGAATTGACACAGGTGTTGAATAATCACCCGCAGGTATCGTAATTGTATTGGTCGTCTGAGACCAGTCTCCGGAGGTTGCCGTTCCGTTCGTAACCATCATGATAAGGCTTCCGGCAACATTTGTGATGCCACCGCTCACAATGATCTGGGGTGCCGAAACAGTACCCGGACCATTACCCTCCGGACCTGAGGCTGTGGCAGCCGAGAAGGAGACATAGATATTATCATCATTGAGGATGGTGTATGTAAAACTGTTCTGGGGACCTATCGAAAGTCCGGGGGATGGATTGGAAAGTCCTGTGATGATGGTTTCACTTGGTTCAACAAGGACGTCATTGATGATAGTAATGTTGAATGATCCCGTCACTGACCCTGACGGAATGGTGATTGTGCCGGGCACAAGAGTGTAATCGATGCCGCTGGTTGCGGTTCCGCCCGTTCCCGCGAAGTCAAATGACACGTCATATGTCTGGCTGTAATTGAGATATGCCTGGACAGTAACGTTTGCAATATTTTCCGGACCGGAGGCGGATGCAATTGTGAAATTTACTTCGGGACGAAAGACGATAATAGCAAGATACTGTCCGTCAGTCAGATTCAGGCTGGTACTGTAAGTGCCAGCGGCAAGTGTGGCAGGATGCATGGTGGCACCGGAAGTAAAATCTCCGTCAGCATCCGTCAGTATTCCTACCATGGAATAACCCGCCGGGAATGCGGGCAGCGAGGCTGAAGGAATATCTATTGTCACAGTTCCTACATCGGAGGTCTCATCAATCCTCCATTCTCTTGCAAGACGGAATGTTCCCGGAGCAGGGACCTCATTTGTGGTCCAGACCTTTGCATCTGCCTTGTCATGCCCGAAAAGAAGATATTCGTTATCTGAAAGGTCCGTCGGAGAATTTATCGACAGAAGGTCAGTTGACCAGGCATTGGTGAATGTGGTGCCGTTATAGGCTGCTATACCGGAGACATCATGAGAGTGCGTAACTTCCCATGCGTAGTGATCATCAGCAATGGGAATAAGATACTTGGCTCCCAGGTTATTGTCGAGGACTATCCGCTCTGCATCGTTAAGCTGGCTTGAGAATACTGCTATCTCGGTTATGTCGCCGTTAAAATAACCGGCCGGATTGTATGTACCGTTCATCTGGGTAGCGCCGACGAGTGCGAAAGTTGACATCAGCGACGGCACAACGGCTGATGCAGAGCTTCCTGTCAGAAGAGTTGCGTTAAGGTAAGCCTGATAAGCTGATACTGAAGCGCCTGAGGGATTGGTATAATTTATAATCTTCCAGTCGCCGGCCGTATGCCCGCCACTGTATATCTGGTTCTGCCCGTTAAACCTGACTGCATCTGCATACTCAAGGCCATAGCTTCTGACGGCGTTGGCCCCTCCCACGTTCTTTTGTCCCAGATATAACCCCCCGTTCTGTTCATCCGCAGCGGTTGTATTGCGCGCAACAATGACTACAGTTGCTGCGTCTGAACCTGTAATGCCTAAAGAACCGTTGAACCCGAGAAAGTCGCCTCCCACGCCTCCCTGGTCTGAAAATGTGACGGCAGGATAACCGTTGGTTGCATTTAAAGTCAATGACGGAACACTCTGTCCCATAAGGATAGCAGCAAAATCTCGTGAATGTCCTGAAAGATCGTACCAGCTTGTTACATAATAAAGAGGCTGGATAGCTATCAGGCTATCGGATCTGAGCCATAATTGAGTGTTTGTGAGGTTTCCGACTCCTCCCGGGCCAACCTGCGCGTAAGTGTGCAGGGGTGGTGACAAGAGGGCAAACAGAAGGAACAGAGGTAACAGGCGGGTTCGTTTCATGTCAGTCAGGGTCATGCTTCAGGAAACTTATCATATTATTTATCAAACAGTTGAGCTAACAATTTGTAAGTAATTGCAGACAAATCGTAACTTATTAAAAGACAAAAAGTACCAAAAGCTAATATAAATAAATTTCGATTATTGGTTACAGTCCCCATTTAAGTATAATTAACAGAGTTAATAACATGACTCCGTGGTTTGTCAGATGGTTGCGTCAGCGGAAATCTGAGGTCAGATTTATCAGGTCCATAAATTCAGCTTAACTTTTGCAGAATTAAAAATGTGGGTTATATTTGCACTCGCTTTTCGGGCGATTAGCTCAGTTGGTTCAGAGCATCTGCCTTACAAGCAGAGGGTCGTAGGTTCGATTCCTACATCGCCCACCAAGGCAAGAAGCCCCGTCATAAGCGGGGCTTTTTAATTATGTACACAGTCTATATCCTTTATTCAGAAAGAAATAATAAGTACTACATTGGATTTTCCGCTGATGTTCAGGGCATATTACGTAAGTTAAAAAGTTGGAAGAATAGGACACGATTGGAGGCTCTTATCAAAGCTGGTTCAGAGCGTTCCGACTGCAAGTCGGGAGGGTCGTAGGTTCGATTCCTACATCGCCACCTCACGGAAACACTTGTATCCAGAAATATCATTTTGGGGGGGACTACAATTTTAGTTTTCGTATACGCCTCTTTTAAATTGAAATACTCTTTGATAACAATGTGTAACTATATTGAAGTTTTCATTAATTGAATACCCCATTACCATTCGAGCCAAGTAATATCCATCTGCTATTAATGCAGGAGCCTGACCGGATTCTGTCCATCCTTCCAATGGTAATACACCATATTCAAAATATTCTGATGCAGTTGGGGCAAAGGGGTCCTTCCCATCTGTTTTTGCCCTTCCGGCACTCCAAATATATGGGGGTACTACCCAATTTTTTGTTAGTATTTTTGTTTCTATTATTTTACTAGTTGAAGAGTAAATAAATCCTTCCGTCGTTTTGGTTAATTCATACATGAAAAAATTATTTGCACCATAAGCACCATCACTTAATCGAATATAAGCATTAGTTGGTGCAGAACTTACTACTACGGTCATAAATGAAGCGGGATCTTCGCAATTGCAATAACTTGTTTGTGTTGGCGGGGGTTCTTCTGTTTTATTGCAATTTGTAAATGTCAGGGTTACTAGACCAATTAATATTATTAATAAAATTTTCATTATAATTTGGTTTTAATCTATTAATTCAACTGATAAGTGCAAATTAGTTAAGCAAAGTTGTAAACAAATAACGATCTAGCAGGTCAATTATTACATTAGTTGATCCTTATTTAGAATCGAAAATTCCATCAATACAGCTGAATTCTTTACCTTCGTTGTATTATACATTATGGAGTAATATGCTTACTTTTAGTACATATAATAACAAGTTGATAGTAATGCAAACGAATCCCTATTCATTGTAAGATCATATAGATCTTCATGCAGTCACTATATATTATGTCAAGACAAGAAAGTAAGAATAATTATCTAAGCCCTGATCTTAATGATTTTGATTCGCAATAGTCTGTAATAAGATACTTCTGGAGATTACTAAATGGTCATAAAATGCTGACAAATCGCTTTTCAGACCTGCCAGATTCACATTCTTGTGACGATCATATTTCGATTGGCTGATAATCTCATCATTTGAATAATACGGGTACAGCTCGGCATAAGTTTTTTCAAAAATGTGTTTCAGGACATCAGGTGATAATTCATTAAGTAATTCCTCAAACTGAATAAGATAAATCTTATACATATATGGATCAGTGACAATCTTTTTGTCCAGCAGATCCTCAGCAGAAAAAAATAACTTAGCTCCGGTAATTTTTGTGCTCTCCTCATATCCTTCATGCGGTGCTGCGGAAAAAGCATCATCATAATCCCATGGGATGACATTGAATTTTCCTGTACCGGGGTCGACAAAGAAATAGACTTCATCCGTGTAATCGCCATTCCTGATAAAATAATTAAGAGCAAGCCATTTCATATAGACATCTGTTTCAAGCCAGGCAGAAATAGTCCTGTAAAGTTCCTCTCCTTCATATTTATCCAGAGACCGGTAAATCTCCCTGAAATTTGCCCTGTACTTTTTTATCATTTCCTTGTCAGCTGTATTGCCTGCCTTAAACTTGTCCATGCTGTTGTTATATCCTCTCCGGATAAGCAGGGGTGAGTCTTTCCTTTTCATCGCCCAATCCTCCGGACGCTCCAGAATCATGCAGACCCCTTCGCTCTGACCATTGATCCGCAGGTCACAATAAGCGTAAAAAAGATGAAACAGCTCCGATGTCTCCATCATTTCAAAAGCAAGACGGTTGTTGGCGTAGTTCCTGTCCATGGAAAGTCCCAGCAAATAGAACCTTTTAAATTTCTTTGTTTTTTTCCCGTGATGAAATGAAGCTTCCGATTGAAGATCAAAGCTGTAACTCTTTCTTCTGTAAAAAAGTGTTGTCTGTCCCCTGGTGCTTATTTCTTCAGCGGTCAGCGTGTCGTTGTTTATTATAAGAAGTCTGGGGTTCACGCTGATTTCCCTGCCTGTGACGGCTTTGATGCTCTCATAGTCAGGACCGGAGATATCAAGACAGATGGTATTTTGAATTTTATTACCCAGGTCAATCAGATTAAGTTGTTCGGAATCTGTCTGTCCTGTCTGACCACCGGCTACGGAAATGGCTTGTATAGAAAATACAATCTGTAAAAAAATAATTTTAAAATGCCGGATGAGACTTGCCATTCTGGTCATTTATTTTGATAAAGTTACAAAATAGAAGGAGGCAAGTCAAATATGAAATTGAGCCAAAAGCCTTTGGTTCCGATCTGGTACATGACTGCAGGTTCCTGCCAACCAGAAGATCTGCAACTGAATTATTTGGTGCCGGTAAATGTCCCGTTCAAAGCACCTGAAGACAGAGTGTATGTCAGTTTATTCCCTTCTACTTTTCCGTCCAATGAATTACCTGAAATAGTACAAGACAGG
>Ga0209745_1000184_pt1 | contig 35364 bp, 32 predicted proteins | sample BarGraNGADG00312_FD_184495 | JGI IMG/M metagenome (GOLD analysis project Ga0209745, IMG submission 184495) | Arctic peat soil microbial communities from Barrow, Alaska - Barrow Graham LP Ref core NGADG0004-312 (SPAdes) (version 2) | ecosystem: Environmental > Terrestrial > Soil > Wetlands > Peat... | reverse complement strand
TAGATCAAAAAAGTTATTCCATAAGCCGTAATATATGAACCTTTCTTATCGTTTATATGTTAAATTACACTTTATCTCACTGGAAAACTATTGTTAATCAAATTCAGGAAAATTAATATTGGCACAAATATTGTTTTTAGAATGAAAAGCTTATTTTTGTAGTTTAATTATATATTTTTTCTATGAAAAAAATTGCTGTATTACTGGTTGTTATTTTTATAGTCGCATTGGCTGTAAGTTCATGCAATAGTAAAGTATGCCCGGCATATTCAAAGGCTGATACAGAGCAGAATAATCAGGTTGGTTGATCTTTATTTTCTTATTATTCTCCTTATAAGTTTGCGCCATTATGAAAAAGCTGCTTATAATAGCGGTTGTTTTATTGTGCGGAAGAGTTTGGCTCAGGGCGCAGGGAGATTTGAATGAACAGCAAAAAGTCTTCTTCCGCAACGAAAGATCGTTCGGCTTACTCCTTAATTCAGACGGTCTCGGTGTCAGCTATCGCGAGGGTAAACGCATCAATTACCTGAATAAAAGTATCCTGGAGTTCGATTTCGGGACACTAAAGCATCCCAAAGAATATAAAATGTATAATCCTTATACCACTGGTACAGGGTCATTTGTCTATGGGAAGCTTAATTCTGTATTCTTTTTAAGGGGCGGTATTGGTCACCAGCATGAAATATTTAAAAAAGAGGATCTGGGGGGTGTTGCTATAAGGTATTTCTTTTCAGCAGGTCCTGTAATTGCGTTAGCCAAACCAATATATTACAGGGTTATTTATGTTGTTGACAATGCACTCACTCTCAAGCCGGAAAAATTTGATATACAGGTTCTCCAGCCCACTGATATCTACAGCAGGGCTTCCTTTGTCAAGGGACTTAGCGAAATCAAAGTATACCCGGGGCTTTATGCAAAAGGAGGCGTTAATTTTGAATACAGCAAGGAAGACAAGGTGATCCATGCGATAGAACTTGGTGCCCAGATAAATGCATTCCCTAAAAAGATCCCAATAATGGCAAGCTCCGATAATAAAGCAATATACTTCTCATTATTTGTTAGTTACAGATTCGGAGTCATTGTTGATCCTCTGCATCCGGAGGATACGAAACTGGCAAACCTCTTCAGAAAGAAAAAAGTAGAATAGATCATCCTTCAATATTGCTTGAATCATGTAATTTATTATTTTTGTGGTTCGATTTATTAACCATAATATAATATAGGTATGTCAAAAATTAAAGTAGGTATCAACGGTTTTGGCAGGATTGGCCGACTGGCCTTCAGGGCTGCCTTCAAGAGGAACGATATAGAAATAGTCGGAATCAACGACCTCCTCGAAGTGAATTATATAGCTTACATGCTCCTTTACGACACCGTTCACGGTAAGTTCGATGGGAAAGTAGAAGTAAAGGACGGGAAACTTGTTGTAAACGGACAGAGTATCCGTGTAACTGCAGAGAAGGATCCGGCAAACCTGAAATGGAATGAGGTCGGCGCTGAATATGTACTTGAATGCACAGGTTTTTTCCTTTCCAAGGAAACAGCAATCGGGCATATTAAAGCGGGTGCAAAACATGTTGTAATGTCAGGCCCTTCTAAAGATGATACCCCAATGTTTGTTATGGGTGTTAACCAGAATAAATACAAAGCCGACATGCAGTTTGTATCAAATGCTTCATGTACTACCAACTGCCTTGCCCCTGTTGCCAAAGTTCTGAACGACAACTTCGGAATTGTCGAAGGCCTCATGACGACCATTCATTCAACCACTGCAACGCAGAAAACTGTTGATGGCCCGTCAAATAAAGACTGGAGAGGCGGCCGTGCTGCTTCAGCTAATATCATTCCTTCTTCGACAGGCGCAGCAAAAGCCGTAACCAAAGTTATCCCCGAACTGAAAGGTAAGCTTACCGGCATGTCATTCAGGGTACCGACTATCAATGTTTCTGTTGTTGACCTGACCTGCCGTCTTGAGAAACCTGCAAGCTACGAGGATATCAAGAAAGCTATGAAGGCAGCTTCAGAAGGCCCGCTTAAAGGAATTCTCGGGTATACGGAAGATGCTGTTGTTTCCAGTGACTTTATGGGTGACTCCCGCACTTCCATCTTTGATGCAGAAGCAGGTATATCACTCAACGATAATTTTGTCAAGGTTGTAGCCTGGTATGACAATGAATGGGGTTACTCCTGCAAGCTTCTTGATCTCATTGCTCACATGGACACAGTGAAATAAACATTTACACTAAAAGTTGATATAAAAGGGGACCTTCATCAGGTCCCCTTATTTTTTGATACTCTAAATATTTATCTCTTCTGGAAATTAGGACAGATATACAAGGAATAATAATATTGTATCAGACTATCATTTCAATTTCAAGCGGTATGCCGGCAGTATCGCGATAGTGTTCGCCAAGTTCCAGCATAGCCTCATCATCTTCCTCATAGAGCCATTTCATCTTAACAATATTGCCTGAACGGCCAAATCCTGTGAGCCGTTTAAGTATCTCATAAAGGTATTTTGATGAACCGCTGTTAATATATTCCAGCTGGATGCTAACGTTTAAATCCTTGCTCTTTGCAAAATGGAGTGTAATCCATTCATCAAGACGCCTGAAGATCAGCTCTGGATTCTCAGGTATAGACCGTCCGATTAACTCAAGCTTATTGGTATCGGCGTAATAGAAAATACCCGGACAATTTTTAAGTTCTTCCTGAATTACATGTTTTTCCATATCATTCAATTTTATTCATATCTTAATGCTTCAATAGGGTCTATATTCGCAGCCTTTACTGCAGGCGCATAACCTGATACTACACCAACAATAAAACATACAATAATTCCCATCGTTACCCATATCCATGGAATAACGAAACTTGATTTAAGCATGGATGAAACTATGTTACCGATCAGAATTCCAAGGATAATGCCGAAGATACCACCAAGCTGACTTATAAGTATAGATTCAAAAAGAAACTGGTATTTAATGGTCCCGGGTTTTGCCCCTATCGCCTTTCTGACGCCAATTTCACGTGTTCGCTCTGAAACGGATACAAGCATTATATTCATTAGTCCCACCGCAGCTCCAAATAAGGTTATTATGCCTATAATTGTAGCAGCAAGGGTGACATATTTAATGTTTTTGAGCAGCATGGCAACCAGATTGTCGCTCTTCGAAATGTCGAAATCAGATTCGTCACGCGGGTCAAGATTGCGGACTATCCTGAATATACCTTCAGCCTCACCTGCAAGGAAATCAAGATTGAGTGATTTAAATGGCATTACAGTTATGTTGAAATTCATATTCGGATAGGAGAAGTACTGCCTTGCCGCCGTGACTGGCATAAAACAGACCCTGTCAGGATTGCCCATACCTGCACCTTTTGGCTTCAGAACTCCTTCCACATAAAGCTTCAGTCCTGCCACTGATACTTCTTTACCTATAGGATCGATATCCATCGGAAAAAGTTCCCTGGCTATTTCAGAACCCAGTAAAACTGATCTCCTGCTAAGCTGTATCTCCTCAAGGCTGAAATTCCTTCCTTTATCAATATCGTAGCCCGATACCGAAAGGTAATTTTCATCAACGCCCGTAAGGCTTATATTAGGATGAGTCTCCTGCGATCTGTACTTTACGGTTGAAAAGTCTGTCGCTCTGAACGAAATGGATACCCATGCCGGCTCATTGAATTTGGATTTGAATTCCGATGCTTCCCTGTAAGAAATCCTGGTATAGTTTTTTGCCCTGATTCTCTCACCTCCCATCCGGAAATTCATCCCACGGGATGAGATGGTAAAGGAGTTGGCTCCCATCATTGTAAACTGATTCGTGAGAGACGATTTAATTGCGTCAATTGCGGTAAGTATCCCAACCAACGCCATGATCCCGAAAGCAATAATACAAATAGTTAGAATTGCTCTTACCTTGTTAGACTTTATGGCCCGCAAAGCAATCCTCATGTTCTCACGAAGAAGACCGATCTTAAGATATTTGGATTTATCTAATGGCATTTCCTGACAATATCATTAAAAAAAATAAAAGTACAACTTTTTTCCGTATCGCCGTATAATGGCAAATTTTATTAATTTTTTTAAAATAATTAAAGAATTAGTTGTATAACTAATTATTTCGTTATATATTTGTTCTAACAACATTTTCAGGGTGAAGTAAGAACATCCGAATAATCGAAGTCAGAACTAAGAACAAAGAAAATGAGAGAACTTACTCGGGCAGAAGAAGAAGTAATGCAGGTCCTCTGGCAGATAGAAAAGGGATTTGTCAAAGATATCCTTGAGCATTTTGACGATCCGAAACCTGCCTACAATACCGTCAGCACAATTGTCCGCATACTACAGGATAAGGGGTTCGTCGATCATAAAGCCTACGGACGGACCCACGAATATTTTCCAACAGTATCAAAGGATGAATACTCGAAATCTCATCTCAGCAACTTTGTAAATGATTATTTTTCAAATTCTTTCGGGAAAATGGTCAGCTTCTTTGCAAAGGAAAAGGGCATCACTGTCAAAGAGATGGAGGAGATAATGAAGATAATGGAAGGTGAAGTGAAAAAACAAAAAGCCAGATTATGAATCCACTGTTATTATATATGGCAAAGGTTGCTGTATCACTTGCAGGATTATATGCAGTTTATATGCTGTTCCTGAGAAACGACACTATTTATGAGCGTAACAGGTTTTTTATCCTGTTGTCATTTCTAGCATCACTTATTTTCCCGTTCATAATAATTGAGACCCAACAACCAATTAATATTCAGTTTTTCGGGAAAGACCTGACGGGAATAACCCTTGTTGCGAGTAATAGTTCGTCTGCAGGCGGAAATACAGTTTTAAGCTGGAGCCGCATTATTCTTGTTATTTACCTTGCAGGGATAATGGTGACTGGCATAAGGCTTCTCTCTGAAATCTTAAGTCTTCTTTTTCTCATTGCAAAACAAAAGAATGGCACAACCAATATTATCCGGCTCAGAAATCATAATACATCAGGATTTTCAGCATTCGGATATATTTTCATTGATGCCGGTGTTATCCCTGAGGAAGTTGATGAAATAATCAAACACGAGCAAAAACATCTTGACAACCGCCATTTTTTTGATATCCTGTTCATTGAGCTGATAAAAGTATTTCAATGGTTCAATCCGTTCATCTACCTGTTTGACAGATCGTTACGTGAAGTGCATGAATTCCAGGCCGATGAAGAGTGCCTGAATTCCGGTATCCCGATTCCGAGCTACCAGGGGCTGATACTGAACCAGGTATTCAGGACAAGCGTATTCAATGCATCAAACAGCTTTTCAAATCCAACACTTATAAAAAAACGAATGATCATGATGACAAAAAAACGCTCAAAAGCGCTGGCAAACCTGAAGATACTTCTGGTTATACCGGTACTGGTTCTCTTGCTGATTTCTTTTTCCACCTGCGCCGTTAAAAAGAATTCAGCAAAAGTCGTTACTGAGGTCGCTAATGCTGAACCTGAACCCTTCGTTGTAGTCGAAGAGATGCCATTTTTCCCGGGAGGAGACTCTATGTTACTGAAGTACATTGCTGAAAACACCAAATATCCTGAAGCTGCAAAGGCGAAGGGTATTCAGGGCAGGGTAATAGTCAGGTTCTGTGTAACTGAAACAGGAGGTGTCAACAGGATATCAATTCTGAAAGGTGTCGATGCCGAGCTTGATGCAGAGGCTATAAGGGTTGTATCCTCTTTACCTCAGTTCAAGCCTGGCTTACAGGGTGGCAAAGCAGTACCCGTATGGTATATGGTACCCATAACTTTTACACTCGATGGAAAGGGCAATAAAGACATTATGCCAGCACCCTCTACAGATATTATGCCTCCACCCCCTCCTCCACCCCCTCCTCCACTGCCTCCTCCACCGCCACCGCCAGCTACATCGGACAAAGAGGGCGAGGGCTATACTATAGTCGATCAAATGCCGCAGTTTCCGGGAGGAGATCAGGGGATGTTGAAATTTATTGCAGAAAATACCCGATATCCCAAAGAAGCTAAAGACCATAATATTACGGGAAAGGTAATAACAAGATTCCTGGTTGAAAAAGACGGAACCGTCTCAAATGTATCCGTTCTGAAGGGAGTCAGTCCTTTACTCGATGCTGAAGCAGTCAGGGTAGTTGGTTCCCTTCCGGCATTCGAGAAACCCGGAATCAAAGATGGGAAACCTGTAGCCGTGTGGTATATGCTTCCAATAACTTTTTCTCTCAAATAATTCATTAGCGGACTATTTTATTAACCTTATAAATCCTGATCCTGAAAAGGGTCAGGATTTTTTAATTACTCTGTTTTTCCAACCTGTCAGTTAAAATCAACAATAATTAAAACCAGTAAATAGTGATATCTACTTATATCATCGAAATATAGTTGCATAACTATTTGTTTCATTGTATATTTGATATTAAATAATGTATACAACATTATTATTGTTAAACTAATAATAAAACCAATTATCATGATTACAAAAGCACATTTCAGAGCGCTGGGAAACCTTAAGTTACTTATGGTTCTGCCGGTCATTTTAGCCGTGATAGTCACCCTTTCCTCCTGCGGTCATAAAAAGAAACCTGCAGAAAATGTGACTGAAATTGCACCGCCTCCGCCGCCACCACCTGCTCCTTTCGAGAAAGTGGAAATAATGCCGGTTTTCGCTGGAGGACAAGAAGCTCTTCTTAAGTATATTGAAACAAATGTCAAATTTCCGGAAGAAGCAAAGGCAAATGGAATTGAAGGAATTGTGACTATAAAATTTGTAGTAAATGCAGATGGTTCAGTTTCTGATGCAAAGGTAATGCAGGGAATAGATGCTTCTCTCGATGCTGAAGCGGTCAGAGTAGTTAATTCCCTTCCAAAATTTGAAAAGCCGGGTATCCAGAGTGGTGTGGCAGTACCGGTTTATTATTCAGTCCCCATCTCATTTAAATTAAAATAGTCGTTGGTTAAACATCTTACTATCCTGTTTATAAAAACTGACCCGCCTCCGGGTCAGTTTTTTTTGCTCTCCAATTCCTCTTTCAAGTTAATGACCATTTCCCCCCCGCCCCTTCTCTGCAGAATTTGAACCCATCCCCCAGCCCCTTCCCTTAAGTCTAAGGGAAGGGGAGTAAAACACTATAATACTATAACTGTGTAGCACTCCTCCCCTTAGACTTAAGGGGAGAGCCTGTCCCGCTTCGGCGGGAAGACGGAGAAGGGGTTAGGGCAGTGAGACAGGGTTATTCATATAAAACCACATTCGTGGTTATTATTCCCAAAAACAGTGCATAGATAAATTTAAACTTCTAATTCATTAAATTTGCGCGGTATTAAACAGGTTATGAATTTAAATGAACGCATAGAAGCTTTTTCCGGACTCGGCGAAATACTCAGGGATTCCCTTGATGGCAAATCATCAAAGTACTCCTCAACGTTATTGCAGCTTATTAATACACAGCACATCAAAAATCCCTGGTTCACACCCGAAAATGTAAGAATGGCGGTCATGGCGATAGCTGAACAACTAACTCAGGAGAATCTGACAAAATGGACATCATACTACCCTGAACTCAACCATGAAAGAAAACCATTTAAAACCGGCCTTATTATGGCCGGCAATATACCGCTGGTTGGTTTTCATGATTTCCTGTCAGTTCTGATTACCGGCAATAATATAATTGCAAAAACCAGCTCAAAAGATACTGATCTTATCAGGTTCGCAGGAGAAATTCTGTGCAATCTGAATCCTGGTTTTAAAAATAAAATTGAATTTACCGATGGTACTCTCTCCGGTTTTGATGCTGTAATTGCGACCGGAAGCGACAACACTTCCCGCTACTTTGAATATTATTTTGGAAAATACCCAGGCATCATAAGGAAAAACAGGAATAGCATTGCCATTATTGAGGGTAACGAAAGTGACGAAGAACTAAGGTTGCTCGGCTCTGACATTTTCTTCTATTTTGGTCTTGGCTGCAGGAATGTGTCGAAACTATTTGTCCCCTCAGGTTATGATTTCAGAAGGATGATAATGGCCTGGAACAAATATTCGGAGCTAATCAGGCACTCTAAGTATGCCAGCAATTATGACTTCAGCAAGGCAATTTATCTTGTAAACAGGGAAAAATTCACAGATACAGGATTCATTCTTCTGAAGGAGAACCAGGGATTATCCTCACCGGTTGCAGTACTCTATTATGAATATTATAATTCTTCAGCTGAAGCCGGAAGAATTACTGAGAATCTAAAAGAAAAAATACAATGCATATGCGGTAAAAACCATGTTCCTTTTGGGAAGGCTCAGGCACCTTCCCTGTGGGACTATTCCGACGGAATTGATACTTTAGAATTTCTTCTAAAAAAAAATAATGCAGGGATATTGTAAAATAAAAAATATTATATTGCACCGTTCGAATCAGTAATAGTTATGGTTTACAAATTTGTTGTGTTATCGGATGAGGATGAGTCGTTTGTGAGAGAATTTGAATTCCTTGACTCGCATACTTTGCTGGATTTTCATAATATGATCCAGGATGAACTGGAGTTTGACAAATCACAGATGGCTTCCTTTTTTATGGCAACTGATAACTGGGAAAAAGAGGAAGAATTCACTCTTTTCGATATGGGAACAGGTTCCTCAACTATGGAGGTAGCTGTTCTTGAAGATATTATCTTTCGCAAAAACCAGAAACTAATATATGTCTTTGACTTTTTCAACGAGAGGTCGCTCTTTGTTGAATATACAGGCGAATCAACAGAGATTGACGGGCGCGAGTACCCATCCTGCACAAACTCTAAGGGAGTTCCGCCCAAACAGGTTATCTTCGGCGGCAGTTCGCGAAAGCTGTATAATAATATAGTAGTATCCGATGATGAGGAAGATGAAGATGAATCTGAAGTTGACGATCTCTTTCTCAATGGCGACGATGAGGAAACCCCTCCTGATTTTGAAAATGAGGAAACCGTGAACGAGGAAGAAGAATAGCCTCCCGGGAACTAAAAATCCGATGAATAATTACTTAATAGTTCTTCTTGGTCCGACCGGGGTCGGCAAGACTGATGTTTCCATTAATATAGCCAGTCATTTATGCTGTGAAATAATTTCAGCCGATTCGAGGCAGTTCTTCAGGGAAATGAAGATCGGAACAGCTGTTCCTTCTGATAAACAGCTTGCAGAAACAAAACACCACTTCATCAGGTTTATGCCGGTCTCAGAATATTACAGCTCAAGTCTTTTTGAGCGGGATGTCCTGAATTTGCTTCCGGAGTTGTTCAAGAAGGACAGAGCCGTTCTGATGTCCGGTGGTTCAGCTATGTACATCGATGCTGTATGCGGAGGAATTGACGATATCCCGGATGTTGATCTGTTAATAAGGAAAAAGTATACACTGAAATATAAAGAAGAAGGCATCGCCGGATTAAGAATGGCACTTAAGCTTCTCGACCCTGTACATTACGAAGTGGTTGACCTGAAAAATCCGAAAAGGATAATAAGAGCACTTGAAATCTGTGAAACAACAGGCCGTCCCTATTCTTCCTTCCTGACAAAACAAAAAAGAGAAAGGGATTTTCAGATTATTAAAATCGGTCTTGAACGGTCCCGGGGAGAACTTTATGACAGGATAAACCGTAGAGTTGACAGAATGGTTGAAGATAGCCTGGAAAATGAAGCCCGCACTCTTTTTGACCTGAGACACCTCAATGCGCTTAACAGCGTCGGTTACAGGGAGTTTTTTGATTATTTTGCGGGAAAGATATCCAGGGAAAAAGCTATAGAGCTTATTAAGCGAAACACGCGTAGGTATGCGAAGAGGCAGATTACATGGTGGGGAAAGGACAAGGATATCAGGTGGTTTGATCCGGACAGCGTGCCGGAAATAATTAATTATGTTGAAAGTAAAATCAGGTCTTGACGGCTTGCATGTACTCACCTCGTATTTAAGTCAGGTTTTTAAGCTTCTTTATTGTGTCAGCAGGATCCTTCGAACTGAATATGCTGTTCCCAGCAACCAGAACATCTACACCTGTTTCAATAAGTTTCCGTGCATTACCGGTATCAATTCCTCCGTCAACCTCAATAAAAACATCATATTTTCCATCGTCAATCATCTTCCTCAGTTCGGAAATCTTATTATAGCTTTCCTTAATAAATGATTGTCCTCCAAACCCGGGGTTAACAGTCATAATAAGCACCATATCAATGTATGGCAGAATATTCTTCAGTAAAGCAACAGTTGTATGAGGATTTACTGCAACCCCGGCTTTCATGCCAAGCCGTCTTATCTCGGCTGCCGTCCTGTTAAGATGATTGCAGGCTTCATACTGAACGGTAAGAATATCGGCGCCGGCATCATGAAATCTGGACAGGTACCGGTCGGGGTCAATAATCATCAGGTGTACATCAAGAGGTTTCCGGGCTATTTTTTTTACTTGTTCAATAACAGGAAATCCGAAGGAGATATTCGGGACGAAAACACCGTCCATAATATCGCAATGTATCCAGTCGGCAAGACTCTCGTTGATAACATTTACATCTTTTGCAAGATTCCCGAAATCAGCAGCCAGCAATGATGGTGAAACCAAATGACTCATTTGTGATTGTTTTGAACAAAGATAAAAACAAATAGTTAACCCAGGTACGACTTCAGTATTTTGCACCTTGTTGTAAACTGAATCCTTTTAATAGCCTTTTCTTTAATCTGCCTGACTCGCTCGCGGGTAAGATTTAGTTCTTCTCCTATCTCTTCAAGGGTAAAGGGGTGTTTCATTCCAAGGCCGAAATATAGCTTAAGCACTTTCGATTCACGTGGGGCAAGAGTGTTGAGGGCTCTTTCTATTTCATAAGCCAGCGATTCATTAATTAGGTTCCTGTCGGGACTTGGAGTATCGTTGCTTTGAAGCACGTCGTACATGGTATTATCTTCCTCGGAACTGATCGGAGCATCCATGCTTACAGTCCTGCCATTTGTTTTGAGTGCCTCCTTCACATCTTCAGGAAACATCTCGAGCATTTCGGCTATCTCCTGTGAAGAGGGTTCCCGCTCATATTCCTGCTCAAGCCTGGCAAAAGCCCGGTTGATACGGTTTATGGAGCCTATTTTATTTACCGGCAGCCTTACAATCCTTGCCTGTTCAGCCAGCGACTGGAGAATAGCCTGACGGATCCACCATACTGCATAGGAAATAAATTTAAAACCTCGTGTCTCATCAAAACGCTGGGCAGCCTTCATTAGTCCCAGGTTGCCTTCATTAATAAGATCGGGAAGGCTCATCCCCTGGTTTTGATACTGTTTAGCCACGGACACAACAAATCGCAGGTTTGCCTTTACAAGCTTTCTCAAAGCATTGTCATCGCCGGATTTGATCCTCCTTGCCAGCATGACTTCATCCTCAGGAGAAATGAGATCAACTCTCCCTATCTCCTGAAGATATTTGTCAAGAGAAGGTGTGTCACGGTTTGTAACCTGCTTTGTAATCTTTAACTGACGCATTTACAGGACCAGGTTGGTTTTTCAAAGAAATTGGGGCAAGTGGTACAATTTTAGTAAAAAAAAAGGCTTCTGCAACACCTGAATTGATTTTTTTTGTTTAATAACTCTTTTTTTATTATCTTGCACAATTATTTTACAAGCTGAATATCAAATTATTAATCCGGTTTGATAAAAATCCATTGCATTTAATAACATTTAACAGGAATTATTTAATCATTTTTTTATATTATTGCACCGGTTCTCAGGATGTGAAATAAGTGTTGCATTATCCGACGGGGATCATCATCATGTCCTTGCCCCTGTTTCCAGAAACAAAATCATAAAGATCTTTTAAATCCCATTTATCAATAAATTATGTACGACATTCTTGAATTAAGTAAGAAGTTGCTGCCTGAATTAAGAGAGATAGCAAAGGAACTTAACATAAAAAGAGCTGAAACTTTAAAGAAACAGGACCTTGTTTATAAGATTCTCGACCAGCAGGCGATTGAAGCTACTGAGAACAAGAACATGGCAAAAAAAGAAAATAATAATAACCGCTCATCCGATAATTCATTTAACCAGGACCGCGACCAGGGCCATGGAAGAATAAAAAGACCCAGGACAAATAAACCTGTATTTAATCGTCCGAAAGAATCTGTTATGTCAGTCTCGCCTGACGACCTGAAAAAAAATGATACCCCTTCTTTGGAGAGAAATGAACCTGCAAAACTCCAGGAAAAAACGGAGGAGAAGCCGGATCTTTTAAAATCACCTGCACCGGTGACTGAGGAGAGAAAACCCAGGGAATGGAGACAGGACCAGAAACCCCACGAGAAGATCGAAAGATATCAGAGACCTGAGAATATAAAAGAAAATATACCTGAACAAAGAGTTCCTGACTCTATACCCGAACCTGTTTCCGACCCACTCATTGATAATAATCTTACGCTGTCAAATGGAGAGACCCCTGTTTCAAAGACATACAGCGAGATCCCTGTTCCACAGACAAACGGAGAGACTCCTGTTCCGGAAACAAACGGCGAGGCCCCTGTTGAAGATATAAAACCTCCAACAGATCTCTATTTTGATGATGTCAACATCGATGCGCCAGTAAAAGAGGTAATGCCTGAACCTGTTCAGCCCAGGGAGGAAAGAAAGGAAAAACCATACGAATTTGAAGGCATAATATTTAATACTGGTGTCCTTGAAATTATGCCTGACGGGTACGGCTTTCTCCGGTCAGCCGATTATAACTACCTTAACTCGCCTGATGATATTTATGTTTCACAATCACAGATCAAGCTTTTCGGTCTTAAGACCGGCGACACTATTAAAGGTACCATTCGTCCTCCGAAAGAGGGTGAAAAATATTTCCCTCTGATCAAGGTCGATGAGATTAATGGCAGAAGCCCCGACTTTATACGCGACAGGGTTCCATTTGACTTCCTGACGCCTCTTTTCCCAAATGAAAAATTCACTCTCTGTCAGCCTGGTGAAGGCACACTTTCAGTAAGAGTGATAGATATGTTCACTCCAATTGGTAAAGGACAGCGCGGACTCATCGTTGCACAGCCAAAGACTGGTAAAACAATTCTTCTCCAGGAGATAGCAAATGCAATAGCCAAATATCATCCCGAGGTCTACCTGATGATCCTTCTCATTGATGAAAGGCCTGAAGAAGTAACTGATATGGCACGCAGCGTCAAGGCCGAAGTTATTGCTTCGACATTTGACGAACCGGCTGAACGCCACTGCCGTGTTGCAAATATAGTTCTCGAAAAAGCCAAGAGGCTTGTGGAATGCGGACATGATGTAGTTATACTTCTTGATTCAATCACCCGTCTGGCCAGGGCATTCAATACCACTTCTCCTGCTTCAGGAAAGGTATTGTCGGGAGGTGTCGACTCGAATGCACTTCACAAACCCAAGAGATTCTTCGGGGCAGCCCGTAATATAGAAAACGGAGGTTCACTCACCATCCTTGCTACAGCGCTTACCGAGACAGGTTCCAAAATGGATGACGTTATCTTTGAAGAATTCAAGGGAACCGGCAACATGGAACTTCAGCTCGACAGGAAACTGTCTAACAGAAGAATTTTTCCATCTATTGATATCCCGGCTTCAAGCACACGCCGTGAGGATCTGCTCCTTAACAAGACCATGCTGCAGAAGATATGGGTACTGCGTAATTATCTCGCTGATATGAATTCTCTTGAAGCAATGGAGTTTCTCCGCGACAGGCTGTTGCAAGCTAAGTCCAATGAAGAATTCCTTGTATCAATGAATGGTTCTTAAACCGATATTTAATAAACTAACCAGAATAGTGTTAATTAATTAACAGTCAAACAATTATTATATCACATAATGGGAACAAAAAAATTTATAACGTGCGACGGCAATCAGGCTGCAGCACACATTGCATATATGTTCAGCGAAGTCGCTGCCATATATCCTATCACACCATCATCCACTATGGCTGAATTCATTGATGAATGGTCAGCAAACGGACTTAAAAACATTTTCGGAGAGACTGTAAAAGTTGTTGAGATGCAATCTGAAGCAGGAGCTGCAGGTGCCCTTCACGGTGCCCTCCAGGCTGGTGCCTTAGGTACAACTTATACCTGTTCTCAGGGATTACTTCTTATGATTCCTAATATGTATAAAATTGCCGGTGAACTTCTACCTGCTGTCTTCCATGTCAGTGCACGTGCAGTTGCTGCACATGCTTTGTCAATATTCGGAGATCACAGCGATATCTATGCCACGCGTCAGACCGGCTTTGCAATGCTGGCAAGCAGTAGTGTCCAGGAGATAATGGACCTTGCAGGTGTTGCTCACCTTACTGCAATTAAATCACGCATTCCATTCGTGCACTTTTTTGATGGCTTCCGCTCATCAGCAGAGATTCAAAAGATAGAGTCCATCGAAATGGAAGACCTGAAAAAATTGATTGACTGGGATGCCCTTAAAAGATTCCGTGACAATTCTCTGAATCCTGAACATCCCGTAACCAGGGGAACAGCACAGAACCCTGATATATTCTTCCAGGCAAAGGAAGCAGTTAACAAGTTCTATGAACCGATCCCTGACATCGTCAATTCTTACATGACTGAGATCTCGAAGCTTACAGGCAGGGAATATAAGCCGTTCACATATTACGGTGATCCTGATGCAGAACATATTATCATTGCGATGGGTTCGGTGACTGAAACAACCAAGGAAGTTATTGATTTCCTTAAAGCCAAAGGCGAAAAAACAGGACTCATCACTGTTCATCTTTATCGCCCCTTCTCACCAAAATATTTCTTTGATGTATTCCCTAAATCTGTAAAGAAAATTACTGTTCTCGACAGGACAAAAGAACCGGGAGCATTAGGTGAACCTCTCTACCTTGATATCAAGAATATTTTCTATGACAGGCCGGAGAAACCTCTCATCATTGGCGGCCGCTACGGTCTCAGCTCAAAGGACACCACACCAAGCCAGGTGCTTTCTGTATTCGAGAATATGAAGATGAAGGAACCGAAGGACCAGTTCACGGTTGGAATAGTCGATGACGTCACATTCCACTCACTTCCGGTTCTTCCGGAGATACATGTGGCGCTTCCCGGTACATATTCAGCTAAGTTTTATGGTCTTGGAGGAGACGGAACAATAGGAGCCAATAAAAACTCAATTAAAATAATTGGTGAAACCACTGATAAATATTGCCAGGCTTATTTTGCATACGATTCAAAGAAATCAGGTGGCATAACAACGTCGCACCTGCGTTTTGGCGACAAACCCATTCGTTCCCCTTATCTGGTAAACACCCCTGATTTTGTGGCATGTCACGTTCCTTCATATCTTGATAAATACGATATGCTGAAGGGTCTGAAAACGGGCGGCACATTCCTTTTAAACTCTATCTGGGATGCCGAGGAGACAAAAAAACGCCTTCCTGACCATATGAAGAAATACCTGGCTGAGAACCATATCAACTTCTACTGTATCAACGCTACTTTAATAGCTGAGGAACTTGGCCTGGGAAACCGTACTAACACAATTATGCAGGCTTCTTTCTTTAAGGTTGCTAACGTTATCCCTTATGAGAAAGCTGAAAAAGAGATGAAAATATTCAACTATAAGAGCTACGGAAAGAAGGGGGAAAATGTAGTTAATATGAACAATGCAGCAGTCGATAAAGGCACTGAAGTCATTAAAATTGAAATACCCGCTGATTGGAAAAATATTAAAGTTGAAAAGAAACAGGATACAAGAAACATACCTGATTTCATCCGTGATATAATGGAACCGATGAATGCTATGAAAGGAGATGATCTCCCGGTAAGTGCGTTTAAAGGAAGAGAAGATGGCACATTCCCGTCAGGAACTGCTGCCTACGAAAAAAGAGGTATTGCGGTAAACGTACCTGAATGGCAGCCCGATGAGTGTATCCAGTGCAACCAGTGCTCATATGTTTGTCCTCATGCTGCTATCCGTCCTTTTCTTCTTACAGAGGAAGAGGTTAAAAATGCGCCTGAGGGAACGAAAACCATTCAGGGTATACCCGGTGTTCTCAAACAGTACAGGTTCAAGATTCAGGTCAGTGTATATGACTGCACGGGCTGCGGCAACTGTGCCGATGTCTGTCCTTCAAAGAATAAGGCTCTGATCATGAAACCTTTTGAGTCTCAGCTTTCTGAAGCTCCACGCTGGACCTACATGCACGAGAAAGTGGGTTATAAGGATACTATTGTTGATAAATTCGTCAATGTCAAGAATAGCCAGTTTTCACAGCCTCTCTTCGAGTTTTCAGGAGCCTGTTCCGGTTGCGGTGAAACATCTTATATCAAGGCAATTACCCAGCTTTTCGGCGACCGAATGATAGTATCGAATGCAACAGGATGTTCTTCCATCTATGGTGGTTCGGCTCCATGTACACCCTATACTCACAACAAAAATGGTCACGGACCTGCATGGGCTAACTCACTCTTTGAGGATAACGCTGAGTACGGACTTGGTCTTTCACTCGGTGCAAATAAGCTCAGGGACAGAATCGCTCTCCGGATGAAGGAAGCAAACGATAAAGTTAATGCCGATACTAAAGCCGCATTCGATGAGTGGCTTGCAGGCATGTTAAATGCCGAGGCTTCGAAGACAGCTTCAGTTAAAGTCGTTGAAGCGTGCAAAAAGGATAAATCGGAAGTAGCCAAAGAGATACTCAGCCTCAGTCAGTACCTGGTTAAAAAATCTCATTGGATATTCGGTGGTGACGGATGGGCCTATGATATCGGCTACGGAGGTCTGGACCATGTAATTGCATCCGGTGAGGATGTAAATATTCTTGTGCTCGATACTGAGGTTTATTCAAATACCGGGGGACAGGCTTCAAAGTCAACACCGGCAGGAGCTGTTGCAAAATTTGCAGCATCAGGCAAGAAGATCCGGAAGAAGGATCTTGGCCAGATGGCAATGAGCTACGGCTATGTATATGTTGCCCAGGTTGCCATGGGATCGAGCAATTCACAGTACCTGAAGACCATCAAGGAAGCTGAAGCATTCCATGGTCCCTCGCTTATAATTGCTTATTCTCCATGTATTAACCATGGATTAAGAGATGGTATGGGAAAAACTCAGGCTCAGGAAAAATTTGCTGTAGAATCGGGATACTGGCATCTCTACAGGTACAATCCTCTGCTAGAAGCAGAAGGAAAAAATCCTTTCACTCTCGATTCAAAAGAGCCTGACTGGACAAAATTCCAAAGTTTCCTGGGTTCGGAGGTTCGTTATACATCATTGACCAAGTCATTCCCTGCTGAAGCAGAAATACTTTTCAAGGCTGCCGAGGAAAATGCAAAGTGGCGCTACAACGTCTACAAGAGACTTGCTGCAATGGAGTACGGAGTAAAAACTGAAACACCGGTTAGCTAAAAGGTCTTGAAATAAGTAAAAGCCATCAGAACATGATGGCTTTTTTGTGTCACACCCCCCTGACCCCCTGTTACCTATGTCTATGGGTCGTACACCCCCTAAAGGGGGGTTAAAACTCATAACATAATTAAATTGGAAAATGGTTTATAGCCCCCCTTCTTCGCCTTCGCGTAGCCGCTTCGGCGGAGCAAGGCAGGGGGGTTGGTGGCATCTTCCTAAATGTACCTTTGAGCCGTTGCACCTTTGCACCGTTATAATTTTATTAGTATTTTTGCAGCCATAACAACAACATGGGCAGGGTACTGGGAATAGATTACGGCAGAAAGCGTGTGGGACTGGCAGTCACAGATCCGTTACAGATATTTGCCTCACCTCTGAATACCATCAGCGCGCATGATATTGACAATTTTATTGCTGAATATATGGCATCAGAGCAGGTCGATGCCTTTGTTATCGGCTATCCTGTCCAGATGAACAATGAACCTAGCGAATCTGTTAAATATATAGATCCTTTTATCAGGAAGCTTAAAAAGAAATTTCCGGGAATACCTGTTCACCTGGCAGATGAAAGATTTACTTCACAGATGGCATTCAGGACAATGATTGACGGAGGCCTGAAGAAGAAGGAGAGACAGAATAAAGCGCTAATTGATATGATCAGTGCATCAATTATTCTTCAATCATGGCTTGATCGAAGAAAATAATAAGTTTAAAACTGTAATGGTAAAATGATATACCCCATTGTAATATACGGACACACGGTTCTTAGAAAAGTAGCAGAAGATGTCGACAAGGATTATCCTGATATGCAAAATGTTATCTCCGACCTGTTCGAAACAATGTATAAGTCCGAAGGGCTTGGCCTTGCTGCACCCCAAATCGGCAAATCTATAAGGATCTTTGTTATCGACGGAGCCCCTGTAGCAGAAGACGAGCCATCGCTGGCCAATTTTAAGAAGGCTTTTATAAATGCTCATATAACCGAGAGATGTGGTGAACTGCAGCCCATGAATGAGGGATGCCTGAGCATTCCCCACCTGAGGGAAGAGGTGAATCGCGAATCACATATCCGTATCGAGTATTATGACGAAAACTGGGTAATCCACAATGACGTTTTTGACGGTTACAAGGCAAGGATCATCCAGCATGAATATGATCATCTCGATGGAATCTTATTTACCGACCGGGTCAGTCCGCTCAGGAAAAGACTCCTGAAAAGTAAGCTGACTGCTATAAGCAAAGGTAAGTTCGAAGCTGATTACAGGACAATTCTTCCAGGGCAGAAGATAAAAAGTGCCTAGAGTACTTAGAGTGCCTAAAGTACTTAGAGTTAGATAGAAAACAACTCTAAGTACTCCAAACTTTAGGCACTCTAAACTTTTCTTCTTATCTTTATACAGTCTCAAAACTGCAGGCTGTGCTTCATAAGGAAATTCCGTTCCTTCGGATTATTGTTCCATTATGCGCAGGAGTTGTGTCGGGACTCTGTTTCTCTCCCGGCCCGGCTTTCATTTTATCTTCCTTTGCAATAATTATTGTCTGCTTCTCCTTAAGCCTTCTTTTCAACAGATCGCTTACCAACCAGGTGTATGGAGCTTCTATTACTCTTGCGCTCTTCATCAGCGGGCTCCTTCTTTATAACAATGAGAAGAAGAACATTTCAATTCTTCCTTATGGAGAGGCGCTCTATTCAGGATCACTTGATGACTATCCTGAGGAAAAGGAGAATACCTTCAAACTGCTTCTTAAAACTGATATGAGGATAAGCCGGGAAGGTCAGAAACGCGTGAACGGAACTATCCTTCTCTACAGCAAAAAAAACAAGGCAGTTTCCTTAATGTTGCCCGGCGATCGTCTGGTTGTGCGATGCAGCCCGGCAGGTATAACCAACAGGGGTAACCCGTATGAATTCGATTACAGGTTTTATATGGAAACCAGGGGCATAAGGTATTATGCCTTTACGGACACCTCAGATATCATAAGTCATTCGGTTCCGGAACGCAGAAAACTGGCCCACAAGGCTTTGATAATAAGGGAAAATATCATTAATATGTTCAGGAAGCGGGGCATCAAAGGTGAAAGGCTGGCTCTTGTCTCAGCAATAACACTGGGTCAGAAGAACATGCTCGATCCCGAACAGAAGACTTGGTTTATCAAAGCCGGGGTAATGCATATCATGGCAGTTTCCGGGCTTCATGCCGTAATCCTGAGTCTGTTCATTTTCAAGCTTCTGTTCTTTATGAAGGGCAGACTTAACATATTAAGGGTAATTATTACACTTATTCTTCTCTGGTCGTTTGCATTTGTCACAGGTCTCACCCCCTCAGTTCTCAGAGCCACCCTGATGTTTTCATTTCTGCAAGCCGGGAATCTTCTCAAAAGGCCTGCGAACGGAATAAATTCAGTTCTGGCATCAGCCTTTATACTGATCCTGATCAAGCCTTCCGTGATCTTCGATGCCGGATTTCTTCTCTCCTACTCGGCAGTAATTTACATCATAGCATTTTACAGGGATTTTTACTCAAAGATCAGATTCAGGCACAAAGTAATTGACTGGATATGGCAATCTGCCGCAGTTACAATCATTGCCCAGGCAGGCACACTTCCACTTACCATATTGCTGTTCAATAGGTTTCCTACTTGGTTTATTCTTTCGAACGTTATTATTGTGCCGGTCTCCTCGCTGGTAATTATTGCCGGAGCGCTTGTCCCACTAACTTATCCGATCGGCTTCCTTTCTCATCTTGTGGCCAGGCTACTTGATTTCTTAACAGGTTTGACAGAAACCCTGACAGAAAAAGCTGCTTCTCTGCCCCTTTCAACAATTGAAAATATCGGGATGACAACAATTGAATGCATCTTACTAACCGTTTCAATTTTCCTTTTTACCAGGTTTCTTCTGACTAAAAAATCTTTTTCTATAATCTATCCTCTTTCCGCTTTTCTCCTTTTTCTAATTGCGGGAACAGTCAGGGTAATTAGTACCAAAACGACAAACCAGCTGATTGTCTATAATACCCAGGGCTGTCTGACAGTCGGGGTAAGAGAAGGCAACAGGGTCAGTCTGTTCTCAGATACCTGCCTCATCGGGCAGGAGGTGAAAAGACATCGTGCTGTGCTGTCCCTTAAACCGGAAGTAAATGTCGTCAGGCGTATCCCTACACTTATAAAAGCTTTTAATAAAAGAATACTTATCACAGAGGATGTTACTGAAAAAGTTATGGAGCAGGCGAAGCCCGATATTCTTATTCTTTATGGGACGCGTCCTGTGGTTTCCAGAAATGCCGGCCGGGTTGCGAAGATCTCAGCAGTGGTAATCTCACCTGAAGCCTCAAATGGGTTCAGGCTTCCTGCAAAGTCACCATTGGCAAATGCCGATACTGTGCATTATGTAAGGAAGGATGGGGCGTTTTATTTGCGGCTTTGAAACAGCGATAAATAAAAGTGTGAAAAAACTTGAGTATTACGCTATTATTCTCTTATTTTGTCCTGTTTTTTCAGCTAATTTTTATGAGAATAATTATTGCCGGAGCGGGTGAAGTAGGAACGCATCTTGCCAAGATGCTATCGAACGAAAATCATGACATTATCCTGATTGATCTGGAGGAGAGCAGGCTTAAACCCATTGAATCGTCGCTTGATGTCCTTACTTATCATGGGTCAGCCACTTCCATCAGCATCCTCCAGGAAATCCTTCAGAAAAAAACTGACCTGTTCATAGCAGTAACTCACTCTGAGGATACCAACATTACGGCTTCTATGCTGGCTAAAAGGTTTGGGGCCATTAAAACTATTGCCCGCATTGACAATCTCGATTTTCTGGAGCATTCCACTCTCGATTTTTTCAAAGCTGCAGGGATTGATTCTCTTATATATCCTGAACTGATTGCTGCACGTGAAGTGCTGGGACTGCTGCAGGAAACAGGCACAACCGAGTATATGGAATTCTCGGGAGGCAAGCTCTCAATGTTAGTTCAGAAACTTGATGAAAATGCCCCTATACTTAATAAGAGCCTGAAAGAGATCTCCATAAGCCATAAAACTGACAAATACAGGGCTGTTGCCATAAAACGCAATGATAAAACCATTATTCCCCGCGGAAATGAGCAGTTCCAGGTGGGAGACCTTGTCTTTGTAATATCGACCCATGAAGGGATTGATGAAATGATGAAGACATCAGGCAAAGTGAGTTATGAAGCAAAAAACATAATGATTCTTGGCGGTAGCAGGATAGGGAAACATGTTGCTCTCTATATGCAGAAGAACTGCGAGGTAAAACTTATTGATTCAGACCCGGATAGGTGCGAAGCGCTTGCCGAGATCCTCGACAACACGCTTATAATAAATGGCGATTGCAGGAATGTTGATCTTCTGGAACAGGAGGGAATCTCAAAAATGGATGCATTTGTTGCAGTAACGGGAAATTCCGAGACCAATATTCTTTCATGCCTGCTGGCAAAAAAAATGGGTGTCAAGAAGACTATTGCCGAAGTAGAGAATATGGAATATATCCATCTTGCTGAAAATTCAGGGATCGATACTATCATCAACAAGAAAATCTCTGCAGCCAGCAGAATATTCCGGCATACTACTAACCTGAATGTAACCCAGGTCAAATATATGGCAGGGACAGAGGCAGAGGTTCTTGAATTCAATGTTCCGGTTAATGCCAAAATCACCAAAGGAACTCTCCGTAGCATAGATTTTCCAAAAGATGCGATTGTGGGTGGAGGTACGAGAGATGGAGTTGCGTTCATTGCAACTGGAGATACCATTATCAGAGCCAATGATAAAGTTGTGGTATTCACACTGCCTTCAGCATATGACCGGCTGACAAAATTCTTTACCTGATCATGATTAACTTCAGGATCATAGCCAGGGTTTTCAGCCTGGTACTCATTATTGAAGGGCTCTTCATGCTTCTTTCAGCATTAGTTTCAATTATTTATGGAGAGCACTCATCACTGATCCTTTCAGGAATTATAACCATAGTCACCGGAATACTTGTATTCACACCTCTCCGCGACGAAGATAAAATTTATGGAAATAAGGAAGGATATATAATAGTAACAGGCATCTGGCTTGTTCTTAGTCTTTTCGGTACGATACCTTACCTGTTCAGCGGTGCAATCAAAGGTTTCGGAAATGCCTTCTTCGAATCAATATCAGGTTTTACGACTACCGGCGCTTCAATCCTTACAGATGTTGAATCCCTGCCTCATGGAATTCTTTTCTGGAGGAGCCTGACACAATGGATTGGAGGATTGGGCTTTATAATTATATCAATGTCTGTTCTCCAGGTTGTTAAAACAATTAATATCCAGCTTACCCTGACTGATTTTACTGGACAGCCGACAAACAAGATACAACCCAAAATAAAGGAAGCGATAAAACGCATTATTACCATCTATGCAGTGCTTACTCTTATTGAATCGGTACTGCTGATGTTTGGAGGAATGAATTTATTTGATGCTCTCTGTCATTCTTTCACAACTATGTCAACCGGCGGCTTCTCAACCAGGAATGGCGGAATTGCATCCTTCAGCAGCCCGGGGATACTTATAACACTAACAATTTTCATGTTCCTTGCCGGGACAAATCTGACCCTGGTTTATTTCGGTCTGAAACGGAATTTCAAAAAGATCATTGAGAATAATGAGTTCATTTTTTATACTATTACATGCATAGTATTTATCCTAATTACTTCTTTTGTTCTCATTTCAAAACATGACTATCAGAAAGGAAAAGCTTTCCTTGAAGGTGCGTTTCAATCAGTCTCAATTATAACGACGACAGGATTTTATCACACTAACTATAACCTCTGGGGAAACTTTCTGATCCTTATTATTTTCCTGATGATGTTAACAGGAGGAATGTCGGGTTCAGCGAGCGGCAGCATTAAGACAATAAGACTTCTGCTCATCACAAAAAACTCACGTCATGAGATGAGGAGACTGATTCATCCAAGCGGGTTTATACCTGTGCGCCAGGACAGGAAAATAGTGCCGCAAACCATAATCAGCAACCTGCTGGTATTTATAACTTTCTATTTTCTGATCTTATGTTTCGGTTCATTAGTTATAGCATCGATGGGGAATGATATAATTACTTCATTCAGCACTTCTGCATCATTGCTTGGAAATATTGGACCTGGACTGGGCAATTTCGGACCATTTACAAACTATTCTGAGGTTCCGATGATCGGAAAATGGTTTTTCTCTTTCCTGATGTTTATAGGACGACTTGAGCTTTTCTCTGTTCTGGTACTCTTTACGGGAAGTTTCTACAGGAGATAAACTTCTGATTATTCTGATCCCCAGTTGTTCTTTTACAATAACGATGATGATAAATCAAGAGGTAAATCTAAAGGCTAACGCTCGGAATGACAGCTCAGGCTGGGGATCAAAGGGGGAAAGAGGAATCCCTCTGACATAAACGAAATGATTAAAAAAACGAATCATAACTCCAGAATACCCAAACCCTGACGAATTATCTCCGGTTCATCACCTGTACAATCGACAATTGTCGATGCTTCATTCTTTCCATAACCTCCATCGATAACTATATCCGCAAACTCACGGAATTTTTCATGGATAAGCTCCGGGTCGGTTGTATACTCAATTATCTCGTCAGGATCATGAATGGATGTAGTAATTATCGGACGTCCCAGCTCCCTGATAAGTTCCTTTACAATGGGGCTATCAGGTATCCTGATACCCACGGTCTTCTTCTTGTTTTTGAAGAGCTTCGGGATCTGGTTGTTTGCCCTTACAATGAAGGTGAAAGGTCCTGGAAGATTTCTTTTCAACAGCTTGAATATTGTATTATCCCTGATAACAGTATATTCGGAAAGCTGGCTCATATCATGGAAAATCAGCGAAAGATCAGGGTTTTCCGGATTGAGGCCCTTGAAACGGGCTATCTTATCGATAGATTTGTTCGCCTTTATATCGCAACCCATTGCATAGACAGTATCTGTCGGGTAAATTATTATGCCGCCAACTTCAAGCAAGTCAACCACCTGTCTGATGTGTTTGGGGTTTGGATTCTCCGGATAGATCTTAATTAGCATGCTTCGATACTTTATGCAAAGATAATTCAAAATGCCTAAGCTTATTGCCCCCCATCCCCCCTGAAGGGGGGCCAATAAACTCCTAATTAGGAGAGATTACCTGTGTATCAGTGTATTAGTCCCGTTTTCGGGATTGGGGGGTCTTTCGGCTAGGCATTAAAAAAGGGTAAGCTACTTATATCGCACCGCTACAACTGCCTACCCTTGCTACCTTCCGGCCCTGGGGGAGTTCAGCAGGAGCTGGTCGTATAAGACTTACCCCGTGCAAAAATACAACATTTCCAGGTTGATAGCAAAATAATATTGAGAAATAACCGAAATGGTTTTTCGTGTTTTTACATTATATTTGTTGTAATTAAAATTGAAAATTTGAATATTAAGACCCCCTTTCTTATTTCCCCCAAGGGGGAAATGATAAAATAAATATTTATTCACCTTCCCCCGTGGGGGAAGGTCGGGATGGGGGTTGTATGTTATTAAAAAGTCAATATTCTATTACTTAAATACAAATCTAACTATGGAAGAAAAAGTAGGTATCTGGAAAGCAAATCTGACCAACGGTCTTATTCTGGGACTTGTCGGTATAGTATATTCCCTTGTGGTCTATTTTCTTAATATGTATTTAAATAAAGCCCAGGGCTATGTCTTTATGCTTGTTGAGTTCGCTGTCCTGTTTTTCCTTGTAAAATCATACCGCGATAATTTCAAGCATGGTATGATCACTTACGGAGATGCTCTGGGTGTAAGTATTATCATCTGTCTCTATTATGCCATAATAATGGCAATATTCACATATATTCTCTACACAGTCATTGATTCGGGCCTTTTAGATAAGCAACTTGCAATGGCTGAAGAAATGATGCAGAAAAAAGGTATGCCGCAATCAACCATTGATGCGGGGATGTCAATTCAGAGAAAAATGATGAAGCCTGCTTTTATGGCGCCTTTTTCCATTTTGGGGAATATGATCCTGGGGCTTATCATTTCCCTGATAGTTGCCGCATTTGTAAGGAAGGAAGGAAATCCTCTTTTAGATACCCCAACAGTCCAGTAACCTTCAGGATTCCCTCATGGACCTTTCATTAGTAATCCCGGTATTTAATGAAGAAGAGTCCCTTCGCGAACTTTCCGAATGGATCGGGAAAGTTTGTACAGGTGCATCTCTCACTTATGAAATTATTTTTGTCGATGACGGTAGTTCAGATGCTTCATGGAGTAGAATAAAAGAGCTGGCTGACCAATCAAAGTTCATCAGGGGAATAAGGTTCAGAAGAAATTATGGAAAAGCAGCAGCCCTGAATACCGGGTTTGCCGAGTCATCGGGCGACATTGTGATTACAATGGATTCCGACCTTCAGGACAGCCCTGACGAGATACCTGAACTGGTAAGTATGATCAGGAAGGAAGGATACGACCTGGTTTCAGGATGGAAGAAAAAAAGGTATGATTCCTTTATTAAGCGGTCAACAAGCAAAATCTATAACGGCACTGCCCGGTTAACTTCGGGAATAAAGCTTCATGACTTTAACTGCGGTTTAAAAGCATACCGCTCCGAAGTAGTGAAAAGCATCGAAGTATTTGGCGATATGCACCGTTATATTCCGATGCTGGCCAAGGAGGCAGGTTTTAAAAAGATCGGCGAGAAGGTTGTGGAGCACAGGCCAAGAAAATACGGAGTAACGAAATATGGTCTTGACAGGTTCATAAAAGGGTACCTCGATCTTCTGACAATAAGGTTTATTACCCGTTTTGGTAAAAACCCCATGCATTTATTCGGATCGTTGGGGACACTTATGTTCCTGATCGGATTTGTGATGGCTGGCTACCTGGGAATCAGGAAGTTGATATTTGTTCATAATAATTTAAGAGTTCCGCTGGTTACCGAAAGTCCATATTTCTACATTGCACTTACAGTAATGATAATCGGCTCTTTCCTATTCCTCACCGGTTTCCTTGGAGAACTGGTAAACAGGAACTCAGCTGAAAGAAACAGCTATCTTATCAGGGATAAGGTAAATATGTAGCCCCCAGCCATCAGCCCTCTGCTGATGGCTTGCCCCCTGAAGGGGGCTTAAAGACCCATAATCTAATAGATTAAGAGATAAAATCCAGGAGGCTATCTCAAAAGGTGAGAACAGCCTCTTTTTTGTTGATTTTATTCGTACCCCCCTACGAGAGCACTTTCAAATATTCAACTCTCCAGAAGATAAATTAACTTTTGATACCCCTCTTGGGGGGCTAAACAAGATGAAGATTTGACTCTGGTATCCCGGCTCTTCTACCGGCTTCAAGATCGCTTTCCATATCACCAATAAGGATACATTCTTTTATATCGAGATCAAATTCTTCCATAGCTTTTATGATCATTCCAGGTTTAGGTTTGCGGCACTCACAAGGCCCTGTTACATCGGGATGGTGGGGACAGTAACAGACTTTTGAAATTATGATCCCGTTTTTCTTAAATTCAACTGTCATCCAGTCCGTAAGCTTCAGAAATGCGTCTTCGGTGTAAATACCCTTTGCTATTCCCGCCTGGTTGGTAATAACAACAATCAGGTAACCTGCATCACTGTATTTTCTGCATAAATCAAAGATGCCCGGAGAGAATTCGAAATCTTCCTTCAGGAAAACATGACCCCTATCGATATTTATGACTGCGTCGCGATCAATAAACAGTGCTTTGTTCATCTTTGCACCTCTTTCCCCTTGCTTAAAATATCGCTGGCTTTATTATACTCTTCAGGTATTCCTATGTCAAGAAATGGATCGTCGAATATCATGCATCGCAGGTCACCGGTGCCGGCACTCTTTTCGAGTATTTCCTTCTCAAGTGAAAAGATTTCCGGAAAATGCTGCGACATGATTTGCTTCCTGTTTATTGCATAGATACCCCCGTTTATAAGCCCATCGTGACATAATTTCTTTTCATGGAATTGAATGATTTTGCCATCGCTGCACTCTACAGCGCCATATCTTGAAAAATCCTTCATCCTTTTCAGGGCAACGGTAATATAACCACCATTCCTGGTATGAAGTGAATAAAGCTTACTGAGGTCGACCGGGAAATATGTATCGCCGTTAATAACCAGGAAATCCGGCTCACTTACTTTCCCGGCAGCAAGAATAATCCCGCCTCCGGTGCCAAGAGGTTCTCCTTCAATAACATATTCAACAGGGATGTCAAGAAATGAATCTCCAAAATAATTTATTATGCTTTCAGGCATATATCCTATAGAAAGGATAATCTTACTGACAGGGTATCCTGTCAACCATTTCAGGAGGTACCAGAGGAATGGTTTCCCATCGACTGGAGCCATTGGTTTGGGAACATCAGGAACGACTTTGCGGAGACGCGTTCCCATTCCACCTGCTAAAATAACAGCTTCCATCACTTTTCGGATTTGTGGCTCCCGAATAGTTCTTCCTCAACTATGGAACAGATTATATGTCCTATCAGTATGTGAACTTCCTGTATGCGGGGGGTATCATTTGAGGGTATTTTAATGCAGATATCACATAAATCCGCCATTCCCCCGCCTGTTGAACCGGTAAAACCGATGGTTACTATTTTTTTGCCCCTGCAAATCTTTAAAGCCTCAATCAGGTTACCTGAGTTGCCTGAAGTTGACAACGCAATAAAAACATCTCCTTCATTACCAAGCGCATCTGCCTGCCTTGCGAATATTTTCTCGAAACCTGAATCATTTCCTACCGATGTAAGTATGGAAGTATCGGTAGTCAGAGCTATTGCATTAAGTCCTGGACGGTCAAAACCGAAACGGTTGACAAGTTCGGCAGCAATATGCTGTGCATCAGCAGCGCTTCCCCCGTTTCCTGCCAAAAGCAATTTATTCCTGTTCCGGTAAGCCGAAATAATGGCTAAGGAAGCTTTCTCAATCTCTTCAGTAATATGTGGCAGTTCAAGAAGTTTTTGTTTTAAATCCAGTGAACTTCTGATCTGATCCTTTATAATCTTCTGCATAACAAACTTATTTCTCAGTTATTTTCCAGCTTTGACACCCATTTTCGCTGAAATGAAAATTCAGGACTTTACCATTGAATTTTTCAAGAGTATGGATAAGATTAAGCCTCTTTGCAGGGTCAATCGTGAAAAACATGAATCCCCCGCCTCCTGCACCTGAAACTTTGCCTCCATATGCCCCCGATTTAATGGCTGCTTTGTATATCTTTTCAATAGCATTGTTGGTAATCGATGCAGCCATCTTCTTTTTATTCTCCCATTCCATACCCAAAGCCTTTGCAAATTTAACAATATCACCCTTAAGGAGATAATCTTTCATTATATAGGCATTCCTCTTTATCCGGTGTGTCGCCTCGACAGGAATTTTCTTACCTGCGCTCGTATTCTTCTGCTGCTCACGGATAATCTTATCGGACGATCTGGATGCGCCTGTATAATACAGCACCATTGAAACCTCGAGTTCATCAACAATCCATCGTTTCATTCGAAGCGGGTTAACTATCACCCTGTCATCCTTGTAAAACTCAATAAAATTGAATCCTCCGAAAGTAGCTGCGTACTGGTCCTGCTTGCCGCCGCCAAACCCAATGTCGATCCTTTCTATCTGGTAGGCAAGGTGAGCCATATCATAATCGCCCAAAGGCAGGTTGAGCCATTCGGTAAATGCCTTCAGAACCGCTACTGCCATTGTTGATGAAGTTCCCAATCCGCTTCCCGGAGGAACATCACACCATGTTGTCATTCTGAATGACAAAGGTTTCGTTATTGCAAAATCCCTGATAATTCTGTTGTAAACACCTTTATGAAGATCAAGATGGCCATCAATTGGAAGATCCGGAGAAGATGGATATTTCTTTTTGATATCGAGATCAACGGCATTTATTTCAATCATTCCCGATGAAGTTTCTTCGATGGTGCAGTAGGCATACTGATCGATAGTTGCATTTAACACTGCCCCGCCATAAAGATCAGAATATGGCGATACATCGGTACCGCCGCCGGCAAGGCCGAGACGGAGTGGTGCTTTGCTTCTGTAGATCATAGTATTAATGGTACAAGGTTCATGGCGCGCGGTACATGGGGCATGGCCCACGGCTTTCCGTGTACCGTGAACCGTGTATCGTGTGCCTTCTATTTCCAAATTTACTTATTTCCTGCTTTATTATAAATGTCTGTAATTACCTTTGTTAGCTTATCCCAGGTGAATTTGGCTTTTTCTTCTCTGACGTTTTTTGTGAACTCTTCCTTCCGGTTGTTGCTAAAATAATCAATTATAGCATTTGCAATTGAAACCGGTTCAGGTTTTACCACATACCCGCATTTACCATCCGGAACAATTTCGCTCAGACCACCTACATCCGTAACAAGCATAGGCTTCTCAAAATGATAAGCAATTTGCGTAACGCCGCTTTGCGTTGCACTTCGGTAAGGCTGAACCACCAGGTCGGCTGCACAGAAGAGCGAAGAAACTTCATCTTCCTTAATAAAACGATCAAGGATCAATACCTCGTTTCCTATATTATTTTTATTTATGATATCAAGATAAGGCTTATCGCTCTCATAAAATTCGCCGGCAACGATAAGTTTCAGTCTTCTGTTCCTGAGCCTCTGATCTGCAAAAGCCTCAAGGAGAAGGTCCAGACCCTTATATGCTCTGATGAATCCGAAGAAAAGTAGATATGAATATCCAGTTTCAAGCTTCAGTTTCTCCAGGGCTGCACCACGCGATAGCATATCTCCGTAATTATCGTAAAGAGGATGCGGGTTAAATGTAACCGGGATATTTATCCTGAATGATTTCAAGTCCTCTCCTACGCTCCTCGACATAACTACGGCACCATCAATGCTTCTGGTAAAATACCTTGTCAGGAGCCTGTCAATTAAGCTCTTTTCGTGAGGAATAACATTGTCAAAAATGCATATGACCTTCGTTCTGCCGTTTTTATTATTCCGCGCTATCCTGGCAACTGTTCCAAAGCAAGGCGACATACTTGGGTGCCAGTATTTAATAATAAGAATGTCTGGGTTTTTCTTTCTTAACCTGAAACCTGTTCTTAACCAGTTAAATGGGTTCACAGAATTCAGAACGCGCGTTATTTTGATATCCTTTGGCGGAGGAGCATCAGTAAATTGTGACTTGCCCGGAAAGAGAAATCCAGGGTATTGAAGTGTGAAAGTCAGAATCTCTGTTTCATGACCCTCGGAATTTAGTTGCCTGGCCAGCCTTTCATTGTAAGATGCAAGGCCTCCTCTGTAGGGATGTGCGGTTCCAAGGATAATTATGCGCATGATTCAAATAAAATCCAAATTTAGTGAAAATGATGGATAAGTACCATAATTCAATGATGGAATGGGAAGGCATCGGGCGTCAGGCATCGGGCATCGGGTAATCCCGGAGATAACTGAAAGCTGAAGTAAGATTTCCATCTCTAAGGATTGTTGCCCTTTCAATCATTGGGCTTTCTGTTTGAGTAAGTATGTCATACATAACACTCTTCATCAGCATTTTGCCAAAATCAAGGGAGGCATCGCGTGGCAATTCACCTGGAAGATTATCGACAGCCATGACTGTAATATTTGATGGACTGCTAAAAGCAGGTTCTTCAGTCTCAAGCCGGGGGTTATAAGCATAGAATGGATCAGCAATTGTAGAAACTCTTATTGTTGAAGGTATAGGACCATTAACATCACAACTTATATCAGCTATTATTGATATCCGGAAATCAGGGCTTCTCATATTTTCACTGGTGAAGAAAACCGGAGAATAGGGATCCCAGAAATGACCTGTTATAAATATATCCGTGACTTTTGTAAAAGGAAGAAATGCGGATTCATAATCACATGGATTTTTAGTAAAATCCTTAAAATCAAAAGGAAGTCCTTTTTTATTCCGAGTATAATGCTGAGGACCAATCTGGCAAACTACAGGTATATCAAAATCTTTCGTCAGGAATTCTTCACGTGTCACCTCGACAATATTGCAAATGCTCAGTGTCTCCATGGCTCCACTGGCTACTCTTCCTTCACCAGTCACCAATATCTTAATACCAGGAACGAACTGAATCAATCGCAGCCCGGCCCACATTTCCTCGAGGTCATGACACTGATATGCAGGTTTAAGCTTAAACCTGTTTGTCTTTATACCCCTGGCTCTAAGTCCGTTATAAGCGCCAACTATTCCAGCATGACGTCCAAAAGCAACAACACGCTGTCCTTTTTCAGTTGTCAGGTATTCATAATCAATAAGCCGGATTTTCTTTTCAGACATCACCCTGAACATCTCACGATTATGAGGTTGTTTTTTTGCAACATGCGCAAAAAACAAATATGTTTTTTCCGGTATAAAGGTTCTTTTATCAACCTCTTTAACTCCAAGAAGAATATCACAATCCTTCAGATCCTCCTTTAACGGGATGTCAAGATAATCGTACTCCTCATCGGAATAGCATCTGTTATCGCTGGGCTGGACGAAGAACTCAACAAAAGGATATAATTCCTCAAGTGCAATAATCTGCGGAGGCGTAAGAGGAACCCTCCTGTCGGGAGGATTTTTCGTTTCGCGGAGGATGCCTATTTTAATTGTCCTTTCCATGATTGTCATGGCATTAACAGGATATAAAGGTACTAAACCCTGCTCTATAACCTATGACTAATATCACATCATAGAGGGGTGTCTAAAAAGACGAAATCCATATTTGCTATCGCTACTTTTTAAGATCTATTACCCCGGTTGCTTTCATTGCATTTGCAGCATCAGCAGGTATGTTCCAGGAATTGTCAAAGCTGCCCTGTGTAATAACATTTTCGGGGCTCTCCCTGAAGAGAATGAAATCCTGGAAATTCTTAAGCCCGTCTACTTTTGATCCCATGAAAGCCATTCCTCCCTGTCCTGAAGCGCTTTTTGATGGGGCCCACCAGGGCAAACCTGAATTCACAAGTACATAATGCTTATTGATAGGGAAAATAAAAAGCAGACCAAAGTCTTTTGAGTCATTGTTCAGTTGAGCAGGAAGCTTATCTGCAAATTTTGCAATAATTGCATTTGTCTCCTTTGTCCCGAACAGAATAAGATTTGAATTCTCATAGTCACTCTGTCTCAATTCCTTATCGGACAGGACCCTTGGAAATATCATGATCCTGCCTGACATCCCGCTCCAGTCGGCAGCAGACTGAGCTGCTGCTTTCCTTGATCCCAGCTCATCACCGGAAGGGTTTCCTCCTGTTCCATATACATAAATGTGATTACCGGCGACAGCTGCGCTTATTGGTCCTTCGGCACCCGGCTGTTTTGAAGTAAGGCCCGGAGTGAATTTCTTATTTACCCAGCTGTTATTCGATTTAGAAAATGATACCGCATCATTTGTTTTGACAGTGAATGATTTGCCGTCAACTTTGACAGTAACTTTCTGTACAGGAACAAACTGCGGGTGTCCGGCAAGCCTTAGTGTGAATGCATCGAGGCCTGATGAAGCAATTTCAATACTGTTCTGACCTGTGAACTTTGCATCAATTGATGAGAGTGTCCCGGGTGTGAGGTTATCGAATCTTACCCAATAGGCTTTATCATATTTGAACCATTTAGTGCTGAATTTTACTTCTGCAGGATATGGATCCCTAGTGAACTGAGAAAACCAGTCAAAGATAAATCCATCCTTATATGCATATTCCCAGCTATTATGTCCGATCCCCGGATATTCTGTATAATCGAACTTTGGTGTGCCAGCTTCAAATTTTGCTTTCCAGTCAAGTGCTGTCTTATGTAGAAAATCCTTATCACCTGTAAAAAGATGCACGGGGAGGTTTAATGCATTACCTGCAAGGTCCACTGATCCATCGGGTGGAGCAGGACAGCATGGAGCAAGGGCAGCCCAGATGGCAGGACGGGTAAGTCCAAGCCAGATCGTTCCTCCGCCACCCATTGACAATCCTGTAAGATATATTCTGTCTTCATCAATTGAAAACCTATTCTCAATGTCAGCCAGCATATCGTAGACATCCTGTTCGGGTATTCCCTGGTAACCTGCAGTTCCCCTGGCCAGTGGAGCTGCAACTATATAATCAACATCCTTAAGAACAGGAAAATACCTCGTTGATTCAAGGTCAGTTTCAATAGGGATATTGCCGGGCTTAATAAAATCCAAGCCCTGTAAATTACCTTGTCCAAATGCGCGCCGTAGTCCGAGACGGTGGTTTGACCAGGCTCCGTGAAGGAAAACGACAAGGGGGTATTTCCTCGATTCATCGAAGTTCTTCGGAATATAAATGGCATATGGCTGGTCTGATTCATCTACGGTGGAGAAGAATGAAAGATCCTGTGGCCCGGGTTTAAGCTTTTGTGCAGAAGCAGCGCCTGTATTTAAAGCAAAAAAAGTTACAGCCAAAAAGGCCATGCAAATAAGTTCCTTTATCCTTTTCATAACTTATATATTTTAATGCGTGCTAATCATCTCAAGGCACATACGGCTGTTGTGGTACGGGCATTTCCAGAAACCAGCCTTATCGCCGTGTTTATTTACTTCTCCTTTCTCAGATATTGAATTGAACCATTCACCATTCCGGTGATCTACCATCTTCTCATCAACATACTTCCAGCATTTCAGAGCTTTACTCAAATATGTCTTATCTCCGGTCAGCTTATAAGCTTTTACAAATGCGGTTATCGCTTCTGCCTGGGGCCACCAGTCGCGATTTGTATTGGCATGACCTGTTGCAATGTCTTTTTCATAGATAAGGCTGCCATCAGGCTGAAGTCCTTCTTCAGCCGCGTGAACCATCTGGATGGACAGGCGTCTGACCTGAGCTATTAATCCGGCATCACCAAGAACATTCGCTGATTCGTTGAGCAGCCATGATGCTTCAATATCGTGACCGTAGGAATTCAATGTCGAAGTGCTTTCCCATTTTTCATTAAGAAAGACAATCAGATGGCCGGTTTTCTGATCTATTATTTTTCGGGTGAAGAGTTCAATAAGGTTTTTGAGACGGCTTGCGACAATTTTATCCGGCCAGGCACGATAAAGGTTTGTATAGGCTTCAAGGAGGTGGAGGTGAGTATTCATGGTTTTCTGATCATTCTTATCTTTCTCGCCGATCAGCAGATCATCAGTTTTTTCCCAGTCGCGGCTGTAAACCTCGAAATATCCGTTGTTCGCCGAGTCGAAACAATGTTTTTCGACACATTGAAAAATCTTTTTAGCCTCATCCAGCGCTAATGAATCACCGGTTGCCAGATAGTATTCCGAAAGTGCATAAATAAAAAATGCCTGTGTATAAGTCTGTTTCCTGACATCAGCCGGCTCGCCCTCTGCAGTGACGCTGAGGAAAGCCCCGCCGAATTTCCTGTCAATGAATTTATCAAGGATGTAATCAAAGGCATGCCCGGCAACTTTGAAGTATGAGCTGTCTTTTATCACCCTGAATGATGCTGAAAAGGTCCAGAGTATCCTTGCATTTAGAATACCGCCTCTGACAGCATCAGGATAGAGCTTATTGAATCCATCTATTCGTCCGTAAAAGCCGCCATTTTTATTATCTGTCATTTTATCACTCCAGAATGGCAATATATGATTCACCAGGTCTTCTCTTAATTCAAATTCAAGTTTTTTCAGCTCGGCAGGATTCTCCTGCGCGGATGATATGCCAGTATTTAAAATCATTAGTGTAAAAATAAGTAAGTATTTTTTCATTAAAACAAATATCAAAATTAATGAATGAATATCAGTTATAGATTATTCCCTCATCTCTATTATCTTCTTACCCCCTTTCCCGTTTCCCCCAAGAGGGAAAAGCTGATAAACTCCTTCCCCCCTGAGGGAAGGTGTACGACCCATAGACATAGGTAACAGGGGGTCATAGACAAAGGTAACAGTTTTGTTAATAAAGTTATTAATTAGGCATTGAATCAAAAATCAATGC
>Ga0209745_1000183_pt1 | contig 35501 bp, 26 predicted proteins | sample BarGraNGADG00312_FD_184495 | JGI IMG/M metagenome (GOLD analysis project Ga0209745, IMG submission 184495) | Arctic peat soil microbial communities from Barrow, Alaska - Barrow Graham LP Ref core NGADG0004-312 (SPAdes) (version 2) | ecosystem: Environmental > Terrestrial > Soil > Wetlands > Peat... | reverse complement strand
ACAGGGCCGTAAAATTAGCATAATTATTTAGATTTTGAGATCCGGGAATTTCATATTTTAAATCACACCTGAAGGGTATTGCCAGGCTGATAAAAGCCGGGAAAACGTCAGCTCTTTTTCAGTTTTATGAATTTCTTCTCTTCGCCCCTGAAAAGTCTTCCGATGTTCTTTCTGTGGGTCACTAGCAGTGCTAAGGCGATCACTATCGAGAAGATCCTAAACAGAAGTGACGGGGTGTGGAATACAGTCATGAGCAGGACAGGGAACATTATTCCCGCAATTATTGAGCTGAGAGATACATACCTGGATACCAGCAGTACTACCAGAAAGATTCCTGCACATGTCAGTGTCAGGAATGGGTGCAGTGAGAGCAACACGCCGGATGTTGTAGCCACCCCTTTGCCGCCCCGGAAGCCTGCAAAGACAGGGAAAACATGACCTGTAATTGCGGCAATTCCACATGCGATCTGCAGTGTCATCATCTGTGACGATCCCTCAGGGGCGGCCTTGAAGAAGAGAGGGAGGGAGGCTGCAAGCCATCCTTTGGCTAAGTCAAAGATCAGTACAGGGATACCGGTCTTCCAGCCCAGGATCCTGATCGTGTTTGTGGCACCTGCGTTACCGCTTCCATGCTCCCTGATGTCTATACCGTGAAAGAGTTTTCCTGCCCATACCGCTGAGGGTATGGATCCGGCAAGATAAGACAGTATCAAAGCAATAACAGTTAGGGATATAACCATTTATTTTAAGTTACAGCTCAGGACCCGAAGATACAAGTTTTGCCGTTTCGGTGTTTGATGTGAATTTACCGAAGTTCTTTATGAATTTTTCAGCCAGGCCCCTTGCTGCTTTGTCCCATTTCTCGCTGCTGCCCCATGCCTTACGCGGATCAAGCAGTCCATCAGGCACGCCAGGTACAGATGCGGGGATGCTCAGGTTAAAAACCGGCAGATTTATATATGTTTCTTTGTCAATTGTCCTGTTAAGTATGGCATTGATGATATTCCTTGTCAGGGTCAGGTCGATACGTTTGCCAGTCCCATACGGGCCTCCCATCCAGCCGGTATTCACCAGCCAGGCGTCAGCATTGTGAGCCTTCATCTTGAGGGTCAGCTCGTGAGCATAAGTTATGGGGTCAAGCATAAGGAAGGCTGCACCGAAACAAGCCGAAAAAGAGGGGAGAGGCTCTACAATGCCCCGCTCGGTCCCTGCAACCTTGGCGGTGTAGCCGCTGAGGAAATAATACCGTGTTTGTTCTTCAGTCAGCCTGGCAACAGGCGGAAGAACGCCGAAGGCATCAGCTGTCAGAAAGATAACGGTGGAGGCATGTCCTGCTTTTGATACCGGTCTTACAATATTATCTATATGGTATATGGGGTACGATACACGCGTGTTTTCTGTTTTTGCACAACTTGAAAAGTCTATTTCTCCGTTTTCTTCAACCACGACATTCTCAAGCAGGGCGTCACGCCGGATGGCCCTGTAGATATCGGGCTCCTTCTCCTTGCTGAGGTTGATGCACTTTGCGTAGCACCCTCCCTCGAAGTTAAAGATGCCGGCGTCATCCCATCCATGCTCATCGTCACCTATAAGGGCTCTGTCAGGGTCAGTGGAGAGGGTTGTCTTTCCTGTCCCTGAGAGGCCGAAGAATATAGCCACGTCATTCTTTTTGCCAACGTTGGCTGAACAATGCATTGATGCGATGCCTTTCAGCGGAAGGTAATAGTTCATCACAGAGAAGATGCCTTTCTTCATCTCGCCTCCGTACCATGTGCCACCAATCAACGCCATGTTTTCGGTGAGATTGAACAGAACGAAGTTCTCTGAGTTCATGCCATACTGCCTGTAATCAGGGTTGGTGATTTTCGAAGCCATCAGGACAACAAAATCAGGCTTGAACGTTTTGAGCTCCTCATCAGAAGGCCGTATGAACATATTCTTAACGAAATGGGCCTGCCATGCCACTTCCATAATGAACCTCACATTCAGTCTCGTGTCAGCATTGGCTCCGCTGTAACAGTCCATGACATATAACTTCTTACCTGAAAGTTGCTTAGTGGCCAGCATCTTGCAGTGTTCCCAGGCTTCAGCAGTGATGGGTTTATTATCAGATACGGATGATGTTTCCGACTTCCACCAGACCGTTTTCTCAGTTTTGGCATCACGAACGATATACTTATCCTTGGGCGACCGCCCCGTAAATATTCCCGTATCAACTGCTATTGCGCCGGTATTGGTTAAAATGCCGCGTTCAAAACCTTCAAGGGAAGGTGATGTCTCCTCGTCAAAGATCTGTTCATATGACGGATTATTTACCAATCTGGCTACGTTATAAATACCGTACTGTCTTAAGATCTTTTCTGATATCATGATTTACTGTTTGTTGACATCCATCAAAGTTAAAAACATTAAGTAAAACAAGACGTGACAATTATCAGAATAAGGAAAAAGGCCGTTATGAGCGGCCTTTCCCTTAAAATCAGAATGAAGATCTGTTATTTAGAACCCTTTATTGCAGCCTGGGCTGCGGCGAGTCGTGCAATTGGCACTCTGTACGGTGAGCAACTGACATATGTAAGTTTGTTTTTGAAGCAGAACTCCACTGATGCCGGGTCGCCGCCCTGTTCGCCGCAGATACCGACTTTGAGCTGAGGACGCGTAGCGCGGCCTTTCTCAACTGCCATGGTTATCAGCTGGCCAACGCCATCCTGGTCAATTGTCTGGAATGGGTCTGCAGCAAGCATCTTCTTGTCAAGGTAGTCATTAAGGAAGCCTCCAATATCATCACGGCTGAAGCCAAAGGTCATCTGTGTAAGGTCATTGGTACCGAATGAGAAGAACTCGGCTGTCTTCGCCATACGGTCGGCTAGCAGACAGGCACGTGGTATCTCTATCATGGTGCCGTACTTGTAATCGATCTTGCTTAGGCCGAACTTTTTGCACACTTCATCATAGATCCTGTCAAAGATCTTCTTGGTGACATCCAGTTCAGATACATCACAGGTCACAGGAACCATTAACTCCGGTATAGGGTTCTTGCCTTCCTTCAGCAGCTCGGCAGTAGCTTCGAACATTGCCCTGATCTGCATCTCGGATATTTCAGGATAGGTTATTCCAAGACGGACGCCACGATGGCCCATCATCGGGTTAGACTCGTGAAGAGCCTCCCCGCGTTGGGCTATAGCCTCAGCTGATATACCCAGCGCCTTTGCCAGTTCATTCTGTTTTTCGGCTCCCTGGGGAACAAACTCATGAAGCGGCGGGTCAAGGAGACGGAAAGTAACCGGCAGGCCGTTCATGGCTTCCAGTGTGCTTTTCATATCTTTCTTGACAAAGGGGAACAGCTCATCAAGAGCCACCCTGCGTTCTTTTTCACCTTCACTGAGGATCATCTTACGGAGGAGGAAGAGGGGTTTCTCCGATCCTTTGCCGTAGAACATGTGTTCAGTACGGAACAGGCCTATACCTTCAGCACCAAATTCACGTGCGATCCTGGCATCATCTGGATTATCAGCATTTGTGCGCACACCCATTGTGCGGTTTGCATCGACGATCTTCATGAACGTCTGGAACCTCGGGTTCTCAGTTGCATCCATAAGCTTGAGTGCTCCGGCGTATGCGCATCCTTTTGTACCGTTCAGAGTGAGAACGTCTCCTTCTTTAAAAGAGATATCCGTTCCGGCTATGTTAATTTTCTTTCCCAGGAGGTCAACATGCAGCGCTCCTGCACCGACGATGCAGCATTTGCCCCATCCGCGTGCCACGAGAGCAGCATGAGAAGTCATTCCGCCGCGCGCCGTGAGGATACCTTCGGCAGCGCGCATACCTTCAACATCTTCAGGATTGGTCTCCTCACGAACGAGGATAACCTTTTCACCCCTGCGGTTCCATGCCACTGCGTCTTCAGCTGTGAAAACAATTTTGCCCACTGCAGCGCCCGGACCTGCCGGAAGACCTTTGACGAAAGGTTTTACATTCTTTTCAACTGCAGGGTCACAGATGGGATGGAGTAGTTCATCGAGCTGAACAGGGTCAACCCGCAGTACTGCTTTTCTCTCGTCGATCAGACCTTCAGCGAGCATGTCCATTGCCATGTTCAGAGCAGCTGTACCGGTACGTTTGCCGACACGGCACTGAAGCATGTAAAGAACGCCTTCCTGAATTGTGAACTCAATATCCAGCATATCATGATAGGCTTTCTCGAGGATATCACGTATATCGCTGAGCTCCCTGTATGTTTTTGGCATGGCTTCCTGCATGGAAGGCAGATGCTTGTTCTGCTCATTCTTGGTAGCATCATTCAGAGGATTAGGGGTACGGATACCAGCAACGACGTCTTCTCCCTGTGCGTTGACAAGCCACTCGCCATAGAAAAGGTTTTCACCTGTTGCCGGATTACGGGTGAATGCCACACCGGTGGCTGAAGAATCACCCATGTTGCCAAATACCATTGCCTGAACGTTTACTGCAGTACCCCAATCGTCAGGGATTCCTTCAATACGACGATAGGAAACAGCTTTCTTGCCGTTCCAGCTTTTGAAAACGGCCTTAATACCGCCTTCGAGCTGCTGACGGGCATCATCAGGAAAATCGCTGCCAAGCGACTTTTTGACTTTTTTCTTGAATTCCTCTGCGAGATATTTAAGATCATCAGCCGAAAGATCAGTATCTGATTTGTAACTCTTACCATGTTTGTATTCGTCGAGCATTTCATCAAGCTGCTTGCGGATCCCTTTGCCATCAGTTGGCTCAATACCTTCTGCCTTCTCCATAACCACATCGGCGTACATCATGATGAGACGACGATATGAGTCCCACACGAAACGAGGGTTATTTGTTTTCTTAATAAGTCCGGGGATTGTTCCCGAGCAGAGGCCTACATTCAGAACGGTGTCCATCATTCCGGGCATAGAGCTGCGGGCACCTGAACGACATGAAACTAGAAGTGCATTATCCTTATCGCCATATTTCATTCCCATTGCTGTTTCAGCTTTGCTCATTGCTTCCCAGACGTCGGGCATGAGTTCTGCAGGTAACTGACAGTTGTTTTCATAGTACTCAGTGCAAACATCCGTGGTGATTGTGAAGCCGGCCGGGACCGGGAGGCCCAGGAGACACATTTCTGCCAGGTTGGCACCTTTACCGCCAAGCAGATTTTTCATATCTGCCCTGCCCTCGGCTATTTTCTTACCGAAGGAATAAACACGCTTAACTTTTGACATATTTTATCTGATTAATATTATTAATGGATCTTTTTGTGAACCGCAAAATTAAGATAAAAGTAGATATTATAAAACACCTTTCTTTTTATGTTTTGACCTGGGGTGATACATGAGCACGGTGTCTCTCAGGTAGCTTCTGTCAATATGCGTATAAATCTCAGTTGTGGTAATAGATTCATGTCCCAGCATCTCCTGAACAGCCCTGAGGTCAGCACCTCCTTCGACAAGGTGTGTGGCAAAGGAATGACGCAATGTGTGAGGACTTATTTTCTTTTTTATTCCTGCCGTGTCAGCCAGTTTTTTAAGAATTGTGAATACCATGACTCTGGAAAGTTTCCTGCCCCTTCTGTTAAGAAAGAGAACATTCTGATCGATGATCACAGGCAAGGTCATTCTTCGTGTCAGGTAGTTATCTATCTCCCTCAGCGCTACTGAGCCGACAGGTACCAGTCTCTGTTTGTTTCCCTTTCCGGTAACGATAACAAAACCTTCAGTCCGGTGTATGTCTGTCAGCTTCATGTTCACCAGCTCCGATACACGCAGTCCGCAGCCGTACATAGTTTCAATAATAGCTTTGTTCCTGTGACCTTCAGGAGTGCTCAGGTCAATGGCATTTACTATCTTGTCTATTTCGTCTACGGAAAGCACTTCGGGCAGTTTCATACCTGTTCTGGGCGATTCAAGCAGTGCAGAAGGGTCATCACTTATGATCTTCTCAATAAGAAGGTACCGGCAGAAAGACCTTACACCTGAGATAAGCCTGGCCTGGGTTTTTGCAGAATCATTACTGCCCGCGGTGAATGCCACGAAATCGCTCAGGTCCTGATATGTGAGATCTGAGGGACTTTTTTCGTTCTTATTTTCATGAATATAGCAGCTGAGTTTGCGGACATCATTCAGGTAAGCCTGAACACTGTTGGATGAGAGTGACCGCTCAATCCTGAGGTAACTTTTGAACCCATTCACTGCGTTTTTCCAATCTGTTGTCATGAGGTCATCTGCTCCGTTTCAAAGTTATATCATTATATATAACAGTCATAAATCCGGTCATTTCTTTATTTTTGCATGACAGGTCATTACCATTGGTCTGTTAACATGCAATGAAGATAGAGATAATAAACGGGCCAAATCTGAACCTTCTTGGTGCAAGGGAGCCAGGAATTTACGGAAACCAGGGTTTTGAGGCGTATATGAAAGAGCTTGAGAAAGGGTTCCCGGAGGTTTCATTTAAATACTCGCAATCAAATATTGAAGGTGAGATTGTCACGCTGATACAGGCCGCGGGCGTGTGTTCTGATGGCCTGATCATCAATCCCGGCGGCTATACCCACACCTCGGTGGCTATTGCCGATGCCGTAGCAGCCATTAAGATACCCGTCCTTGAAGTACATATTTCAAACCTTTTATCAAGAGAAAATTTCCGCCATACAAGTCTGACCGGAAGGTATTGCAGAGGAACAATCATGGGACTTGGACTTGATGGGTACCGGCTTGCAGTGGAAGCTATCCTGGAAATACTCAAATAATAACAATTAAAATGATAAATGACCTTCTGAATAAGAGGACCAAGATCGTAGCTACAATTTCTGACAAGAACTGTGAACCCGATTTTCTGAGGCAACTGTTCGAGGCAGGAATGGACGTAGTGAGGGTTAACTCCGCACACCTTGATCCCGAAGGTGCGAAAAAGATCATCAGTAATGCAAGGAGTGTGTCTGATAAAATTTCTGTCATACTTGATACCAAAGGACCGGAGATAAGAACCACGATCTGCGATGAGCCATTGAAATTCCTCAAGGGGCAGAGTGTGAAGATTGCCGGTCACTCAGATGAAAAAACAACGCTTCAGGTCATTAACGTTAACTACAGGGATATTGCGATGTTCGTCCCTACCGGGGTTTACATACTTATCGATGACGGTGAGCTTGAAATTAAAATCACGGAGAAGGATGGCGACATTCTTGTGGGAAGGATTGAAAATGACGGGGTACTTGGCTCAAGGAAGACTGTAAATATTCCCCAGGTAAGGATCAATCTTCCTTCAGTGAGCGAACGTGACCTGACCTTTATAGACCTGGCTGTAAAACTTGATGTTGAATTCATTGCGCATTCATTCGTAAGATCAAAGGAAGATGTGCTTGCTGTTCAGAAACTGCTTGACAGCCATGACAGCAAGATCAAGATCATAGCAAAGATTGAAAACCAGCAGGGGGTAGACAATCTTGAAGAGATCATGGATAATTGTTATGCTATAATGGTGGCACGCGGCGATCTGGCTATTGAAGTACCCTTTGAGAGGATACCGGGTATTCAGCGGGCAATAATCGGAAAATGTATTGAAAAACGCAAGCCGGTGATTGTGGCCACTCAGATGCTCCATTCGATGATAACAAATCCACGCCCGACACGTGCCGAGGTGAGTGACGTGGCAAATGCGGTTTACAGTCAGACAGATGCCGTGATGTTAAGCGGTGAAACAGCTGCCGGAAAATATCCGCTGGAGTCTGTAAGAACAATGACGAAGATAGCCTGTGAGATAGAAGGTGAGAAAGACCAGTATATTGAGATGCCTGCAGGATCACTCAGCGGTGAAGTATCAGCTTATCTGGCTAAGGTTGCGGTGAAAACCTCAATAAGGATAAATGCCAGAACCATCCTTGCAGATACTGTAAATGGCACTGCAATAAGGAACATGGCAGCCTTCAGAGGCATAAAACCGATAGTAGCCCTGTGCTATTCGTACCGTACAATGAGAGAGCTCTCGCTCTCTTATGGCGTGATACCTGTTTATATGGAAAAGAAACAGTCTGTCGATGAGTTCATCCGTGTTTCTCTGAGGGACCTGCTCAGTAAGCATGATCTTAATGACAATGACATTATTGTGGTGCTTGCCGGTAACTTTTCAAGAGCTGCCGGATTCTCTTTCATAGAGGTTGGTACAGTTGAATACCTGAAGGAAAGAGTAAGGATAAGTGAAAGTGATCTGATGGCTTGATTTTTGCTGTAATAAAATGAAAGGGAATTAAAATGATAAAGAGAGTTTCGTCAGCAATTTTACTCTTGTTTTTGATTATATCTTCGGCACATGCAACGCATAACAGGGCCGGCGAGATAACATACAAGCAGATCTCTGATCTGACTTATGAGGTCACAGTCACCACCTTCACATATACCCTCAGCAAAGCGGACAGGCCTTCTCTAGATTTTGAGTGGGGTGATAATTCAATTTCAAATGTATCAAGGATCTCGGAAACTTATCTCCCGAACAATTATAAGAAGAACGTCTATGTCTCCCGGCATACCTATCCGGGTCCCGGCATATACAAAATTGTCATGCAGGATCCCAACAGGAATTACGGTGTGCTGAATATTCCGAATTCCGTCAACGTTGTATTTTCAATTTCCACAATTCTTATAGCCAACAGTTCTATTGGTCTTAACAGCACTCCGGTTTTGTTGAATCCGCCTTATGACAAAGCTGCACTGGGGCACATATTCATTCATAACCCGGCTGCCTATGATCCTGATGGTGACAGCCTGTCGTATAAACTGGCGGTATGCACAAAAGAAGACGCAAAGCCCATTCAGAATTATACCTTACCGCCGGCATCACATAAGTTTTATGTTGATTCAATTTCCGGAGACCTGGTTTGGGACGCACCTACTGCCATAGGTATCTATAATGCAGCCATGGAGATACAGGAATGGCGCGGCGGAATCAAGATCGGAGTTGTAATCAGGGACATGCAGATTGAAGTTTACGAAACAGACAATAATCCGCCTGTCACCTCGCCCCTGAATGACCTGTGCGTGGAAGCCGGCGATACCGTCACAATGGATATTTCAGCGACGGATGTGGATTTGGATTCTATCAGGCTTATTGCTACATCAGGTATATTTACGTCGACTACATGCCCGGCTACCTTCACCACCCTTAACTCAGCTCCCGGGCTGACTACCGCGCGCCTTCGATGGGTCACCTGTCATAGTAATGTCAGGCATCAGCCTTATGATATCATAATAAAAGCCGAGGACAACAACAGTGAGCTGCAACTGGTTGATATTGACAATATGAGTATTAAGGTTCTTGGCCCTCCGCCTGTCCTTGCCGATGTCACTCCGCATGGCAACTTTGTTCAGCTTACATGGGCTGACTATGGCACAACGGAAATTTCCGGTTTTAGCATTTACCGGCGTGAAGGAACATCCTCACTGGTCATTGACTCGTGTTATGACGGTATTCCTCCATCAGCAGGATTTACAAAGGTCGGGTATGCATCCGGTTACAATACTTTGACTTTTACGGATACGAATAATGGCACCGGTCTTATTGCAGGAAAGGAATATGCCTACAGAATAGTGGCAGTATATCCAAACGGAACTGAAAGCAAACCGTCAAATGAGATCGTAACATCGCTGATCACGGGCGTGCCGCTTATAACCCATGTCTCTATCCGCACCACCTCGCCTGCGAACGGATCTCTGACACTGTCATGGCAGAAACCGCATCATCTGGATACCATCCCGGCCAACGGACCTTATGAATACAAGATTTACAGGGCTGAGGGGATCACCGGTACTGATTACCAGCTGATAAATACTCTGCCAACAGCAGATCTCAATGATACTGTTTACATTGATACACTGATCAACACCCTTGACAAGGAATGGGTTTACAAGATCGAGTTGTACAATGCTGAGACAGGTAACGTGTTCCTGATAGGTGAGCCTGCAGTTGCCTCATCACTCTTTGCCGATGCCTCGCCAGGCGACAGGAAAGTCAGGTTTGAGCTGAAACGCAATGTGCCCTGGATCAACACCGCCTACGATTTTTACCGGTATGACGGCACAACATGGCAGCTTATCGGAGGTACTGCCGGCCAGCTCACATTCGTTGATAACAACCTCGTTAACGGCACGCAGTATTGCTACTATGTTGTATCCACGGGTGGTTACCAGGGCACTGAAACACCCAAGAACCTGATCAACTTATCTCAGCAAGTATGTGTTACTCCTGTCGACAATGAACCTCCATGCGTACCTGTTCTGACGGTGTCATCTCAGTGTGACAGTCTCTACAACACGGTTCGCTGGACTGTCATAGACCCGTTATGTTATGAAGATGTGGCAGGCTATAAGCTTTATTATAAACAGACAGCGGAGGAAGTCCCCGGGCTGCTTATAACCATAAATGACCGGGAAGTCCATAAATATGTCCATTCGGTTCCTGATTATGTTGCCGGATGTTATGCAATATCAACTTTCGACGCCATAGGGAATGAAAGCGATACATCGGCAATGGTTTGCGTTGACTACTGTAATGTCTATGAGATCCCTAACGTTTTCACTCCCAATGGCGACGATTTTAATGACTTCCTTGTCGCAAAAACCTCCGCACTTGTAGAAAGGGTGGAGTTTAAACTGTTCAACAGGGCCGGTGTGCTAGTCTTCAGTACAGAGGAGCCGAAACTTAACTGGGATGGCACTTATAAGGGAAAGGTAGTGCCGACAGGCGTCTATTATTATGACTGTGAGGTGTTTGAACGCCGGATTTCAGGTCTTGAGCAATTACATCTCAGCGGTTTTGTTCACGTGCTGGCTGAAAAGGGTGCAGGTCCGGGAGTAATTGAAGGGAAAAAATAAAACGGAATGAAAAAAGTTGTCATTTTTCTGATCATAGTTTTTGCTTCACAGCTGATTGCCGGACAGAGCAGATATGACGGGGTATTGAAAGCCGTCTCTTTATCGGCGAGGGGCGAGAATGAAGAAGCTGCCACGGTACTTTCCGGGTTGATTAATACTGCCCCTGATGCTGACCTGATGCTTCTCAGAGGAGAAATTTACCTGAAGTCTGCCAGGCTGAAAGAGGCGAAGAGTGATTTTATGGCTGCCGAGAACATGAGACCGGGGTCAGGGATGTACGGCCTTGCCAGATGTGCAGCTGCAGGAAGTGATGTAAAGGGAGCCGTTGCATATCTTGAGGCACATCTTAAGTCATCGTTCAGAAAGAGTGAGCCTGAAATAATGCTTGACAGCGCCTTCGGATCAATTCAATCCTCCTCTGAATGGAAGAGCCTTTGGAAAAAAGAATGGTATAAAGGATATGAGAGGAAAAACTGGGAGATAGACCATTATTTAAAGATCGGAAAGGCGGACCTTGCGGAAGAGACATGGCGGGAGCTGTCTGCAGAGTATTCAGACATGCCGGTGACGGACTACTGCAATGCAAGGATAATGATCAGCAGGGGTCAGTACCGTGAGGCTGCATCGCTGCTTGAACCGCTGGCTGTGAAGTCGGATGCCCCTGTTTCATACCTTACAGCCCTTGCTGAAGCGCGGGCCGGGGAAGGAAACTATTACGCCGCAGCCACTATATATGGAAGACTTATTAATGCTGAATATCCTGACCCTCAACTGCTCGTCAAAAGAGCGTCAATGCTGCTCAAAGCCGGTGACAGGGATGCAGCAAAAGCTGACCTTGGCAGATACCTCGGACTGGATCCGGATAACTCTGAGGCTCTTGGCCTGATAGGAAGGACCTATGCGGAAGAGGGAGCGATATATGAAGCACTGCCTTATCTTAATACTAACATTGAGCAGCACCCGGGCGAAGCAAGGGCGTTCAGCCTGCGCGGCGATGCGTGGCTTGCAGCACGAACCTGGGATAAGGCCGCGGAAGATTATACCATGAGCCTTGACATTGATCCTGACAACGGTCCTGTCAACCTGAACCTCGGAATTGCATTAATAAACTCGGGCAACACAGGCGATGCCTGTCATTACCTTCGCAAGGCAAAGGAACTGGGAGAAAAAGAGGCTACAAGGTACCTGAGCAAGTATTGTATCAAATAGGTTAAAAAATACGGGTGCCCTATCTTATATGCTTTGCTATCCTGTCGTAAAGGTCCTTGGGTTTGAAGGGCTTCAGCACATAATCATTGATAGCCAGATTTTCGATCTTGCCCTGAGCTTCTGACATGACTGCGGCTGTCAGGGCCACTATAGGGATCCTGCTTATCTTTTTGTCGGGCGAGCTCCTTATGATGCGCGTAGCCTCAATGCCATCCATTACAGGCATATGAAGGTCCATAAGAACAAGGTCATATTCATTTTTGTTTATTTCATCAAGTGCAAGGCTTCCGTTCTCCACATGAGTGACAATCACACCCCAGCTCTCGAGAAATTTATTTGCGACGAAGAAGTTGATCTTATTGTCTTCAGCAACCAGTATTTTCTTCCCAACCAGCTCCTTCATCGTATCAGCGGTACTCTGATCATTAATTTTAGCGTCTGCGTCGGGCAGAGAGTATTCAATTGAGAATCTGAACACTGATCCTTTGTCCGGCTCACTGACGACGCTTATGGTTCCACCCTGAAGGTCAACAAGACGCTTACATATTGCCAGGCCAAGGCCAGTGCCGCCATACTTCCTGGTAGTGTCTGCCGAAGCCTGTGCATAGCTTTCAAAAATTTCCTCAAGCTTTTCGCTGGCGATCCCTATCCCTGTGTCAGTAACGGAAAATTCCAGGAGAACCCTGTTGTTCTGCCTCTCATTCACGTTGGCTTTAAGTGTGACACCTCCCGTTGTAGTGAACTTCATGGCATTGGAGAGGAGATTGGAAATAATCTGGTTCAGTCTTACGGGGTCGCCAATCAGCGATACAGGGAGATCGGCCGACTTCTCAACCGTGAAGGAAATTCCTTTCTCCCTTGCCCGGTGGCTGTATGATCTCTTAATGTCTTCCAGCATACTGACAAGATCGAATTCTGTCTTTTCGAAGACAATCTTGCCGGCCTCCATCTTGTTATAATCGAGGATATCATTTACCAGTGTGAGCAGATGGTTTGCCGAGAAGCGAAGTGTATTGATGTACTCCATCTGATCTTCACGGGGATTGCCCTGGTAAAGGAGGTTAGTGATACCTATCACCTCATTTAGCGGCGTCCTTATCTCGTGGCTCATGGTAGACATGAACTGCTGCTTTGAAAAGGCAGCTTCTTCAGCACGTTTACGTGCCGTGATGAGGTTATCCAGCATCCTTCTTCGCTGCAGCGTGAGCACAATCTGATTGGCGATGAACTCGAACACCTGAAGGTCATCATTGTTGAATGCGTCTATTTTCTTGTAATCCTGAAGACAGATTGCTCCGATGACCTCATCATCCATTTTCAGCGGAACGCCCATCCATATCTTGCAGGGTGAGCCCACAAGACTTATGGCGCCTGTTTTTTCTATTTTGAGAATGTCATTTTCATCAAGAAGGACAGCTTTGTTATTTTTGATGACCCAGCCCGTGAGTGTGTTTTTGGCATCCGTCTCTTTGAAATGGTCACGCTCATCTGCAAAGAAGGGGAAATTGAGAGTATCCTTCTCACGATTATAAAGGGCAATAAAAAAGTTGTTGACGTTCCATAACTTACCGATCTCTTTGACAATTGTTGGATAGATGTCAAAGATGTCAGAATCCTGCAATGCTACGGTGGATATGTTATATTGTATCTCCTGCATGAGGCGGCTCTTGATCTCACGGCTGATATCCCGATAGATGCCAAGGAAGGCAATTGTCTTGTCGTTGGAGATCACCGAAGATGCAATAAGGGAAACATTGATTTTGTCACCGCGCTTGTCCCTTCTTACGGTCTCTATGGCTTCCGTCCCCTGTGAAAATGCCACCTCATCGACTGTTATAGCCTCATTCTTAAGTTCATCAGGGACGATAAGGTCATCGATCATCCTGTTCTGAACCTCTTCAGCTCCATACCCGAAGAGTTTGGTGAAGCCCTTATTGATCCGGATGATCTGCCCTTCGTAGTCAGTAAGTACTATAGCTTCGGGAGCCGCGTCAATGAGGTGTTCGAGCATGGCCTTCTCTGTAGAAAGCTTTTGCTCATAATCCTTGTGCTTGCTGACATCAGTAAGAACACACCGGTATCCTGTGACCCTGTTCCTTATAATGATCGGTCCGGCATGGAACAGCACCGAGACGTTCCGCTTCAGCTTGTTAATCAGTATATAATCATCAAAGGTGATCTGCCCGGGCTTTGTAAGATCGGAGAGCTCGCCCATGAGTCTGTCAAGGTCTTCCTTCATGAAAAGCTCGTGCAATGATACCCCTCTGGTAAGGTCATTATTGTCAAACCCGAGGGTGATCATTCCCTGGGTATTCATGAAGGTGACATTGCCTTTTGTGTCTATCTCCATTATCATCTCGGGCAGAAGCTCGGCAAATGTCTCGAAGACAATCCCCTGTTTCAGTATCTCATTTTCCCTCTCTTTCTGATGCTGTCCTGCCTCCCATGTAACTATAATGTCTCCCGATGAAAGAAGGAGCCCGATATAATATCCGTTGTCATCCTTTCCGTCCCCGGAAACCGGTATTTTGAAAGATCCTACTCTTGTCTGGATATTTTCAAGGAGAATAAGAAGTGCCTTATGTTCTGCAAGAGGCGTCTCACTGATCTCTTTGCCAAGGACATCATCGTGGTCAACCTGCTCTACCTCCTCAGCACGGAAATTAAAATCAATAATATAGAACTTGTCAATGTCTGAACGCCTTAATATCATGACGTAACTGCTCATCGAATCAAAGATCTCTTTCAGGATCTTTTCCGACTCAGCCCTCGCATACCCGTTATTAAGGGTACTGATATCATTGTAGTATGTGATGAGGTAAATGCTGTCACCGAAGAAAAAGGTGCGGGCACTGAACAGGAAGACACGTTCTTCTCCCGAACGCATCCGCAGCCATACTTCAAGATCACTGACCCTTTTCAGCCGGGAGAGTAATCTGAGGTGCTTTCTGCTCTGTACCAGGTCAACATACAATTGAATATCGTCAGATGTCTTGCCTATAATCTCTTCCCTCTTGTATCCCGTAGTATCAAGAAAAGCCTGATTGACCTCAATATATTCCTGCGTTTCAATATTACTCAGAGTGATAAGCTGGTTTGTTGAATTGAAGGCAAGTTCAGGAATATCAGTCAGATGTTTAAGGGAATCCAGAAAAGCGGGTGAAGGATCAGTTTCCTTACTTTTTTCTTTGCGGTTTTCCATCTGGGGACCAGTCTAGATCAATAATATTGCGGAGACGTGACAGTAATCCTGAACAAAAGTAGTTATATCTGATATAACTACTTAAACCTTCAGGACTTTTTATTAACCCTTTGTTTCATGTTTTTCAAAGTAAGTGCACCATTGTGACAGCCCGCATATTTTGCAGGCAGGGTTACGGGCAGTGCAGGTATAGCGTCCATGAAGAAGAAGCCAGTGATGTGCCAGAGACCTTTTTTCCTCCGGGATCTCCTTTGTCAGCTTCAGTTCAACCTCCAGCGGGGTTCTGGCCCCGGGGGTCAGTCCAAGGCGGCTGGCAACCCTGAAGACATGCGTGTCAACTGCAATGACAGGCTTGTTCCAGACGACAGAGGCAATGACATTGGCAGTCTTGCGTCCTACGCCGGGAAGCGCTTTGAGCTCATCAATTTCCGAAGGAACGACCCCCGAAAAATGGCTGACGATCATCTCTGCCATGCCTTTCAGATGCTTTGCCTTATTATTGGGATATGAACAACTTTTTATCAACTCAAAAATCTCTTCCTGTTTTGCCCTGGCCATGGTCTTTGCATCAGGAAACTTTTCAAAAAGAGCCGGGGTTATCATATTTACCCGCTTGTCAGTACATTGGGCCGATAAAATTACCGCAACTATTAGCTGAAAAGGATCTCTGTAACTCAGTTCTGTCTCAGCCAGAGGCATGTTCACTTCGAACCATTCCAGAACGTTTTTGTACTTATCTCTGACCTTCACCTGTCTGCTCATTATTACAGGATGAAAGTAATATTTTTTTACTTTTCATCCGAAAACGGTTCCGGATGTGAATAAAATCATGGTAATTGAAGATCATATTTACTATTTTTCGCCTCTATGCACGTCATGAAAATAAACACAGACTCAGGCAAGTCACGCGTCATTGCCGGAGGGGATCTGAAAGATCTTTATGCAATCCTTCCTTCAGAGTGCAGGCTTTTCATCATCACTGACACCAATGTCAGGGGATTGTACGGCGATCGGTTTCCGGCTGCCGAAGTACTTACCCTGCCACCGGGCGAGGAGGGTAAGACCCTTTCTGTCATCGGTGATCTGTGCAGGAAGCTGCTCGAATCAGGGGCTGACCGGTCGTCCTTCATCCTCGGATTCGGAGGCGGTGTTGTCTGTGACATTGCCGGAATGGTGGCATCAGTTTATATGAGAGGAGTAAGGCATGGCTTCGTGTCCACAACACTTCTTTCGCAGGTTGATGCAAGCATCGGAGGCAAGACGGGTGTAAACATTGGAGCATTTAAGAATATTGTCGGAACATTCAGACAGCCAGAGTTTGTCCTGTGTGACCACAAACTGCTTTCTACCCTTACCGATGATGAGTTTCAGTCAGGCATGGGCGAACTGATAAAGCATGCCGCCATACGCGACAGGGACCTCTTCTTTGACATCTCATCATCTCTTGAAAAACTTTATGACCGTGATACGGACATACTTGAAGATATGATTTACAGGGCTGTCAGGATCAAAGCGGATATTGTCAGACGCGATCCGCTGGAGAAAGGGATCAGAAGGCTGCTGAATTTCGGGCACACTTTCGGTCATGTAATGGAAACATCATACAGCTTACCTCACGGTATTGCAGTGATGGAGGGAATGCTGATAGCCTCAGAGCTTTCCGTATGGTACCGTGAGATGCCACTTGCTGAGATGCGGATTTTTGAGAAGGTGCTTGAAAAATCAGGATTGAAGGAAAAACATCAGCTTCCGGCAAATGTACTTCACATGATTTCCAGGGACAAAAAGAGTGAAGGCGGATACGTCAACTTCGTACTCCTGCGCTCTGTCGGGAAAGCTGTCATCAGGAGGCTGCCTATGCAGGAGATTGAGGCCTTTGTCAATTATTACCGTGAAGAAAAAAAAGAAGTTAAACAGAAATAGAGAGGGAAGATGAACACACTTGGAGTTATTTTCAGGGTTTCGATATTTGGTGAGTCACACGGAGCATCTGTTGGAGTTGTGATTGATGGCTGTCCTGCCGGCTTGCCCTACTGGCGTGAGGAACTGATGGCGGACCTGTCGCGACGCAAGGGGCTGGTACCGGGAACCACTACGCGCAAAGAAACTGACGAGCCTGAGGTGGCAAGCGGTATCTATAATAACTTTACCACCGGATCGCCAATTGTAATATTTACTAAAAACAATGATACCCGTCCGGGCGATTACGAACAGTTCTCAAGCATCCCGAGACCGGGTCACGCCGATTTTACAGCAGGTTTTAAATACAAGGGTTTCAGTGATATGCGCGGTGGCGGACATTTTTCCGGCCGCCTGACATGGGGAATGGTGACTGCCGGTTACTTTGCAAGAAAGATACTCTCACCGGCAATAATCACTGCTACCCTGGTTGAAGCAGGAGGCGAGAAGGATATTGCTCCGACCATCGCCAAAGCTGTAGAAACAAATGATACGGTCGGAGGCGTCGTTGAATGTGTGGTAAGAAATGTACCCAAGGGACTTGGCGAACCGTCTTTCCTCTCGGTTGAGGCGGCTCTCGGACAGATTGCCTTCGGTATACCGGCTGTAAACGGTGTCGAGTTCGGAGCAGGATTTACCTCATCAAGAAGCTACGGTTCCTTAAACAATGACCCATTCGTGGATGCCCGTGGCAGGACTTCCACTAACAACGCGGGTGGAATCAACGGAGGAATAACCAATGGCAATGACCTGATAATGAGAGTATCAGTAAAACCCGCGGCAAGCACGGGAGTGCCTCAGAAGACCTTCAACAAGGAAAAGGGCGAGATGACCGAGCTGGAGATCACCGGCAGACATGACGCCTGCATAGCAAGAAGAATTCCCGTTATCCTCGAATCTGCTGTGGCAATTGGCCTTGCAGACCTGCTGCTGATAGACAGGGCTATTAACGGACCAAGGGAGAGATCATAGAAAAGATCTGAAAACCGGGCAGGGGGAATAATTATCAGATTGTCATTATCAGGATACGTTCCGTGCGGTCAGTTACCTTGAAGCGGTCATCGATACGGTGACCCATGACCCATATGATTCTGTCACCCGAGATAAGCAGAAGCACTTTCTCTTTATCTGTAACAGGGATTTTCAGGTCAATAAGAAAATCGCTGATTTTTTTAGACTGTGACATACCCAATGGCACGAATCTGTCACCCGGTTCCCAGTGCCTTACCGTTACCGGGAAATCGATAAGGGCAAGATCGGTACATGCTGTCAGCCGGCTTCCCGGTAGCGGATCATCAGAAGGAACGGTGATACGGAGGTCAGCGAAAAGACCTGATAAACGCATCTCATCTACCGAAGAAAAAACCAGAGCGGGTGTCTTATCCTCGGTTTTTTCTGTAATGAGTATCCTGCCCCTGTCTCTCAGCAGACGGTGGGTGGAGGTTAAGATGTATCTGCCCGGTGATGAATCAAGCAGCGAGATCAACTCTTCTGTCTGTTTTGAGGAGAGACCGTATCTTTTGAAAAGCTCATAAATATGAGATGAGGCCGGGGTCAGTGAACTTAAGCCTTTAATATCAGCTTCGATGCCGTTACTCACCGGCCTGAAAAGTTCGCTGTGAAGTTTTTCGATATAAATGTCAACTATCCCTGAGGTAGATCTCAGATGCTCCATGGTTTCAGTAATGGCAGCCAGGGAGTTGGAATTTACTTTATTTATCTCTGGCACAACCCTGAGCCTTATCCTGTTACGGGTGTATTTGACTTCAGCATTGGAACTGTCCTCACGGAATTTTATTTTCTTCTGCCTGGCGAAGGCTTCAATCTCGTTTCTGGTAGAGAACAGCAGTGGCCTGATGATATTATTGTGCCGCGGGCTCATGCCTGTAAGACCGTTGATTCCGGTACCTCTCAGCAGGTTAATGAAAAAGGTCTCGATATTGTCGTTGAGGTTATGTGCCACTGCCACAGCGTCAAAGCCTTCCTTTTCAATAAGACTGTCAAACCAGGTGTAGCGCAATTCACGGGCGGCCATCTGTACTGAGATGCGCTTTGAGGATGCATATCCTAGAGTATCGAACCTGGTTGCATAGAATGTAATTTCATTTCTTTTTGCGTAATCGCATACGAACTCTTCATCGCCATCAGACTCGGCACCCCTGAGTGAGAAGTTGCAATGCGCAATGGAAAGGTCTATGCCGGCTTCCCTGAAAAGGTGAGCCATCACCATAGAGTCTATGCCTCCGCTGACCGCAACAAGCACCCTGCTGCCAGTATTGAACAGCGTATGCTGTCTTGAATATTCGAGGAATCTCTGGTACATCCGTTTTTCCTTGCGCAAAGTTACAAATCAGGAAGCAGATTAGCTTTCTCCCGTACTAAAAAGAGCCCTTAGCAGACATATGTCACTGGTAAGGGGTTACGCCCGGAGGCCCCGGTTCAAATCCCGGGGGCTTTAGTCGCACCAGCCCGTCTACAGTGAACCATGACGTCTCTGAATAAGGCAGGAGGTGAGGATAATAGGCGAACCTTATCTGGAGGGTATTCAGAACAAGCCTGTCATTTCTTATCCTTATTCCGGCACCAAAGGCTGATACATTATTATACCTGTCGGTTTTCAGCCCGCCTTTGATAAACCCTGCATCAGCAAAGGCGAAAATGGCAAACCGGAAGCCAAGTATCTGTCTGGGGGTGAAAAGGACAGGCTCAAAAGTGGCAACTATCCTTGTGTTTCCGGTGATTGAATCATTTTTGAAACCCCTTATCAGGTCATTGTTGCGAAGGTACAGGTGTTCGTCCGTGTACCTGTTCAAACCTCTTAAATAATAAAGATTGATAAATGTGCGGATCTTTGATCTGCCTGCCTGAATAATAGGGGTGAAGTACCTTATCCTGCCCTCGATCATACCCTGTTCCGTTTTCCCGTGGTTATAAAAGGTAGTGAAACCGAATCCCCCGTATAAATATCCGAGCCTGGTAAATATATTCCCGTAAGATGCCTTTATTCCTGCATAAGTCCTGTACTTGAACTCATTATTTTCTGTTCCGCCCAGGACTTCAAACATATATCCGTAAGGGATATCCTCTGTCCGGCCATAACTATATATTAAGGAAGTGTTTATGAATCTTTGTGATGAAACTGCAATATCGGCGGTGAACAGCTGGTATCTCTGGAGGCGGTAATAGGAATTTTCCTCTATCTCCGGCCTGCGGTAGACGTTATTATCAATGTATCTTCCTGACACAATGAGCCTTGTCACATTTGCCCGGTTCAGCATGAATGATCTTGCTGCCCAGTAGTCCTGATATATAAAGCGAAGAGGAACGGGGGCAGGCATGGTGTCAAGATCTTCAGTAGTATAGGTAGCTTTTATTGATGCTGACCATGCATATCTGGTCTCCGATGTGGTAAATCCTCTGCTGTAAACCCCGCTCATTATTGTGGTGCCCAGACCGTCAGCAAATTCAAGCTCGATATCCGAGAATGTGCGTGCTATATTTCTTATGGCATATTTTACTCCAATCCCCGGATATTTATAGTCTTCAAAATTATAAGGGACTGACAGGGCAAGTTCATGTCCAAGTCCTATGAAGTTCTTGTCAAAAAGCCTTACTCTGCCTTTTGTAACGTCATCAAACCTGAAGTCAAAACCATACGGGTATGTTTCCCTGACTATCACAGCGACATCCACGGTGTTGCTGTCGGCAGGCACGATAATAATACGGGCGTCTTCAATAAATGGCAAATCTCTCAGGAGTCTCTCATTATCAGCCATCTCAAGAGCCGATATTGAATCTCCTGCCTTGAACAGGAGGTACCGGTTAAGCACGAATGGGAGGGTCTTAACATAAGTCTTATTGAGTGTCCTTGCGCTTTTTGGCCTGTCAGTGGCAGCAGGGTTATCTATGTCGGAACCGAAGGCATCAAGTCTTATCACTTCCATCTTCCTGATCACCTTGCCTTCAAATTCAACATATGGTACAGTGCTCTTCATCTTCTCCCTTACATTGCCTGCAGCGGGTGGAGCGACAATTATAATATCATAAAGAAGGCTGGTGAATTTTCGTTTTTCAGCTCTTACCTTCAGAGAGTCGTAGAATGCTGATGCTGTTGTATCGTTTGGGTGGGCTTCCTGTGCGGTTACCTGTATCTCTGAGGCTGTGAGACACAAGTAAATAATAATTAATAATCTGAAAAATAGACTATTATACGTGCAAGAATTCACTGGTGCTTTGAATTGTCCAGAACGTCATCGGAGTTGAACAGAAATCCTAGTCTTTTTCCGGTTATAAGCTTTGAATGCTGTATTTTTGATTCTGCCTGTCCCACAGAAGCGATCTTTATCGTATCGTACGGTGGTACCAGAAGATCGAATTCCAGGGAGTAGTTTATAGCTGTATAAACAATTGTCTGAAGAGCCTCTTTGCTGTATTCCTCATTTCCATAATTGGTAAAGAGCATGCCCATCTGTCTCTTGCCTTCCACAAAGTACTGATTTTCATGGTTTATAAAAATCCTTGCGATGAGGTAGCCCAGGTCATCGAGCCTTGAGTATTTAAATGAATCGGCAAGGAAGTTGTAAATATTTATTATGCCGCTGTATGCATTGAATTTATTCTTCTGGATATAAGCAGTTTTCCATGCCGGGTGTTCGCGGTCGAACTGGAATATGTTCGAATGCATGCTGAAAAGAAGCATATCACCGGCTACTTTCAGCTGGGCATCAAATGTGCTTCGGTCCGTGTATTCCATCCTGATCCTTGGATCAATACCGGAAAGGTTTATGTTTACCTCCCTGGAAAGATTTTTAAGTATTTCCTTCACCAGCATAAAAGCTTCCGCCGTATTGTCAAATACCTTTTCTTTAAGCACTGATTTGCTTTTCAGAGTATCGACAATCATCATCTTTCTTTGGGTTGGATCTTCCACCATGGCAAGGTTTTTACTTCACCGAATAAAATTAGTGTTTTATTTATTAATAAAGTATTACGTTGCTCAATTATAAGGGCGGCCTCAATATCAGTGACAATTATCAGTAAGCCCTGGCAAAGAGGACCCTTCTGTGCGAGGGTTTACCGCTCAGGACGCATTTTCCTTCTTCAGCAGGGGCATTAAATGGTATTAACCTGACCGTTGCTTTAGTCAGGTTCTTGATCTGTTCCTCAGTTTCGGTCGAGCCATCCCAGTGTGCCATCACGAAGCCGCCTTTATTCTCAATAATATCACGAAACTCATCCCAGGTGTCAACAGAATAAGTGTTCTCTGCCCTGAAATCAGCTGCTTTCCTATAGATATTCTGATGGATCTCCTCCATGAGTGCGGTCACATGAGTCACCACATTGTCGCGGTTTATTGTCTCCTTGGTAAGGGTGTCCCTGCGGGCCACTTCCACAGTGCCATTTTCAGCGTCACGAGGTCCGATGGCGAGCCTCACGGGCACACCCTTCAGCTCATAATCGGCGAATTTGAAACCCGGTTTCTGTGTATCACGGTCATCATATTTAACCGAAAACCCTGCCTTCTCAAGCTTGCTTCTGAGATCATTTGCTATTTCAGAGATACTTCCCAGCTGTTCATTACCCTTATATATTGGTATTATAACAACCTGTATAGGAGCGAGCCTGGGTGGAAGGACAAGTCCATTGTTATCAGCATGCGCCATAATGAGTGCGCCTATCAGCCGGGTTGTTACGCCCCATGAAGTAGCCCAGACGTAATCAAGTTTTCCTTCCTGATTAGCGAACTGTACATCAAATGCCTTTGCAAAATTCTGACCAAGAAAATGGCTGGTCCCTCCCTGGAGTGCCTTACCATCCTGCATCAGTGCTTCGATAGTATAAGTATCAATAGCCCCGGCAAATTTCTCACTTTCTGTCTTTACTCCCTTTATTACGGGAAGGGCCATGTAATTTTCAGCGAAATCAGCATATAAGTCCAGGATCATTAACGCCTCCTGCTGTGCCTCCTCCCTGGTTGCATGAGCTGTGTGACCTTCCTGCCAGAGAAATTCTGTCGTACGGAGGAAGAGTCGTGTACGCATCTCCCACCTTACAACATTTGCCCACTGGTTTATCAGGAGGGGCAGGTCGCGGTATGAATGTATCCAGTCTTTGTAAGTATTCCATATAATTGTCTCGGACGTAGGCCTGACGATCAATTCTTCCTCAAGCTTTGCATCAGGGTCTACAATTATTCCTTTTCCGTCGGGGGCATGTTTTAGCCGGTAATGAGTTACTACTGCACATTCCTTGGCGAATCCCTCCACATGTGAAGCTTCACGGCTGAAGAATGACTTCGGAATGAACAGCGGAAAATAGGCATTTACATGCCCTGTGGCCTTGAACCTCCTGTCGAGCTCCGCCTGTATCTTTTCCCAGATGGCATAGCCGTAGGGCTTTATGACCATACATCCCCTCACCGCTGAGTTTTCAGCCATGTCAGCTTTTATCACCAGATCATTGTACCATTGTGAATAATTTTCCTCTCTGTTAGTAAGAAACTTGGCCATTCTTTTGGTATAGTATTTGAATTATGTTAATTAGCAAAAAAAAAGATTGCGTAAAAATATACAAAACTTGTTAACCAAACAGGGGGATGCACCATGAAGACAAAAATTTTACTCACAGCAATAGCCACAATGACGATCACATCACTTTCGATGGCCTCAGCCGATATAAAAGCTTCAGATGACCGGGGAAATGGCTCTGGTTACCAGCAGGTGATAGTAAACAATTATTATTTCGATAACGGTTATGAGTACGCATCGCGCATAAACAGGTTCCATAATTCGTTTATCTCATTCGATTTTTATTCGCCGCTCTTCACTGAGACCTACTGGTATCATTATACTCCGTTCACATGGGGAGTGTCAATTTATGACGACTGGTATTATTACGGCGCAGGTGTGTCAAGGTACAACTGGAGGAGCGGTTTCGGCGGATCTTACTGGTGGGGTTATGATCCCTGGTGGGATTATGATCCCTGGATGGGTTATGGGTGGAATTCATGGTACGCTCCCGGCTCAGGCTACAGCGTCAACTATTTCCTCGGAAGACCTTACTACCATTATCCCAATTCATGGAACAGATGGGATCAACAACACTGGTACGGAAGCAGGCCGGGCAACGGATTTGACAATGACCACCACGGACCATCACACGGTGAGACTAATTACAATAACCATACTGATTATAACAACAATACAAATTACAATCCTTCGCATCCTTATGATCGCGCTCGCAGGTCAGGCTCTGCAGTCAGTACCGGAAGAAGCTCAAGAACTCTGCCACCTTCTACCCAAAACGAAGCAGGACGAGCACAAACAGGTAATGATAAGGAAAAGAGCAATAACGGCCTCCGTATGGGTCAGACAAGAAGGGAAGTGGCAGAGCCTTCGGTAGCCAAACCAAACCAACCGGTAAGGACTAACAATCCTAATGTAAATGACAGGACTGATCCTGGCAAGGAAAACAGTAATGCCGCGAGGTCAGGCGGGAAAAGGACACGGGTTCAGTCAAACGGCACTCCGCAGAATCAGGGAAAAACGACTGACAGGAGTACAACCAGGACCAGTCCCAGAAGGCAAAGCCAGAGGGATGCCGTGGGAACGCCATCTGAAACACCTGCCCGTCAGCAGACCCAGAGCACTGTAAAAACTACCAGACAGAAGAGTAACGAAAAAGGCTCTGAAGAACGAAATGAAACCACATCGCCAAAAAGCGAAACAAGGCGAAAAGCACCTTCATCGGAGAACAAATGATAATTATACGGCTGCAGGATATGAATTGGTACGAAATTTGTATTAATTAAAATATAAATAACCAGAGGGTAAAAAAATGAAAAACATTTGGTACATAATTCCGGCAATTCTTGTGATAGCCAGCTCGTGTTCATCGACGAGTTTCACAGGATCGACGAACGATGACCTTTACTATACTCCATCGGATCAGCCTGTTACTGCATCGGTAGGTACTGTTCAAAATACAAAGTCTGACCAGACTTATTATGATAACATATATGCTGCCGATACCCTTATCGCTGACGAATATGCTACTTCAGAGGAGTATCTTTCCGGAACAGGTGCTGAGGCAGCAGTAGTTAACAACTATTACGGAGCAAGTGCCGCAGATCGGATATATCTCTTCAATGGCGGCTTCTATCCATACTGGGACTATTACAGTCCTTTCTCATTAGGTCTCTCTTTTGGCTTAGGCTACGGCTGGGGCTACCCATATTACGGAGGCTATTATGGCGGATTCTATCCTCGCTACGGTTTTGGCGGATATAATCCTTACTACGGGTATGATTATTATGATCCGTTGTACTATGGCGGATACTACGGTGGCTACTACGGTGGCTACTATAGTGGTTATCCATATTACTACGGCAGCAACCAGTACTCCTACGGCGATGACAGCAACCATTATACGAACCGCAGAGGTGGTTACAGCACGTCGACAAGAGGTTCATTTGCATCCGGCGACGGAAGGATCAAATCAGGTGCATCATATACTGATGGCGGATACGCATCAAGAAGGACAGGATCAGTTTCACCTTCCGGATTAACCCCTGCTTCTTCTTCTGCAACCGGTGCAACTTATGCAACAAGGAGATCGGCTGCAGTACCAACATCAGCAGCAGAAAAAAGTGCATATATAAGGACTCCGGAAACATCCAGTACAGTGACACAGGGTTACACCCGTCGTGACCAGACAGGAACCGGCACACAGACAAAAAGCCAGACTCAGACCCAGACACGTACTCAGACTCAAACCCAGAGTGTGAACAAACCTCAGTATCAAACTACTGAAAGGACTTACACTCCAAGCTACAACAATCCGAGGATGAATTCAAGGCCCTCATACAATAACAACCGCAGCACTGAATCCGTTCAGAGTTCACCTGACTACAACAGAAGTGTTCCTTCAAGAAGCAGCACAGGGTCATCTGTTCAGACCAGGACCAGCAGCGGTTCTTCAGGGTACTCACCTTCAAGATCATCGTCCTCCTCATCTGTACATTATTCAGCTCCTTCACGCAGCAGCTCAGTAAGCTCAGGCAGCAGAAGCAGCGGTTCTTCATATTCAGGCGGCAGAAGCAGTAGTAGTTCCTCCTATTCGGGTGGCAGCAGAAGCAGTGGTTCTTCCTATTCCGGTGGTGGCAGCTCCGGCGGCCATAGTTCCGGTTCTTCATCCTCATCCTCCTCCTCCTCATCCCATAACAGCGGCGGCGGCAGACGATAACGCAAATAAATGACAATGACGGTTATGTTCCGCAAAAGCTGGAGCAACAGGGATCGTATACTTTAAAAAAAATAAAAATGAAAAAGAGACTTATAATAATGGCAGCTGTTATGCTCCTGCCACTCTGGCTGCAGGCGCAGAACATAGATGATGCTCTCAGATATTCCAGGCTATTTTATCAGGGCACGGCACGGTTCGAAGGCATGGGTGGTGCATTCACAGCCCTGGGTGGCGATATGACTGCAATGGCACTTAACCCGGCCTCTGTAGCTGTCTTCAGATCTACAGAGTTTGCAGTATCAACACAGATTGCATTTAAAAATAATAATGCCAATTTCGCTGGCTACAATAATGATAACCAGTTTTCACATTTTTACCTCGGACAAATAGGCCTGGTCTCTGTAATGACAATGAGGAACGGGTCAGCTCTGAAAGGTTTAAGCTTTGGCTATTCGTACAACCGGTCTAATAACTTTGATACCCATATTGTTATTGACGGTATAAGTAATGCCAGTTCAATGGCTGATTACTGGGCTGAGCTCTCGAACGGATACTATCCTTCTGAGCTTGAAGCCAATACAACTGCAGGTAAGATGGCTTACGATTTATATTTAATTGATACACTTGCAAATAGCTCTACCACCTATGCTTCAATTTTCTCCCGCTACGGCAGGTCAGATCCGGTATATGGTCAACAGACTACAAGAATAATTGACAACTCCGGCTTTACAGGTGAACATACTATGGTCATGGGAGCAAACGTGGCTGATAAGCTATACCTGGGAGCAGGCTTCGGACTCACAACCATGGCTTACACCGGACATTATCAGCATTCGGAAATTGATGCAGCGAACAATATTTTTGACTTTGTTAATTTCACATACACTGACCATTTTGATGCAAATGGCACAGGCTGGAATTTCAAGATAGGAGGAATATACAGACCGGTAGAAATGGTTCGCATCGGCTTCAGCTTCACTACCCCTACCTGGTATAAAATCGACGAGCAATATTACAGTAATCTTTCTGTATTCCTCAACTACGACACTCCAAATGATACCTCAGATGATGTCAATGACGCTAAAGACTCAGGCCAGGGGTCTTACCATTACGAATTGACAACTCCTTACAGGATTAACACAGGTATTGCATTTCAGATAGGCAAGATAGGTCTTATAAGTGCTGACTATGAGTATGTTGATTACTCCACAGCCGCATTACGGCACGGTGCTGACGGATATTCTTTTTCTGGTGAAAACGATCAGATTAAGTCAGAACTTAAAGGCGCGAGCAATATCAGGGTAGGAGGTGAACTGCGCCTTGGTTCCGTATACTTCAGAGGAGGCTATAGGTATTATGGACCTTCATTTCAGAGTGGCACTCTTAATGCGAAGACTGATTACAATGGCTATAGTGCCGGGATAGGGTACAGACAAAAAGGCTTTTATCTGGATCTCGCTTTCTCAGGGCTTATCAATTATGAGAATTATCTGATGTATCCGAATGCATGGCTTGAGCCTGTCAGCATACACAATAATGACAAGCAGTTAACAGGAACGGTTGGTTTTAAGTTTTAAAGATTATTTCCATTCTGTTTTTCAGGCCAGGGACCCCAGCAGCAAAGCTCCGGTCCCTGGTCCGTTATTGAGCAGCACGTCTATGATGCTCAGTCCCGGCACAAACCCAAACTTTTCTGAGAAGACCTGGGTATATTGCATATCAGCGAAGCCTGCAGCAGAGGAAGGCTTTTTCGTTGATATAAGGTACCTGTAGTCTCCGGGTACATTCCCTTCAGCCAGGAACTCCCCGGAAAATGATATCCCGGTTGTTAGGCCTATTGCCTCATTCATTGAATAAAGAGCCTCGATATTGAGGTCCAGCAAAAACCTGAACGGCTTATTGATCACTCTGCTTATGGCATCATAATAGTATTCAAAGAACGGGGCTGTTGCATATGCGGAAGTGATGCTCCTGAGATGAAGTTCGCGCCAGCGGCGGCCATTGTCAATTTCCAGGTCCTTTATGGGGGTCTTGTGGAAGGAGCCACGCAGCACAGGCACTGTTAAGAGCAGCAGGCCATTTGCTCCCATTATCCGGCATCTGTTGCGGTAGGTTTGCTTGTGGTAGTTCTCCCATTTTTCGATCAGGACCTTTCTGCTGTGTGCAATCAGGAAGAAGTATTCTGCCGGAGGGAAGTATGCTGAGGAAAGAAGTACTTCATTAGCCATTGTACACTACAGCCTATTTATCCGGCTCGCCGAGAAGCCGGCACCAAAGCCGTTATCGATATTTACAACTGTTACCCCTGCAGCACAGCTGGTAAGCATGGCGAGCAAAGCTGAGAGGCCCTCAAATGAAGCTCCGTATCCTACGCTTGTGGGTACTGCTATTACAGGCATGTTCACCAGTCCGCCAACTACGCTCGCCAGGGCTCCCTCCATACCTGCAATGACTATCGCTACCCTGCATTCACGTATTTCAGGGAGCTTATCGACGAGCCTGTGGATACCAGCCACTCCCGCATCATAAATCCTTACGACATTATTCCCGAGCAGTTCGGCAGTGATGGCAGCCTCCTCAGCTACAGGTATATCAGACGTACCTGCCGTGATAACAGCAATTTTAGTAGGAGGAGGTACACTCTCTATCTTCTTTATACTTATTATCCGTGCAATCTCATAATAAACAGCATCCGGGAATAAAGGGCTGATATATTCAAACATTTTCGTATCGGCACGAGTGCCTATTATATTGTTACCGTTTTCCTCCATCGCCGTAAAAATCGCCCCTAACTGTTCAGGGGTCTTTCCTGCACAGTACACTATTTCAGGATATCCGGTACGGAGCTCGCGGTGATGATCAATACGTGCAAACCCGAGGTCGATGTACGTAAAATTACGAAGTTTCTCCATCGCCTCATTAACACTTAATGATCTGTCACTGATGCTTTTCAGGATCTTCTCCAGTTCTCCGGCATTCATTTTTCTAATTGTTTTTGTTCATACTCCCGCTTCGATAACCCTCAAAATCAACAGTTATATATCTGTATCCCATATCTTTGAGGGCAGAAACTATCGTGCTTCTCATTTCATCCGCCATTATTTCTGCGAAGTGTTCTTTTCTGCATTCTATTCGTGCCAATTCTCCGTGCACTCTTATGCGTGAGCCACTGAAGCCCAGCCTGGCAAGGAGATTCTCGGCTTCTTCCGCTCTTCTAAGGTCATTTGTTCTTATCGGGGTGTCATGAGGAAAACGAGTCAGCAGGCATGCATTCGATGGTTTGTCGCTCACAGCCAGGCCTGCCTCCCGTGCAAGCATCCTGATCTCTTCCTTGGTTAGACCTGCCTCCAGTAGCGGGCTTCGTATGCTTAACTCCTCAAGGGCCTTCATTCCGGGACGGAAATCGCGTACGTCATCAGCATTTGTGCCATCAAAAACCGTGCTGATGCCCGACTCCCCGGCAGCCCTTCTGACAGCCTTCATCACCTCTTTCTTGCAGAGGTAGCAACGGTCAGGAGGATTACCCGTCACTGAACCGGGGATGTCCATTTTTATTTCCCGGTGCTTAACCCCGTACATGTTGCAGAACTCAGCAGCTTCCTGCACTTCAGCTGTAAACATGTAGGGAGTGCTGACCGTGACGGCCATGAGGTCAAGTGCGCTGATGCCTGATGCAACACTCACGAGAAAAATGCTGTCAGTGCCCCCTGATAGTGCTACAGCAGCTGCCCCCGATTCAGACAGAATATTCTGAAGCTTCCTTAATTTATCATGTGGTGTCATATTCATTTTATCGCCAGGGCTGTTATCTCCTGTATGATCTGTTTCATAGGGAGGCCCGTCTCTGCAGCTATGGCCGCACAGCGGTCAGCCTCAGGCTTCACTGAAACAAGTCTGCCGTTAAAAAATGACTTCTTGATGACTACTCTGCCGAAGCGGGTATCTATCTCTTCGAACTCCCGCTGCAGGGTCTCTTTAGTGAATGGGAAGATCCTCATGCCAATGGTAGTAGACTCATTGAAGAGTATCTCCCTTATCGCACCGATCTGATGTTCTTCACATATTATACTTATCATGATTGCCGGCCTGCCTTTTTTCATTATAACAGGGGTGAACCAGACATCACCTGCTCCTGCGGCAAAAAGCCTCGAAGATATATACTCCGTCAATTCAGGGTTCATGTCGTCAACATTGCACTCAACAATGAATGCCTGGTGACCGTTTATCTGACTCCCTGCCGTCTCGGCAAGATATACTCTGAGAATGTTAGGGCAGGAGGGATTGTTTTTCTGGCCTATCCCGTAACCTGTCGTTTTAATAACGTATTTCAGTCCCGGAGGCAACGGCTCAGCGATGCTGGCAATTATAGCGGCTCCGGTGGGCGTAGTAGCTTCGAAATCAACACCGCCTGAATGGACAGGGAATCCTCTGACGATAAGTGCTGTGGCCGGCGCCGGAACAGGCAGAAGACCATGTTCACACCTGACCATCCCACTCCCGAGTTCAATATCAGAAACGTATACTTTCTCCACCCCAAGGGAAACAAAGCATATTGCAGCACCTACCACATCAATAATTGAATCTACTGCGCCTACCTCATGAAAATGGATTTCCTTTACGGGCTTATTATGTACAGTGGCTTCTGCCTCAGCAATAAGGGTAAATATCTTCAGGGACAACTCCGTCACTTCTGCGGTAAGAGAGCTGCCTGTAATGATCTTCTCAATATCAGCCAGGTTCCTGTGACCGCTGCGATCAGGACTGCCATGATGATGGTCATGTTCATGAACGGAGTCATTATCAATAATTACAGTTGCTTTTGTCCCTGTAATACCGTGCCTCTGATCTTTGGTTATCTCAAGCTTCCATCCCCCGACATTCAGCTTCTCCAGATTGCTTATCAGGGTATCCCGGCTGACACCGAGGTCGAGCATGGCACCCAGGTTCATATCACCGCTTATTCCAGAAAAGCAATCGTAATAAAGTATCTTCATTTTTTTTAGTTTTTTTAACATTTAATCTTCCACTGCTTTATAGGCGGCATGGGAGTTTTCTCAGGCTGCTAATATAAGAATACGGTCGCGATATATTAAAAAAATTTGTACTTTGCACCTTCGCTTTATGGGGTAATTTTACAGATTGAAGGTAATGAAAAGAAGACATTTTTTGCGCAATTCGCTTGGAGTGGGTGTGGCCGCCGGAGCTTTCCTGAGTTTGGGAGGATCTCAAAAAGTTTTGGCGGGAAAACCTTTGCCTGCAGGTCCGAGTTATGACCTGATTGCAGTTATGAATGGCGAACCCGATGAGATGTTTGATATGGGCATACAGGCCCTGGGAGGGATGGGCTCTTTCGTCAGTAAGGGACAAAAGGTGCTGGTGAAGCCTAACATAGGCTGGGACGTAATACCGGAGAAGGGTGGAAACACTAATCCTGTTCTTGTAAAAAGGATCATTGAACACTGTCTCAGGGCAGGTGCCAAGGAGGTTTATGTCTTTGATAATACCTGTGACAACTGGATAAGATGTTATCAGAACTCCGGAATTGAAAAGGCTGTGAAATCTGCCGGAGGCAAGATTGTGCCGGCTAATTCAGAGAGCTATTTCCAGGAGGTCACCATACAAAACGGTAAGAAACTGACCACGGCCAAGGTTCACGAAATGGTGCTTAACAGCGATGTCTTCATCAATGTGCCTATCCTGAAAAACCATAGCTCAACAAGGATAACAGGAGCGTTGAAGAATATGATGGGCGTAGTCTGGGACCGCGGCTTCTGGCATGCCAATAACCTTAACCAGTGCATTGCAGATTATGCGCTCTATTCAAAAAAACCAAACCTTCATGTCCTTGATGCATATAATGTCATGATGCGAAACGGGCCAAGGGGTGTCTCCGTTGACGACCTGTCAAAAATGAAGTCTTTGTTTTTGTCCACTGACGGGGTCGCAATTGATGCTGCAGGTGCAAAAATGATGGGACTTGACCCGGCCAGAGTAGAGCATCTGGCTATTGCTGCAGGAATGGGCATCGGAAAAATAGACCTGGCAACTATGAACATCCACAGAATTAAAATGTAGGGGTTCATGAAGTCCTCTGCACTTAAACATATACGTATAGTCTTTTCCTCTATAGTACTGTTGGTGCTTGCTTTTCTGTTCATTGACTTCAGGGGCATCGTACCGGATAAGTTATTTGGACCTCTGCTTTACCTTCAGTTCATTCCATCGTTGTTAAAATATGTCATTGCAGGAGTGGTGACAGCGACTGGTTTTATTGTAGTTATAGCATTAACACTGCTCACCGGGAGAACATACTGCTCATTCCTCTGCCCCCTGGGTATTTTTCAGGATGTAATCAGCAGGGTGGGGGGAATGTTTAAGAGGCGCTTCCGGAAATATGGCTATAAAAAACCTTATACAATTCTGCGATACTTTATACTGGTACTTACCGCAGGGATACTGCTACTGGGAGGTGTATATGTCCTTTCGATACTTGACCCTTACAGCACTTTCGGAAGGTTCATGACTTATTTTGCCAAGCCTGTTGTATTGTTGCTGAACAATCTGGTGGCAACGATCCTCGGCAAGTTTGATATCTATACCGTTTTTAAAATTGACATAAAAGCCTATGAGCTTGCTGCTTATGCCATTCCTGTTGCATTCCTTTTTCTGATCGGATTTCTGGCATTCAGGTATGGCAGGCTTTACTGCAATACGGTGTGCCCTGTCGGAACTTTGCTCGGCTTTCTAAGTAAAGCCTCTCTTTTCAGGATCAGGTTTGAAGAGGAGAAATGTACACGTTGCGGAAGGTGCGCCATGGTGTGCAAATCATCATGCATAGATTTTCTGAACAAACATATCGATACCAGCAGGTGCGTCAACTGCTTTAATTGCCTTGATGCCTGCGGTGAGAAGGCTATGTCATACGATCTGGTGAGGATTAAATCTTCCAAGCCATCTGATGAGCCTGATACCTCGCGACGCAAATTCATTACAGGGTCAATTGTCATGCTTGCAGCCGGAACGCAGATAATCCGTTCCCAGGACTATAAACCGGTTCCTACAAAAGACTCTACGGTGAAGGAAGACCGGTTATATCCCGTATCACCGCCCGGATCATCAGGTATTGCAGCTTTCACTTCAAGATGCACCGCATGTAACCTTTGCGTTACTGCCTGCCCTACGAGCGTCCTGCAACCATCAGTGAATGAGTACGGGCTCGCCGGCATCATGCAACCGAGAATGGAATTCCATCATGGCTTCTGTAATTACGAATGCACACGCTGCACCAAGCTATGCCCCACAGGCGCAATAATGCCGCTCATGCTTGAGGCCAAGAAACTTACTCAGATAGGTAAGGCAGTATTCATAAAGGATAACTGTATTGTTCAGACAGAAAAAACAAACTGCGGGGCATGTTCTGAACATTGCCCCACTAAAGCATGTCACCTTGTACCTTTTGAGGGCAGGCTCCTGATCCCTGAAGTAAATGATGATATCTGTGTCGGATGCGGAGCCTGTGAATATGCCTGCCCCACAAAGCCGTACAAAGCAATTTTTGTAGACGGAAACCCTATCCATGAAGCAGCCAAAAAGCCTGAAACAAAAGGGGTTGAAGTGGCTCCGGGTGATTTCCCGTTCTGAGGAATGCCGAAAACATGATAATTATCTTTTGACGCGGAGTCAAATACAATTAATTTGCGCTTTCTTTTAATCGGGAAAACTTATTTACTACTTCTATGAAACCCACGCATATTGAGCATATCGGAATTGCGGTGAATTCGCTTTCTGAGGCTATTCCATTCTACGAGAAGGTTCTTGGCCTTAAATGTTACAGCATTGAGGAAGTTGCTGATCAGAAAGTAAAGACAGCTTTTTTTAAGGTTGGAATGACAAAGATCGAACTGCTGGAATCAACTGACCCTGAAGGACCGATAGGCAAATTCATCGGGAAGAGGGGAGAAGGAATACATCATATTGCATTTGCCGTTGAGGATATTGAAGAGAAACTCAGGGAAGTCGAAGCAGCCGGTGTAAGACTTATTGATACCGAACCTCGTCGGGGAGCTGAAGGCCTGAGCATTGCCTTTCTTCATCCCAGGTCCACTTTTGGTGTACTTACGGAACTTTGTGAAGATAAAAACAGGGGTAACAACCAATTATAACGTTAGATGAACAGTCAGGAAAGGATTAAACAGCTCCTTAACTTCAGGGAGAAAGCTCGTAAAGGTGGGGGAGAAAAACGCATTGAAGACCAGCATTCCAAGGGCAAGCTTACGGCCAGGGAACGGATAACAATTCTTCTTGACGAAGGCAGTTTTGAGGAATTTGATATGTTTGTCACACACCGCACCGAGGACTTTGGTCTTGCAGATAAAAAGTTTCTCTCTGACGGAGTGATCACAGGTCATGGTACAATTGACGGAAGAGTGGTTTATGTCTTTGCGCAGGATTTCACGGTCTTCGGAGGCTCGCTGTCAGAGACTTTTGCACAGAAGATATGCAAGATCATGGACCAGGCAATGCAGGTCGGTGCGCCGGTCATTGGAATTAATGACTCCGGAGGCGCAAGAATACAGGAGGGAGTAAGAAGCCTGGCCGGTTATGCAGAGATTTTTGAACGCAACATACAGGCATCAGGAGTCATACCTCAGATATCAGCCATCTTTGGTCCCTGTGCCGGCGGAGCAGTCTATTCACCTGCCCTGACCGACTTTATTATCATGAGTGAGAAAAGCAGTTACATGTTTGTCACGGGCCCGAAGGTTGCAAAAACAGTGACCGGTGAAGACATAACCATAGATGATCTGGGCGGTGCTCATATGCATTCCACAAAATCAGGCGTGGCTCACTTTACGGTTGAAGAGGAGAAAGAAGGCCTTGACCTTATCAGGAAGCTGTTAAGCTTCATGCCTCAGAATAACCTGGAAGAACCGCCTCAGATCGAATGCGATGATCCCATCGACAGGATGGAGGATGATCTGAACGAGATCATTCCGGAGAACGCAAACCAACCTTATGATGTC
>Ga0209745_1000181_pt1 | contig 35647 bp, 32 predicted proteins | sample BarGraNGADG00312_FD_184495 | JGI IMG/M metagenome (GOLD analysis project Ga0209745, IMG submission 184495) | Arctic peat soil microbial communities from Barrow, Alaska - Barrow Graham LP Ref core NGADG0004-312 (SPAdes) (version 2) | ecosystem: Environmental > Terrestrial > Soil > Wetlands > Peat... | reverse complement strand
CTGCCGCCGTTGCGGTCCGACTCCATCACCGCCAGCACGGAAGGGGGCAGCGACGAGAGGTTCTCCCCGTGGATGACGGCTCCCGCATCCTGTCTCAGGAGGCGGATGTACAGCCGGCTGTTCTTCTTCGCCTTGTTCAACAGGCGGATCATCTGCTCGAGGGCGCGCGGCTGCGCCGTCCGCGCGTCGCGCTGTTCCCACTGCGCGAGCCGCCCGCCGTCCGACACCATGATCGACAGCGACCCGGTCGCGTTCGCGGGGATGTCGATTGGAACCGTGCGCGTCACCTCTTCGCCCCGGTAGGTGCGCATCAGGAGCTTCAGGGGAACTGTGGTGCCGGGCCGAATCTTGACCGCGTCGAGCCACACGCGTTCCAGCGTCGCGGTGCGTGGCCGCTCACTGGTGGTGATCTGCAGATCCACGCCGCCAAGTTCGACCGCTTCGACGTCGTTGCCAAGCAGGAGCGTGAGTGGCGCCACAACGTAGGCGGCCGCACCCACCGACGGCGATTCGCCGCTGAAGACATCTTCAAACGCCACCTCACCGTGCTTGCGTACCCTCACCGTGCCTTTCACCGTGAACGTGGCGGCGCCGTACTCGCGCTCGTACGACGACAGCGTATTGAGGATCGACACGTATGTCAGGAGCGGCGTGAAGAGTTGATCGTTGACGATCTGGAAGTTGAACGTCTTCTTCAGCCCCCGCTCGGTGTCGAGGGAGATGCGGACGGGCACCATGTCTGGCCCCGGCCCCAGCGTGCCGGCCATCGCCGTCGGGCGGTCCTGCCGGAACGTGCCGATCGTCTCACCGGTCGTGGCGATCTTGATCGACGAGAGGAGGCTCGGCAGCAGGGCGTGGACGTACGCCCGGGTCATCGGCAACTGCGTCGTGCCCAGGTTGTAGAACGGGTGTCCGAACGCGTAGACCTGGTTGCCCTCCACTTCGGTCACCGTGCCGGTCGCGCCCATCGTGAAGTCGCCGGTGATGAGGTTGACGCCGACAGCGTCGCCCGGTCGGAGTGCGGGTGTGTCGGCCGATGACGGCGGCGCTCCCGCCGCCGGCGACCCGGGCGCACCGCTCGGCATCGGGACAAAGCCGGAATCGCGGAACGCCTCGGACACCGAATCGCGGACGCTGCCGGAGAAGCCGCCCAATGCCAGGGGCGTGGCGATGGGGCGCAGCAGCGCGCCGAGTTGCGCCGCACGCTGCTCTTCGACGAGCCCGAGGCCAAGCAGGCGCACGTCGGTCGGGCTGTCGGCAAACGGCTGCTGGAACCAGGCGAACGCCTCGCGGAGGACCTTGGCCATCTTCTCCTGCGTGATAGGCAGGTCGATCCGGGCCTTTCTGTCCACGGGAGTGCGCCGCGCCTGCGGCCCGGCCGATTCCACCATCTCCTGGATGGGCGTAATTCCGGCCAGCGGCTCCTTGGGGAACTGGCCCAGCGAGAAAGCCACGGCCCCGAGCAGCCGACCGTCCACGTAGACGGGGCTGCCGCTCATCCCGGCGATCACCCCGGTGTTCGCCAGCGGCCCGCCCTCGAGGCGGGCCAGGATCATGTTGCGTTGCGGGCCGTTGATGTTCCGCAACACACCGAGGATGTGAACGTTGAATTCGTCGACCCGGTCGCCTTCGAAGACCGTGCGCCCGACCCCGACCATGCCAGCACGAACCTCGTCCACGGACATGTAACGGGGTGCGGCTGCAGGCCAGGCAACCACCAGCAGGGCGAGGAGGACGACCGAACAGAGACTCCGAGCTTTCATGGAGAGGACTGACGTCCTGAGCAGTTCGGGATGAACACAGGTCGGATCCAAATCCATTATAGGCGTAGGAACTGCTCAGTGGTCAAGGAGCGCGCCTCCGCACGAACGCCGCGAGCATCGTTTGGCGAGCGCCGCCCGGCGAACGCTCCACACCGGTGGGCTCCACACCGGCGAACGCCGCTCGGTTGACGCACCGCAGCGACTCTGGTAACGTGTCATCCTCGGCTCGACCAACTCAGACCTCCGATGATGACCGAACGCCAGCCCCGTTTTCGCGCATTCGAGAGCGCGCCGCGCGCCGGGGTAGAGGTGTCTTCGGTCTCGTCTCGTGGATGGTGGTGGTACTGCACCGCTGAAGAGGTTTCTGTGTCCTGAGCCGCTCGAGCTTGTGACTGTTGAAAGCCTCTTCAGCCAGACGGTTGAAGAGGCTTTTTTCTTTTTTATGAACACCACCGGACTCTGCGTGACCGTCACCGCGCACACGATGGCCGAACTGCGGGCAGCGCGCGACCGGGTGGCCGCGGTTGCCGATGTCGTCGAGCTTCGCCTGGACGGCGTTCGCGACATCGACGTCGCGGGCGCCCTGGCCGGCCGACGGACAAGGGTGATTGTGACGTGCCGGCCCCGACGCGAAGGCGGCGCTTTCGACGGCTCCGAGGCCGAGCGCCTGGGCTTCCTCGAGCAGGCTGCGCGAGAGGGCGCCGACTACGTGGACGTCGAGTGGGGGGCGGAGGTCGCTCCAATCCTGGCGCTGCGCGCAGGCCGGGGCATCGTCCTGTCCTCGCACGATTTCGGCGGCGTGCCGGCGGACCTGGCCGAGCGCTACCGCGCGATGCGGGGCACGGGTGCGGAGGTCGTGAAGATCGCGGTGACCGCGCACGCACTGGTCGACAATCTTCCGCTGCTGGCGTTCGGCCGGGAGGCCACCGGCCGCGCGCCCGTGGCTCTCGTGGCGATGGGAATGCCCGGTCTGCCGAGCCGGATCCTGGCCGAGAGGTTTGGCTCCTGCTGGTCTTACGCGGGGGACGGCGTCGCCCCGGGACAGTTGCCGCCAGAGCGCCTGCTGTCCGAGTTCCGGTTCCGAGATATCGGTTCGGCCACGCGGGTGTTCGGCATCGTCGGCCGCCCGGTCGAGCACTCGGTGTCGCCGGCGATTCACAACGCCGCCTTCGACGAGACAGGCTTCGACGGTGTGTACGTTCCGCTGGCGGCCAGGGATGCGGCCGACTTCCGGGCGTTCGCCGCGGCCGTCGATCTCGCTGGTGCCAGCATCACGGCGCCGTTCAAGGTGGATCTGCTGCGCGGCTCGGAGAACGCCGATGCCGTCGCCCGCGCGTGCGGCGCGGCCAACACGCTGCGCATCGATGCCGGCCGCTGGTCGGTCCGCAACACCGACGTTGACGGGTTCCTGCATCCGCTCGATGGTCGCGGCATCGAGTTGCGGGGCGCGCGCGCCGCGGTCATTGGCACAGGTGGTGCCGCACGCGCCGTTGTCGTCGCCCTGTCGGGCCGGGGCGCGGATGTCGTCGTCTACGGGCGCGACGGGGACCGGGCGGGGCGCGTGGCGGCGCTGATTCCCGGAAGCCAGGCTCGAGCGGGTCTGCCCGAGCCGGGGAGTTGGGATCTGCTGATCAACGCCACGCCGGTCGGGACGTGGCCGAACACCGTCGAGAGCCCGATCGGATCCGCCGCCCTCGAAGGCGGAAGCCTGGTGTACGACCTCGTGTACAACCCCATGGAGACGAGGTTGCTTCGCGACGCGGCCGCGGCGGGCTGCCGCGTGGTCGGCGGCCTCGAGATGCTCGTGGCGCAGGCCGCGCTGCAGTTCGAATGGTGGACGGCCACGCCGGCGCCGCGCGAGCGGATGCGCGCCGCCGCCGCCAACCGCCTGAGACAGATGGCAGGTGCTGCATGAAGATCACGTCGTTCGCTGAATTCTCCGCGCTGGCCACGCAGGGCACGTTCGTGCCGGTCTGCAAGGAGATCATGGCCGACCTGCTCACGCCGGTGTCCGCGTTCCTGAAGATCGCGGAGCACTCGGATTACGCGTTCCTCCTCGAGAGCGTGGAAGGTGGCGAGCACGTCGGCCGCTATTCGTTCCTGGGGAAAGACCCCTTCCTCGTGCTGCGCGCGGATCTCGACGGTCGAACAACGATCGATCGCGCCGGCGTGACGAGCGAGGCCACCGAACCGTTCATCCCGACGCTCCGTCGCCTGATGGCCGACTTCAAGTCGCCGGTCGTCCCCGGTCTGCCCAGGTTCACCGGCGGCGCTGTCGGCTTCCTCGGGTACGACACCACCGCGTGGTTCGAGCCGGTCTCGCTCCAGCCCGCGGCAGGAGGAGGAGACGAGGCGGAGCCTGCCGCGGGCTTCATGATGTTCGACACGGTCCTGGCGTTCGACCATGTGCGCCACCGGATCCTGATCATCTCCAACGCACGCGTCCAGCCGGGCGACGACCTCGGGTCGCTGTACCAGTTCGCGTGCGCCAAGATCGGGTTCCTCGAACGCGAACTGCAGGCGAGCCTCTCGCAGCCGATCAGCCGGCCGGGCGCGCCGCTGACCGTGCGGTCGAACATCACGCGGGAGCAGTTCGAAGCGGCGGTACGAATCGGTCAGGAGCACATCGCCGCGGGCGACATCTACCAGGTGGTGCTGTCGCAGCGTTTCGAGGCGGATGTCGAGGTGGATCCGTTTACGGTTTACCGCGCCCTGAGGCACGTCAACCCGTCGCCGTACATGTTCTTCGTGCGGATGGGGAAACGCTCGATTGTCGGATCGTCGCCCGAGATGCTCGTGCGCGTCGAGGGGGATCGCGTGGAGACGCACCCGATCGCCGGGACGAGGCCCCGCGGGCACAACGACGCCGAGGACGTCCGGCTCGCCGAGGAACTGAAGGCGAGCGAGAAGGAACGGGCCGAACACGTGATGCTCGTCGATCTCGGCCGGAACGACGTGGGACGGGTCGCCGAGTACGGCACGGTTCGCGTCCCGCGGTTCATGGGCCTCGAGCGGTATTCGCACGTGATGCACCTGGTGTCGGTGGTCGAAGGGAGACTTGCGAAGGAGTGCGACCGGCTGGACGCGCTCGTCTCGTGCTTCCCGGCCGGCACCGTCTCCGGCGCGCCGAAGATCCGGGCGATTCAGATCATCGCCGAGCTCGAGCCAGACCGCCGCGGCATCTATGCCGGCGCGGTCGGATATCTCGACTTCGCGGGAAACCTCGACTTCTGTATCGCCATCCGCACGATTGTGATGACCGGGACGCGGGCGCGCGTGCAGGCGGGCGCTGGCATCGTGATGGACTCGGTCCCAGCGGCCGAGTTCGACGAGACGTGCGACAAGGCCGAGGCGTTGATGCGAGCGCTCGAGCTGGCGTCGGAAGGGTTGTGAGCCTATGCGCGTCCTCGTCATCGACAACTACGATTCCTTCACCTTCAACCTGGTTCAGTACCTTGGAGAACTGGGTGCCGAGGTGCTGGTGCGGCGCAACGACCAGGTGACGCTCGGCGGCGTGGCCGACGCGGCGCCCGACCGCATCGTGGTGTCTCCCGGCCCGGGGCACCCGGCCGATGCGGGCCTCATCGTCGAGGCCATCCGGTGCTTTGGCCGCACGACGCCGGTGCTGGGTGTCTGTCTCGGCCACCAGGCGATTGGCCTGGCCTTCGGCGGCGCCATCGTCCGCGCGCCGAAGCCGGTGCATGGCAAGACCTCGCTGGTTGAGCACGACGCCCGCGGCATCTTCGCCGGCGTCGCGTCGCCATTCGAGGCGGCCCGGTATCACTCGCTCGTGGTGTCTGAGGAGGCCTGGCCACCCGAACTCGTCGTGACGGCCAGGACGCGGGACGATGCGATCGTGATGGGGCTGCGGCACCGGGAATGGCCGGTCTTCGGCGTCCAGTTTCATCCCGAGTCGATCCTGACCGGCCCGGGCCACCAGATCCTCCGGAACTTCCTGCAGGGCTGACGCGCATGTTCCACGAACTGCTCGAGAAGCTGGCGCGCCGCGAGGACCTCTCGGCCGACGAGGCATCGGCCGCGATGGCCGAGATCATGGACGGCACGGTCAGCGAGCCGGCCATGGCCGGACTGCTCATGGGGCTCGCGATGAAGGGCGAGCGCCCGGCTGAGATCGTCGGCCTCGCGAGGACGATGCGCGAAAGGGCCGTACAGTTGTCGAAGACATACGACGATGCGGTGGACTTGTGCGGGACGGGCGGCGACCGCGCGGGCACGTTCAACATCTCCTCGGTCGCCTCTCTCGTCGTCGCTGCGTGCGGCGCGCGCGTGGCGAAGCACGGCAATCGATCCGTGTCGAGCCGGTGTGGAAGCGCCGACCTGTTCGAGGCGCTGGGCGTGCCGGCGGCTGTCCCCCCCAGATGCGTGGAGCGGATGCTCGACGAGGCCGGGATGGCGTTCCTGTTCGCTCCGATCTTCCATCCGTCGATGCGGCACGCGGCGCCGGTGCGTCGCGCGCTCGGCCTCCGCACCGCCTTCAACCTGCTCGGTCCGCTCACCAATCCCGTGCGGCCGCGGCGCCAGCTCGTCGGCGTGCCGCGGCCCGAGCTGACCGAGCTGATCGCGCGGTCGCTGTTGCTGCTTGGTTCTGAGCGGGCGTGGGTCGTTCACGGCGCCGACGGCCTCGACGAGATCTCCACTGTGGGGTACACGAAGGTGTCCGAGTGCCGCCACAAAACGGTGAACACGTTCTACGTGCACCCGGCCGATTACGGGCTGCCGCGGGCCGCGCCCGAGTCGATTCGCGGCGGCGATGCGGCCGCCAACGCGGAGACTGCGCGGACGGTGTTGGCCGGAACTCCAGGCGCGCCGCGCGACATCGTGTTGCTCAACGCCGGGGCGGCGCTGCTGGTGGCCGGGGCGGCGCCGACGGTGAGGGAAGGAATCGCGATGGCGGCTGACGCCATCGACAGCGGGCGCGCGTCGGGCGTGCTGGCGAAGATGGTGGCGTTGTCCGCGGGTGACTGGTCATGACGCGAGAGGTCGGCGCGGACCTGCTCGGCGCGATCGTGGCGGCGACCCGCCGGACGGTGGAACTCCGGCGTACGCGCGATCCTCTGGACCTGATGGCGGCGGCAGCCGACAGGCGATGTCCGGAAGGCGACCGCTTCGTCGAGCGGCTCTCGCGTCCGTCGGGGCTGAACGTGATCGCCGAGTGCAAGCGGCGTTCGCCGAGCCGCGGGGTGCTGCGCGCCGACTACGACGCGGCCGCGATTGCCGAACGGTACGAGGCGTACGGAGCGGCCGCGGTCTCGGTGCTGACGGAGCCGACTTTCTTCGACGGCTCGCTCGAGGACCTGCGGTCCGTGCGGTCCCGCATCGGCCTGCCGTTGCTGCGGAAGGACTTCGTGATCGATGAGTATCAGCTGGTCGAAGCTTGCGCGGCGGGTGCCGACGCGGTGCTGCTGATCGTGGCCGCGCTCGAGCCGGCTATGCTTCGCGCGCTCCACGACCGGGCGACCGCGCTGGGTCTCGCCGTGCTCGTCGAAGCTCACGATCGCGATGAGTTGGAGGTCGCAATCGACATGGGGCCGCGACTGATCGGCGTGAACAACCGGAACCTGAGAACGCTCGAGGTCACCCCGGCCGCCTCGCTGGAGATGATTGGGCAGATACCCGATCACGTCGTGGCGGTGGCCGAGAGCGGTCTGCGTCATCGCGACGACCTGCGGCGTCTCCGCGACGCGGGGTACGACGCGTTCCTGGTGGGTGAACGGCTGGTGTCGTCGCCCGATCCCGGCCAGGCGCTGGGTGAATTGCTGTGATGTGTGTGAAGATTTGCGGAATCACGCGGGAAGAGGACGCTCGCCTCGCGGTGGAGCTTGGCGCATCGGCGGTCGGATTCGTCTTCTGGCCCGGGAGCCCGCGCTTCATCGACCCCGAGCGCGCGCGCAGGATCGTCGAGCGACTGCCGCCGTTCGTCGCTGCCGTCGGCGTGTTCGTGGACGACACCGTCGAACACATGCGTCGCCTCGTCAAGGAGGTTGGCCTGTCGGCCGTCCAGTTGCACGGGGCGGAGACGCCGGCCAACGCCTCGCGTCTCGGCGTTCGCGTCATCAAGGCGGTGCGGGCCGATCAGCAGGGCCTCGGCGCGCTTGACGCCTGGCCGGAGACCGTGACCCTGCTCGTGGATGCTGCGGATGCGGAGGGTCGCGGGGGGACCGGTTCGATCGCCGATTGGGGAATGGCGGCCAGGATGGCCGCGCGAAGGCCGCTCATGCTGGCCGGCGGCTTGACGCCAGAAAACGTCGCGCACGCGATTCGCGCGGTGCAACCGCTCGGTGTCGATGTGTCGTCGGGGGTGGAGTCGGCCCCGGGTGTCAAGGACCATCAGAAGATGCGCAGGTTCTTCGGGGCAGTCCGCGGCGCTGCGGGTGGATTGCTGCCGGCGTTCGGCCGCCGCGACCCGGATGCGCGTGGCTACTTCGGAGCGTTCGGCGGCAGGTTCGTGCCCGAGACCCTGGTCGCACCCGTGGAAGCGCTGGAGGAGGCCTACCTCGAGGCGAGAGCCGACCCCGCGTTTGCCGTGGCGCTCGCCGAACTTCTGGCGCACTATGTGGGCCGTCCGACACCGCTGACCGAAACCGTCCGCCTGACGAAGATGGGGGCAGCCCCCTTTTCCGGTGGCGCACGGATCTTCCTGAAGCGCGAAGACCTGACGCACACCGGTGCGCACAAGATCAATAACGCGCTCGGGCAGGCCCTGCTCGCGCAGCGGATGGGGAAGTCGCGGATCATCGCCGAAACGGGGGCAGGGCAGCACGGCGTGGCCACGGCCACTGCGTGCGCGTTGCTCGGTCTCCGGTGCGAGGTGTACATGGGCGCCAAGGACATGGTCCGCCAGGCCCCGAACGTTGCGCGGATGGAGTTGTTGGGCGCTCGCATCCGGCGCGTCGACGGCGGATCGCGCACGCTGAAGGACGCGATCAACGAGGCGATGCGCGACTGGGTGGCCAACGTCCAGGACACCTACTACCTGCTCGGTTCGGCGTTGGGACCGCATCCATACCCGTTGATGGTCCGCGAGTTCCAGTCGGTCATCGGTCTGGAGGCCAGGCGGCAGATCCTCGCGCAGGCGGGCCGGTTACCCGACACGGTCGTCGCCTGCGTGGGCGGCGGCAGCAACGCCATCGGCATCTTCGACGGGTTCCTGGACGATCCCTCGGTCCGGCTGGTTGGCGTCGAAGCGGGTGGAGAAGGCCTGGTCCCTGGACGGCACGCGGCGCGTTTTGCCGGCGGCAGCCCTGGGGTGCTCCAGGGCACGCGCACCTACATCCTGCAGGACGCGAACGGCAACATCGAGGCCACGCACTCGGTCTCGGCCGGCATGGATTACGCGGCCGTCGGCCCCGAGCACGCGTGGCTGCGCGACCAGGGGCGAACGGAGTACACCCTCGCGAGTGACGACGATGCGCGGACGGCGTTTCGGGACCTGGCGCGGCTCGAGGGGATCATCCCGGCGCTCGAGTCGGCTCACGCGGTGGCGGCAGCCCGCCGGGTGGCGCAGGACCTGGGCCCGAGCGGTGTCGTGCTGGTGAATCTGTCCGGCCGCGGCGACAAGGACCTGGAGACGATGATGGAGAGTGAGGGCGATGTCGCGTCTTGACGACACATTTGCCGCTTTGCGTGCACGCCGCCGGACGGGGCTGATCACGTATGTGACGGCCGGGGATCCCGACCTCGATCGATCCGCCTCGGTGCTTCAGGCGTTGGATCGCGCCGGCGCGGACGTGCTCGAGGTCGGCGTGCCGTTCTCCGACCCGGTGGCGGATGGGCCGGTCATCGAACGGGCCGCCGAGCGGGCGCGCGCTGCGGGCGGAACGCTGACCTCGACGCTCGATCTGATCGAGCGGATTCGTCCTGGCATCCGGGCGCCCATCGTGCTGTTCACCTACGTGAACCCGCTGGTCGCGATGGGCGAGCGCGCGTTTGCCCGTCGCGCCGCGGCCGCCGGCGTGGACGGCGTGCTGGTGCTCGACCAGCCGGTCGAGGAGGCCGACGCGCTCAGGGCCACGCTCACAACGGCCGCGATCGACATGATCTTCCTGCTGAGCCCGACGACGACCGATGAACGGATTGGGCGGGCGGCGGCGCTCGGCCGGGGGTTCCTCTACGCGATCTCGCGCCTTGGCGTCACCGGTGCGCGTGAGACGCTGCCGGAAGGCGCAAGGGAGCTTGTCGCGCGGATTCGGGTCCGCACGACGCTGCCCGTCGCGCTCGGATTCGGCCTGTCGCGACCGGAGCACATCCAGCAGGTCGGCGCCTGGGCCGACGCGGCCGTCGTCGGGAGCGCGCTGGTGAGCGTCATCGCGGAGGCGGCGGATTCGCCGGACCTTGTGGAGCGGGTTGAGCAGTATGTGCGATGGCTGAAAGGGGCGGGCAGCGGCACCGCTACAACGGGGCAGCTGTGACGCTCGAGAGTCTCAGGCAGCGGATCGATGATCTCGACGAGGAGCTCGTGCGGCTGTTGAACGAGCGGGCGAGTTGCGCGCTCGAGATCGGGCAGATCAAGAAAACCATGGGGTGGCCCATGTATCAGCCGGAGCGCGAAGCGGAGGTGCTTCGCCGCGTCCGGGCGGCGTCGGTCGCCGGCGGCGGGCCGCTCGGGCCAGAAGCGATCGCGCGGCTGTTCGAGCGCATCATCGACGAGGCTCGAGGGCTTGAACTGAAGGCGATGAGGTAGGTGGGCCGCGGGGCAAGGAGGGCAGCGTGGTTGTCGTGATGGCGGAGGGCGCAACCGACGCCCAGGTCGAAAAGGTGGTCGGGCAGTTGGTCGCGATGGGCTTCGACGTCCACCGTTCGACCGGTGCCGCGCGTGTCATCCTCGGCGCCGTTGGCGGCAGCGACAGCGCAGAGCCGGCGCTCATCGAGTTGCTCGACGGGGTGCGCGAGGTCGTCCGGATCACCGAGCCCTACAAACTGGCGAGTCGAAGCTTCCGGCCCGAAGGCACCGTGGTCACGGTTGGCGATGTGCGGATTGGCGGCGACGAGGTTGTGGTGATGGCGGGCCCCTGCTCGGTCGAATCCGAGGCCCAGGTGCGGGCGGCGGCGGCCGCGGTGAAGCGGGCGGGCGCCAAGATCCTCAGGGGCGGCGCTTTCAAGCCGCGCAGCTCTCCGTACAGCTTCCAGGGGCTCGGAGAAGAGGGCCTTCGGCTGCTCCGATGGGCGGCCGACGAGCAGAACCTCAAGGTCGTTTCCGAAGTGATGGATGTGGCTCAGCTCGAGCTGCTGGCCCGCTATGCCGACGTCATGCAGGTCGGCGCCCGGAACATGCAGAACTACACGCTGCTCCGCGAACTGGGCCACCTGCGAAAGCCCATCCTGCTCAAGCGAGGCATCGCGGCGACGATCGAGGAATGGCTGTTGTCGGCCGAGTACGTGCTGGCGGGCGGCAACCCCGACGTGATCCTCTGCGAACGCGGCATCCGGACGTTCGAGAACTACACGAGGAACACGCTCGACATTTCCGCGATTCCCGTCGTGAAGAAGCTGAGCCACCTTCCGATCATTGCCGACCCGAGCCACGGCACCGGGCGCCGCGACAAGGTGGCCCCAATGGCGCGCGCGGCGGTGGCGGCGGGCGCCGACGGCCTCATCATCGAGGTGCACTGCGATCCGGATCACGCGCTCAGCGACGGCGCGCAGTCGCTGTTCCCTGCGCAGTTCGATCGCCTGATGGCCGAACTGCGGATCATCGCTCCAGCGATTGGCCGTAGCATCTGCGTGGAGCCGGTGACTCGCCGCGGGTGGGCAAGATAGGGCAGAGAGCCTGCAGCGGACCGTGGATAGCGGGCAGCGGGCAGCGGGCAGCGGATGGCAGGCAGCAGTCAGCAGAGACACCGTAGGAGCGACCGGCCGGTCGCCCGCGCCCAGTCGCCGCCACTTGGACAGCGGGCAGGGGGCAGAGAGAGCGACACGTCTATGACCGACTCGTCACGCATCCTTCCCATGGTGCCTGAGGGCGCAACCGGCGCGGCACCGATCTTCGAGCGAATCGCGGTGGTGGGCCTCGGCCTGATCGGCGGGTCGATTGCGCTCGCGGCCCGCAAGGCCTGGCCGCAGGCGCTCGTGATCGGCGTGGATCGAAACGTTGTCCTCGAGAAAGCGATGGTCCGCCACGCCATCGATGTGGCGTCCGAAGATCTGATGATCATCTCGGAGGCCGACCTGGTCATCCTGGCCGCACCGGTCGGCCAGATCCTCGACCTGCTGCCGACCATGCCCAAACGGATCGCCGCCGACGCTGTGGTGACCGACGTGGGGAGCACGAAGCTTGCGATCGTGGAGGTGGCCCGGACGCTTCCCGCGCGTCTTGCGTTCGTCGGTGGCCACCCGCTAGCCGGCGCGGCGCACGGGGGCATCGACGCGGCACGTCCCGATCTGTTCACCGGTCGTCCCTGGCTGTTCATCGCGGGAGCGGGTGAGCAGGCTGAGGCGGTTGGCCGCCTGTCTGCCTTCGTGCAGGGCCTGGGTGCGAAGCCGGTGACACTGCCGTCAGCCGCCGCGCACGACCGGTTGGTGGCGTTCCTCAGCCAGTTGCCCCAGTTGACCGCGTCCGCCCTGATGTCGGTGGTTGGAGAAGGTGCGGGAGAGGGGGGGCTGGAATTGGCTGGCCGCGGGTTGGTCGACACGACGCGCCTGGCCGCGAGCCCCGCGGATATCTGGCGCGACATCTGCGCCACCAACGCCGACGAGATCGGTTCGGCGCTCGACGAGTTGATCGCGGTGCTTCAGGCCTTGCGACAGGGCCTGCACGACGGCCCGACGATCGACCGGGTGTTCACCGCCGCCAACGAGTGGCGGGCGCACCTGAATCCTGACTTCCGACTCCTGAATCCTCCCTGTGACTGACGCTGAGCTGGTGGAACGGACACTCGCCGGGTTCGAGGACGGCTTCCGAACCCTGGTGGCGCGCCACCAGAGCAGCGTTTACAACCTGCTGGTGCGGATGCTCCGGAATCCGGCACTCGCGGAGGACTTGGCGCAGGACACGTTCCTCAAGGCCTTCTCGCACCTTCGTTCGTTCGATCCCCGTTTCAAGTTCTCCAACTGGATCCTGCGGATTGCCCACAACGCGGCCATCGACACGATACGTCGGCGTGGCCCGCGGGAGTCGTCGATCGACGAACCAGAGCCGGGCGAGCAGCGACGGATCGACGAGGCGCTCGTGGACCCGCGCAGCGACGATGCCTCGAAAAGGATGGAGCAGCGCGACCTGGCGCGCGTGCTCGACGTCGCCCTGGAGCGCCTGCGGCCCGAGTACCGGCAGGCGGTGGTGCTCCGGTACCAGGAGGACCTCAGTTACGAGGAAATCGCGGAGATTACCGGGGTTCCGCTGGGAACGGTGAAGAGCAATCTTCACCGGGCCCGGTCGGAAATGGCGGAGTTCCTGAAACGCCATGGATTCAAGTAGTTGCCGTGGACCAAGGTTGCTGCAACCCGGGCCGTCGGGCCTGCGTAGGAACGGACAGGATGGCCGATATGAGCGATTGGGACGCAGACGAACTGACGAGGTGGCTGGCCGCAGAGCGGGATGATGCCTGCGACCAGGCCGACGCGCTGTTCGCCCGCGTGGCCTCCAGCCACTGGCGGCCCCTCGAGGCCCCGGCCGGGCTCGAGGCGCGGATCATGGCGGCCGTTCCGACAAGGCGTCCGGCCTTCGATCTGGCCGCGCCCTGGTGGGTCCGCCTCACGGTTGCCTCGGCGCTTCTCGTCCTGGGTCTCGCGCCGGCGGCTATCTCGCCGGGCCTCCTGTTGGACCTCGCTTCGAACTTTGTCACGGTTCTCGCCCGGCTGACGCACGGGGTCGTGACGTCGGGCTCCGCAGTGCTCGGCGTCTTCGGGGTCTCGTGGACCTTGCTGACGGCGGTCGGGCGGGCCGCCGTGGTCGTGACCACCACCGGGGCCGCCCCGATGTTGATTGTGGCTAACCTGCTGGTCGCGTCTGCGGCCTTCTTTGGACTCACGCGTCTCCTGGCTCCCCGAGAGGAGTGTTCCTGATGCTGCGCACACCTTCGTCCCTCACTCGGCAGCTCGTGGCGGTCCTGGCGATCACCCTCGGGTTGACCGCGATCGCGGCTGCCCAGGAGCCCGCCGATTCGACGAATTCGGCGGCTCGTCCCACCACGTCGGCCGAGCGCAGGGTGCGCGACGCCGTCCTTGGGCGCTTCCGCGTGCTGCCCGTTCAGAACGGCATCGTGCTGGTGCCGCTCTCGCGCATCGAGGGCGTCGATAACGTCGAACTGCGCGAAGGGACGATCGCCATCAACGGCCACGTCGCCACGGGCGGAGAGGTTCGCCAGCGACTCGGCCGAGACGGGGAGGTCGTGCTGGAGTTGTCGTATCTCGAGCTGGCCGACCAGCAGCGGATCCTGCTCCCCAGGGAAGGCGGCGGCCGGCAGGACACTCCGTCCGCGGCCTCCGAGCCAGTCGAGCCGCCTACACCTCCCGAGGTCCCCGCGTTTCCCGTACCGTTCGAACCCGATCGGACGTTCCGGCGAGAGACAGATGCTCGCATTCGCATCGGCGGCGATATCGTCGTGAACGAGGACGAGCAGGTCAACAGTGCGGTGGTGGCTGTCGGCGGCTCGATCACCATCAACGGGCGCGTGCGCGATGACGTGGTGTCGATTGGCGGCAACGTGCGGCTTGGTCCTCGCGCCGATGTGCGCGGCGACATCACGGTGGTGGGCGGGACGTTCGTGCGCGACCCGGGTGCACGCGTCCGCGGCAAGGTGAACGAGGTGACGTTCTCGTTCCCGCCGATTCGTATCAGGCCTGGCTGGGATTTCCACCCGTGGCCGTGGTTCGACGCCGGGTCCTGGCGCGTCTTCAGGCTGTTCGGCAGCGTGCTCCGCATGGCGCTGTTCACCCTTCTGGCCACGCTGTTCCTGCTGCTCGCCCCGCGGGCGGTCGAGCGGGTGGAAGTCGCGGTCAGGACTCAGCCGTGGAAATCGGCGCTGACCGGCCTGCTGGCGCAGTTGTTCTTCGTTCCGCTGCTGGTGTTGATCGTCGTCGTGCTCGCCGTCTCGATCATCGGGATCCCGCTGCTGGTGCTCGTCCCGTTCGGGATCCTCGCGTTCTTCGTTGCGCTGCTGCTCGGGTTCACCGGCGCCGCGTGCGGGTTCGCCCGTGTGGCCCAGCACCGGTTTGGGTCGTCGGCGCTGAGCGGGTTCGCGCTGCTGATCGTGGGATTGGTCATGATCTGGGGCCTGACCGTACTGGGCCGGATCGTTGGCCTCGGCGGCGGTCCGCTGGCGGTGATGGGCACGTTGCTCGTGTTCTCGGGCCTCGTCGTCGAGTACACCGCGTGGACCGTCGGACTCGGCGGCGCGCTCCTGACGAGTTTCGGTCGCTACGGGGCGCTGCCGGTGACGGTTCCACCGGTGCCTCCCGTGTCTCTGGAGCCCCTGGGCACTGACGTCCCCCCCGTTCCACCGAACTCAGACCCTCGGGAGTTGTAAGAAGGAAGCCGCCCCGACCCCTCGCCGTCATCGTCGCTCCCGTTGAGTCGGTCGAGGCCGACTGGCTGGTCGCGTGGAACCCGCTCGCTCGATGGCGGGGTAGCGGCTACCGGTTCGAGATCCGAGCGGAGCCAGCGAGGCGCGACAGCCAGAGTGCGAACAGGTCCCGCAGCGCCGCGGACTGGTCGGCAGGTCCGATCACCTGGTAGTGCAGCACCGCGTCACCTGCCACCTGCACGAACTTTCCCTCGACGAACAGGCGGGTGCCGAACGAGGCGATCGTTCGCTGGTAGCGATCCGGTTCCTCGTCGAGCGGCGTGCCGCAGGCGGTGGCCGCCCGCGCGGCCGTCAGGCCTGACTGTCTCACGACTGCCGCGCGAACGCTGCGCGTGAAGTCGGCGAGTGGTGACGCCGTGACCGCGTCCAAGGCCGGCGGGAGCCCCTCGCACGGGAGCGGTCCGTCAGGTTCCTGTCTCCAGCCTGCGGGGATCCTGACCTCCGCCAGCAGCGACGAGGGATCGAGGCCAACGGCCGGCACCCACGCGGCCGGGCGCGGAACGGTGGAGGCGTGCCGGCGAAGCGCGTCACCCTCGATCGAGGCCAGCGATGCGCGGAAGACCGACGCGTTGTAGGCCATCAGGTTCGGCGGCCCCACGTAGCGGGCGAGGATCTTCTCCTCGCCCAGCTCGATCACGGCGTATTCCATCCGAACATTGGTGCCGTCGGGCCAGGTACCGCTCACTCGACCGACCACTGCGCGGCGTCCGCCGATCGGTCGCGCACGCTGGGATGGCGCTCCCTCAGGTGCAAGCGGCTCGAGGGTCTGCCCGGAGACGAGCGCGTCCGCCAGGCGGACCGCGTCCCAGGGAGACACGAGGCGATCCACGTGCAGGGTCGGGGAGGCCAGCGGACTGCTGCCGGTATCCACATGGGTGCGAAGCGGCGACGAGTCGCTGACGCCCCACGGCAGTCGAACACGCAGTCCCTTCGATTCTGGCGCCTGTACCGGTCCGAGCGCGACACGCCTTGCGGGCAACTGGCCGTCGAGGCCGTTGGCTTCGAGGAACTCCTTGACTAGGTTGATTGGGACCGCGAAACCGATTCCTGTACCGCCGCCGACACTCGCCAGGCGCCGGCTGACGATGCCGACGACGTAGCCGTCGAGGTCCACGATCGGGCCGCCGCTGTTCCCGGGGTTGACCGCAGCGGACGTCTGGAGGAACCGGCGCTGTCCCTGGATGTCGATGCGATAGGCGGAGAAGTCTCCGTGACTCACGCTGGCGTCGGGTGCCGTCGTTACCGTCGTGGGCCGGCCGATCTCCACGTCCTGCCCGAACGGATACCCGACCGTCTCGAGCCCGTCGCCGGGCTCGAGCGCGTCCGAGTCGCCCAGATCGAGCGTGGGGAAGCTTGCGCCGCTGATCGAGAGCACCGCAATATCGAGGTCAGGGTTCGACGCGACGACCGTCGCCTCGTACGGGCCTGACGCCGGCAGGCCATCTGGTCCGCTGGTGGCCGGGAGTATCGCCTCGATGCGGCGAACCCGCACGAGGACCTTTGTCTTTTTTCCCTCAATGAGTCCCGTGCGTTCGCCGTCGCTGATGACGTGATGGCACGTGAGGATCTGGCCGATCGAGGAGAACAGGAAACCGGAGCCGGTCGCGATCTCCACGTTGGTTCGCTGGAGCCGCGTCCGGGCGATCGGCGTCGTCTCCCGGTCCGCCACGACTTCGATGTCGCCGATCACCCGGAGGAACACGGTGGCCCGGCTCGAATCAACCGCCCCGGCGCCGCGGCCACCAGAGGCCATGGCGGTCGTGCCGTGCACGAGGCACGCGGCCACGGCGGCAAGACGGAAGACACGAACAGCAGCGTATTGGAACATCACGGCTCGGGTTCGATCCGTTCAGGCCAGGGCACGGTCAGCTAGGTCCTGGGCCGGGGGGGCTGAGTGAGTTGGAAGGTCTCGTCGACCGGGCCGTCCCGATCGCGGCTGTCCTGCCAACGCCGGAACATGATGAAGGCGGCTCCGAGGAGGAAGCCGAACACGACCGCGCCCACCAGAAAGATCCCCGTGATGCCGACCGAGCCCATGAGGACATCAGCAACGCTGATCTCCTTCGCAGGCTGCTCGACCACCTTGACGATGAAGGGAGTGAATGGCGGTAAGGGTTGACCGAAGAACACCAGGCGATTGTACCACGCGGTCCGGGTGCCGCTACTGGTGCAGGACGGCCTGGGCGTTCTTCAGGGAGAGCTGGTAGCCGCGCACCGCGTCGAACAGGGCCTGCGCGATGCGCTGGCGATAGGCGCCGCTCTTGAGGAGACGGGCCTCCTGGGCGTTGGTAATGAATGAAATCTCCGCGAGCACGCTTGGCATCGACGCCCCGATCAGGACCACGAACGGCGCCTGCTTGACCCCGTTATTGCGCAGCCCCTTGTTCGCGCCGCTCAACCGGGCCGCCATCGCCCGCTGGATGAGGCCTGCGAAGCTGCGCGACTCGTCGAGCTTGCTGTTCAGCGTGATCGCCCTGACGATCTCGGGGAGGTTGTTCATCGTTCGGCCGGTGGCGGCGTTCTCGCGGGCCGCGACAGTCGCGGCGTCGAGATCGGTTGCGAAGTTGAGGAAATAGCTCTCGATTCCGCGCGCGTTCTGGTTCCGACTGGCGTTGGCGTGGATCGACAGGAACAGGTCCGCCTGTTCACGGGTGGCAATCGCCGGCCGCTCTTCGAGAGGGACGAACTCGTCGGTTCGGCGCGTCAGGACCACGCCGAAGCCCGCGTCGCGCAGAAGGGCTTCGAGCCTGAGCGCCACGTCGAGGACGACCTCGGCCTCGGAAATGCCCGGGCCGATCGCCCCGGGGTCGTGTCCGCCGTGCCCCGGGTCGATCACGATCTTCGAGGCTCCGAGACCGAGTTGGCGTGCGAGCGAGTACGAACCTCGCTCGGCGACGGGTGGGGGCGCTGCCTGGTCCGCAAAGATCGGCGCCGGCTTCTTCGGTGCCGTCGTCCTGGTCAGCGCCGTTGACGCTGGCGGTGTGGACGCGGGCAGCGTGGATGCGGGTGGCGAAGGCTGCTCGGTGGCGTGGAAGAAGAACGAGGCGGGCAGAGCGTTTGCGACGGGAGCGATGAGGCGCGCAGACGGTGGAACCAGTGCGTGGGAGGGGAGTGGTTGCAGGAACCACACCGGATCGACTGGCTCCACCGATGGGAGCGCTCCCCATGTGGGCCGCGCGCTGCTCGCCTGGATGATCGGGGCTCGAGTCGCCCTCACGGGCGGACCTGCCGGCGCGGCAGCGGGAGATGGTGTCGGGCCGGCGGGCTTCGGTAGGGGAACCGGCACCGTCCGTTCGCAGTCCACCACGATCCGATACGGGCGTTCGAGCGTCGAGACGGTGTAGCGCGCGACGCCATCGAGATCCACAACGACGCGCGTCACCTGATTGGGGTGGATGCCGACCCGCACGCGGCGGACGATGTCGTCGTGGTACAAGAGGGTGCCTTCGGGCACCAGGTCGCCAGGACGGGTATCTGACAGATCAAGGTTGACGCGCTGCGGGTTCTCGACGCGCTCGGTTCGATACGTCGTCGGCTCGTCCAATTCGATGGTCACCCGAACCCGGTCTCTCATCGAGGTGCGCCGGATCTCGCGGAGCACAACCGCTCTCCGCCGGGCTGGCCGCGGTGCGGGCGCTGAGGACGGCGCCGGCGTCTTGACGTCCGCCACCGTCTTGGGCCCGTGCATCCGCTCGAGCACGTTGCGGGCCTTGCGCACGAACGGGCTCGATGGGTACTGATCAACCAGCAACTCGAGCATGCGACGCGCCGTGGACCGATCGCGCTCGTCCCCGAATCGCTCGAACGCGTCACCGGCGACAATCGCCCCCTGCCACAGGGCGTTGTCCACGTAGCCGGACGTCGGGAACCGTCGCACGACGGCGTCGTAGGCGCTCACCGTTGCGCGGTAGTCCTTGACCGAAGGCCGTGTCTTGTTCGGAACCGCGCGCAGCGCCTGTTCCCGCAGGACCGCGGTGGCGTATAGTTCGCGAACGGTCTGGGGCGCACCTTGCCCGTTCCGGCCGCCGACAGCCAGCACGATCGCCAGGAGCGCACAGACGCGGAAAGCGTGCTTCACCTGATTTGCGCGTCCACTTGGTCGAAGTAGCCCTTGTCTACCAGCACTTCGCGCGCCTTGCTGCCGTCAGCGGGGGAGACCAGCCCGTCGGCTTCCATCATGTCCACGAGCCTGGCCGCGCGGCTGAACCCGATTCGGAGGCGCCGCTGCAGGTAGGAGATCGATGCCTGTCCGGAGCCGACCACGATGCGCGCCGCCTCGTCGTAGAGGTCGTCCTTCTCGAACGCCACCGCGTCGGCCGCCTTCGCCTCTTCCGTAATCAACTGGTTATAGACCGGCTTGGCCTGCTTGCGGAGGAACGCCGCCAGCCGGGCGCTCTCCTGTTCGGAGATATACGGCCCGTGCAGGCGGATGAGGCGCGACGACGCGGGCGGCAGGAACAGCATGTCGCCGCGGCCCAGCAACTGCTCCGCGCCGTTGCCATCCAGGATCGTCCGCGAGTCCACCTTTGACATCAGCCGGAACGAGACGCGCGCCGGCAGATTCGCCTTGATCAGCCCGGTGACGACGTCCACCGACGGCCTCTGCGTCGCCAGGATCAGGTGGATGCCGACCGCGCGGGCCATTTGCGCCAGCCGCGCGATTGATTCCTCCACGTCGCTGCTCGCTACCATCATGAGGTCGGCGAGTTCGTCGATGACCACGACGATGTAGGGCAGGGTTCGGAATTCTTCGCCCTCCTCGGGTTCCCGCTTCTGCTCGAGCGCCTGCCGGACGTTGCGGTTGTACTGCTCGATGTTTCGAACGCCTTCCGCCGCAAGCGTCTTGTAGCGTTCTTCCATCTCGCGGACCGCCCAGGCGAGCGCGTTCGCCGCCTGCTTGGGGTCAACGACCACCGGCGTGAGGAGGTGCGGGATCTGCTCGTACATCCCCAGTTCCAGGCGCTTGGGGTCGATCAGGATCAGGCGCACCTCTTCGGGCGTCGCCCGGTAGAGGATGCTCGTGAGCATGCTGTTGATGGCCACCGACTTGCCGGTGCCGGTAGAGCCGGCCACGAGCAGGTGCGGCATCGTGGCGAGGTCCGCCACGTAGGGCTCGCCGTGGATCGTCTTTCCCATGGCGAGAGTCAGCTTCGATCCCGAGCGACGGAAGACGTCCGACTCGAGGATGTCGCGCAGCGAGATCTGCTCGCGATTCGTGTTCGGGATCTGGATGCCCACCGTGGACTTGCCCGGGATCCGTTCGATCAGCACCGACTCGGCTTTCAGCGCGAGCGACAGGTCTTCGGCCAGTCCCGTCACCTTCGCATACTTCACGCCCGCATCCGGCTTGAACTCAAACGTGGTGACCACCGGCCCGGGGTGGATCTGCACGACGCTGCCGGCGACGGAGAACTCGTGGCACTTCTCCTCGAGCAGGCGGGCCGAGTCCATCAGTTCGCGCTCGTCGATCTTGTGCTCGCTCTTCGGCGCGTCGAGCAGCGCGAGGGGCGGGAGCGTGAAGCCGTCCCGCTTCTTCTCGATCGGCGTCCGCGATTCGAAGTCCGGCCCGGCGGCCGCGGGGCCGGCCTTGTCGGTTCGCTTCGCGTTGTCGGCCGGGCGGGCAATCGCCGGCGTCATCCGCGTGCGGTCAGCCGGCGCGGGATCGGCCGGGGCCGGCCGAAGCGGCATCGGAGCAGGTCGGTTCTCATCCGTCGCCGCTGCTTTGGGCGTTGCCGCGGGCCGTTCCGGCACCGCGGCCCTGGCCTGGGCGGCCTTGACCTCCTCCGGGTTTCGCGCCGTGTGCTTCTCAACGATCGCCTGCTTCTGTTTCTCGCGGCGGCGCGCTTCGCGCCGTTCCTTGAACCGCCCGGTCATCTCGCTCCAGCCGCTCGCCACGCTCTCCACGATCGACGAGAAGAACCGGCCGAACGAGAACTGCGTGGCCAGGATCAGCGACAGGAGCAACAGCGTCAGGATGACGATGATCGAACCGGCCCGGTTGAAGTAGGCCGCCAGACGACCGGAGAGGAAGACGCCCAGCCAGCCGCCCGCGCCGTTCGCGAAGCTCACGCTGCCGAGGGCGAGCGTCAGGAGCGCGCTGAGACAGCCGAACAGCAGCGTGGCGCCCACGATCTTCGTGTAGACGGCGTCGGTCGCGCGGCACCAGAACAGGCTCCAGCCCGCAATGCCCAGGACCACCGGCACCAGGAAAGCCGCGTAGCCGCACAGCTGGAATGACAACTCGGCGAGGAACGCGCCCACCCGGCCGATGAAATTCGCGGGCGCGCCTGCGCCCCCGGCGTTGAAGAACCACGTCGGGTCGGACGGTTCGTGGGTGACGAGCGCGATCAGCCAGATCAAGGCGAGGGCGAAGAGCACCACGCCCAGGAACTCGCTCACGCGGCGGGAAAGGGTCGGACCAGCAGCCAAGGTCTAGATCTCCATGATCACCGGCAGCACCAGCGGCCGCCGTCCAGCGCGTTTCCGGAAAAAGCGGCGCAACTCCACCCGAATCTTCTCTTTGACCAGCCCGCGGTCGGTCCGTTCCTCGGCGCTGGTCTCGCCAAGAACCTCCAGGATGATGCGGCCCGCTTCGCGGAGCAGGTCCTCCGCGTTCGGTTCGAGGACGAGCCCCCGCGTGATGATGTCCGGGACCCCTTCGATGCCGCCCGTCTGTTTGTTGATCACCAGCACTGGCACGACCAACCCGTCCTCGGCCAGATGCCGGCGGTCCCGCAGCACTTCGTCGGCCACCTCGCCGGTCCCCGGGCCGTCGATCAGCACGCGTCCCGTGGGCACCCGGCCCGAGATCGCTCCCGAGGTCTCGTCGAACCGCAGCACGTCGCCGTTCTCCGCCATCAGGACGGTCAGCGGCGTGGGCGCCCCGGTGAAGAGCCGCTCGGCCAGGCGGGAATAACGCGAACGCTGCCGGAACTCGCCGTGGATTGGCACGAAGTAGCGCGGCCGCACCAGCGACAACATCAGCTTCAGTTCTTCCTCGCTGCCGTGGCCTGAGACGTGCACGTGCTTGGTCGCGGCGGTCACGACATCCGCGCCGCGCCGCGCCAGGTGATTCACGACGCGGTCGATCGCCTTCTCGTTGCCCGGGATGGCGCGGGCGGAGAATACGACGCGGTCGCCGGGCTCGACGCTGACGTGACGGTGAGTGGCCACCGCAATCCTCGGCAGCGCCGCCATCGGCTCGCCCTGACTTCCCGTCGTCAGGCACAGCACCTGCCTGGCCGGGTAGGCGCGAACGTCCGATTCCCGGATGAGCAGGCCGGGAGGAATCTGCAGGTGACCCAGTTGCTGCGCCACCTGCGCGTGATCGATCATGCCCCGGCCGACGAACGCCAGCTTTCGCCCAAATTCCTGCGCCAGGTTCGCCAGGATCTGCATCCGGTAGATGCTGCTGGCGAACGAGGTGACCACGAGCTTCCCGCGCGTGCTCGCGAACAGTTCTTCGAACGCATCGACAACGTCGAACTCCGAGCCGCTGAACCCGGGCCGCTCGATGTTCGTGCTGTCGGCCAGCAACGCCAGCACGCCCTGCGCGCCCAGTTCGGCGAAGCGGTGGAAATCGAACTGCTCGCCGTCGAGCGGCGTCTGGTCGATCTTGAAGTCCCCGGTGTGGATGATCGTGCCCACCGGGGACCGGATCGCCAACGCGATCGCGTCAGGGATACTGTGGGTGACGCGGAGAAACTCGATCGACAGATCACCCACCGTCACGTGGCTTCGCGGCCTGACCGGGACCAGCCGGGAGCCCGCATCGATCCCGTGACGTTCGAGCTTCGACTTGACCAGCGCCAGCGTCAGGGGGGTCCCGTAGATCGGGCCATCGACGAACCGGAGCACGTGCGCGACGCCTCCGATGTGATCCTCGTGCCCGTGCGTCAGCACGAGCGCCGCCGCCTTGACCGGGCGTTGCTCGAGATACGTGAGGTCCGGGATCACCAGATCCACACCCAGGAGTTCGGGCTCCGGGAACATCACGCCGGCATCGATCAGGACGAGCGTGTCGCCCCAGGACACCGCCATCATGTTCATGCCGAATTCGCCGAGCCCGCCAAGCGGCACGATCTCGAGCGCGGGCGTGCGGTTGTCACCTGGCCCTGCGAACGTCATAGGTGCCAATCCGGAGGCCGGTTGGTTCGTGTGAACCCAGCTTGTGGTGTTGCGTCCAGACAAACCGCGTCCGAGACGCTACGCCCCTCACAGGGGCAGTCGATGCTCGCATCACGGGGCCGCCGGCTGGCGCCGATCGTGCCTCGCGTCCGGGGCCGCTGGGTAGGCCTCGGAAGACGGGAAAGCTGGCCAAATTATAGCACAGGTGGAAGTTGGTCCCTTGCGGATGACGCGAAGACATCCGCCAGCCGGGCCAGTTCCGCCACATCCAGCGTCTCCGGGCGGCGGCGGCCGTCGAGGCCGGAGGCCTCGAGCGCCGCGGCGGCGTCGACCCCCCGCGGCCTCGCAAATGGCGCCAGCGCATTCGACAGCATCTTCCGACGTTGCATGAAGATGGTGCGGACCAGGCCGTCAAAGACCGCGAGGTCCCGAACGCCAGGTTCCGGCGGGTGGTAGGTGACGCGCACGACGGCGGAGTGGATCCTGGGCGCCGGTCGGAAGGCGCCCGGAGGAAGCGCGAGGAGCGGCTGGACCCTGGCACGCAGTTGCTGGCAGGCCGACAGGACTCCCCAGTCCTTCGACCCCGGACGAGCTGCCAGCCGCTCGGCCACTTCCCGCTGCAGCATGACCGTCGCGTCAGTGATCCGCCGGCCATCCTCCGCGAGCGAGAGTACACGGAACAGGATGGGCGTCGAGATGTTGTAGGGCAGGTTCCCGGCCACACGCGCCGGCACGCTGGTCCCCAGAAGGGCGGCGACATCGGTACGAAGGAAGTCGGCCTCGACGACCCGCACATTGGTGGGAACCCGCTTGGCCAGGGCCGGTGCCAGGTCGCGGTCGATCTCAACGGCCACGACCTGCCGCACCCGGGGGGCCAGCGCCAGCGTGAGGGCACCCCACCCGGGCCCGATCTCGAGGAACGTGTCCTCCGACGACGGCCGGATGGCCTCCACCACGCGCTCGACCCACGCCGGTTCCAGGAAATGCTGTCCGAACCGTTTCCGGGCTGTCATCGGTCGTCCTCGTCGTCCTCGTCGCCCTCGTCCTCCCGATCGGTGCCAGACACTGAAAACGGGTCCGACTCCGTTTCAGAATCTGCGAGGCCAAGGCGCCTGTTCCGGCGGTGCCAGTAGCGGTCCTCGATCTCCTCGATCTCCTCTTCGCTCAGGCCGAAGAAATGCCCCACCTCATGGATGAGCGTTTCGCCGACCTCGGTGACGACATCATCTTCCGACTCGGACACATCCTCGATCGGTCCCTGGTAAATCGTGATGCGATCGGGCAGCACGTTGCCATGGTCCCATCGTCGCTCGGTGAGAGGCGTGCCCTGGTAGAGGCCGAACAGGGTGTCCGGCGGCTCGATTTCCATCTCGGCGAGGAGCGCAGGCGCCGGCTCGTCCTCCACGACGATGGCGATGTTCTGCAACTGCTGGCGGAACCGGACGGGAATCGTATCGAGCGCCTCGGACACGAGCTGGCGGAACCTTGCCGGGGTCATGTCTTCGATGAGCGCGGTTGCCTGGCGCCGCGGCGCGTTGTCGCCCGGGGGCGGGCAGGGGCCGCAGGGTGGAGGCCCGCGCCGCGCCGATGGTCGTCGCACTCGTCGCGTACCGCGCAGCGGTCGCACATCGGCTTGGGCTTGCACACTCGGCGGCCGTGCAGGATGAGGGTGTCGGAGGCGACCGTCCAGTTGTGTGCCGGCAGGATGCCGCCGAGTTGCTGTTCGACGACCTCGGGATCCTCGGACTGGGCGAGGCCGATCCGGTTCGCGACCCGGAGCACGTGGCGATCGACCGGCAGCCCGGGGACGCCGAGCGCGTGGCCGAGGACGACGTTGGCCGTCTTCCGGCCGACGCCGGGCAGTTCGATCAGGTCGTTCATCGCCGCCGGGACCTGGCCACCGTGGCGCGACACGAGGCCCTGGGCCATCCCAATCAGCGCGCGTGCTTTCTGTCGAAAAAAGCCCGTTTTCCGGACCAGGCGTTCGAGTTCAGGCGGGTCGGCCGCGGCCAGCGCCACCGCGTCCGGGAAGCGGGCGAAGAGCGCGGGGGTCGCCTCGTTCACACCCACGTCCGTCGTCTGCGCCGAGAGAATGGTGGCGACAAGCAACTCGAACGGGTTCGAGTAGTGCAGTTCCGTATTGGCATTCGGATGCTGCCCTGCGAGCTTCCGAAGGATGGCCCGTGCCTCGGTCGCGGTTTTCATCGATCCTTCCGCTTCAGTGGACGGGGCCCTTTCCCCAGCTCTCAGGCGGCGCCTGCTCAGCGAATACCCGCAAGTGCTCCTGCAGCGCGGCGATCAGGTTCGGCACCATGGGCAGCGGCAGGACGATGTTGGCGCGGACCGGGGCGCGGACGACGTGGTCCGCTTCGGCCTCGTGGAGGTCCTTCTCGGTCAGCGGCAACACTTCGCAGAACGTCAGCGTGATGTCGAAGGGGGTGTGGGCGATCGCGCAGAAATTCGCGTACGTGCGGAGATGATCGTGCGGATCGGCCGGGACAATGGTGAAGTTGATCTGCTTCGAGTCAGCCATGGCGTACCACAATAGCACGCCCTCCCGGCTCCCTGCGCCTGACTCCCGACTCCTGCTAGTACTTCCTCATGACTCCCACGACGACGCCCTGGACCTGGACCTGGTCCGCCGGGATGATCATCGGCTGCATGGCGGGGTTTGCCGGCTGCAGGCGGACGTGGCCGTTCTCGCGGTAGAACTTCTTGAGCGTGACGTCGGTGTTCCCGAGCAGGGCGATCACCATCTCGCCGTTCTCGGCAGTTTTCCGGTCCTCGACGATCACAAAGTCGCCATCGCGAATCTGCTCATCGATCATCGACTCGCCGCGCACGCGCAGCACATAGGTGTCGCGCTTGCCGACCAGGTCTTCGGGGACGGTGATCGACTCGGAGGTTGCAATCGCTTCGATCGGCGCACCGGCGGCGACAAAGCCAAGCAACGGCAGTTCGACCGCGCGGCCGCCCGGGCGGGTCTGGATCAGCTCGACGGAGCGGCTGCGGTTCCAGGCGCGCTTGATGAAGCCCTTCTCCTGGAGGTTCGTCAGGTGCTTGTGTACGGTCGCGAGCGACGAGAGGCCGAATCGGCGGCCCACTTCCTCCAGGCTCGGGGCGTACCCGTGCTGCTGGATGAACTCATTCAGGTAGTCGAGAATCTCGCGTTGGCGCTTCGTCAAAGGCAGCACGCGTTCCTCCTCGTGGATAGGGCCGGGCCAGCCGGGCGAACACTGGTGTGTGGACCGCCGAACCCACGGGAGAGACTGTATGCAAAGGAAAGGCGAAAGTCAAGTGCCCGGCTGGTTTGCACTCGGCGCGCCGCGACAGTTAACCTTGTGCGCTCGGGCAGGTCTAATCCATTGAAAGCCGGCCGTGGGCCGGCCCGTCGAACGCGCTCGAGGGCGTCACCAATGGATGGAGCGGGCTCAACCTGCGTCGGCGGCAAGTGGCCTGAGGTAACGATCAGCGTGGCGCAACGCGACACCGTGGCCGTGTCCGCATTCTCACCGGCGGAACTCGAGGCTCTCGACGAGCGCGCGCTGGTCGTCGCCTGCGTGTCGGGCCAGCGGGAGGCGTTCGACGTGATCGTCGTTCGACATCGTCGGACGGTGTACCAGCTCTGCTACCGGTTCGTCGGGAACCACGAGGACGCGACGGACCTGGCGCAGGAGGTGTTCCTGCGGGCCTACCGGGCATTGGCGAAGTTCAAGGGCGATGCCTCGATTGGCACCTGGCTCTACCGCATCGCGACGAACCTGTGCCTCAACAAGGTGAGCAGCCGGACGCCGCGGACCGAACCGATCGACGAGCGGCACGCGTTGCCGGCGCGCGAGCCCGATGCGATGAGCGAGTTGATGCGGGAGGAACGCGCCGGGCGCGTGCGGGCCGCCATCGCGCGGCTGCCGAACAAGCAGCGCGCGACGTTGATCCTGCGCGCGTACCAGGACCTGCCGCACCAGGAGATCGCGCGTCTGCTGGGCAGCTCGGTCGGAGCTGTGAAGGCCAATTTCTTTCACGCGTTGAACAATCTCAGACGTTTGTTGCAGGACGAATCGGTATGACGCACCTGTTGGTGGACGAGCGCCTCGCCCTGATTGAAGCGGCTGGCGAACCGCGGCATCCGCACCTGGCCGATTGCGCGCGCTGCCGTGCCGAGGTCGCGTCGGCGCGGGAGACGCTTGCGGAGTCGCGGCTCGCCGATGTGCCAGAGCCATCGCCGCTGTTCTGGGAGCACTTCTCGGCTCGCGTGGCGGAGAGCCTCGCGGCGGCCCCCGAACCTTCCAGGGGCTCGTGGGTTGGCTGGCGCGTGATGGGGCCGTTGACGCTGGGTGTCATGGCGCTGGTGATGACGGTGCTCGTTGACTGGGGACCCGCCGTTCGCCAGGTGCGCCAAGCCGCCAATGCCGTGGTCATCGACAACAGCGCGCAGGCCCTCCCCGTGGTGGAAGATGATGAGCAGTGGAACGTGTTGTCGCACCTGGCGGGGGAGTTCGACCTCGAGACGCTCAGTGACAGCCTCGGGAAGTCGGGAACGGTCGGGGCGGAGAGCGTCGTGTGGCAGCTGAATGAACAGGAACGGGTGGAACTTGCACGGTTGCTCAGCGCGGAGCTGCGGCAGGGGACCTCAGGGAGTTGAGGCGAAAGATGAAACTCACGAGATCGTTCGTGCTGCCGTGTGCCCTCGTTGCGGGGCTTCTCATCGCCGCTCATCTGGAGGCAGGCCAGGACCGGGGGCGACAGGGTGGCCGTGGTGCCGCCGGCAACGCGCCCGTGGTGACTCCACTCGAGCTCGAGCGATGGTTCGATTCCTACGTCCTGCTCCAGGCGCAGGATACGCTGAACCTCAGTGATGCGCAGTTTCCTCGATTCCTCCCTCGGCTGAAGGCGCTCCAGGACACGCGCCGCCGCAACCTGCAGGCGCGTCGGCAGGTATTGAATGCGCTGGGCCGGCTGGTGAAGGCCACGCCGTTCGACGAGGCGCAGACGCGCGATCAGTTGAAGGCGCTCCGCGAACTCGACACCAGGGCGGCGGAAGATCTTCGAAAGACGTACGACGCGCTCGACGAGGTGCTGGACGCGGTCCAGCAGGCGAGGTTCAGGGTCTTCGAGGAGGTTGTGGAGCGGCGGAAGATCGACCTGCTCCTGAGGGCCAGGCAGCGGGCGAGCGACGCGGGCAGGCCCGGGCCGTCCATCGTCCGGTAGGCGTGCTACACTCGACGTCGCACGCTTTTTTCCGGGCGGTATCGAGTGATGATGTACTTCCCCTCCGGGTTTCGACGCGGCGTGATCGGCCTGATGGCGCTGGTGTTCGCTGTCACCCCCGCGCTCGGCCAGCGGCACGCACCATCCCGCGAGGACGCAGCGCGGATGCGGTCGAAGATCGATGCCATCTCCCGGAACGCCGGGTCGAGTCCGTCCGCTCCTCTCGTGACCAGGGTGACCGAGCAGGAAGTCAACGCCTACCTTGTCTACGATGCCGCGGACCAGTTGCCGGTGGGGCTCACAGAACCGCGCATCACGGTTCTCGCCGACGGGAGCCTGTCGGGCACGGCCATCGTGGATCTCGACGCCGTCCGCCAGCAGCGCCAGTCACGTGGCTGGCTCGATCCGCTGAACTACCTCACGGGAAAGGTCCCGGTTGCGGTCTCGGGGAGGCTCGATGCAAATGGCGGGATGGCGCGCTTTGCGCTCGAGGCCGCCAAGGTCGGCGGGGTGCCTGTCCCCAGGATGGTGGTGCAGGAACTGGTGACCTTTTATTCGAGGACCGAGTCGAACCCCCGCGGCCTGAACCTCGATGACCCGTACCCGCTCCCGGCTCGCATCCAGCAGATCGAGGTGAGGCCGGGCGAGGCTCTCGTCAAGCAGTAGCCTCGTGTCCGACACGCCTTTTTTCGACACGCCTCTCAGGGAATTGAAGGGAATCGGTCCGCAGCGGGAGCGCGCGCTCGCGCACGCGGGACTCGACACGATCGGTGACCTGGTCGCTCGGCTGCCGTTTCGCTACGAGGACCGGACGTCCTTTCGGCCCGTCGCCGATGTCCGCGAAGGCGAAAAGGTGACCGTTGCGGGAGAGCTGCTCAACTGTCGCCTGCGATGGACCGGACGGCGGGGCTTCAAGATCTTCGAGGCGGTCGTTCGCGACGACTCGGGGCACCTGCTTGCGGTGTGGCCCAACCAGCCGTACCGCCAGAACACGCTGCGCCCGCACCAGCGGGTCGTCCTGCACGGGCCTGCAGTTCGCTATCGCGGCGTTCTGCAACTGAGCAGCCCCGACGTCGAGATCGTGGGCGAAGGGGAAGAGCAGGCGGTGCACGCGCAGCGCATCGTGCCGGTGTACGAGAAGACGGGCACCGTGACGAGCCGCATGCAGCGTGCGCTGGTCCACGACATCCTCGAACAGATGCCCGCGGACGTGGACGACCTGCTGCCCGCCGACCTGCGATCGCAGATGGGACTCCCGGACCGCCGGACAGCGCTCCGCCAAGCGCATTTTCCGCCGGTGGGGACGCCGGCGTTCCTGCTCGCCTCATTCCGGTCTCCGGCGCAGCTGCGGCTCATCTTCGAGGAGTTCTTCCTGTTCCAGTGCGGCCTGGTCGTGCATCGGCGGTCTGCCGATCAGGAACAGAAGCCCTTCGTGCCGGTCGTGGACGACCGCGTGCGGGCGGCCGCCAAGGGCGTGCTGCCGTTCCCTCTGACGGCGGGGCAACGCGCGGCGCTCGAGGAGATCGTCGAGGACATGCAGCGCGGCCGGCAGATGAACCGCCTGCTGCAGGGGGACGTCGGGTCGGGGAAGACCATCGTCGTGCTGCTCGCGGCCGTCGTGGCGCTCGAGAACGGCCTGCAGGTGGCGCTGATGGCGCCGACCGAGATCCTGGCAGAGCAGCATCGCGAGACGATCGCGCGGCTGCTCGCACCGACCAGGTTCCGTGTCGGCCTGCTCACAGGCTCGACACCGGCCCCGGCCCGCCGCGCCGCGCTGGCCGACCTGGCCGACGGCAGCATGCACCTCGTCATCGGCACGCACGCCCTGATCGAGGAAGACGTGCGGTTCGCCCGGCTGGGGCTTGCGGTCGTGGACGAGCAGCATCGCTTCGGTGTCGTGCAGCGCGCGCGGCTGCGGGCCAAGGGCCTGCGTCCCGACATGCTCGTCATGACCGCGACCCCGATTCCCCGCACCCTGCAGCTCACGCTCTACGGCGGCCTGGACGTGTCGGCGATCCGCGACCTTCCGCCCGGCCGGGTGCCGACCAGGACGACGGTGCGGCCCGAGGCGCGTCGCGACGAAGTCCACGCCTTCATCCGCGAGCAGCTGAACGAGGGCCGCCAGGCCTGCGTCATCTACCCGCTCGTCGAGGAATCCGAGAAGATCGACCTGCGCGCGGCCACCGAGATGGCCGATCACCTGGCCCAGGATGTGTTTCCCGAGTACCGCGTGGGCTTGCTCCACGGCCGGATGACGCCGCAGGTCAAAGACGACGTGATGCGCCGGTTTGCCGCCGGGGAGGTGCACCTCCTGGTCGCGACGACGGTCATCGAGGTCGGCATCGACGTGCCGAACGCCACGGTGATGGTCGTCGAGCATGCCGAGCGTTTCGGGTTGTCGCAGCTGCACCAGCTACGCGGACGGGTCGGGCGCGGGGCGCAGCAGTCCTACTGCGTCCTCCTGTATCAGCAGCCGCTATCGGAGGAAGCCGAGGCGCGTCTCGCGGTGGTGGCCGCCACCAGCGATGGCTTTGCGATCGCCGAGAAGGATCTCGAGCTGCGAGGCGCGGGCGACGTCGCCGGCACACGCCAGGCGGGGATGCCGACACTCCGGGTGGGCAACCTCGCGCGGGATCGCGACGTGATGGCCCAGGCTGCGGCCGACGCGCGGGACTGGCTGGCTCGCGGCGGCCCAGAGGCTGGCCGGTTGGAGGCGTTTGTCCGGGAGCGATGGTCCCGGCAGTTTGGCCTCATCAGTGTGGGATAGAGAGGACGAATGCGGATCATCGCGGGCAGCCTGAAGGGACGCCGCCTCGAGACGCCGAGATGGGAAGGGCTGCGTCCGACATCCGACCGCCTGCGCGAAACTCTGTTCAACATCCTCGCGGGCCGGGTGGCCGGTGCGTACGTGCTTGACGGCTACGCGGGGACTGGCGCCGTGGGGATCGAGGCTCTGAGCAGGGGGGCGTCGGGAGTCGTGTTCGTCGAGCGCGACAGCCGGGCCGCCGCGCTCGTCGCGGAAAACCTCGGCCGCTGCGGCATCTCCGGGGGCTATGCTATTATTCGCGCGGACATCACCCGGCTGAGTCAGCCGGGCGGCTCGCGGCCATTCGACCTGATCCTGCTGGACCCGCCGTACGCCGGCCCGGACTTTGAGTCGTGCGTGGCCCACGCCGCCGCGTGGCTGGCGCCGGGCGGTGTGCTGGTGCTCGAGCACGCGCGCCGCAGGCTGTCTCCCCCCGGCGCCGGCGACCTGACGCGCACCCGGGTCGTGCAGTCCGGCGACAGCGCGCTGTCGTTTTACCGGCACGGCAGCGCGGACGCCCTCACGGCCGGCGACAACGCGCCGAGTTCATCATGAAACACACCAGGGCGCCCAAGACGTCCGCGCGCGCTTCCGACCGCGTGGCCATCTATCCCGGCTCGTTCGACCCGCTCACCAACGGCCACGTCGACATCATCACGCGAGGGGCCGCGATCTTCGATCGCATCATCGTGGCCATCCTGCACAACCGGGAGAAAACCGCGCTGTTCTCTGTGGATGAACGGGTCGAGATGGCGCGCCGCGTGTTCGCGGACGAACGGAAGGTCGTCGTCAGGAGTTTCGACGGCCTGCTGGTGGACTTTGCCCGCCAGCAGGGCGCGCACGTCATCGTCCGCGGGTTGCGGGCGATCTCGGATTTCGAGTACGAATTTCAGATGGCGCTGATGAATTGCCGGCTGGCACCCGACATCGAGACGGTCTTCATGATGCCGGCCGAGTCCTACACCTACATCAGTTCCCGGCTGATCCGGGAAGTCTTCGCGCTCGGCGGACCGATTGCCGGTCTAGTGCCAGAGGTCGTCGAAACTCGCATGCGCAGCAAGGCGGGCGATTTGCAACCCTGAGCCAGGACCGGCGCCAGGCGCACGGAGGAGTGTTATGGGAGTCAGTCAGTTTGCCCGGAGCATCTCGGAATCGCCGACCATGGCGCTGAACGAGCAGGCACGCGTGTTGCGTGAACAGGGCGAGTCGATCGTACACCTCGGGATCGGCGAACCGCAGAACAAGGCGCCGCAGGCGGCCATCGACACCGCCGCGTCTGCGCTGGCCGGCGGGAAGATCAAGTACACCCCCACGACCGGGATCCCGTCGTTCAAGAAAGCCGTCATCCGCTACACCGAAGAGAACTACGGCCGGACCGTCAGCCCGAAGAGCGTGATCGTGTGCGCCGGCGCGAAGCAGGCGATCTTCAACGCGCTCTGGGCGATCCTCGATCCGGGAGACGAGGTGATCCTGCTGGCTCCCTACTGGGTCAGCTATCCCGAGATGGTGAAGATGTGCCGGGCCGTCCCGGTCGTCGTCACTCCCGCCGACGGTACGCTGACGCCCTCGTTCGACCGGATCGAGCGGGCCGTGACGCCGCGCACCCGCGCGATCATCGTCAACAGCCCGAACAACCCGTCCGGGATGGTGTTCTCGCGCGACCTGGTGGGCGAGCTCGTCCGGTTCTGCGAGGAGCGCGGCATTCATGCAATCATGGACGACATCTACCACAAGCTCGTGTTCGACGGCGTGAAGGCCCCGTCGTGCTACGAGTTCTCCACGCGCGACACCAACGCCAGCAGCCTGATCGTCGTCAACGGGATCGCCAAGACCTACGGGATGACCGGTTTTCGGATCGGCTGGGCGATCGCGAGCCAGGAGATCGTGTCGGCGATGGGGACGCTTCAGTCGCAGACGACCTCGTGCACGTCGAGCCTCTGCCAGCTGGCGGCCCAGGGCGCGATGCTCGGGCCCCAGGACGAGGTTGAGGGGCTGCGGAAGAGCATGGAGCACAACCGCGACGTGATCGTGGCCGAACTGGCGAAGGTGCCGCGCGTCTCGGTCATCAAGCCAGCCGGGACGTTCTACTGCCTGCCCGACTTCAGCGGCTGCTTCAAGGCCGGGATTGCGAAGAACTCGTTCGAGTTGGCGATGTTCCTCCTGTCGAAGGTCCGCGTCGTGACGGTGCCTGGCAGGGACTTCGGCCTCGAAGGCTACCTGCGCCTGAGCTACGCCGGCAGCACCGCCGAGGTGCTCGAGGGGATCGAGCGGATCAGGTGGGCGCTCGATCCCGCGGCGCCGAAGGAGATTCGCATCGGCGAGAAGACCGTGATGAGGGACTGGCTGTAACCGGCAGTTTTCGGGGCGCGACAAACTGATGCTCCCTGCGACGTTCGTGACTGAGATCGAGCAGATCGTCGGTGCCGCCTTCGTCAAGCGTGACGAGGCGGCACGGACGGCGTATGGCCAGGACGGGCTGAAGCAGCCGCACCTGCCGGAGATCGTGGTGCTGCCCGGGTCCACCAGCGAAGTGGCCGCGACGGCCGAGATGTGCCACGCGCAACGCGTGCCGCTCTACGTGCGCGGCGGCGGCACCGGCTACAGCGGGGGGGCCGTCCCGCTGCTCGGCGGCGTCCTCATGTCGATGGAGCGGTTCAACCGCATCCTGGAGATCGACCAGCAGAACCTCCTCGTGGTGACCGAGCCCAACGTCATCACCGGGCGCCTCCAGGCGGAGGTGGAAAAGGTCGGCCTGTTCTATCCACCCGATCCCGCGAGCCTCGACGAGTCGGTCATCGGGGGGAACATCGCCGAGTGCGCGGGGGGGCCGCGGGCGTTCAAGTACGGCACGACCAAGCGGTACGTCCTCGGCTTGGAGGCGGTACTGCCGACCGGCGAGATCATTCGTACCGGCTCGAAGGCGGTCAAGAACGTCGTGGGCTACGACCTCACCCAACTGCTCGTGGGGTCCGAGGGGACGCTCGCGATCATCACCCAGGCGGTGCTGAGGCTGATTCCCAAGCCACCGGCGCACGTGACGATCCGGGCGACGTTCGACAGCATCGACGCCGCCGTCGAGGCCGTGAACGAGCTGATCCGCGCGCGGGTCGTGCCGGCGACGATCGAACTGGTGGACGGCGAGTGCCTGGCCGCGGTGACCCGCTACCTGGGCGGAGCCGCGCTCGCGCCGGCGGGAACCTCAGGCCTGATCATCCTCGAGGTGGACGGCATGGCGCACGCCGTCGAGGAAGAAGCGCACCTGGTGGAGGCGGCCTGCCGCGCCGCCGGCGCCACGGAACTGCTCCGCGCGGCGACCGAGGAGGAGCGCCAGGAGTTGTGGCGCGTCCGCCGCGAGTTGTCACCTGCGCTGAAGACGATCGCGTCGATGAAGATCAACCAGGACGTCGTCGTGCCCCGCGGGCGCGTGCCCGACCTGTTCCAGCTGATCGGCCAACTGCGGCGCGAGTTCAACCTGACGATCCCGTGTTTCGGGCACGCCGGGGACGGCAACATCCACGTCAACATCATGGTGGACGGGAGCGATGCCGACGCGGTCGATCGCGCACACCGCGCGCAGCGACGGCTGTTCGAGGGCGTCGTCGCGCGCGAGGGGTCGATCAGCGGCGAGCATGGGATCGGCTTCACCAAGGCGCCGTTCCTGTCGATCGAGCTGTCGCCAGAGGTCATCGCGCTCTCCAGGCGCATCAAGCAGGCGTTCGATCCTCACGGCATCCTGAACCCCGGCAAGATTTTCCCCTCTACGTCTGACGCCGTCGTGGGCGCGGCAGGGCCGTCCGGACGACGACCGGTGTCGTCGCGGTATACTGGCTTCATGCCACTGACTGTTGCGGTAATTGGCGCCTCGTCGGACCGGAAGAAGTTCGGGAACAAGGCGCTGCGGGCGTTTCGCGACCGCGGCTACATCGTGATTCCCATCAACCCGAAGGAGGCGGAAGTCGAGGGTGAGAAGAGCTATGCCTCCGTCCTCGACGTCCCGGGTACCATTGACATGGCGACCTTCTACGTGTCGCCGGCGGTGGGACTGACGCTCCTCGACGACCTCGCGAAGAAAGGCATCACGGACGTCTGGTTCAACCCGGGAGCCGACAGCCCCGAGCTGGTGGCACGGGCCAAGGCGCTCGAACTAAAGCCAGTCGTCGCGTGCAGTATCCTCGGTGTCGGCGCCAGCCCGACGGCGTACTAAC
>Ga0209745_1000180_pt1 | contig 35762 bp, 28 predicted proteins | sample BarGraNGADG00312_FD_184495 | JGI IMG/M metagenome (GOLD analysis project Ga0209745, IMG submission 184495) | Arctic peat soil microbial communities from Barrow, Alaska - Barrow Graham LP Ref core NGADG0004-312 (SPAdes) (version 2) | ecosystem: Environmental > Terrestrial > Soil > Wetlands > Peat... | reverse complement strand
TGAGCGTATCAGCCTTGCACCAGGAGAAACAAAAACAGTCCGCTTCACCCTGACCCCGGATGATCTTCAGATGCTTGACAGAAACATGAACTGGATTGTTGAGCCGGGTTGGTTTATGGTGATGATAGGCAGTTCATCAGCAGATATCCGTCAACAGGGCAGGTTTGAAATAGTTTCCAAAGACCGGGTTTCCAAACCATATGATACAACGCCTATCAGTTCCGGAATCATGTGGTGAAGAAAAAAAATAAACAATAACTTTAACATCTCACGTCTTTTTTCTTTAAGCTATGAAAAAACTTCTGTCAGTTTTCTGTTTTGTACTTATGGCTACAGCTCTTCTCGCCCAGAAGCCTGCGTACCTTAATACAAACTTATCCTTTGAAGAACGTGCCAATGACCTCGTAAGCCGTATGACCATCGAGGAGAAGGCCGCACAGCTTCTCTATACCGCACCTGCCATCCCGCGTCTCGGAGTGCCGGAGTACAATTGGTGGGGAGAGGCTCTGCATGGCGTTGCGCGGGCCGGTTATGCCACTGTCTTTCCGCAGGCAATAACCATCGCCAACAGCTGGGACGAAGACCTGATGCTTGATGTCGCCAATGCCATCTCCGATGAGGCAAGAGCAAAGTATCACGAGTTCATCAGACGAGGTGATCACGGAATCTATCATGGCCTGACATTCTGGTCTCCCAATATTAACATCTTCCGTGACCCGAGATGGGGCAGGGGCCATGAGACCTACGGTGAGGACCCCTATCTGACGGGACGGATGGGACTGCGGTTTGTTCAGGGGATGCAGGGCTCAGACCCGAAGTACCTGAAAACGGTGGCCACAGCCAAACACTATGCCGTGCATTCAGGACCTGAGCCGCTCAGACATAAATTCAATGCACTGGTGAGTGAGCGTGACCTGCGTGAGACGTACCTTCCTGCCTTCCGTACCCTTGTGAAAGAGGGTGGCGTCTATTCGGTGATGGGCGCATATAACCAGTTCCGCGGCCATCCCGCATGCGCCAATGATGAGTTGTACGGTATTCTCAGGAATGAATGGGGATTTAAAGGGTATATCGTCTCCGACTGCTGGGCTGTGTCTGATTTTTACACTTTCCAGGGATACGCAAAAGACCCTGCCGAAGCAGCTGCACAGGCTGTCAAAGCAGGTACTGACCTTGAATGCGGGGTCGATTACAACTACCTGATGGAATCTTTAAAGCGCGGACTGATCACGGAAACTGAGATAGACCGGGCTGCCAGAAGGTTGATGACCGCACGGTTCAAGCTTGGCATGTTCGACCCGGATTCACTGGTAGAGTATGCCCGGATACCATATTCTGCCAACTGCTCTGATTACAACCGGTCACTTGCCAGACAGGCTGCCCGCGAATCAATAGTCCTGCTTAAGAATGATAATAACACCCTGCCTCTGAAGAGAGATATAAAAACTATCGCGGTAATAGGCCCTAACTCCGATAACTGGGAAGCACTTGTTGGTAACTATAACGGTATCCCGAAAGATCCTGTCACCATCCTTGATGGAATAAAAAAGAAGGCTTCCGCATGCACTGAGGTTATATGGGCAGAGGGCAGTGACCTTGCTGAGGGTGTGCATAACCTTTTCCCGGTGCCGTCTTGCTACCTGCAAACTCCTGACGGACAACAGGGAGCTTTCGGAGAGTACTTTGACAATCGGGAAATGAAAGGCGAACCGCTCTTCACCCGTGTTGATGATGATATCAATTTCTACTGGGAAAATGATTCGCCTCATCGTCTTATGCCCGCCAACGACTTCGGCATTCACTGGGTTACCGATATTATTCCTCCTGTCAGCGGGACTTATCACCTCGGGACATGGGCGTCATCTGCATACACGTTGCTGGTCAACGGTGATACATTGTTGTCATTCCGTGGTGAACATCATGGATTTCATAAGGAAGTCCCCATTGAACTGAAGGCAGGAGAAAAGTGCCGGATAGACCTGTTTTACCGGAATTACAGTGGCGACGCTGATATGAAACTCCTCTGGGCTATGCCGCGTGAAAATCTTGTTGCAGATGCTCTGACAAAAGCATCAATGGCTGATGCCATAATTCTTGTTCTGGGGCTCTCGCAGCGCCTTGAGGGAGAGGAGATGGGAATAAAGATCGAGGGGTTTGAGGGCGGCGACCGCACCAGCCTCAGCCTGCCTGCCGTTCAGGAAGAGCTGCTGACGGCCATGATAAATACGGGTAAACCGGTAATAGTTGTTCTGATGACCGGCGGTCCGGTTGCCTCATCACAGGCACAGGAGAAAGCAGCAGCGGTGCTCCTGGCAGGATATGCTGGTGTGGAGGGTGGCAGCGCTGTGGCGGATGTGATTTTCGGTGACTATAATCCTGCCGGACGGCTTCCCGTGACATATTATGCCTCCGTTGATCAACTGCCGCCTTTTGATGATTATAATATGGAGAACCGTACATACAGGTATTTCACAGGAATACCATTATACCCGTTTGGCTATGGTCTGAGCTATACAACATTCAGTTATTCAGATCTTTCGTTACCTGAAAAGAGTGTTACAGGCAATGATGTGACAGTGCGTGTAAAGGTGACAAACACAGGGGAAATGGCTGGCGATGAAGTTGTGCAGCTTTACATTACCGACGAAAAAGCATCCACACCAAGACCGCTGAGACAGCTTGAAGGCTTTAAACGGATTCATCTTAATGCAGGTGAAAGCAAAACTGTGGAGTTTATCCTGAAAGCAGAACAGTTTTCTATGATTAACAAGAACAATGTCCGGGTGATTGAGCCGGGCTGGTTCACGATTGCAGCTGGCGGCAGGCAACCCGGCAGTACAGGATCTGCAATTCCCGGGTCCGCTCAGGTGGTAAAGGTCAGGGTCAGGGTCAGGCTCACTGGCAAGGAGCTCAGGCTCGCTCCGTAACTAAACCTGGTTTCCTAAAAAATGTTAAATCAGTTAAACATGATATATGTCACCTAAGGCTCATTGCGGCTGATTTACATTTGGGCTTGCCTAATTAGTGTATCCATGACACTAAGTCTTTGACTGTTTAGGAATTATATTCGGACAGCACTATAAGACACTTTAGGTTTTAGGGGTTAATTATGCCGTCCCGGTAACACGGGACGGCTTTCTTTTACACCTGTTTGGCTTCAATGGTTATCTTTGCCGGGAAACAGAGAAGTATGCTCCCGGAGGATTTTATTAATCGTATCAGCAAGCAGCATTATATTGATGCAGCCGGGTTGACAGAGGCACTGGAGAAGCCTTCTCCTGCTTCTGTGAGAATTAATCCGCATAAATGGGCGCACCCTGTCACCGGATATGAGAGGGTTAAATGGGAGTCTCAGGGTTACTATCTTCCCGGAAAGCCTCTTTTTACTCCTGATCCTCTTTTCCATGCCGGTGTCTATTATCCTCAGGAAGCATCCAGTATGTTTACAGGGGAAGTCTTCAGACAGGTCATTGAGGGCCTGGATGGCCTTCGTGTGCTTGACCTCTGCGGCGCACCCGGAGGCAAGAGTACGCATCTCTCAGCTCTGATAGGTGGCAATGGTTTTCTTATAGCAAATGAGGTAATCCGTTCAAGGGCTGCAGTGCTGGCTGAGAACATAACAAAATGGGGCATGGGTAACACCGTCGTAACTCAGAATGATCCTTCAGCTTTTGCCTCTATGCCTGGGTTCTTTGATGTTATTGTCGCTGATGCACCCTGCTCAGGCGAAGGGATGTTCCGCAACCTTTCAGCCGTTAAGGAGTGGTCACTGCAGAATGCTAATCTCTGCAGTGAACGGCAGCGTAGGATTGTGATGGAAGCGTGGCCTGCACTTAAGCCCGGCGGTCTCTTGATCTACTCGACATGTACTTTTAATCCTGCTGAGAATGAAGAAAATATATCATGGTTCAGGAATAACACAGAATCGGTTCCGGTTGGGATAAAAATTGATGACGACAGCGGGATTAAAATTGTCCGTTATGACAGTATTGAGGGTTATGGATTTTATCCGGGGAAAGTGCAGGGTGACGGATTTTTCATCGCAGTTCTGCGCAAACCTGAAGGAAGCAGCAATGACAGTCTGAGAACCAGGACAGTCAGCCAGAAGCCGTCCCTTAAAAATTCGGACCTTGCTGACCGGATGATAACCGTGGACCATGACAGGCTGATCATGTCAGGGAACCGGATCATAGCCCTCGCAACTGATCGTGGCGTTTTCAATTATATAAAGGATAAGCTGAAAGTCATCAAGTCAGGCACCATGATCGGCGAGACGAAGAATGACAGCTTCATCCCGGCACATGATCTGGCAATGTCGGTCAGACAAAAAGAAGGAGCATGGCCGGTGTATGACGCAACATATGAGGAGGCTGTCTCTTATATCAGACTGGAACAATTCCGCATTACCGGTATGCCACGGGGAAGGATATTAATTCGTTACCGGGGAATACCCCTGGGTTTCGTTAATAATCTTGGGAATCGATTTAACAACGGATATCCTCAGGCATGGCGGATGCGGATGGATAGAATTCCGGATTTCAGAGAGGTCCTGTGAACCTGTTTTGTTGAGCTCAACTTTCACAAATCTTATTTGTTCCTGCAGAAAAATTAAAGTCTTATTTTTATCCCAAAGAAAAACTCTGATGAAAACTGATATTGAGATTGCACAGGCAGCCAGGATACGGCCCATAGCTGAAGTTGCCATGAAGCTTGGACTCAAAGAAGACGACCTTGAACTTTACGGAAAATACAAGGCCAAGCTTCCGCTCTCAATTATTGATGAAAAGAAAGCGGCAAGGGCAAAGCTCATACTGGTGACAGCTATTACTCCCACTCCTGCCGGCGAAGGCAAGACGACCACCTCAATTGGACTGGCACAGGGGCTTAACCTTCTCGGCAAAAGAGCCACTGTCGTGCTCCGCGAGCCCTCGCTCGGGCCTGTTTTCGGCATAAAGGGAGGTGCTGCCGGAGGAGGGTACTCGCAGGTGATACCTATGGAAGACATCAACCTTCACTTTACGGGTGATCTGTCGGCTGTCGAAAAGGCGCATAATCTCCTCTCGGCTATGATCGACAATAATATTCAGGCTGCTGACGGCAATCTGGGTATTGACCCGAGGACAATTGCCTGGAAGAGGGTTATGGATATGAATGACAGGTCACTGAGGGATATAGTAATCGGTCTGGGTGGCACCTCGCAGGGTGTGCCCAGGGAGACCGGATTTGATATTACCGCCGCATCAGAAGTGATGGCTATTCTTTGCCTGGCAACCGGAATAAATGACCTTAAAGAACGTCTCGGTAAAATATTTATCGGTTATACCTATGCCGGTGAGCCCGTCTTCTCACGTGACCTCAAAGCACAGGGAGCAATGGCTGCCCTGCTTAAGGATGCGATAAAGCCTAACCTTGTACAGACACTCGAGGGTACTCCTGCAATAATTCACGGTGGTCCCTTTGCAAATATTGCCCAGGGAACAAACTCAATATTGGCAACGCGCATGGGCCTTACGCTCAGTGACTTCGTCGTCACTGAAGCCGGATTTGCCAGCGAGCTCGGAGCGGAGAAGTTTTTCAATATCAAGTCGCAGGTAGGTAAGCTAAAGACCAATGCCGTTGTAATAGTGGCGACTGTCAGGGCGCTGAAATATCACGGAGGCGTAAAGCTGGCTGACCTTGGAAAGGAAAATAATGAAGCTCTCTGCAAGGGTTTCGAGAACCTCGACAAGCACATTGAGAACATGCATTACTACGGTTTCAGACCTGTGGTTGCCATAAACCGTTTCAGCTCCGATACGGATGCAGAGATAGATCTGGTGAAAAAATATTGCGAGGAGCACAATGTGCGTGTCGCGGTCAATACAGCATGGGCTGATGGCGGTAAAGGGGCTGTTGAGCTTGCAGAAGCCGTGATAGATGCCACCGAGGCATGTACGGACTGTTTCACACCTCTGTATGACTTATCCTGGCCTCTCGAGAAAAAGATCGAGACTATTACTACCCTGATGTACGGGGCAAAAAACGTCGAGTATACCCTGGAAGCCCAAGAGCAGATGAAAAAGATCAGTGAGCTCGGCCTTGGCAACCTGGCGGTTTGTATCGCCAAGACACAAAAATCCCTCTCTGACGACCAGACCCGGCGCAACAGGCCGCGCGACTTCACTATCCGAATACGAAAGGTAGAGATCTCGTCAGGGGCAGGTTTTATTGTCCCGATTGCCGGTTCGATTATGCGAATGCCAGGACTGCCGACGACACCATCTGCAGAAAAGATTGACATTGATGAAAATGGCCAGATAAGCGGATTATTTTGAAAACGGTTTTTCCTGACATATCGGCTGCTGTGCTTGCCGGAGGCAAAGGTTCACGCTTCGGCGGCATAAATAAATCCCTGATCAGGGTTGAGGGAGTTAAGATAATCACCCGTACTGTCAGTCTCCTGAAACCATTGTTCCATGAGATTATAATTGCAGGCTGGCCCGCGGAAGAGGTAACTCCGGGTGGCACCCGGCCCGTATCTGATAACTTCTCCGGAATGGGGCCCCTTGCAGGAATCGAGGCTGCAATGAAAGCCGCTGACACCCCGTTTCTGTTCGTTTTCGGAGGTGATATGCCATGGCTTTCAGCTGAGATAATTATCAGACAGGCGGAATATTTTATTAAGGAATCTCCTGATGTACTCGTTCCACTCATTGGTGTGATGACCGAACCGCTGCATTCAATTTACACCTGTGCCCTTCACTCTTCCCTGGAAGCTTTCCTGAAGAAGACAGACAATCCTTCAGTAAGAGATTTCTACCAGCTTACAAATGTCTTGTATTTCAATCTGCCTGCTGAAGAAAAGATATTAAGGTCATTTTCAAATATAAATACTCCGTCAGATCTGCTTTAATCCGTGAAAATACGGGTAATCCGTGGTTAAAATCCTGAATGAGATTTTATTCTTACTTTTGAAGAGGATCTAAAAGATTTTGACATGAGGAGATCTATCATAATCATATCATTGGCCTCACTATTGCTTGGTGCCTGTCACAAATACCAGGATTACAGCAAAGTCGGGTGGCAGGAGAAAGATCTTCCCGACTGGGAGAATCCTGAAGTGAACACCATCAACACTGAAACACCTCATGCCACTATGGTAAGTTTCCCTGACAACTCTGCCGCACTGAACGCAGGATGGAGAGAGTCAGAAAACGTGATGCCCCTTGATGGTAAATGGAAGTTCAATTATGCCGGTACACCGGCGGAGCGTCCATACTGGTTCTTCAAGAACGACTTTGACGTCAGTTCCTGGAAGGAAATTGAAGTGCCATCTACATGGGAGCGTGAGGGTTATGGTATCCCATATTATGTCAACATCGGATACCCTTTTAAGATGAACCCTCCATTTATTGATCATTCAGATAACCCGGTAGGTTCATATAAACGTTCATTCATTCTGCCATATGCCTGGAAGAACAAGGAAATCTTTCTGACCTTCGACGGAGTAAGTTCCGCATTTTATGTCTGGGTCAATGGCGACAAGGTTGGTTACAGTGAGGACAGCAAAACAACGGCAGAGTTTAACATAACTCCCTTCTTAAAGAAGGGAAAGAACACAATTGCAGTTGAGGTTTACAGGTACTGTGACGGCAGTTATCTTGAAGGTCAGGATTTTTTCAGGTTAAGCGGCATTCAACGCCCTGTCTGGTTGCACGCAAGGCCGGTATCATATATGCGCGATTATTTTGCCAAGACAACATTAACAAATAGTTATATTGACGGGCATCTCGATCTGGCCGTTGAACTGACAAACACAAAAAAAGGACCGGCAGATCTTCGCCTGGAAGCGGGATTGTACGATGGATCTGCAAAAATCTTCGGTGAGACAAGGAGAGCTGACGGCGTTGCCAGGACCGCACGGCTGACTCTCAACGCTGAATTGGAGAATATAAAACAATGGTCAGCCGAGTCGCCTTCGCTTTACACCCTGGTCCTGACACTCGCTGACAGCAGGGGAAGGGTACTTGAGAGTGTCAGTAGCCGTGTCGGATTCCGTACTTCCGAAGTTAAGGGAACTCAGTTCCTTATAAATGGGAAAGCGGTGCGTCTGAAGGGTACCAACATGCATGAGCATGACCCCATCAACGGACACACTGTCGATGAAACACTTATGCTGAAGGATATAAAGCTGATGAAGATGAATAATATAAATGCCGTACGTACCTCACACTATCCGGAGCCTGAGCGTTTCTATGAACTGTGTGACCACTACGGTCTTTATCTCATCGATGAAGCCGATATCGAATCCCACGGTATAGGTTATGAAAAGGACCAGACTCTGGCAAATAAGCCAGAGTGGCTTGACCAGCACATGCTAAGGACAGAGCGACTGGTAGAGCGTGATAAGAACCACCCGTCAGTCATAATATGGTCGCTTGGCAATGAGGCAGGTGACGGGCAGAATTTTGTGGCGACTTACAAATGGATCAAGGAGAGGGATGCAACCCGTCCCGTACAATATGAGCGGGCTGAGAAGCTGACCAGCACCCCGGAGAGGCACACCGATATCTGGTGCCCCATGTACCCCTCGATAGAAGAGCTGGAGCAATATGGTCAAAATGCCGGCAAACCTGGCTCTGACAGGCCTTTAATAATGTGCGAATATGCACACTCAATGGGTAACAGCACCGGTAACCTTCAGGATTACTGGGACGTGATAGAAAAATATGATATCCTTCAGGGAGGATTCATATGGGACTGGGTTGACCAGGGAATGCTCGAGACAAACGAAGACGGGGAGGAATACTATGCTTACGGAGGTGATTACGGTGAGGTTGGCGCTCCCAGTGACGGCAATTTCTGCTGTAATGGGCTTGTAGGGCCCGACCGCACACCTCACCCGGCACTTAACGAGGTCAGGAAAGTCTATCAGTATGTGGGTTTCAAACCTGTTGACATGACAAAAGGTCTTGTGACGATAACGAACAAATATGATTTCACCAACCTGTCTGTGTTCAACATTAACTGGGAGGTGCTGGCTGACGGAGCACTTTTCAGGTCTGGTCATCTGAACCAGATTGATCTCCAACCCGGAGGATCAGTCACGGTGGATATCCCTTATGGGTCCATAACTCCTGCCCCCGGCGTTGAGTATTACCTGAATATGTATGTTTCACGGGCTGACGAGTGGGGTATTGTACCGCAGGATCATCAATATGCTTCAGAACAGATACTCCTGCCTTTTTATGCTGAGGCACCTTCTGCATTGGATGACAACCTCGCCCTTGTGAACCTTCAGAATGCAGGATCGGATCTTAAAGTTGCAGGGCAAGACTTTGCCATTGTCTTTGATATGTCAGCCGGAGTTATGAAATCATTCAGAGCATATGATCAGGAGCTGATCAAGTCGGGTCTGCAGCCTGATTTCTGGAGGGCTCCCACTGACAATGATTACGGTAACGGGATGGAAAAGAGGGATGCAGCCTGGAAAGAGGCGGGCAGAAAAGCTGTTCTCAAATCTGCGCAGGTAAGTCAACCAGGCTTGAACAGTGCTGAGATACGTTTTACTTTTGACATACCCGGGCTGGACAACAGAAAAATTGCCGGACTGGTGACAACATATCTGGTTCATGGTGACGGGTCAGTGGAAGTCACTTTCAATTTCTCCAAAACCGACCTGCATCTGGAAGAGATCCCGCGCGTAGGCATGCAGTTGATAATGCCCGAAAAATTTACTGACCTGGCATGGTACGGCAGGGGACCGCATGAGAATTATGCTGACCGCAAGACCTCCGCCTTTGTGGGTCTTTATGAAAGCTCGGTGGCGGATCAGTATGTTGCATATGTGAGGCCTCAGGAGAACGGCTATAAGACAGATACAAGGTGGCTGACTGTGACTGACAATAACGGTATGGGCCTTCGCTTTGAAGGCATGCCTGTCTTCAGCTTTGCCGCAATGAACTACCTTCATGACGATTTTGAATCGCCGGGCAACCTCGCACGCTACCGGCCGGATGCAAAACTGGTCAACACCCATATTGATGATGTCAGACCGCGCGACCTGGTATGTGTTAATATTGATTACGGCCAGATGGGCGTCGGAGGAGATAATTCATGGGGTGCACGCACTCATGAAAAATATTGTCTGCGTGATGCCAGGTATGAATACTCATTCAGGATTATACCAGTCAACGGATCAAAGTAACAAAAGCTATGACAGGTCTATTCCAGAGCGACAGCTATTTCAGTCCTGAGTACTGTCCCGCTTCCTGTTACAATATTACTGACATTGTATGCCAGCGGCTGCTTAAGATAACGCCTGTCAGCTCTGACCCTGGTAATTGAATTGGCAGGCAATGTCAGCTCTGATGGTGCTCCTTCAGGTCCGTCTGTAAGCATCATTGGGAGATCGGAATTATTCCGGATCTCAAAAAAGATATTCTTGCCGTCATCCCTGTAAGGTTTTCCTGCTTTGACGGCAGATCTGAACAGGGGACCTGTGAATTGTTCGAATCCTGCCAGTGAGTCACCATACCATACTGCAGTCCGTCCGGCAAACATTGCTTCCTTCAGGGATTCCATCGTACGTTCTTTGGCAAAAACAAGAGTGACGGGCCTGTGAGTGTTCGCGGGTGCCACATAAGTTTCACTGATCACGTCATGGATATCACTGTTGCCCATTACTGCCAGCTTATGTTCCCGGCACATCTCCATAACCGTTGCATTCCGGTAGGTTTCAAATTCATTAAAGTACTCTATCCCGTGCAGCCATCCTTTGGCTATAAGCTCCAGATGAACAGGGTAAAGCCGTGGCAAGCCGTCCGGCTGCTGTGCTTTCCATCCGGGGTGGTTATACTGGATGAAAGCACCCTGTTTTATTGCAGCCTCAATGACCTGCATGAAGTCAGGCTTGTCTAGCGAGTCTGCATCCTCAATGAAGAGTGCATTAAGATGTCCGGGAGGCATGCTGCGCGTAATCTCGGCACCATGAACGAGGATGAGGTTGTAAGCATCAGCAACAGGTTTGGCTATCTTCCATGCGGCATTATGGTCAGTTGGTATATACTCTTTCCAGGGCTGATATTCAATATGATCAGTGATTGCAAGGGCATCAAGACCGTCTCTCCATGCTTCTCCGACTCGTACTGTTGGCCATACCAGACCATCAGAAAAAACAGTATGCATGTGGAAGTCGCACTTTAGTGTGACATAGCCCGGTATGTCCGGCATGTTCAGCACCCTTCTCTGGGCAGTCAGTGCCAGGTTGCTCAGGATCAGGAAGGTGATAAGTAAGATTTTTGTTTTCATGGTATTTTGTTTTGTTTTGCATCCTGCGATCGTGCAATCGTGCAATCATGCAATCGTTTCTGATTTCTATTGTTCTATTGTTCTATTGTTCGCCTTGCTCCATGCTCCATGCCCCATGCTCCATGCTATTTGCCACTTACTTCTCTTCCTTTTAGTACAAATCTGTCATACAAAAACAGCATCACGCTTGCTGCCACTGCTATTGCCGTAAACAGTACCCAGACCCTTGAAGGATGGTAAGTGTCCCACAGGTAGCGGGTAAGTTGCTGCGAATTCATTCCGAACAGTTCCTGTGCCCGTGCATAATAATCAGTCTGGGTGAAGGTTCCAGATATCGCAGGTATATCAAATCCATTCTCTGCAACTGCCCTTTTCAGGAGGAAGAGCTTGTCGGCCATTACGGTGAATGGTTTTCCTGATATCCAGCCGGCTCCCAGATGTCCAATGGCTATCGGGAGCAATGCGGTACCCATATAAAGGGCTTTTCTGTCTGAAGGAGCGATACCCCCGACGTATTCCTGTATTTTTGGTGAGGAGGCCATCTCGCCTATGCTGAAGATCAGCACTCCAAGGACAATTATCCATGGATTCAGGTTAGCGAACATAATACCCAGACCGAAGGCAAAGATGAAGATACCCGTCATGATAGAGTTCAGCGGTCTGAACTTAGCTGTTATTGATGAAATAATGAGCTGAAAGAGAATGATAAAAAAAGATGCCAGGCTGGAAATGGTGACCGGCGTGATCCTTCCGGGATCAAGACCAAGTGTCAGTGACATCCTGTCAAGGTTCACCCATGCTTCAAGAAAGACAGGGAACGAATAGTATAATTGGTTATAAGCTGTCCAGAATACACCTATAATGAGGAGAAATAACAGATAACGCCAATCAGTAAGAGTTATACCGATATTTCTGAATGCGATACCGAGGTTCTGCACTAAAGTCTTGTCAGTCTCCGCCACTGCAGGTTCCCTGTAAATAAAAAGGACCATGAGGTAGTTTACGGCGATAGCTGCAATGGAAACATAAAAGACATTATCCCAGCTGTTTTTGTAGATCATGCCGGCGACAAAAGGTCCGAGAAAGCCTCCTATATTTACTACCATATAAAAGATCCCGAAGCCAAGTGAAGATGTCTCCTTATCAGTTACTCTGGCGACTGTTCCTGCTATGATAGGCTTGAAAAGAGCTCCGGCGACAGCAAGCAGGATGAAGGCTGCAAAAATTGCTCCGAACGATTCGAACCTGCTAAGCATGATGAAAGAGAGGATATAAGTCGTGAAGGAAAGCATCAGAATCTTCTTGTAGCCCACCCTGTCAGCAATGGCACCGGAGATTACCGGAAGTAAATAAAGGATCATTGACCCGGTACCCATTATGGTCCCTTTCTCCACATTGGAAAAGCCCAGGGCACCATCCTCTTTTGCCGAGGTAAGGTAAAGGGCAAAAAAACCGCTGTAAAAGCCATACCAGGCCCATCGTTCGAACAGCTCTATGATGTTGGATATCCAGAATAATCGCGGAAATTTCTTCAGGACACGGGAAAAGTAGGTCATCGGTGAATTTAAAGTGGGATGAAAATAATGAAATAAATTAAATTGTAGAGACACCCAACCTGTCCGTCTCTGCTACAAATGATCATTTACGTTAATTTTCCCGGCATAAAAATAAGCCTCTTTCCTGTCAGCATCATCCCATGTATATACATTTCCGGATTTGAGACCCATCATAAATCCAATCAGCGCCGTATCTCCGGCACACATGGTAGTATGAGTGAACAGGGCCATGGAGAGAACCCATTGCCACCAGGGAGAACATAATATCATCAGTACGATAATGCTGGCAGTGATAATCACCAGAGGCGTGAATGCAACTAATGAAAAAAGCCTCCGTCCCGTAACAAACCTGTGAGCAGTGACGTAAATTATACCCTGACGGAGGTCAGCGCCATACCTGATATCTCTTGCCCCGGCTAACCGATAGGAAATGAGGTGTAATCCCTCATGGACAGGAACCATGAGAAGGGGCAATGCCAGAAGTCCTGTTGCCAGACCCTTAATAATATGAGGGTGTTCCATGGTGCACCTCAGGTTGGGCCAAAGCCAGACAGTCAGGAAAGCCGAGGCCGCCAGAGTTATCCATAAAATTATCATCGGAAGATTGACAGATTTAAAGTTGCCGATAACAAACGGCGCAATATCACCGTATGACAGAGTCAGCACTTTTTCATATACATTTCCCTCCTCAAGCTGCTCTATGTTGGGTTTCAAAGTCATATGGCTGCAAAGTTAATTTATCCTTCATCAGGGAAAATGATCCTGTCAGTTTTATTATGATCTGAACCTTTGGCACGACAATTGGTTAAATTTGCAGAGGATTATGAAGAGGTTTTTTGCCATATTAATGATCTCCCTGTTTTCTTTGGCCGTTTACAGTCAGAATCAGGAGGCAGCGGTTCCTGACTCTACCCGAAGTTTATATCATGTTCTGAAGACTGCCACATTCGACGGCCAGACATATCCGCTGGTGGAGCTTAATGAGATCACTGTTTTCGGTAAAATGCCTCGCGGGGTAAGGTTCAACTACCGGAAACACGCCCGCCTTGTTTATAATGTTCGCCGTGTTTATCCTTACGCCATTTTAGTCAGGAATGAGCTTGGCCGCGTTGACAGGCTGCTTGAAACAATGCCCAATGAGAAAGATCAGCGCAACTTCCTTCAGCAGTATGAAAAAGAAATCTTCAATTCATATGAAGACGATATGAAGAAGCTTACTTTCTCTCAGGGCAAGATACTCATCAAACTGATTGACCGGGAGACACAAAATACCTCTTTTGATCTGATCAGGCAATACCGTGGAAAGTTCTCTGCCACCTTCTGGCAGAGTATTGCACGCATCTTCGGGACCGATCTCAAATCCGACTATGACCCTCAGGGTGAGGACTATCTTATTGAGCAGGTAGTCAGAGAGATTGAAGCAGGAAGATTATAATCACCTCTTTTCAACCATTTCCTTTATTGCTGATATCAAAGCTTCGGCATCGTGTGCTATGTCAGAGATGGTCGAATCCAGCATATAGCACGGAGTGGAGACTATCCGGTTTTTTCTGTCGACTGAAACCTCTCCGTGCCGTTTCGTCTCATGTCTGCCTCCCATCGCCGTTATATCAGCTACTGTTGAGGCATCATCGCCTATTGTGACCGTCACATCACCCAGCACCCTCGTAATGAGCACCGGTGAGATACAAAGTGCTCCTATGGGCTTGCCGGCCCTGTGTGTGTCACGAATGGCCGCCTCCAACACTCTGTCTACACTACAGTCAGTGCCATCGAAAGCGTATGTGCACAGGTTCTTTGCCACGCCAAATCCTCCCGGAAATATCAATGCATCAAAGTCAGCAACCCTGTATTCTGTAAGCGCCTTTATCCTGCCCCTGGCAATACGGGCAGCTTCGGTAAGCACATTGCGCGACTCATTCATTGCTTCACCTGTAATATGGTTTATTACATGATGCTGCTTAACGTTAGGTGCAAAGATCTGATATGTGTCGCCGGTCTTGTCAATGGCATATAAAGTCATCACTGCTTCGTGTATTTCAGCACCGTCAAACACGCCGCATCCGGCCAAAACTACTGCTGCTTTCATCGCGGGTAAGTTATTTTTAAGATAATAAAGTTAAGGAAAACCATAAATAGGCTAATACAACTCTCTTATTAATATTTATTATTAAATCACAACTGAATATATAGGTGAAATTATAAGATAGTCCCGGCCTCTTTTTTATAGTCCCTTTCCTTTAATAATTGTTCCCAGGGTATAGAAAATAATCTTCAGATCAAGATAGAGTGATACGTTTTCAAGATAAAGGAGGTCATAATCAAGTCTTTCAAGCATCTTGTCAATGTCTGATGCATACCCGAGTTTTACCTGACCCCAGCAGGTTATGCCGGGTTTGACAGCCAGTACCCTGTTATAGTATGGCGCCTTTTCAATTATCTTTTCAATGAAGTGCCTGCGCTCAGGTCTGGGACCTACAAGGGACATATCTCCTTTAAGGACGTTGACGAAGTTAGGTATCTCGTCGAACCTGTGTTTCCTCATGAACCTCCCGAGAGGGGTGATACGTTTATCGCCCTTTACGGCCAGCCGGGGTCCGTCAGCCTCGGCATCCTCATCCATAGATCTGAACTTGTATATCATAAAGGGTTTCCCGTGGCGTCCTATACGCTCCTGGCTGAAGATCACAGGCCCCTTGCCTGACAGTTTTATAAGCAGGGCCAGCACGCCCATAAGCGGCGACAGCACTATAAGAGATGCAGAAGAAAGGAAATAATCCAGTGCAACCTTTACAGTATACTGCCAGTCAGGCATTTCCCTGTATGAAACCCTGAGCAGGGGGGTAGCGTAGATCGGACCAGCCTCAACATGTCCCGCAATTACCTGCCTCATTGACGGAACGGCCTTCACCAGTATATCACGGTAACAGATACTATTTACCAGCCCTTCCACAAGACCATATTCATCCTCTTCAAGTGCAAGAATTATCTCTTCGATTTCCTGTTCCTCGGCAATTCTTATTATGTCATCCGTTGTTCCCATCCATGGAACATCACCTGCCAGTGGATCACGTCTGGAGCCGTCAACACTTATGTATCCTGCGATAAGATTTCCCGCAGGCATTCTTTCGTTCTTTATTTCTTCATAGACTCTCTCAGCCTTGCCGTTGCTTCCGATGATCAGTGTTCTGAAACCTGCCTCCCGTCGGTGAATCCTTCCCGTTACAATTGATGTTATCACGAAGCGCGGTACCCATGTGAGGATGAATTCAAGCAGGAACAGAGCAATAAATGACTTGTAGTATGTCGAGTAATGCCCGACAGCATCGTCAAGTACCAACGCAAAAAAGAGTACAATGACAGCAGCAAGAGTTACCGCCAGTGATTTGCCGAATTCAAGCAGCCTGGATCTGCGCAGGGGATCGAGATAAAACCCTGCCAGGGTATAAACCAGGATAAAAAACAGCGGTATCAGCAGGATCCCCAGGTAAAACTTGTTACCAAGTTCCATACGGAAATACTCGCCATACAACCTTGTCTCAATAAAGTATTTGCGGTAGAGATAAAAGAGGCCCCAAGCCACTGATGATCCAATGAAATCGGCAACTAAATATGATACAGCAATTCTGCGGGCAAATTTTTTCATTGAGTATCGCGAGGGTAATGCAAAGATATCTGTTATTTTTAGATCAAAATAACGGAGTGATGGTTGAGGAGTCTTTTGAGGCTAAAGGTAAGAGGAAGAGGCTTATTGAAGAGTTGCGAAGCAAAGGCATCACTGACGAAAGTATTCTTAAGGCCATGGGCAGAGTGCCGCGTCATCTCTTTATGGATGACGCTTTCCTGAAGCACGCATATCAGGATAAGGCTTTTCCTATCGCTGCAGGGCAGACGATATCACAGCCTTATACAGTCGCTGTGCAGACAATGCTGCTCAACGTCGGGAAACGTGACCGTGTGCTTGAGGTTGGCACAGGATCAGGCTACCAGGCTGCCATCCTGGCTGAGATGGGAGTAAAGGTCTATACCATAGAGCGTCAGCGGGAGCTGTACCGGAAGGCACAGGTATTGCTTGGATCTATGGGGTATCGCATCCAGTTTTTCCTCGGTGACGGCTATGAGGGGCAACCTCAGTACGGGCCGTATGATGGTATAGTCATAACCGCAGCCACGGCAGAAGTACCTGATAAATTGCTCAGGCAGCTGCGTATCGGTGGTCGCCTTGTAGTGCCGCGCGGCGATCATGATACTCAGGTGATGACACTTTATACACGCCGCGCAGAGGATGATTATGAGATCACAACACACGGTTATTTTGTCTTTGTGCCGATGCTGAAGGGTATTGCCGGCAGTAATGAAAAAGAATAATGCTATGAAGATTTATAAGGAGGTATTTTCGCCGATCGAAGTCAATACTTTTATTATAACCGGTGATGACACTTCATGTGTTGTCATTGATTGCGGCTGTTACGGGAAGGCGGAAGAGAAGAGGCTTGCTGACCTTCTCTCGGACCTCAGGCTTAAACCTGTTCTGCTGCTTAATACTCATTGCCATCTTGATCATATCTTCGGTAACGCTTTCATGCTTGACAGGTACGGGTTAAAAGCATGGTTTCATAAGGGGGAGACCTACAATCTGATCAGCTCGCCGAAACATGCAATAATGTTTGGTCTCACAATGGAGGCTCCGCCGGAGCCTGCAGGGTATCTCGATGACGGACAGATCATAACAGCCTCCGGACTGAACCTGGAGGTCATCGCCGTACCGGGTCATTCATCCGGTGGCGTTGCGTTTTATTCCGGAGAGGATGGGATTATCTTTACAGGAGATGCGCTTTTTGCGGGAAGCATAGGCCGTTCCGACCTGCCGGGAGGCAACCATGAGCAGCTCATGAATAACATCCGTACCAGGCTTTTTACTCTGCCTCCCGATACTGTGGTCTACCCTGGCCACGGACCGGAGACAACAATCGGAGAGGAGATGAGGAGCAATCCCTTTTTCTCATAAATCATGATGAATATACTTTTTTTTGTCTGATGGTTTGTACTATTTTCGCCCCATACCACTTAACAAGTTATATAACTCACTAAAATATGATATCAGATCAGTTTGTTAACCGTCTCATCGGCCCGCGGGACAGCGACGCCGTTGAGATGTGCAAAACCATTGGCGTTGAATCTCTTGATCAGTTGATCAGTGAGACCGTCCCTGCCTCTATAATGTCAGAAAAACCCCTCAATCTCCCGCCGGCGATGAGTGAATATGAATACATGGCATATCTGAGAGACATCGGGAAACTCAACAAACAGTACCGTTCATTCATCGGACAGGGTTATTACGGTGTTGCAGTGCCTCCGGTGATTGTGCGTAATGTACTTGAGAACCCTGCATGGTACACCTCATATACTCCATATCAGGCTGAGATATCGCAGGGAAGGCTTGAGGCCCTGCTTAATTTCCAGACCGTGATCACCGGTCTGACTGGCATGGAGATAGCCAACGCTTCTCTTCTTGATGAGGCCACTGCCGGTGCCGAAGCGATGATAATGATGTTCAACGCCCGCTCAAGAGAGAAAGCAAAGGCCGGAGCAAACAAATTTATTGTTGATAACTCGGTCTTCAGGCAGACACGTGATGTGCTTATCACACGTGCTGCCCCACTGGGAATAGATATACAGTTCACGGATTATACACTTTTTGAGCCGGACAGCTCGGTCTTCGGAGTGCTGGTGCAATACCCTGCTGCTTCCGGTGAGATCCGTGACTACCGTGATCTGGTTGCCAGGGCTCACGAAGCAGGTGCTCTGATCGGTGTCGGCGCTGACCTGATGAGTCTTGCACTGCTTACACCTCCGGGTGAATGGGGCGCAGACATCGTCTACGGATCCAACCAGCGGTTCGGACTGCCGATGAGCTTCGGCGGTCCGCATGCCGGATTCTTCGCAACACGGGATGAGCTGAAACGGAACATGCCGGGACGCATCATCGGTGTCTCCGTCGACGTACATGGCAACCTTGCACTGCGTATGGCTCTGCAGACACGCGAGCAGCATATAAAGCGCGAGAGAGCCACATCAAATATATGCACCGCCCAGGCCTTGCTGGCAACAATGTCTGGCATGTATGCACAGTATCACGGTCCTGAAGGTATCCGGCAGATAGCAATGCATATCAGTTCAACGGCATGCACTCTCGCCTCAGCACTGAAGGATCTCGGATATATCATTAAACATGAACAGTTCTTTGATACGGTACGTGTACAGGCTGTCCCGGGCGTGACTTCTGACATAATTCAGAAGATTGCACTTGCCAAAGGATTCAACTTCTGGTACCCATGCGCCAATTGTGTTCTCATCAGCACTGATGAGGTTACAACTCTCAAAGAGATCAATTCTGTCATTGATATCTTTGCCGAAGCTGCAGGGAAAAAGCCTGTCGAAGTGACCTCATTATGTGATAGTTTATGCATTGACAGGAAGTTTCACCGTGCAACGCCTTTCATGCAGGAGCATTCGTTCAACATCTACCACAGTGAGACCGATATGATGAGGTACATAAAGATGCTCGAACGCAAGGATTTCTCGCTTGCAAACGGTATGATATCTCTCGGTTCATGTACCATGAAGCTTAATCCGGCTGTCTCAATGTTCGCCATGAGCTGGCCTGAGTTCGGCAATATCCATCCATTTGTGCCTGCGGATCAGGCTCAGGGTTATTATAAGGTTATGGATGACCTGGGCGATGCACTGAAGGAGATAACAGGTTTTGACGCAGTGTCGTTCCAGCCTAATTCAGGTGCTGCAGGCGAGTATACAGGACTGATGGTGATAAGACAATATCATATAAGTCGTAATGAAGGTCACCGTGATGTTGTCCTGATACCCTCTTCGGCTCATGGCACCAATCCTGCAAGTGCAGCAATGGCGGGAATGAAGGTTGTTGTCGTTGAGTGCGATGAGCATGGAAATATAAGTGTGGAAGACCTTAAGAAAAAGGCTGCGGAGAATAAAGACAAACTCGCCGCCGCCATGATTACTTACCCTTCAACACATGGTGTCTTTGAAGCGGCCATCACAGAGATGGCAGATATAGTTCATGTGAACGGTGGTCTTCTCTATATGGACGGCGCCAACATGAATGCGCAGGTAGGCCTGACAAGTCCCGGAAAGATAGGAGCAGATGTCTGCCACCTCAACCTGCATAAGACTTTCGCCATACCTCATGGCGGCGGCGGCCCGGGAATGGGCCCCATCCTCTGTAACACGAAGCTCGCTGAGTTCCTTCCCTCACACCCTGTGGTCAGGACAGGAGGGAGTCACGGTATAACAGCGGTGGCGGGGGCTCCGTTCGGCAGCGCTCATGTGCTGACTATCAGTCATGCATATGTGATGATGCTCGGCAGTGAAGGACTTACCAAAGCCACAAAATATGCCATCCTGAATGCAAACTATATTGCAGCTTCACTGGATAAGATGTTCAAGGTGCTCTACACCGGGACCAGGGGCAGATGTGCCCATGAGATGATCCTCGACTGCCGCGGGTTTAAAGAGGCGGGCATCGATGAGTCTGACATCGCGAAGAGACTGATGGATTATGGCTTCCACGCTCCGACATTATCATTTCCTGTCCATGGAACACTTATGGTCGAACCTACTGAATCCGAGCCTAAGGCTGAGCTTGACAGGTTCATTGATGCCATGAAAAATATCTGGAAAGAGATACAGGACGTGAAGGAAGGCAAGGCAGACAGGGAAGATAATGTGCTTCATAATGCCCCTCACACTGCTGCTGCGGTCATATCTGACAAATGGGCCCACAGCTACCCGCGTGAGAAGGCTGCTTATCCGCTGCCATGGGTTGTTGAGAACAAGTTCTGGCCGACAGTGGGCAGGGTTGACAACGGTTACGGTGACCGTAACCTGGTATGTTCCTGCACACCTATTGATACGTACCGGGCTGATACTTTCAAATTCGAAAAGAATTAGGAATACTAATGAGGTTGATATTTTTGATTTCCCCTCCTAACTTAGGAGGGGAAATAATTCTCAATATTTATTCAGAACAAATCTTCTATAACCATCGAATACAAATCCGTCTGCGATATTCCAAATACCGCAGCCTGGCGGGGGATGATACTCTCTTCAGTCATGCCAGGGATCGTGTTTATCTCAAGGAACTGCGGACCGTCGCCGGTGACTATAAAATCTACCCTCACAATGCCCCTGCAATTAAGGATGTCATAGATCTCGGAGGAGAGCTCCTGTATACGTGCTGTAATTGCTTCAGACAACCTTGCCGGGGTTATTTCATCAGACATTCCATCTGTATATTTTGCTTCGTAGTCAAAGAACTCCTTCTTTGGAACTATCTCAGTGACAGGCATTACCAGCTTCCTCTGGCTGGTTTTGACCACACCGCAGGCAACCTCTGTGCCTTTCATAAAAGATTCGACCAGCACCTCATGGCCTTCGGCAAACGCCTTCTCAAGGGCAATTGTAAACTCATTAACCTCTTTCACCTTGGTAACGCCGAAGCTTGATCCGCTGGCGTTTGGTTTCACAAAACAGGGAAGACCTGTCTGCCTGACGATCTTGGCTGCGTCATATTGTTGTCCTTTCCTGATAAGCAGACCGCCGGTCATGGGAATGCCATATTCGTTGAGATAGAGCTTACAGGCCTGCTTGTTGAAAGTAAGTGCTGACACAAAAGCGTCACAGGTAGTATACGGAATGCCGGTCATGTCAAAATAGCCCTGCAGGAGGCCGTTCTCACCCGGATTGCCATGTATGGCTATAAAAGCGGCGTCAAACTTCACTTTCTTATCGTCAATCTCCAGGGTGAAATCATTCTTGTCTATCCTGAAAAGGCGTCCTTTGGGATCTTCCCAGAACCAGTCCATCCCCTTAATTGTAATTATGTACAGTTCGTAACTTCCTTTCAGGGCTTCAACCACTCCCAGTGCACTTTTTACTGAAACGGGATATTCTGACGAATTTCCCCCGGCAACAACGGCAATTGTTCTCATGGTTTCATTATCATAATTCAAAAATAAGACAATTTATTTTGTAAATTTGACATCGAACTAAATTAACCGTAAAATGAAAAAGGGCATTATTACCGTAATAGTTGTTGCTGTTATTGTACTGCTGATTATATCATGGGGTGTCGGCATCTATAACAAGATCGTCCCAATGAATGAGAAGGTTGGTACAGAGTGGAGCAATGTAGAGACACAGTACCAGAGAAGGGCTGACCTTATTCCAAACTTTGTAAATACTGTCAAGGGTGCTGCTGCATTTGAGCAGGAGACCCTCACAAGGGTTATTGAAGCAAGGGCAAAGGCAACACAGGTGACGGTTGATCCGTCAAATATCACCCCTGCACAACTTCAGCAGTTCCAGGCTGCCCAGAATGAAGTCAGTTCAGCTCTGTCGCGCCTGATGGTTGTTGTTGAACAGTATCCCGAGCTGAAAGCCACGCAGAATTACCGTGACCTGCAGGTAGCTCTCGAGGGCACTGAGAACCGTATCTCCGTTGCAAGGAATAACTTTAATGATGCAGCAAGGACCTATAACACCTTTATTAAAAAGTTCCCGCAGAACATGATCGCTGCAATGACGAAATTCACTCAAAGACCATATTTTGAAGCTGCCAAAGGTACCGAGGTAGCTCCCAAGGTAGAGTTCTGAAAACATTAACATGAAAGCCTCAACGTTCTTCACCCGCGCACAGCAGGATGCAATAGTACAGGCTATCGGCGAAGCCGAACATGCCACATCGGGTGAGATCCGTGTTCACGTCGAGACCTCATGCAAGGCTGATGTCCTTGATGAGGCTGCATGGCTTTTCAGGAAGGCGGGAATGCATAAGACGGCTGACCGTAATGGTGTCCTTATTTACCTTGCGCTGGAGGAACGCAAGTTTGCAATTATTGGCGATACAGGAATAAACAGCGTGGTGCCACTGGGGTTCTGGGATGAAATACGGGATCATATGAGAAAGCGCTTCAGTGAAAATATGTTCACCGAAGGACTTACGGAGGGAATCATTATGGCAGGCAACCAGCTCAAGGAACACTTCCCCCATACAAAAGATGACATTAATGAGATCACTGACACGATCTCATTTGATACTGATGAAACGGGGCAGTGAAAATGAGGAAGATCTATTACATATTATGCTTGCCTGCCTTGCTGCTTTTCTCATTTTCTCTCGGGGCACAGACGCTTCTTCCTAAACCTGATCCGCCACGACTGGTGAATGACTACGCAGGTGTTCTTCAGGCATCCGAAATACAGTCGCTTGAAAATAAGCTTGTTGCTTTTAACGATTCAACATCCAACCAGATAGCTGTCGTTATAGTAAATGACCTTCAGGGATATGACAGGTCGGAGTTTGCCTATAAGGTGGCAAAAGACTGGGGTATAGGACAGTCTGATTTCAATAACGGAATCCTTGTACTTGTAAAAACGAAGACAGATGAGTCGGCCGGTCAGATATTCATTGCAACGGGTTATGGCCTTGAGGGAGCCATACCTGACCTTACATGCGCAGAAATCATTGACAGGGAGATGCTGCCTCGCTTCCAGGTAGGCGATTATTACGGAGGCCTTGATGCGGGCACTAACGTTCTGATGTCGCTGGCTTCCGGTGAATACAGCTATGATAATTATGGCCGCTCTGCATCGTCAGGAAAAATACCCGCCATTATTATTATCATCTTCATCATCGTCTTCATTTTAATAGCTTCTGCCGGTAATTCGAACAACAAGCATATCAAAAATTCGGGTACCAGCAACCTGCCTTTATGGCTTCTTTTGAGCATGATGGGAGGCGGAAAATCGAATGGCGGAAGCTTTGGCGGCTTCAGCGGAGGAGGTGGCGGCGGAGGTTTCGGCGGATTTGGCGGCGGAGGTTTCGGTGGCGGCGGAGCAGGAGGAAGCTGGTAGGATTCGCAAATATCCCTAGTCTCTGCCTACAATATAATTACGCCACTTTTCAATAGCCTGTGCCATATCATCAGGCAGCGGTGATTCAAAGGAGAGCCGCTTGCCTGTGACCGGGTGGTCAAAAGAGAGCGTCTGCGCATGCAGCGCCTGACGAGGGAGAAGCTCGAAGCAGTTTCGGACGAACTGCTGATATTTTGTGAATGTCGTTCCTTTTAGTATGCGGTGCCCGCCATACTCCTCATCGTTGAAGAGAGGATGACCGGCATAAGCCATATGCACACGTATCTGATGCGTGCGGCCGGTCTCAAGACGGCACTCAATAAGAGATACATATCCCAGATGCTCAATGATCCTGTAATGTGTCACTGCATGTTTCCCCTGGCTGCCGTCCGGAAAGACCTGCATTATCTTGCGGTCCCTTATATTACGGCCCACATTACCCGTGATGGTGCCTTCTTCAGGATCGGGTGTACCCCATACCAGTGCCGCATACCTGCGTTCCGTCGTATGGTTGAAGAACTGCTTTCCCAGCCTGTTAAGGGCATATTCATTCTTGGCAATCACAAGCAGTCCGGAAGTGTTTTTGTCGATACGGTGTGCCAGTCCTGGCCTGAGCTCCCCGGCCTGAAAGAGCGGTAAATCTTTGAAATGAAACATCAGGGCATTCATCAGCGTGCCTGAATAGTTGCCGTAAGCAGGGTGAACGACCATACCTGCCTTTTTATTCACCACAATCACATCTTCATCTTCAAAGACTATGTTGATGGGGATATCCTGCGCTATCAGCTCTATCTCACGCGGCTGGTTGGGCAGAAGGATTTGTATGACATCAAGCGGTTTGACCCTGTAGTTGGGTTTTACAGGGTTGTCATTAACAATGACATTCCCTGCCTGTGCGGCAGCCTGCACTCTTGTCCTCGAGACACCCTCAAGACGCGCTGTGAGATACTTGTCTATGCGCAGCATCGACTGCCCGGGGTCGACTGTCATGCGGAAGTGCTCAAAGAGCTCCTGTTCCTGGTTGTCCGCCAGTTCCTCTTCAGCCATTTGAATTATTCAGTTGATTCTTATAAGACGCATCAGGGAGAGGGGCTTTCCTTCTCTTGTTTTTATGATTATAATGTAGGTGCCAGCAGAAAGTGAGCTGAAATCGGGCTGGTCAGTACGGTCTATTGACATTACTGAAGCTCCCGTAGAAGATAATACTTCGATTATGAAGTCATCGGGTGCCGTGTCTGATGCCATGAGGGTCACCTGACCCCTCGACGGATTGGGATAGATCCTGAACAGATCATTCAGGGGCGCACTTTCGTCTGATGATGTGGATGAGCCTTCTCCCTTCATCACCGGCCGTAACATCACCGTTCCCGGAGCCTGGCTTGGCTCCCATGTTCCGCTGAGCATAAAATAATGTCTTCCGGCGGAGGAAGTGTTAAGATCCAGACCCGCGTTGAGGAATGTCTCTGAGAGCTGTTTCCATCCAACCCAGAAGGGGCCATTAACGCTTACAGGCTTATCAAAATGATAAGTGACAAAACCGTTTAAGTCAGTGCCCGGCACTGCAACGGGACCCTCTGTCGTACCCAGCAGCACTCCGGGCTTACCATTGTCATCAGCCCATACCATAATGTCAAAGGAACGCTGGTTGGCGTTGTCATATGCATCATTGAAGCATATTTTGAGGGCTTTGACAGAGTCAGCAATGAAAGACCTGAACTGCAGCGCCACCATAGCATTGCGTGAGCCCTGACCGTTAACACCATAACCTGCTTCGGCAGTTCCGTCATCGACAGCAAAATAGTCCGTGAAGCGCTGAAAGTATTTTATAGTGTCATCCGACTTCGGATCAAAATCGTCTGTGATGAGTGAGACTGTCAACAGGAAGAGTGCCGAGTCTGCTGACGATGAGTTGTAGGTATAAAGAAGGGGAGCATCATACTGTATGTCCGTAAGCGGAGAGACGTTGGTGGCCCCGGCATCGAAATCGCGTACCACCACGTTTTTAAGGATATCTTTTATTGAAATATGCCGCGTGACATTTCTGACAATGGTGTCATTGTTGCGGTAGTTAATAACAGCTGCCGGGCTCATTACCGAGAGGTACGCCTGCCTGAAGTGAAGCCAAGGCATGGCCTCGTAATCTTTGATAAGTGATCTCTGAGGCAGAGTAAGAGCCACATCATGAAGTACGGTGTCATTTCGTGATCGGCCCTTGTCAAGCATAATATGGTCCATGTTCCACTGGTCGCCATTAAAAGGGCGTCCGGGTTGATTTTCTATCCAGTCCCTTGACAACGAAGCATAACCGGTGAACATAAAGCGAAATCCTTTCTTAAGGTATCTGCCTTCCTTTACCGGTATCATTACGGTGCGGAATCCGTGGGTTGAGTCTCCCCTGACACGCCAGACGCTGTGCCACATCTCTTCATCAGGCGCCCAGAAATTCAAGGTAAGGCTGTCATCACCTTCAGGCATGTCAGCTATACCGCCCGCCTCGTAGAGGAAGCTGAGATAAATGCTGTCACCAGGCAGATAAGCCAGATCTATCGGTTTTGATGTCAGGCTGTCAGCAGGAAAAACGGCATAAGAAGCATCGGCGTACAGTTTGCCATTCTCATCGAGGCAGTCGAAAGTCGCAATACCCAGTGAAGGTTGTTTTATCGAATAAGTGTTGTTTATAAAAACCTGCCTGTCAGTCCATCTGTCCGGAGAAGGAAAGAGGCTGTCACCTGAGAAATCATCTGTAAAAGGAAGAAGCAGGGTATCATTACCCTTAGCGCCTTTCAGCTGAGGCTGATTCTTTACGTCTGCAAGCTGCCTGTTGAAGAGCAAACCGGTGACGATCTCCTGGGAGCCTGCCCGTGTGGCAGGCAGCAAAATCAGCAGTATGTATATCAGCCATCTCTTCCGCATCAGCAGGGTCATAACTCTGATTGAGTAACACCGCCGACCTCTGCCGTATCGTTTGCTGAGACAGCTGTTGTATCAGCAGACAGCCTGAGAGTATCAACAGTAAGCCAAATATATACTGCTGAACCAAGCTGCACGCTAGCGCCAGGGTGATAATCAGGATTTTGTTTAAAGACAAAGGCATTGAGCGAGTCTGTTCCGGTGAGCACTGTAGCATCAAACACATAAGCGCCTAGATTAAGGGAGGAGCCCAGTATTGCACTTCGTGCCTGTTCGAGGGTGCAACCGGTAAGACGCGGGACCGGAGTATGCTGGCTGCTCAGTCCCCTGCCGAGGACCAGGTCTATAACCATACCTTTCTGCACTGAGTCACCAGACGATACTTCGCGGCCGTGCAGAGTCTGCTTCAGCACGAAATCAACGGTAAGGTCAGGCACATAATTGAGCTGTCCAACCTGCAGTCCTGCAGTTTCTATGAGCGACAGCGCCTGACGTCGCGGGAGACCGACAAGGTCAGGTACTGCAACCATCTCAGGGTAAAATGCGTTTATGGTTACCTTGAGCATTCGTCCTCTCTTCACACGGTGACCGGGCAGGGGCATCTGCTCTGCCACGCACCCGCGCGGAACGAAGGCGGTATAGACAGAATCAATTATCTGAAATCTCATTTTGTTTTTTTGCGCCACTGCCGTTGCTTCCTTTATGGTAAGCCCTCTTACCTCGGGGGTGGGTCTTGACTGGCCATGATGCGTGTATATATTAAGCCATATAATCAGAATTATAAAGATGGCAACGCCGATAGCCAATGCCAGTCCGACCTGTTTCCAGAAGACGCGGCTTTTAAGAAATTCCCTGGTGCTCATCCTATGATGAAGTATTAAGTAATAAACGCTGTGTCAAAGATAAAATTATATTGCGAGAGTATCAGATCATCACCATTCCTTAATGGTGCGGTAATGGGTGTCACGTTCAACAGGTCTGAAGCCTGCAGAGCGTATCATGGCCGTCAGCTCTGTTGTGGAGAGGGAAGGGTTTGTGTCTGTCGCACCTGCCATAGAGTAAATCCTTGTCGTATCATCTATGGTGCCGTCAAGGTCATCAGCGCCGAAAGCGAGGCTCATCACTGCAGCATCCCTGCCGGTGGCCGGCCAGTAAGCTTTAATGTGAGGGAAGTTATCAAGGAAGATCCTTGAGAGGGCATAGTTGCGCATGTCTTCGGTTACGGGTACTTCGGCCAGGTCAGACATGCGGTTATTCTCCCTGCGGAATTTCAGCGGTATGAAAGCATTGAAGCCGCCGGTGCGGTCCTGCAGCTCGCGCAGTCTTAACAGGTGATCAATGCGCTGTGAAGGACTCTCAGCATGACCATAAAGCATTGTTGCATTTGAGGTTATCCCGAGGCTGTGTGCTGCCTCATGAATGGTAAGGTACGTAGCGGCATCAGCTTTCTCACTGCATATCTTTATGCGGAGGGCGGGATCAAAGATCTCAGCTCCGCCACCCGGAATGGAATCAAGTCCATAGTCCTTCAAGAGCTTCAGTCCTTCGACGTATGTCATTCCTGCCTTCCTGATCATATAATCAAGCTCAACGGCTGAGAAGGCTTTGATGCTTATGTCAGGCCTCAGCTTCCTTATGGAGGCAAGGATTTTACCATAATAATGAATATCACGTGAGGGATGTACGCCACCAGTGATATGCACTTCTGTCACCGGCACACTCTCGAAACGCCTTACTATATCAAGTATCTCGTTTTCCGTCAGCTCCCAGCTTTCGGGATCACCCTCAGGTTTATGGTACGAACAAAAGCGGCAGTTGTAAACGCAGATATTTGTCGGTTCAATATGAAAGTTACGGTTGAAGAAGACGGCATCACCGCTTTTTGCCTTCTTTGCTTCTGTGGCCAGGATGGCCATCAGTGAGAGGTCAGCTTTGCTATAAAGTGTAAGTGCGTCGGCAGGTGTCAATCTTTTTCCGGCAAGGACTGCCTCTGCTATTTCCCTGAGGTCAGGATCTGTATTTTTCAGGATGATTTCCTTCATTTGCAGAAATATCGACAAATTTAACACTGCTTTGTCATAGTATAAAAAAGAAACCGTCCTAATTGTTCATTAAGACGGTCTCATTATTTCCTGTCAGCCGTTCAGTCCTTGTGTCCTACCTCGTCAGACACGGTCAGTTTCTTCCTGCCTTTGGCTCTGCGGGCGGCAAGAACACGCCTGCCGTTGGGAGTTGACATTCTTTCCCTGAATCCGTGGGTGTTTGTCCTTCTCTTTCTTGATGGCTGAAATGTCCTTTTCATCTGTCTCTATAATTTCGCGTTTTACTTTTCAGTTTTAAAGACTGCAAAGGTAGTTATTTTTTGAAATAAACAGTCAGTAAGATCATTTTTTTGTACTACCAGGGCAGGTAGACGATTTTTTTTGTTTCAAAATATGGTTCGTCAAACCAGCGGCTGACAGGTTCAACGGTAACGGCTGATGCGAAGGGTTTTAGTTCGGCTTCGAGGTCTCCGCCCTTAAGAAATAAATAACCGTTCTTCAATGTGTTGAACGAGCGGGGGGAGATCAGATGCCTGGTGAGGTTGATAAAACGACCTGTTTCTGTTACGGCCCTGCTGACGATGAAATCAAACCGTCCGGTGTAATCTTCTGATCTGATTGCTATTGCACTAACGTTACTGATACCGGTAGCTATGACAATTTCATTTACAACCTTTATTTTCTTTGCCACAGAATCAATGAGCGTGAACTTAACCTCAGGGAACAATATGGCAAGAGGTATACCCGGCAGTCCTCCTCCCGTTCCGACGTCAATTACTGCAGTGCCCGGTACAAAGGTGATAAACCGTGCTACCGCAAGTGAATGAAGCAAATGATTGATCTCGAAGTTCGCTATATCATTCCGTGAGACGACATTGATTTTTTTGTTCCACTTCTCATACAGGCGGGGAAGCATCGAGAAATGAAGTCGCTGCTCTTCAGTCAGCGATGGAAAATATTTTTCAGCAACTGTTGTCAAATCCCGCTCCTTTTGTCCTGGACCATATTCAAAATAAGAACCTTTGCCCTGAAAAGTCTTGCCTTGACAGTTCCAATGGGCAGGCTCAGTTCAGTGGCGATATCTTCATAAGAATAGTCCTCAAAGTAGCGTAGTTCTATAAGGCGACGGTAACGAGGCTTGAGGCTTTTTACTATCCTGTTGAGTCTGGCGGCCGTCTCCCTGTCCATCAGCAGTTCATCAGGGCCTCTCATGTCGGAAGCGACGGTGGCTTCCATCTCATCCTCCTCTCCTTCGTCCTGGTCAAAGGGTCTCGGGCTCTGGCTCTTTTTCCTCATAAAGTCGATGCAGTTGTTGGTAGCTATGCGGAAGAGCCAGGTACTGAATGCATGTGAGGGAACGTATTTTGCGAGGTTATGAAATGCCTTACCGAATGCCTCGATGGTAAGATCCTCGGCATCAGACGGATTATTCACCATCCTGAGAAGGACGTAATATACAGAATCACGGTACCTCGTCAACAGCTCGGTGTACGCTTTGCTGTCGCCGTGCAATGCACGATCAATGACCTTAAGGTCATGCTGCGCTTTCTCGGATAGTCCACTTACTACTTCCATGCTTCTCTCCCTTTACCTTTTCTGTTTGAAGTCAGGTAAAGGAATGCACTGACAAACGGTGCCAAGATATCAAAAAAGAGTGAAATAAACCATAACCAGTCTTCATTGAAGGTGTGTTCTGCTTTTCTAAGTATTACCGCCCTCATTATCAGTCTAGATAATGCAATGAAAACAACAACAGGCCAGGAGACAAGCATGATCAGAAGGGTGATCAGGAGGCCATAGTATGCTACTCTTGAGAAAGGTTCAATGAAAAGTCTGATCCTGTCGTCTTTCCTGTAGTATGCCGCAGCGGAGAAATGTCTGCGTTTTTGCTTTGCCCAGGCTCTGAAAGTCTTCTGGGCCACTGACAGGGTAAATGAATCATGTGAATGCATCAGGCTGCAGTTATCAGCGGTAGCATTGCGGTTGACGAACAGGTCATCGTCACCTGACAGGATATGGTTATGCGGACCAAAGCCTCCGCGGTCGAAAAAGTAGCTCCGCCTGTAAGCCAGGTTCCGTCCGACGCCCATGTAGGGCACGCCTGCCATTGCCATCCCGAAATATTGCATGGCAACGAACATGGTCTCGTAACGTATGTAGGTGTTCAGAAACCCCTTCTCGGGTATAAAACCTCCGTAACCGATTATAAGTTCGGCGTTGCCCGAAGCAGCTGAGGCTACTCTGCGCAGCCAGTTTACTGACGCGGGGCGGCAATCAGCATCAGTAAAAACAAGAAGATCATTCTTCGCTGCCTTTATGCCTATCAGCATGGCCAGCTTCTTTGTATGTGTGAATCCCGGATCTTTCTGGATGAGCGAGACCTTCAGATGCGGATATCGCTTCATCATCTCTCCCAGGATTTCAAATGTATTATCCTCCGAACAGTCGTTCACCACCACCACCTCAAACGACGGATAATCCTGCTCAAGCACAGCAGGAAGGAATTTGGTGAGATTCTCCGCCTCATTGCGTGCGCATATGATGACTGACAGAGGGGGCAGGGCTACTGAGCCGGCGGCCGGATCCGGCCTGGCATAAGCTGACCTCCGGTAAAACTGAAGCCAGTACCATACCTGGATAATTGCCATTATCAGAAAACACGCAAGAAGAATTATATGTAATGGATCTTTTGAAAATAGCATGCTGAAGGCTCCTTTTGCGCCGTAATATTAAAAAGAATTGGAAAATGTTTTCAGAAATCTTTTCAACAAATAAGGAACCGTTTTCTCAATTTGATATCCGGCTGTTCATAATGAGGTACAGAAAGCTTACTTTTGTGACCATCAGTTTTCAGAAGATGTTCAGTATTGAGGGGACAGATCAATCCACTGCAGCCAGGGCAGGAGTTCTGCATACGGCTCATGGTGAAATACCGACGCCTGTTTTCATGCCTGTAGGTACTGGTGGTACGGTCAAGGGAGTGCTTCACCGCGATCTGAAGAATGAAATAAACGCTCATATCATCCTTGGCAACACATATCATCTCTATCTGCGGCCCGGAATCGATATCATCAGCAAGGCAGGAGGACTTCACCGTTTCATGTCATGGGATAGGGCAGTGCTCACTGACAGCGGCGGATACCAGGTCTTTTCCCTTGCCGCAAACCGGAAGCTGACAGAAGACGGAGCCATTTTCAGATCTCATATTGACGGATCGAAACATATATTTACACCTGAGAATGTAATTGATATTCAGAGATCTGTCGGATCAGACATTATGATGGCCTTTGATGAGTGTGCACCTTATCCCTGCGATCACAGCTATGCACTGAAATCGATGGAGCTGACGCACCGCTGGCTTGACAGGTGTGTCGATCAGTTGAACCGTACTGAGCCGGTGTATGGATATGATCAGATGCTCTTCCCCATTGTTCAGGGAGCTGTATATACTGATCTGCGGCGCGTTTCCGCCGAGAAGGCCGCATCAAAAGAGATGCCCGGTAATGCCATTGGCGGGCTTTCGGTTGGTGAACCTGCTGAAGAAATGTACGGGATGATCGAGGTGGTGAATGAAATACTGCCGGCCGACAAACCGCGTTACCTTATGGGTGTTGGCACACCGGCAAATATTCTTGAGTGCATCGCACGTGGAATTGACATGTTTGACTGTGTGATGCCTTCGCGTAATGGCCGTAACGGTATGCTGTTTACCAAGGATGGAATAATAAACATTAGAAACCAGCGGTGGGCAGCAGACTTTTCACCCATCGATGCAGAATCACCCTCCGAAGTAAGTCGCACATATTCAAAAGCTTATCTGCGTCACCTGGTCATTTCCGGTGAAATGCTCGGAGCACAGATAGCAACAATACATAACCTCTCATTTTACCTCAGTCTGGTAACTGAAGCAAGGGAGAAGATAATTGAAGGTACTTTTGGAAAATGGAAGGAAGAAACACTTCAAAGAATATCAGAGAGAGCCTGAAGAAGCTTAAACCGGGAATACTTGACAGGTATATTATCAGGCAGTTCCTTGGCACTTTCCTCTTTACCCTTGTGCTGGTACTGGGGATAGCAGTCATCTTCGATTTCTCCGAGAAGATAGACGACTTCATCGAGAAGCAGGCTCCGCTGAAGGCGATCATCTTTGATTACTATTTTAATTTCATACCATATTTTGCCACACTGTTCGCACCGATGTTCGTCTTTATTTCGGTGATCTTCTTTACTTCCAAAATGGCAATTCACACTGAGATAATCGCCATGCTGAACAGCGGGATGAGCTTCAGGAGAATGCTCTGGCCATATTTTCTTTCAGCGGCCCTGATAGCTGTTTCTGTCTTCCTCCTCTCAAATTTTGTCATTCCTCATTCCAATATTAAAAAGCTAGACTTCGAAGAAAAGTACTGGCGGAATCCCGATTTCAGGAAAGTAAACGTAACCTCCGTGCACAGGCAGGTTTACCCGAATACATATATTTACATGGAATCTTACAATACCATTACGCAAAGCGGACGTAATTTCAGCATGGAGAAATTTGACGATCATGGCAAGCTTGAATCAAAGATGACCGCCAACCTGGTCAGGTGGGATACAACTACAAACAAATGGGGTGCATGGTGGTACTATATCAGGCAGACTGACAGCCTTGGTGAAAGGATTACAACGGGCAGAAGAATTGACACTGTACTCAATGTCGGACCGGAAGATTTTGCCCGGTCACCGGAATTTGTAGGCACTATGAACCGTCGCGAGCTGAAAGAATATATCAATGTACTCAGGTCGCAGGGCTCAGATGAGATCAAGCTATATCTCAACGAGAAGCACAGGAGGTATGCTTCGCCTTTTGCTTTCTTCATCCTGACACTGATAGGTGTTTCGCTCTCGTCGCGCAAGATAAAAGGAGGCATAGGCATGCAGATAGGGATTGGACTTCTCCTGACTTTCTCATACATTCTTTTTCTGCAGTTTGCGTCACAGTTCTCGCTAAAGGGTGGTCTTAACCCCGGGCTTGCCATGTGGATACCCAATATCATATATACATTTATTGGCCTTGTTGTGTACCGTTTTGCTCCGAAATAATCACCCGGCTGATGTTTACCGGGAAATTACTTAATTTGCTTCTTCAGGAAGCGTTTATTGACACAGTATTATAAAATACAATAATTATGGCTCTTGAGAAAAAGATCCGTGAGTTAAAGGAGAGGCGTGAGAAAATGCTTCTCGGCGGTGGCGAGGAAGCCATTGAGAAGCAGAAGGCCATGGGTAAGAACACTGCGCGTGAACGTATTCTCGCCATTCTTGATTTTGGTTCATTCAGCGAATATGATATGTTTGTCGAGCATGATGCGCGCGACTTCGGTATGGATAAGAAACACCTGCCAAGTGACGGTGTGGTGATCGGTACGGGGACTATCCACGGCAATCCGGTGGCAGTTTTTGCGCAGGATTTCACTGTGGCAGGAGGCTCACTGGGACTGATGCACTCCAGAAAGATCACCAAGATCATGGACCATGCACTGAAAATGCGGATACCGCTGATAGGGATAAATGATTCAGGTGGAGCACGCATACAGGAAGGGGTTAACTCGCTTGCCGGCTATGGCGAAATATTCTTCCGCAACACGATATCCAGCGGGGTAATTCCGCAGATCTCGGTCATACTGGGCCCATGTGCCGGCGGGGCCGTCTATTCACCCGCACTGACTGATTTTGTGTTCGTGGTCGAAAATATTTCAAAGATGTTCATCACAGGTCCTGAAGTTATTAAGACAGTGCTTGGCGAAGAAATATCGATGGAAGAGCTGGGTGGCGCCCGCGTGCATTGCGAGGTCTCCGGTAACGCTCATTTCTTCGCCCTGTCAGAAGAAGAGTGCTTCAGCCAGATCAAGCGTCTGATGACGTTCATACCCCGTAATAACGAGGTAAAGGCAAAAGCGTTTGACGCTGTGCCGCCTGACAGTGAATACGATATTGAAAAGATCGTTCCGGGTGACCCGACATTGCCATACGATGTCAAGGATGTCATAAGGGCTGTGGCTGACGGATCAGACTTCTTCGAGATACAGGAAATGTATGCACGGAATATGGTCATAGGCTTCGGACGTATGGGAGGCAAAACTGTAGGTTTTGTCGCTAACCAGCCCCTGGAGATGGCCGGGGTGCTTGATGTTGACTCATCTGACAAGGCAGCACGTTTTATCCGTTACTGTGACGCCTTCAACATTCCGCTGATAACCTTCGTGGATCTTCCGGGTTACCTTCCGGGGGTGGACCAGGAGCATGCCGGTGTCATACGTCATGGTGCCAAGGTTCTTTATGCCTACAGCGAGGCCACCGTACCCAAGCTTACCGTAATATTGCGTAAGGCTTACGGCGGAGGATATATCGCCATGGGCTCACGCCATCTTCGTGCGGACTTTGTCTTTGCATGGCCGACAGCGGAGATAGCAGTCATGGGCCCTGAGGGAGCTGCCAATATTATTTTCCGCAAGGAAATAGCAACGGCCAGCAATCCTGATGAGGTACGCCGTCAGAAAGTGGAGGAGTATAAAGAAAAGTTTGCAAATCCCTATGTAGCTGCTTCACGCGGTTATGTAGACTCAGTGATTGAGCCTTCGGAGACACGGAAGCTGCTGCTTCATGGCCTGGACGTCTCAGAAGACAAGAATGTCCAAATGCCTAAGAAAAAACACGGCATCCCGCCTTTCTGATATTTTCTTTTTACATACAACATATGCATAAGAAAGAAGCTGACAAGCTAAACATAGACAGCACTCAGTATACTACGAGGCTTAGCCGGCGCTATACCGAAAGAAAGCAATATACCCCCCCCAGGCCTGGCAGGATAAGCAGCTTTATCCCCGGGACAGTGGTTGAGGTGTTGGTAAAGGAGGGCGATAAGGTAGCCATTGGGGATGATATCGTTGTCCTCGATGCCATGAAAATGAAGAACAGGCTTAAGAGTCACATTTCCGGCAAGGTCACAGCTGTCAATATAAAACCGGGAGACAGA
>Ga0209745_1000179_pt1 | contig 35769 bp, 31 predicted proteins | sample BarGraNGADG00312_FD_184495 | JGI IMG/M metagenome (GOLD analysis project Ga0209745, IMG submission 184495) | Arctic peat soil microbial communities from Barrow, Alaska - Barrow Graham LP Ref core NGADG0004-312 (SPAdes) (version 2) | ecosystem: Environmental > Terrestrial > Soil > Wetlands > Peat... | reverse complement strand
CGGCGGCGACGGGATGGGCAACAGCCTGGACCACATCCGCGAGATCATGAGCACCTCGATGGAGTCCCTGATCCACCACTTCAAGCTGGTGACCGAGGGTTTTCGCGTCCCGCCCGGCCAGGCCCATGTCGCCATCGAGTCGCCCAAGGGTGAGCTCGGGGTGCACGTGGTCTCCGACGGCGGAACGCGCCCGTACCGCGCGCACTTCCGCGACCCGTCGTTCAACAACCTTCAGGCGGTCGCCGCGATCTGTGAAGGCGGTCAGATCGCCGACGTCATCGTGGCCGTCGCCTCCATCGACCCCGTCATGGGAGGCGTGGACCGTTGATGCACACCGACAGCGACCCGAACTATGGCGTCGTGCCCTCGCCGGACACGGAGCCCTACCCGGACGACGTCCTGGCAGCCCTGCGGGCCGACGCCGAGCAGATCCTCGCCCGATACCCGCAGAAGCGCTCGGCCTTGCTCCCACTGCTGCACCTGGTCCAGTCGATCGACGGTTACGTCGCCCCACGGGGTATCGACCTGTGCGCTGCGCTGCTGGGTCTCACCGGCGCCGAGGTGAGCGGGGTCGCGACCTTCTACACGCAGTTCAAGCGCCACCCCAACGGTGAGTACACCGTCGGGGTCTGCACCAACACCCTGTGCGCGATCATGGGCGGCGACGAGATCTGGGACTTCGTCAGCGAGCACCTGGGCATCGGGCACGACGAGACCACCCCGGATGCCAAGATCACTCTCGAGCGGATCGAGTGCAACGCAGCCTGTGACTACGCGCCCGTGGTGATGGCCAACTGGGAGTTCTTCGACAACCAGACGCCCGAGTCCGCCAAGGCCCTCGTCGACGACCTGCGCTCCGGCGCCCCGGTGACTCCGACCCGCGGTCCGTCCAAGGTCTGCAGCTTCAAGGCGGTCTCACGGGTCCTGGCCGGTTTCCACGACGGCCTGGCCGACGAGGGCGTCGGCGCGGGTCCGGCATCGCTGGCGGGCCTCAGGGTCGCCAAGGCCCAAGACGGGAAGGCGATGACATGAGCGCGCAGCTGACCCCGATCCTCACCAAGTTCTGGGATGACCCCCAGTCCTGGACGTTGGCGACCTACGAGAGTCACGAGGGCTACCAGGCGCTGAAGAAGGCCCTGGCGATGCCGCGGGCCGATCTGGTGCAGATGGCCAAGGACTCCGGTCTGCGCGGTCGTGGGGGTGCGGGCTTCCCGACGGGCATGAAGTGGGGCTTCCTGCCTGCCCCCGACGGCGGCCCCCGCTACCTCGTGGTCAATGCAGACGAGTCCGAGCCGGGCACCTGCAAGGACATCCCGTTGATGATGGCGGCCCCGCAGCTCCTCATCGAGGGCGCGGCAATCACGTCGTTCGCCATCGGCTGCGACCACGCCTTCATCTACCTGCGCGGCGAGGTTGTCCACGTCTACCGTCGGTTGTTGCACGCCGTCGAAGAGGCTTACGCCGCAGGCTATCTGGGCAAGGACATCCTCGGCAGCGGCTTCGATCTCGACATCACCGTGCACGCAGGTGCTGGTGCCTACATCTGCGGAGAGGAGACCGCACTGCTGGACTCCCTCGAGGGTCGTCGTGGCCAACCGCGCCTCAAACCGCCGTTCCCGGCCGTCGCCGGTCTCTATGCCCGCCCGACCGTCGTCAACAACGTCGAGTCCATTGCCTCAATCGCTCCGATTCTCTTGCACGGTGCGGAGTGGTTCAAGGCCATGGGCACCGAGAAGTCGAGCGGGTTCGGCATCTTCAGCCTCTCCGGCCACGTGACCCGTCCCGGGCAGTACGAAGCGCCGCTGGGCATCACCTTGCGCGAGCTGCTCGAGATGGCCGGTGGCATGCGGGGCGGCAGGAAGCTCAAGTTCTGGACGCCCGGTGGCTCCTCCACACCGATGTTCACCGACCAGCACCTCGACCTGCCGCTGGACTTCGAGTCCGTGGCTGCCGCCGGGTCCATGCTCGGCACGCGTGCGCTGCAGATCTTCGACGAGACCACGTCGGTGGTCAGGGCAGTCTCGCGCTGGACGGACTTCTACGCCCACGAGTCCTGTGGCAAGTGCACGCCCTGCCGCGAGGGCACGTTCTGGCTCAAGCAGATCATGGCGCGGCTCGAGTACGGCAAGGGCACGCAGGACGACGTCGACAAGCTCCTTGAGATCTGCGGCAACATCATCGGCCGCGCATTCTGCCCGCTCGGCGACGGTGCGATCAGCCCGATCACCTCCGCCGTGCAGTACTTCCGCGAGGAGTTCGAGGCCGGCATGCACACGCCTGCCTCCGAGCTGTTCCCGCCGGCTGCCTCGACGCTTTTCGCGAAGGAGACCGTGCACGCATGACCGTCACCTCATCCTCGACCACCACGAACCTGGTCAACACGAGCATGGTGAACCTCACCATCGACGGGGTGGCTGTCAGCGTCCCCAAGGGCACCCTGGTGATCCGCGCCGCTGAGCAGATCGGCGTGCAGATCCCGCGGTTCTGCGACCACCCGCTGCTCGAGCCGGTCGGCGCCTGCCGGCAATGCCTCGTGGAGATCGCGACCCCGGGCCCCGACGGCACCCTGCGCGCCTTCCCCAAGCCGCAGGCCTCCTGCACCACAACCACCAGCGAGGGGATGGAGGTCAAGTCGCAGCACACCTCCGTGGTGGCCGACGAGGCCCAGCACGGTCAGATGGAGTTCCTGCTGATCAACCACCCGCTGGACTGCCCGATCTGCGACAAGGGGGGCGAGTGCCCCCTGCAGAACCAGGCCATGTCCAACGGGCGGTCCACAAGCCGCTTCGAGGACATCAAGCGCACCTACCCCAAGCCCGTCAACATCTCCTCGCAGGTGCTGCTCGACCGCGAGCGCTGCGTCCTCTGCGCCCGCTGCACGCGCTTCTCCGATCAGATCGCCGGTGACCCGTTCATCGCCCTCGTGGAGCGTGGTGCCCTGCAGCAGATCGGGATCTACCAGGAGAAGCCGTTCGAGTCATACTTCTCCGGCAACACCGTCCAGATCTGCCCTGTGGGCGCCCTGACGGGCGCGGCATACCGCTTCCGTTCCCGTCCATTCGACCTCGTCTCGACCCCGAGTGTCTGCGAACACTGCGCGAGTGGCTGCGCGACCCGCACCGACCACCGTCGTGGCACGGTCCTGCGCCGCATGGCCGCCAACGACCCGGCGGTCAACGAGGAGTGGAACTGCGACAAGGGCCGGTGGGCGTTCACCTACGCAAGCGGGTCCGACCGTATTACCGAGCCGCTCGTCCGCGGCGAGGATGGCAACCTGCACGTGGCCTCGTGGCCTGAGGCACTCGATGTGGCGGCGCGTGGCCTGACCGCGGCCCGTGACGCCAAGGGCGTCGGCGTGCTGCTCGGTGGCCGGGTCAGTGGCGAGGATGCCTACGCCTACAGCAAGTTCGCGCGAATTGCCTTGCAGACCAACGACATTGACTTTCGCGCGCGTCCGCACTCGGTCGAGGAGGCCGACTTCCTGGCCAGCAACGTCGTGGCTACCGGCCCGTCTGGTGATGCAGCTGGGGGGTCCGTAACGTATGCCGAGATCGAGGCTGCCACCACGGTGCTGCTCGTGGGCTTCGAGCCCGAGGACGAGTCCCCGATCGTCTTCCTGCGGCTGCGCAAGGCGGTCCGCAAGAACAGGACTGCTGTATTCGCGGTCGCGCCGTTCGCGTCCCGCGGCCTGGCGAAGCTCGGCGGCACCGTGATCAGTGCCGCGCCCGGCACCGAGGCCGAGGTCCTGCAGGCGCTGGTCGACGGGGTCAAGGTGCCGGACCAGTCGGCGATCGCCCTGGCATTCGCAGCTGCGTCCGCCGGTCTCGGGGCCGAAGGCGCCGTGATTCTCGTGGGTGAGCGACTCGCGACCGTCCCGGGCGGGTTGTCCGGTGCGGCGGCGCTGGCGTCCTCCACCGGTGCCAAGCTGGCGTGGATCCCCCGGCGCGCAGGAGAGCGGGGCGCGCTCGAGAGCGGCGCACTTCCCAACCTGCTGCCCGGCGGTCGTCCGGTCACCGAGTCCCGGGCACGCGCAGAGGTCGGCACGGCGTGGGACGTCGTCGGACTGCCCGACAAGGTCGGCCGGGACACCTCGGCCATCGTCGCGGCGGCGGGCGCCGGTGAGCTCGGCGGTCTGCTGGTCGGCGGCGTCGACCCGGCCGATCTGGTCGGCTCCGGCGACCTGCTGGACGCGCTGACCAGGTCGTTCGTGGTCTCCCTGGAGATTCGCGAGAGCGCGGTCACCGACGTCGCCGACGTGGTTCTGCCCGTGGCAGCCCACCAGGAGAAGGCCGGCAGCTTCGTCGACTGGGAGGGCAGGGTCCGGCCATTCCGGGCGGCGCTGACGAACAACGCCATGAGTGACCACCGGGTCCTGGATCTGCTGGCCGCCGAGATGGGTGAGTCCCTCGGAGTCCGCACGCTGGAAGCCGCCCGTGCCGATATGCGAGCCCTCGGTCCGTGGACCGGGGCTCGCGCGGCCGCCCCGGCTGCCCCGGTGGTCGAGGTTCCGTCGCTGGATGCCGGGCAGGCCGTGCTGGCAACCTGGCACCACCTGCTGGATTCGGGCCGGATGCAGGACGGTGAACCGTTCCTGGCCGGCACCGCGCCCAAGGCCAGGGCGCTGCTCTCGGCCAAGACCGCCGCCTCGATCGGCCTGGCCGAGGGTGACATCGTGCGCGTGAGCGCCGGCTCGGGCACCATCGCGCTCCCCGTCACCGTCAGGGACATGGCGGATCACGTCATCTGGCTGCCAACCAACTCTCCTGGATCCGCGGTGCGTTCGACGCTGGGCGTCGACGCCGGCGCTGTGGTCTTCCTGACCAAGGGCGGTGCCGCATGAGCCTGGTCGCGTCGCTGGCCACCACCGACAACCCGGTGGCCGACTTCAGCGACACCCCTTGGTGGCTCTCGTTGGTCAAGGCGCTGTTCGTCTTCGCCTTCCTGATGATCAACACCCTGCTCGTCATCTGGTTCGAGCGTCGTGTCATCGGCCGCATGCAGCAGCGTCCCGGGCCCAACCGCACCGGCCCATTCGGCCTGCTGCAGACCCTCGCGGATGGTGTGAAACTGGCGCTGAAGGAAGACCTGACGCCCAAGAACGCCGACAAGATCGTGTTCATGCTCGCGCCGATCATCGCCGGCGCCATGGCGTTCGTGTCCTTCTCGATCATCCCGTTGGGCTCGATGGTCAGCATGTTCGGCCACCGGACGCCGCTACAGCTGACCGACACGCCCGTCGCCGTCCTGCTGGTGCTCGCCGTTGCAGGGGTTGGTGTCTACGGCATCGTCCTTGCCGGCTGGTCATCCGGTTCCACGTACCCACTGCTGGGTGGACTGCGCGCCACGGCACAGGTCATCTCCTATGAGATCGCCATGGGTCTATCGCTGGTCGCCGTCTTCTTGTACAGCGGCTCGCTGTCGACCTCACAGATCGTCGCCTCGCAGAAGAGCCTCTGGTTCATCGTTTCGGCGTTCTTCTCCTTCCTGGTCTACGTCGTGACCATGGTCGGCGAGACCAACCGCCTGCCATTCGACCTGGCCGAGGGTGAGGGCGAGCTCACCGGTGGTTTCCACACGGAATACAGCTCGTTGAAGTTTGCGATGTTCTTCCTGGGTGAGTACGTCAACATGTTCACCGTCTCCGCGCTCGCGACCACCATGTTCCTGGGTGGCTGGCAGGCGCCTCCCGGCATCGCCGCGTTCAGGGACGGCATGTTCAACCAGGGCTGGTGGGGCCTGCTGTGGTTCGTCATCAAGCTGTGGATGTTCATGTTCTTCTTCGTGTGGTTGCGTGGTTCGCTGCCGCGGGTGCGCTACGACCAGTTCATGCGCTTCGGCTGGAAGTTCCTCATCCCGGTGACCCTGCTCTGGGTCGTCGCGGTGGCCTTCATCCGCGGCGCGCAACTGGCCTTCTTCGGCGAGAACACCGTGAGGGCTTCCCTGGTCGTCGTGGGCGTCATCGCCTCGGTTGCCCTGGCCGTCGCCTGGGTCTGGGACGGCAAGCGTGCGGCCGCCGACGTCCCGGTCGAGCGCCCCGACGAGATCGACCCGTTCGCCGGCGGCTACCCGGTCCCGCCCCTTCCCGGCCAGCACCTGCGCGAGCCGAGCTCCCACGACCCGAGCCCGCTCGAACCGGACCCGCAGGGCGCCCCGACATGGGCCGACGCTGCCGGCCACTCGGAACTGACCGATCAGGAGGCCACCCGTGGCTGACGAGCAGAAGAAGGCGAGCTTCCTCTCGGAGCTGTTCGCCCCCGTCGGCGGTTTCGGAGTTACCTTCGCGACGATGTTTCGCAAGCTCGAGACCGAGGAGTACCCCGAGGTCAAGCGCCCGACCCAACCGCGCTACCACGGTCGCCACCAGCTCAACAGGCACCCGGACGGACTGGAGAAGTGCGTCGGCTGCGAGCTGTGCGCCTGGGCCTGCCCGGCCGACGCCATCTACGTCGAGGGCGCCGACAACGACGACAGCCCAGGGGGCCAGGGCCGATTCTCACCCGGCGAGCGGTACGGCCGCGTCTACCAGATCAACTACCTGCGCTGCATCTTCTGCGGTCTGTGCATCGAGGCCTGCCCCACGCGCGCGCTGACGATGACCAACGTCTACGAGCTGGCCGATGACGACCGCGGCAAGCTCATCTTCGAGAAGCGCCAGCTGCTGGCTCCTGTCGGTGAGGGCATGGTCGCCGCGCCGCACCCGATGGTGGCCGGCATGAACGAGCGCGACTACTACCAGGGCAATGTGGCCAAGGCCACGCCAGAGCAGAAGGCGTGGGCCGACGCCCGCGCGGCCGAGCTCGCCTCGAGTGCGGTCTCCACGCTCACGTCGACAGCTGTGACATCGGCAGAGGGCGGTGCCCGATGACCAGCGGCGGTGAGGCGGTCCTGTTCTGGGTCCTGGCCCCGATCAGCGTGCTCGGGGCCCTCGGCCTGGTCTTTGCCAGGAAGGCCGTGCACGCGGCCCTGGGCACGGCGCTGGTGATGATCAACCTGGGCGTCTTCTACATCGCCCAGAACGCCGACTTCCTCGGGATCGTGCAGATCTTCGTCTACACCGGCGCGGTCATGATGCTGTTCCTCTTCGTACTGATGCTGGTCGGAGTCGACTCCTCGGACTCCCTGGTCGAGACGATCAAGGGCCAGAAGGTCGTCGGTTTCCTGCTCGCCCTGGGCCTGGGGATCTTGCTCATCGCGGCCATCGGCTCGGTGACCTTCGCCAGCCCCGTCGGTCTGAAGGCGGCCAACGCGGACGGCAACGTCACCGAAATGGCCAACCTCATCTTCGGCAGGTATGTCTGGGTCTTCGAGGTCACCAGCGCGCTGCTCATCACCGCAGCACTCGGCGCCATGGTCCTGGCTCACCGCGAACGCCTCACGCCGCGCCCGACCCAGCGTGACTGGTCCGAGCGGCGCTTCCGCGAGGGCAAGAACCTTGCCGGGCTGCCGGCACCGGGTGTCTACGCCCGCCACAACGCGGTCGACACCCCGGCCTTGTTGCCTGACGGCACGCCGAGCGAGCTGTCCGTATCGCGGGTGCTCACCGCGCGCGAGCAGGTCAGCGGCCCCGAGCGCTTCACCGAGGCCGAGAAGGCCATCGAGCGCGACATCGAGCGGGGGACCAACCGATGAGCCTGGTCAACTACATCTACCTGTCCACGGTGCTGTTCGCGATCGGCGCGGCCACGGTGCTGGTGCGCCGTAACGCCATCGTGGTCTTCATGGGCGTCGAGCTCATGCTCAACGCGACCAACCTGGCGTTCGTGACCTTCGCACGCATGCGCGGTTCCCTGGACGGCCAGGTCATCGCCCTGTTCGTGATGGTCGTCGCCGCTGCCGAGGTCGTCGTCGGACTCGCGATCATCATGGCCATCTTCCGTGCCCGCCGGTCGGCTTCGGTCGACGACGCCAACCTGCTGAAGCTGTAAGGGGCACAACATGCAACTGGTGCAACTTTCCGCTGCTCACCTGGGGCAGCTGGGCGGGCAGCTGGCAGTCACGGACGCCATACCCCCTGCCTCGGGGACCGCGTCTCTCGCCTGGCTGCTGGTCGCCCTCCCGCTCCTGGGCGCGGCCATCCTGCTGTTCGGCGGGCGCCGCGCGGACCGGTTCGGACCGGCCTTGGCAACGGGGCTGTCCTGGGCCTGCTTCGCCGTCGGGGCGGTGATCTTCTTCGCGATGCTCGGCCGCTCGGCCGATCAGCGCGCGCAGTCGCTGCACCTGTTCTCCTGGGTGCCCGCGGGGAGCCTCCAGGTCGACGCCGGAATGCTGGTCGACCCGCTGTCGATGGCGTTCGTGCTGCTGGTCACCTTCGTCGGCTCGCTGATCCTCGTCTACTCGCTGGGCTATATGGAGCACGACCCGGACAAACGCCGCTTCTTCGCCTACCTCAACCTGTTCGTCGCGGCCATGCTGCTGCTGGTCCTGGCCGACTCCTATCTCCTGCTCTACGTGGGTTGGGAAGGCGTGGGCCTGGCGTCATACCTGCTCATCGGTTTCTGGAACCACAACCCGGCGTACGCCGCGGCGGCCAACAAGGCCTTCGTGGCCAACCGGGTCGGTGACTTCGGTGTGTCCGTGGCGATCATGCTCATGTTCGTCACGTTCGGCACGGTCAGCTTCTCCGGTGTCAACGCCGCGGTCGCCGGTGCCAACAAGGGCGCGCTCACGGCCATCGGCCTGATGTTGTTGCTCGGAGCCTGCGGCAAGTCGGCGCAGTTCCCGCTGCAGAGCTGGCTCGGCGACGCGATGGCCGGCCCGACGCCGGTCTCCGCTCTGATCCACGCTGCGACGATGGTCACCGCCGGTGTCTACCTCATCGTGCGCAGCCACGTGATCTTCGACGCCTCGCCGACCGCGCAGACCTTCGTGGTCATCGTCGGCGCGATCACCTTGGTGTTCGGGGCGATCGTCGGCTGCGCCAAGGACGACATCAAGAAGGCGCTGGCGGCCTCGACGATGAGCCAGATCGGCTACATGATGCTCGCCGCGGGCCTGGGTCCGGTCGGCTACGCCTTCGCGATCTTCCACCTGCTCACCCACGGCTTCTTCAAGGCCGGGATGTTCCTCGGCGCGGGCTCGGTCATGCACGGTATGGACGACCAGGTCGACATGCGCAGGTTCGGCAACCTCTCCGGTGCCATGAAGGTCACGTGGGTCACCTTCGGCCTGGGCTGGCTGGCGATCCTGGGTGTGCCGCCGTTCGCCGGCTTCTGGTCCAAGGACAAGATCATCGAGGCTGCGTTCATCGGCGAGGGCTGGCGGCCGTGGGTCTTCGGCTTCGCCGCGCTCATCGGCGCAGGCGTCACCGCGTTCTACATGTCTCGTCTCTTCTTCATGACCTTCCATGGCAAGAAGCGCTGGCCCAAGGAAGCGCACCCGCACGAGTCGCCCAAGGTGATGACCATCCCGATGATGATCCTCGCCGTCGGTTCGGCCTCCCTTGGCCTGATTCTGGGCCCGACGGGTGCCATCCAGGGCTGGCTCGAGCCGGTCGTCGGTGGTCACGTCGAGGGTCAGGACCCCGTGATCGCCGTTTCGGTGCTGATGACCTTGACGCTGCTTGTTGTCGCGTCAGGTCTGGGCCTGGCGTGGATGCGCTACTGGCGAAACGAGGTTCCCCTTGTTGCCCCAGTGGGTTCGTCGCTGACGCGGGCTGCGCGCAAGGACCTCTATCAGGACGACGTCAACGAGGGGGTGCTGATGCGTCCTGGTCTGCACCTCACCCGCGCGCTGGTCTTCTTCGACAACAAGGGTGTTGACGGGGCGGTCGGCAGGCTGGCCGCGCTCGTGGGCGGTTCCTCGGCTCGGCTGCGACGGATTCAGAACGGCTTCGTGCGTTCCTATGCCCTGACGATGCTCGCTGGCGTCGTCGTGATCCTCGGTGCCGTGTGGGTGGTGCAGTAATGTCCAACTTTCCGTGGCTGACCACGATCGGCCTGGTTCCGCTGGTGGGTGCGCTCGTCGTCGCCTTCCTGCCCGCGAGCTTGGCTGACAGAGCCAAACAGATCGCCCTCGGTTTCTCCGTCGTTGCGCTGCTGTTCACCCTCGCTGCCGCCCTGCAGTTCACGACGAACTCCGGCCAGCAGTTCCAGCTCCAGGAACGGCACCCCTGGATCGAGCAGTTCGGCGTGAGCTACGCCGTCGGCGTGGACGGCATCGCGCTGGTCCTCATCGTCATGGCGGTGATCCTGGTTCCCGTCTGCCTGCTCGCCGCGTGGCATGACGTGCCCGAGGTCGGCAAACGCCAGCAGACCTACTTCGCCCTCATGCTGGTCCTCGAGACCTTCATGATCGGGGTCTTCTCTGCGACCGACGTGTTCTTGTTCTACGTCTTCTTCGAGGCGATGCTGATCCCGGTCTACTTCCTGATCGGCTCCTACGGCGGTCCCCGCCGGCAGTACGCCGCGGTCAAGTTCCTGCTGTACTCCCTGCTCGGCGGCCTCGTGATGCTCGTCGCTGTCATTGCGCTCTACCAGCACGGCCCTGGCGGCGCCGATGGCTTCCTCGTCGAGAAGCTGACCGGTCTCAAGCTCGACCAGAGCGCCGGCCGCCTGATGTTCCTCGGCTTCTTCTTCGCCTTTGCCGTCAAGGCGCCGATGTGGCCGGTCCACACCTGGCTGCCGGATGCGGCCACCGAGGCCCGTCCGGCCACGGCTGTGCTGCTGGTCGGTGTGCTCGACAAGGTGGGCACCTACGGGATGATTCGCTTCTGCCTGCAGATGTTCCCCGAAGCCAGCAGGTGGGCCACGCCCGTGGTCATCGTGCTCGCGGTCATCTCGGTTCTCTATGGCGCGCTGCTCGCGATCGGCCAGACCGACATCATGCGACTGATCGCCTACACCTCGATCAGCCACTTCGGGTTCATCGTGCTCGGCATCTTCGCCATGACTTCGGTCGGCACTGCCGGCTCGGCGCTCTACATGGTCAACCACGGTTTCACCACGGCTGCGCTGTTCCTGGTGGCGGCGATGCTCATCCACCGTCGTGGCAGCAAACGCATCCCGGACTTCGGCGGTTGGCAGCGGGTGACCCCGGTGCTGGCCGGCGTCTTCCTGATCTCCGGCATGTCCGGTCTGGCGCTGCCAGGTCTGAACTCCTTCATCTCGGAGTTCCTCGTCCTGGTGGGTACCTTCCAGCGATACCGGGTTGCCGCGGTCATCGCCACCGCCGGCATCATCCTGGCGGCTCTCTACATCCTGCTCATGTACCAGCGGATGATGACCGGGCCCAAGCCCGAGGCTGCCGCCGGCACCCCCGATCTGACCCACCGCGAGAAGTGGGTCGTTGCCCCGTTGATCGCCGCGTTCATCGTCCTGGGCTTCTACCCCAAGCCGGCGCTCGACGTGATCAACCCCGCTGTCGCCAGGACGTTGCACTACGTCGGCGTCACCGACCCGGCAGCGACGCACCCCGCTGCTGAGGGAGCTGTCAAGTGATCGCCTCCCTGCCGGGGGTGGCCACGGAGTTCGTCGCCACCAAGGTCAGCTACGGCGCGATCCTGCCGATGTTGATCGTCTTCGCCACGGCCATGGTCGGCGTCCTGATAGAAGCATTCGCTCCCCGAACCCTGCGCTATGCCGGCCAGGTGGGAGTGGCGCTCGTGGGTCTGGTCGCCGCGCTGGTCGCGGTCGTTCTCGGCCGCGATCATCAGGGCAGCACGCTGGCCGGCGCCGTGGTCATCGACGGTCCGGCGCTGTTCCTCCAGGGCACGATCCTGGCGCTTTCGGTACTGAGCGTGCTCGCCATGGCCGAGCGATTCGAGGGTGTCGGCGCTGATGCGTTCACGGCCCAGGGTGCTGCGACTCCCGGTTCAGCGCAGGAGGCCGCCGCGGTGCGTGCCGGTGCGACCACCACCGAGGTCTTCCCGCTGACGATGTTCGCGGTCGGGGGCATGTTGCTGTTCCCTGCCGCGGGTGACCTGTTGACGATGTTCGTGGCACTCGAGGTCCTCTCGCTGCCGCTCTACATCCTCACCGGGCTGGCCCGTCGTCGCCGGCTGCTCTCCCAGGAAGCGTCGATGAAGTACTTCCTGTTGGGCGCCTTCTCGTCGGCGTTCTTCCTGTTCGGTTCGGCGCTGCTGTTCGGCTACTCAGGCTCGATGGACCTGGGCGTCATCGCCAAGGCCATCGGGACGCAGTCCGGTATGGACGGTCTGTTGGTTCCCGGCGTACTGCTCGTGCTGGTCGGCCTGCTCTTCAAGATCGGTGCCGTGCCGTTCCACTCGTGGACCCCGGACGTCTATCAGGGCGCGCCCACGCCGGTCACGGGCTTCATGGCCGCGTGCACCAAGGTTGCCGCGTTCGGGGCGATCCTGCGTTTCGTCTACGTCGGTGTCGCGAACAGTCGTTGGGACTGGACGCCGGCGCTGTGGGCGGTCGCCATCCTGACCATGGTCGCGGGCGCGGTCCTCTCGGTCACCCAGACCGACGTCAAGCGCCTGCTGGCGTACTCATCCATCGCGCACGCCGGGTTCGTCCTGACCGGCCTGTTGGCCTTCGACAAGGTCGGTATCTCCGCCGTGCTGTTCTACGTGGTGGCCTATGGATTCAGCACGATCGCGGCCTTCGCCATCGTGTCGCTGGTCCGTGACGGCGGCTCGGAGGCCACACACCTGTCGCAGTGGGCGGGGTTGGGCAAGAACCACCCCGTCGTCGCAGGGGCCTTCGCCTTCTTGCTGCTGGCTTTCGCCGGTATCCCGCTGACGTCGGGCTTCACCGCCAAGTTCGCGGTGTTCTCGGCCGCGATCGGTCACGGCGCGACGGTCCTTGCCATCATCGGTGTCCTGTCCAGTGCCATCGCCGCATTCGTCTACGTCCGGATCATCGTGCTCATGTATTTCTCGGAGCCGGCCAGTGACTCGGTCCGTGCGGTCTCGCCGAGCATCGTCACCACGCTGGCGGTCACGATCGGCGTCCTCGTCACGCTGGTACTCGGAGTTCTCCCCTCTCCGCTGCTGGACCTCGCGGCCCGTTCGTCGTTGTTCCTGCCATGATCCCCGCGTCACCGGCTCTGGCGCTGCCCACCGTCTCGCCGGAGCTGGCAGAACGGTTGTGGGACGGGCTGGCGTCCGTCGATGCGCTGCTGCGCACTGTCGTCGACCATGAGGATCCGTTCATCGCCCAGGCATCGGTCCATCTGTCCGAAGCCGGGGGCAAGCGCTTGCGGCCGATGCTCACGCTGCTCGCTGCCGAGCTCGGCAGCGGGATCAACGATGACGTCGTCGCTGCCGCGACCGGCATCGAGCTGACCCACCTCGCCTCGCTCTACCACGACGACGTGATGGACGAGGCCGAGCTGCGCCGGGGAGTGGCCAGCGCCAACGCGGCGTACGGCAACTCCACCGCGATCCTGGTCGGCGACCTGCTCTTCGGTAAGGCTTCCGAGCTTGTCGCAGGGCTGGGGGCAGAGGCCGTCAAGATCCAGGCGCAGACGTTCGTACGGCTGTGCTCAGGGCAGATCCGCGACGACCGTCCGGCGCCGGCTGGTGTCGACCCGATCGACTACTACCTTGACGTTCTCGCCGACAAGACCGGGGTGCTCATCGCGACGGCGGCCCGCTACGGCGCGATGTTCAGCGGCTGCGCACCCGAGACAGTCGACATCATGCGCCGCTATGGCGAGCGGCTCGGCATCGCCTTCCAGCTCGCCGATGACCTCCTTGACATCTCATCCGCGCAGGGGGAGTCCGGCAAGACTCCCGGCACGGACCTACGTGAGGGGGTGGCGACCCTGCCCGAGCTGCTGGTGCGCCAGTCGCTCGATCCTGCCGACGACCGGCTCAAGGTCCTGTTCGGCTCAGACCTTCGCGACGACTCGCTGCACGCCGAGGCCCTCGCCCTGCTGCGGGCCAACCCAGCCATGGGCGAGGCGCGCGAGCGCACGAACGCCGTGGCCCGCGAGGCGCAGGAGGTGCTGGCTCCGCTGGCCATCGGGCTCCCGGCTGACTCGCCGGCCCACCATGCCATTGCCGCGTTGTCCGCCCTGGTCGAGAGCGTCGTCAACCGCGTCGGCTAGCTCAGGTCTTGCTCGCCCCTTGGCTCAGACCGCCGCGCCCGCCGCCGCGTCGGCCAGCCGGCGACGGGTGCGAAGGGATCGGATCGAGTCAAACGTCAGGACCAGCAAGGCGACCCAGACGATGCCGAAGCCGATCCAGCGGCTGGGTTCCATGGTCTCGCCCAGGAGCAGAACACCGCAGATCAGCTGCAGGACCGGCGTGACGAACTGCAGGAGGCCGATCGTCACGAGTGGGACGCGCCGGGCCGCCGCCGCGAACAGCAGCAGCGGCGCGGCCGTCACCACGCCGGCGGAGGCCAACAGCAGCGGGTGGGCTGGAGAGTCCACGATGAAGGTGGTATCGCCCCTGGCGCCGAGCCACACCAGAAGGACGACGGCTATGGGGGCCAGCACCGCCGTCTCGGAGGTCAGGCTCTGGAAGGCGCCGAGCGAGGTGCCCAGCCGCTTCTTCATGAGGCCATAGAGAGCGAACGAGAACGCCAGACCGAGGGCGATCCACGGCGGGCGCCCGAAGTCGATCGTGAGGTAGACCCCTGCCGCGAGACCGATCGCCACCGCCAGCCATTGCAGTGAACGAAGCCGTTCGCGCAGCACGATAACGCCGATAGCAACGGTCACGATCGGGTTGAGGAAGTAGCCCAGAGACGCCTCGGTGACGTGGTGAGCCACCACAGCGGCAACGTAGATGGTCCAGTTGATGGCGATCAGCAGCCCGGCCACGGTGACCGACGCAAGCAGCCGGGGGTTGCCGAACACCGAACGGCACCAGGCAAACTCGCGTCGGACGGCAAGAACCGTCCCGCAGAACAGCAGGGTCCACAGGACGCGGTGGGCCAGGATCTCCCAAGCGCCGGCGGGTGCGAGCAGGTGGAAGTACAGGGGGAAAGTACCCCAGATTGCATAGGCCCCAAGGCCGTATGCCGCTCCGCGTCCTACCTCCTGTGCTTCGCCGGTGGAGGCTTCGGTGGATGTCAACTATCGGTCAATCGGCGACGGTCCAGGTGTCGCCGCCCTGGAGGAGAGATTCCAGGTCCGCGTCGGTTGCACTGCCACCGGCGGCGCTGACGACATCGTCGATCTGAGCGTGAACGAGGTCTTCGTACGTCGGACGCGAGACGTTGCGGAAGATGCCCATCGGCACATGGGCCAAGGAGGGGTCGTCGAGCCGGGAGAGCTGGAACGCCGCTGACGGGTCATCGGCGCCGGCGTCGTGAACGACGACTCGTGACATGTCGGCGCCCGCGGCCTCAACAATGGTCAGGTGTCCAGAGTCACCACGTGCAACTAGCTTGTCGGCACCAACCCGCACGGGCTCGCCGTCGTTGAGGTGGACGATCCGCGCCTCGGCCTGGTCGCGGTCCTTGAGCAGCTCGTAGGCACCATCGTTGAAGATGGGGCAGTTCTGGTAGATCTCGACCAGCGCCGTGCCACGATGTTCGGCGGCCGCGCGAAGCACGGCCGTGAGGTGCTTGCGGTCCGTGTCCATGGTGCGAGCCACGAAGGTGGCCTCGGCGCCCAGGGCCAGCGACACCGGGTTGAAAGGTCTGTCGACGGAGCCGAACGGAGACGACTTGGTGACCTTGCCGAACTCGGAGGTTGGGGAGTACTGACCCTTGGTCAGGCCGTAGATCCTGTTGTTGAACAAGAGGATCTTGAGGTTGACGTTGCGCCGCATGGCGTGGATCAGGTGGTTGCCGCCGATGGACAACGCGTCGCCATCGCCGGTGACGACCCACACCGACAGGTCTTGTCGTGCCGTCGCCAAGCCGGTCGCGATGGCCGGCGCACGACCGTGGATCGAGTGCATGCCGTAGGTGTCGAGGTAGAAGGGAAAACGCGAAGAGCATCCGATGCCGGAGACGAAGACGATGTTCTCACGCTTGAGTCCGAGCTCGGGCAGGAATCCCTGGACCGCTGCCAGGATCGAGTAGTCACCGCAGCCCGCGCACCAGCGGGGCTCCATGTCGCTGGCGAAGTCCTTCTTGCTCTGTGCGGGCGCGTCATCGTGGAGATGAGGTACCCCAAGGGTGCCTGCACCCGGCATACCGAGTTCGATGGTGGTCATCGGGTGGCTCCGCTCAGGTTGGCTGTGGCCTTGCTCAGGACACTCGCGAGCTCGATCGAGGTGAACGGCAACCCTCGCACCTGCGTGTAGGACTGCACGTCCACGAGGTACTTGGCGCGCAGCATCAGGGCGAGCTGGCCGAGGTTCATCTCGGGCACGATCACCCGCTGATATCCAGCGAGCACGTCACCGAGGTTGGGAGGGAACGGGTTGAGATGGCGAAGATGGGCGCGGGCGACATGGATACCGTCGTCGCGCACCAAGCGGATGGCTTCCGCGATCGGGCCGTAGGTCGATCCCCAGCCCAGGATCAGGACGTCCGCGTCGCCGGATGGGTCGTCCACCACCAGGTCCGGGAGGCTCTTGGCGATGCCATCGATCTTGGCTTGGCGCAGTCGCGTCATCTTGTCGTGGTTGTCGGGGTCGTAGGAGAGGTCGCCAGTGATGTCGGCCTTCTCGATGCCGCCGATGCGGTGCTCCAGGCCCGGGGTGCCAGGGATGGTCCATGGACGGGCGAGGGTCTCGGGGTCTCGCAGGAACGGGTGGAACACCGGATCGCCATTGGCATCAACGTCATTGGGCTCCGTGGTGAAGTCGATGTCGATGTGGGGAAGTTTGGCGACCTCCGGGATGCGCCACGGCTCGGAGCCGTTGGCGAGGTAACCGTCGGAGAGCACGAACACCGGGGTCCGGTAGGTCGTGGCGATCCGGACCGCTTCGAAGGCTGCGTCGAAGCAGTCGCCCGGGGACTGGGGGGCGATGATCGCGCACGGGGACTCGCCGTTGCGCCCGAACATCGCCTGCAGCAGGTCGGACTGTTCGGTCTTGGTCGGCAGGCCGGTCGAGGGGCCACCTCGCTGAACGTCGACGATCACCAGAGGCAGCTCCAGCATCACGGCCAGGCCGATCGCCTCGGACTTGAGGGCAACACCCGGACCGGAGGTGGCGGTGACGCCCAGGGCCCCGCCGTACGAGGCTCCGATCGCAGTGCCGACGCCGGCGATCTCGTCCTCGACCTGCATCGTGACGACGCCGAACCGCTTCAGCTTCGCGAGGACGTGCAGGATGTCCGTGGCCGGGGTGATCGGGTAGGCGCCCAGGGCCAGCGGCAAACCGCTGCGGTGAGCCGCACTCACCAGGCCGTAGGCCAGGGCGGTGTTGCCGACGATGTTGCGGTAGGCGCCGGCGAGCATCTTGGCCGGGGCGATCTCGTAGGTGACGGCGAAGTCCTCTGTGGTCTCGCCGTAGTTGAAGCCCGCGTGCAGGGCCGCGAGGTTGGCTTCCAGGATGTTGGGCTTGGACCCGAACTTGTTCTTCAGGAACTGCTCGGTGCCGGCGGTCGGGCGGGTATAGAGCCACGACAGGAGACCGAGGGCGAACATGTTCTTGGCCCGCTCCTTCTCCTTGCGGGACAGGTCAAAGTCGCTGAGCGCGTCGACGGTGATGGAGGTCAGGCCGAGCGGGTGCAGGTGATAGCTCTCGAGGCTGCCGTCGTCGACCGGAGAAACGTCGTAGCCGACCTTGGCCAGGTTGCGTTTGGTGAACTCGTCGGTGTTGACGATGATCGTGGCCCCGCGTGGCATATCGCCCAGGTTGGCCTTGAGCGCGGCCGGGTTCATCGCGACCAGTACGTCAGGCGCGTCGCCGGGGGTCAGAACGTTGTGGTCGGCGAAGTGCAGCTGGAAGCTGGAGACGCCGAGCAGCGTGCCCGCAGGGGCCCGGATCTCGGCGGGGTAGTTGGGCAGCGTGGACAGGTCGTTGCCCAACGCCGCGGTTTCGGAGGTGAAACGGTCTCCGGTGAGCTGCATGCCGTCACCTGAGTCTCCGGCAAACCGAATGACGACACTGTCGAGACTTTGAACTCGCTTGCTACTCATGCGTGCGTTCTCACCAGACTTCTCGGGTTGTCCCCAGCTGCGTCCCTGCCGCGTCGGGGCTGCTTTGATGCTACCTCCCGCCCGGATCGTGGACCGTTCAGTCCGCGATCTGGACCCTGGTCTGTTGGACCGATCGTCGTCGCGCTATGTCGGTTGGCGTCCGGTTCATGAACGCGAGAACCGGTCCGGCGGCGCTCTACGTCGTGAGTGAGGGGCGGCCGATCGGCCGCCCCTCACTACGTAGGACTGAAGTGCGCTACTGGACCCAATACTGCGGGATCACCTCCTCCCACCAGCCCATCGGTGGATCGAGGATGAGCTCGAGGATGTCAGGGCTGGCGGATCAGCTGGTCGAGCCGCGCCTGGGTGAGGACCACCGGCAGTTGGGTCTGCGTTGCGGTACCTACCACGAGGGGCCGCATCATCATGACCATCGCACCATCCTCGTGGGAGAGGATGTGGCAGTGCCACACCGAGGTCCCACCGATGGTGTACTGGCCGACCCAGACCGTGATGAAGTCCGGGGGCGAGACGAAGGTGTCTTTTGGCCCTGACTCGAAGGCACCTGGTGCCTGGAACGCGCCGACCGTGAGTGGAACGGCGTTGCCAGTAGTCGGATCCTGTGGCCCCCACAAGGTGACTGGCCAGCGTCCGACCATGCGAAGCTCTACGAGGTGTTCATGGATGGGGTGCGAATCCGGGCTGTGGTTCCGCATCGCCCAAGCCTCCGTGGAGCCAAGCTTTGGCGTTTCAGTCGCAGGCGCCGGGAAGTCCAACAACCTTGTCGCGTTGCCTAACAGCGGCATGCCCGGCTCGATCTCGCCAGCCTGGACGGTCCGCAGCCGGGCCGTCAGCAGGCTCAGCGCAGGCGGAACGATGTTGTTCGTCTCCACAATGGTCGACGGGACCGACGAGCGGTCCACACTGGTCACCTTGGTGCCCACGTCGAACCGCATCAGCGAAGGAACGGTTGCCACGCCCTCGTCGCCGCCGGGGTAGGGGGTGGCAGCGTCGTTGGACAGCACCCACCGGCCGGTGCGGCCGGTGAAGTCGACGATGACCTTGTACCGCTCACCAGGGGCGATGAGCTGTGCGTTGACCTTGGCCGGCTTCAGCACGTAACCGGAGTCACTGGCCACAACGGTCATCTGGGGGGCAACGCCGGTCGTTCCCGCGGCCGGCTTCAACGTCAGGTTATAGAAGCGGGAGTCGGAGCCGTTGATGAAGGTGAAGGTGTAGCGGCGGGGCTCCACCGTCTGCTTGGGCGCGATCGTGCCGTTGATGACGGGCAGGTCCCCGAAGAACTCCGGAGAAGCGTGGGTGTAGCACAGCGCCTTTGTAGCAGGGTCGAAGGACTTGTCCTGCAAGACGTAGGCCTTGGCGAAGTTGCCCGTCGGCATGTTGTACGCCGTCTCGAGCGCGTCGGTGTTGGGCATGAACCCGGCCAGACCCGCATAGACGTTGTATGAGGTGACCCCGTCTCCGTGGTCGTGGTACCACAGCGGCGCGGCAGCCTGGTCGTTCGGGTAGTGGTTGGTGCGCGTCCCGCCGGGTACGACGTTCTGGTCCGGTGTGCCGTCGCTGAGGGCTGCTTGCAGGCCGCCGTGTCGGTGCAGGACCGTGACGTTGGAGTGCGTCGTCTCATCGAACTGGGGGAACATCGGGGTACCCGCCGCCGGAAGGGCGTTCTTGATCGTCACGTCGATGGGTGTTCCCTTCTTTGTGACGATCGTCGGGCCGAGATAGTTCACCGTCGCGTTGGCCGTGCTGTAGCCCAGGGTCGGAACGGCCGGCCAAGCGCTGTTGAACGAGTGCGTGCCCTTGTGTGCGGTCAGCGTGTAGTGGTTCGGTGCGTCGGGCGCGGCCACCGGCGGTTGTCCGACCTCGTCAGTGAAGAACGTCGGCACGGGCGACGTAGGCGCCTGCCCGCACGGCGGAGGCTCGGCGGCCAACACTGGTGATGCCAGCGCGCCGGACAAGAGGGGACCAGCCCCTACGAGGGAGAGCCCAGTGAGGCCAATCAGCAGGCGCGCCCGCAGCGGACGCTCGGGGTCACCTACCCGTAGAATCTGGTGTCTTGTTCGCATCACATGCCTCCCCAGCTCACGTGCCCGAACGAGAACGTCATGGGTGCCAACGTTGCCAATGACCAACCAGCTCTGTGTTTCATCGTGCTGCTCTCCAGGGAAGGTGTTGCGGGTTTCGTGGATTTCGGTCCAGACGTACGATCGAGTCCACACGTACGCTCGAGTGTTGCGCTCTGGTAATCACCGGCGCGGGCCTCTCGACCGCCACCTCACGCAACGTTCATCTAGAGCCATCCGGGCGTCATCCACCATCACCCGATGGTCACGAACGGTGAGATGACGGTCATCTGTCTGTCATCTTGGGGTGGCAGATTCACGACATTTGGCACGAAGTTGACCTGCGCCGCATCGACTTTCACTTATCCGGTATCGCGCCGGGCGGTCACGCTGTCATGCTGACGATGGGGTGTGCTGGGCCGTCCCGAGGAACCGAGGTGAACCGTGGCCCGCTTGCTGGTGGTGGACGACGAGCCGCGGATCCGCATGTACCTGATCCGGTCGCTCTCGGCCCAGGGCCACACCGTCTATGAGGCTGCTGACGGTCAGGCTGCGCTGGACCAGATCAACTCCCGTGACGTCGATCTGGTGCTCCTGGACCTGGCTATGCCCCGGCGCGGTGGGCTCGAAGTCCTCCGCGCGCTGAAGCTGCGCGAGTCTAGCCCGCCGGTCATCGTTCTGACCGCCGTCACCGACATATCCGCGCGGATCCAGGCACTTGACGGAGGTGCCGTGGACGTCGTCGCCAAACCCTTCTCGGGCGCAGAGCTGTCCGCGCGTATCCGGCGACACCTGCTTCCCCAGACGTCACCACCGCCTGGTGAGCAGCGCTACCTCGAGGCCGGCGGGGTGCTGCTCGACCTGCACCGCCGTCGGGCCGTCACCGGCCATGGCCCGGTGAGCCTGACCGAGCGCGAGTTCGCCCTGCTCGCCCATCTGATGCGGCGCAGGAACAACGTGTGCTCCCGCGAGGAGCTGCTCCACGACATCTGGGACCTGAGCTTCGACCCCGGCAGCAACGTCGTCGACGTGTGCGTGCGCCGGCTGCGCCTGAAGCTGCAGCCCGACCCTCCGATCGAGACGGTGCGCGGTGGTGGCTACTGCTTCTATGACGACTGAAGGCGCCCGACTTGCGGGCCGAACCGGGGCCAACCCGTTGGGGCGCCGCCACCTGGTCGTTGCGTGGACCGTGTGGGCCGTGTGTTGTGTGACGGTCATGTTCGCGCTGCCTGGCCGCGAGACCATCCCCTATCACCTGGGCTGGGCCGGCTTCGCACTCGCCTTCGGATTCGGTACGTGGAACCGGTGGCAGCTGTTCACGTCGCTCGCCTGGTACACGCTCGCGACAGGAGCCGCCCTCGAACGCAGCTGGCTGCTCGGCCACATCGGCTGGGACGAGACCGCCACCGAGATCCCGCTGATGTTCTCGCTCGCACTGCTGATGGCGTGGCAAGTCCGTCGCCGCCGGACCGCGCTGGCCCAGGTGACGAGGCTGGCCGAGCGCGACGTCCAGGCCTCCCGCGACCGCGAACGACTCATGCAGCTGACGTCCCACGAGCTGCGCACCCCGCTGACCATCGCCCGGGGCTACATCGAGCTACTGCAAACACGCGCCGGGGTGCTCGAGGACCAGCAGGATCTCTCCGTGGTGGCCGACGAGCTCGACCGACTGCGGCGCGTCAGCGATCGGCTCATCCGGATGATGCGGCTGCACGAGGACACGACCAACGAGATCGTCGACTTCGACCAGGTGATGGCGCAGGCGGTCGAGCGCTGGCGGGTCGTCGCCGACCGTAGATGGATGCTGGACGCCGGGGCCGGGCGCGCCCTGGGGTCTCCTGAGCGGCTGCGAACCTGCCTCGACACGCTGATCGAGAATGCGATCCGTTACACCTGCGTGGGTGACACGATCAGATTGGTCGGGTCTCGGCAGCTCCAGCAGGTCGTCCTGCGCGTGCTCGACGACGGCATCGGTCTGAGCGACCACCAGCTCATGGCCATCAACGCCGGCGAGCAGGCGCCGCTGCGCGGTGCAGGGCCGGGAATGGTGGCGGGCACGGGTGCAGACATGGTGGACCCCCTCGCGGGAACCGGTCTCGGCCTGAGCATCGTACGAGAAGCTGCGCACGTGCGAGGTGGGACGCTGCACGCGGCGCACGCGCCTGGGGGCGGGGCCTCGCTGACCCTCAGTTATCCCCTGAACCCGCCTGACACTGTCGATCAGCTTGTTCCTCGGGTGGCACCTGGTGCCCGGCCCATGCGAGCCGGCGTCGCGGAGATCTGACGCGCCCACAGTCCGCAGCCGCTGAGTTCAGGGTCGGCCGCCTCGAGACGAGCGACGAACAATATCTCTTGGGTGGGCGCTTCCGAAAGCTGCGGCAGGGGCGCCCGCTCCATGGAACGACCAGAGGGTCACGCGTCATCGGCTCGCCGAAGTCCCCCTGTCGGTGCCCGCGGCATCGACAGGGAGGCGTCTGACTAGGCTGTCCGCTGTGTTCCCCTATCTGACCATTGGTGGAGTCGTCCTCGCAGGCGTACTCCTCTTCGTTGCAGCAATGTTGGTTCGCCAGCTGCTGGCGCCTCGCGCACCGACGGCCGCGAAGCTCACGACCTACGAGTGCGGTGTTGACCCCGTGGGGGAGGGTTGGGCGCAGACCAAGGTGCGCTACTTCCTCTACGCGTTTCTCTACGTGATCTTCGCCGTCGACGCCGTCTACCTCTTTCCGTGGGCCACGGTGATCCACAACGCCGATCTCGCCGCGGCCTCGCTGGCCGAGATGGGCATCTTCATCGGTGTGCTCCTGGTTGGGCTGGCCCACGCGGCCCGTCGCGGGCTGCTGCGGTGGATCTGATGACTGTGGATCTGATGACTGTGGATCTGATGACTGTGGACTTGATGATGACCGATTTGGTGACGATGGACGCCATGGCGACCCCATGACGGTCGCGCTGCCCATGCCCCGCGTCGGGCCGGTCAACGACGATGCGCCCCGCCCGATCAAGGTGGTCCTGAACTGGGGCCGGCGCTACAGCCTGTGGGTGTTCAACTTCGGTCTGGCCTGCTGTGCCATCGAGTTCATCGCCGCGTCCATGGCGCGGCATGACTTCATCCGTCTGGGGGTCATCCCCTTCGCGCCGGGCCCACGCCAGGCGGACCTGATGGTCGTCTCGGGCACGGTCACGGACAAGATGGCCCCGGCGATCCGCAGGCTGTACGACCAGATGCCCGAGCCCAAGTACGTCATCTCGTTCGGCGCCTGCGCCAACTGCGGCGGCCCCTACTGGGACTCCTACTCGGTGACCAAAGGCGTCGACCAGCTGATGCCGGTCGATGTCTATGTGCCGGGCTGCCCGCCGCGGCCCGAGGCTCTGCTGCAGGGTATCGTCCGCCTGCAGGAGAAGATCGCCTCAGAAACGTTGTCCACCAAGGCAATTCGTGCAAAGTATGCCGGGTCGCGGCGCGCCGCGGCAGGCGAGGTCACCCGTGCCTTGCTCACCAAGCCCCAGGTGACCGGTCGCGATACCGGTGGAGAGCTGTCGTGATCGAGACTCCCTGCCGCGACGTTGCCCTGCACGAGTGGACGGCCGCGTTGACGGCGGCACGCGACGAGGGGTTCGACTTCTTCGACTGGCTGGCCGCGGTGGATGAGACCGACGCGGAGGAGAACGCAGGGTTCGACCTCGTCTGTCACCTCATGAACAGCTCAACCGGCAGGGGCGCCTTGGCTCGCGTCCTGGTGCGCACCCGGGTTCCCGACGGTCAGTCCGCTCCCAGTGCGACGGGTCTGTGGGCCGGCGCGGCCTGGCACGAACGAGAGACCTACGAGATGTTCGGCATCGACTTCGAGGGGTTCGACGACGGCACCGGTCTGGGTCTGCGACCGCTCTTGCTTCCCGAGGGCTTCGAGGGCACACCGTTGCGCAAGTCCTTTGTCCTGGCGTCACGCGCGAGCAAGGCCTGGCCCGGCGCCAAAGAGCCTGGAGAGGGCGGTGAGGGTGGTCCGCCGCACGGCGGGTCGCGTCCCGAGAAGCCGGGCCGTCGCAAGATCGCACCGCCGGGCGTGCCCGACAGCTCCTGGGGACCGCGATGAACGCTGCGCTCGAGGTGGTGCTGCGGTCGGTGATCGTGCTGGGCGCGTTCCTCGTGCTGCCGCTGGTCGTGGGCCAGATGGAGCACAAGGTGATGGCGCACATGCAGGGCCGGTTGGGCCCGATGTATGCCGGTGGGTTCCACGGCTGGGCGCAGCTGGTCGCCGACGGCGCCAAGTTCGTCCAGAAGGAAGACATCGTCCCGCTTGCCGCCGACCGTTGGGTGTTCAAGCTTGCACCCGCAGTCGCTCTGGTGCCGTACCTCGTGGCGCTTGCTGTCATTCCCCTTTCCCCCACGGTGGTCGCGGCAGACGTCGGCGCGGGCGTGCTGTTCGTGCTGGCGGCCAGCGCCGTCGGCATACTTGGCGCGTTGATGTCGGGTTGGTCGAGCGCCAACAAGTACGCCCTGCTCGGTGGCATGCGCGCCGCCGCCCAGCTGCTCAGCTATGAGATGCCGATGGTCCTGTCGGCGGCGTCGGTCGCTCTGGCGGCGGGCACGTTGTCCCTGACGGGCATCGCCAATGCGTGGAGCCCGGTGTGGCTGCTGTGGCAGCTCCCCGGCGCGCTCGTCTTCCTGGTCGCCGCGGTCGCCGAGCTCCAGCGCTCGCCCTTCGACATGCCGGTGGCCGAGTCCGAGGTCGTCATGGGACCGTTGACGGAGTATTCCGGGCTCCGGTTCGCCTTCTTCCTGCTCTCCGAGTACGCGGGCATCGTCGTGATGTCGTTGCTGTTCGCCGTGCTCTTCCTTGGCGGATGGCACGGTCCGTTGTCCGAGAGCATCGGGCCCGTGTGGACGCTGCTCAAGGGCGCGCTCATCGCTGTGCTGATCATCTGGGCGCGCGTGGCTTGGCCACGCCTGCGCGAGGACCAGCTCCAGCGCCTGGCCTGGTTGGTTCTCGTTCCCCTTGCGCTGGCTCAGCTGGCCCTGACCGCAGTATGGGTGGTTTTGACCTCACGATGACCGATCACCAGCATTCACCAGGACTCCCGCCCAAGGTGCGTGGCGTCATACCGGGCCTGCTCAAGGGAATGGCCACCACGGCCAGGACACTGGGCAAGCCGACCCACACGGCCGAGTACCCCGACGTGCAGCCGCACCTGCCGCCGCGTACCCACGGTGTCATCGCGCTGCTCGAGGAGAACTGCACGAGCTGCATGCTGTGCGCGCGCGAGTGCCCGGACTGGTGCATCTACATCGACTCCCACAAGGAGACGCTCCCCGCGACCACCGAGGGTGGGCGGGAGCGCCAGCGCAACGTGCTCGACCGGTTCGCCATCGACTTCTCGTTGTGCATGTACTGCGGTATCTGCGTTGAGGTCTGCCCGTTCGACGCCCTGCACTGGAGTCCCGAGTTCGAGTACGCCGAGGTCAACATCCTGGACCTGCTGCACGAGAAGGACCGGCTCGGGCAGTGGATGCCCACCGTGCCGCCGCCGCCGGCGCTCGACCCGAGCTCGGTTGAGTCGCCAGAGCTCGTGGCAGCGAACGCGCCTGCCAAGACGGTCCCGTCGGAGGGCTCATGACGACGCTGGACATCCTGTTCGGTGCGGTTGGACTGATCACAGCGGCGAGTGCGGTTCTCGCGGTCACGAGCCACCATCTCGTGCATGCTGCGCTCTGGCTGGTCGTTGCTCTCGGCACGCTGGCCGGTTGCTATCTGGTCCTTGGGGCCGAGCTGGTGGCCCTCGTGCAACTGCTCGTCTATGTCGGCGCGATCGTCGTGCTCGTACTCTTCGCGCTCATGCTGACCCGCGCGCCCTTGGGCCGCAGCCCCGAACACAGCTCCAGTGCGGTCCAACGCGTTGCGGCGGCGGTGATCGGCGCCGGCACGACGGCACTGCTGGCCTCGGTTCTGTTGCCGGCCCTTGGCGGCGAGGTCCTCTCGACCAGAGCCGGTGATACGCAAGAGATTGCAGCGCAGCTGTTCGGGTCGTGGGTGTGGCCCTTCGAGCTGCTCTCGCTCCTCTTGCTCGTGGCCCTGATCGCTGCGCTGGCCGTCTCACGGATGCCGGCCACCTCGACCGAAGGGGAGTCCGCATGATCCATCTCTGGCTCCCGCTGGTGCTCGTCTGCATCCTTGCCGGGGCGGGCGCTTATGGCGTGATCGCTCGTCGCAACGCCGTGTTGGTCCTGATCGGGGTCGAGCTGATCCTCAACTCCGCCAACCTCCTGTTCGTCACGATGGGCTCGGTGCGCGGCGACTCGCTGCGCACCGGCCATGTCCTGACCCTGTTCCTCATCACCATCGCCGCTGCCGAGATCGGCGTCGCGCTGGCCGTGGTTCTGGCACTGTTCCGCAACCGTGGCCACATCGACCTGAGCGAGCCCGGCGCATGAGCGATCTGGTGTCCCAGTCGGCCCGGCTGGTCGTCCTCGTCCCCTTCGTGGCCGCGATTCTAGGTTTGTTCGTGGCCCGCCGCCGGCTGGCCAGCGCGGTCATCGCGTGCACCGGCGGTGTGGTCACCCTGCTCGCCGGCTCATACGCCCTCTATGGCGTGCACCACGGCCCGTTCACCCCCGAGGTCTCCACCATCGGATCGCTCCCGCTGGGCCAGCTGCAGATGCCGCTGCACCTGCTGCTGGACGACCTCAGCGCGATCGTGGTGTTCGCCGTGGCCATCGTGGGACTTGCGATCCAGCTCTTCACCAAGTGGTACCTCCATGACGACGACCGCTACGGCGTCTTCACCGCAACGGTCTCGCTGTTCCTCGCCGGCATGTTCCTCGTGGTCCTCTCCGGGGACCTCATCCTCACCCTCGTCGGCTGGGAGGTCATGGGCTGGTGCTCCTACCTGCTCATCGGCCACAACAGCCGGCGGGAGTCCGCGCGACGGGCTGCCACCAAGGCGTTCCTGGTCACGCGCATCGCCGACCTGGCCTTCGTCATCGGCCTGATCATTCTGGCGGCCGGTGCCGGGACGACCTCCATCCGGGGCGTGATCGCCACCTGGTCCGGTCTGCCGGGCGCGACCATGCTGACGGTCGCGTTCATCTGCCTGCTCTCCGGCATCGCCGGAAAGTCCGCTCAGTTCCCCTTCCATGACTGGCTGCCGGATGCGATGGAGGGCCCGACCCCTGCCTCGGCCCTGATCCACGCGGCCACGATGGTCGCTGCCGGCACCTTCGTCCTGTCGCGGCTGTTCCCGATCTTCGTGCTCTCCGACCCAGCGCGCCTGGTGCTCGCGGTGATCACGGCCGTGACGATGATCGGCGCAGCGGTTCTTGCCTTCGGTCAGTCGGACCTCAAACGTCTGCTGGCCTACTCCACCATCAGCCAGATCGCGATCATGCTGTCGGCCGTCGCCATCGCACCGGTGTCCACCGGAGCCGGCCCCGCGGTGTTGCACCTCTTGTCGCACGCGATGTTCAAGGCGTTGCTGTTCCTCGCGATCGGCTGGCTCAGCGTGCTGGTCGCCGGCACCTCGGCGCTGGTCATGTCTGGGGGGGTGCGCCACCACCCACAGCTCGCGCGGCCCATCGGCATCGGCCTGCTAGCTCTCGCCGGAGTCCCGCCTCTGGTCGGGTTCGTCTCCAAGGAATATGTCCTGGCTGCGGCCCACGACAACACCGCCGAGTCCGGTTCGGCCGCCGGGTGGATCGTCCTGGTCGCCGTGGGGCTGACCGTGGTGCTCACCGCTGCGTACTGCACCCGTGCCTGGCTGGTCCTCACCCACCTCAGCGCCGAGGAGGAGGTCACCCACGAGGCAGCGCTTCGGGGCGCGAAGAAGGTCGAGGACGTCAGCCTCGACAAGATGTTCACGGAGCCGGCGCCCGGCGCCGGTATCGCGCCCGACTCCGCGGCGACCTCGACCGTCGCTGATCTGCACCTCGAGCTTGATCATGACCACGCCGATATCCATGGCAGTGCCCGTCTGTCGGTCTTGCTCCTCGCGTTCCTATCCGTTGTCGGAGGACTGATCATCTTCACCCCACTGCTCCCGGTCGAGCCGCACATCACGTGGTGGCTGGCCGCAGCCTCGTTGCTCCTGATCCTGGCTGCCGCGGCTGGGGTGAGGCTGATGACACCGGTCCACGGCAGTGGTGATGCAGCCGATCTTCTCGGCGCCGACCGAATGGCATTGTTCGACAAGGGTTTCGGAGCGGACGGTGTCTACGTCGCGGTGGCATCCCGGGTGGTCGAGCTGGCCCAGGTCGTGGTCATCGCAGACCGCCAGGTCATTGACGCCTACGTGCGTGGCACGGTCGTGGCGACGCGATGGGCCGGCATCGCCGGAGAGCGGGCGCACACCCGCAAGCCGTCCTCGTACCTCGTGTGGTTGCTGGTCGGACTGCTGGCGGTCGGCGTGACGGGGGTGACGTTGTGGTAATCCTCCTGATCGCAGCCTTGGCCGTCCCGGCCCTGACGGGCACTGCCCTGATCGTCGGTGGGCGAGACTCCTCGACCTCCAGCGAAGGTAACGCCAACCTGGTCGCTCTGGCCGCCAGCATCGCCACGGCGGCTCTCGTGGTCGCGACGGTGATCGCGCGTCCTGTGATGGACCGGCCGTGGCTGCCCGCGCTGGGTGTCAAGTGGCAGTTCTCGGTCGACGGGATCAGCGCCCCCCTCCTGCTGCTCACCGCCGCCCTCGGCATCGCGGTCGTGGTCCACGCCCGCTCGTATCCCCCGCATGGCGGCTCGTCCACGACGTTCTACGGCTGTCTGCAGCTGGTGGAGTTCGGAGCGCTGGCAACATTCCTCAGCCGTGATGCCGTCGTCTTCTTCCTCTCCTTCGAGGTCGTCCTCATCCCGATGTGGATGCTGATCTCCCGCTATGGCGACTCCCACGATCTCGCCGCGCGCTCGGATGCTTCAGGCCGCTTCGTGCTCTACACCGTGCTCGGCTCCACGCTGATGCTGGTCGGCATCCTCACCCTCGTCCAGGCGTCCGGCACAGCCAACCTGGACGACCTCGCGAAGGCCCACGGAGCGGGTCTGGAACGGCCGACGCAGATCATCATCGCGGCGCTGCTGCTGGTGGGGCTGGGCATCAAGATTCCGCTGTGGCCCCTCCACACCTGGCTGCCGCCCGCCCACACCATCGCGCCCACTGCCGGCTCGGTGCTGCTGGCCGCCGTACTCCTGAAGATGGGCACGTACGGCGTCGTCCGCTTGGTCATCGCGCCTCTGCCCATCGGGTTCGGTGCTCTGGCACCGGTGTTCGGGGCCCTCGGCGTCGTCGGCATCCTCTGGGGAGGCTTGGCCTGCTTGGTCGAGAACGACCTCAAGCGGCTCATCGCCTACTCCTCCGTTGCACACATGGGTTTCGTGGTTCTGGGGTTGTCGAGCGGCACGACCGTGGGGCTTCAGGCGGCGTTGTTCGCCAACGTCGCCCACGGCGTCGTATCGGCTCTGCTCTTCTTCCTCGTCGGCGGCCTCAAGGAACGCTGGGGATCAGCCGACCTGGCCACCGCACGGGCCGCGTTGCGTGAGGTCTCGCCGCGCCTCGGCCTCGCCGCCGTCGTCGGTTTCGCCGCGTCGCTAGGACTTCCCGGTCTGGTCGGTTTCTGGGGCGAGTTCCTGGCGATGTATGCCGCTTGGTCTCCGGCGCCCGACCGTCCCCAGGGCCTGATGCGCGTGCTGGCGGTCGTGGCCGTGACCGGCACCGCAGTGGCCGCAGGGTACTCGTTGCGGGTGCTTCGGCTGATCTGGTCCGGCGACCGCACCTCGCCTGCTCATGCAGACGCGCACGGCGGCGAATGGTCCGTACTGGCAGTCCTGGTCGCCGCTGTTCTCGTCCTCGGCGTTGCCCCCGGACTGGTGCTCAACACGACCATCAAGGACGTCGCCTCGATCACGGCTGAGGTGTCCCGATGAGTCAGGCCGTCGTCAGCGTGAACGCTGTGGTGCTCCTGCCGGTGCTTGCGCCGGCCGTCGGAGCTGCCGTCGTCCTGGTCGCCGACGTTGCGGCCCAGCACCTGCGTCGGGCGCACTACGTGGTCGCGCTGGTCAGCCTCGTCGTCGGCGCGCTTGCCACCTTCGCCGGGCTGGGTGTGGCCGCCGGGGATGCTCGCCAGACGCTGTGCCTGTCCGGCGGTGTCCAGTGCATGTATTCCGCCGACGCCGTCGCGTCGGCCCTGCAGCTGGCCGCGTTGCTGGCTGCCGCCGTGACTTTGCTGCTGAGCTGGCCCGATGACAAGAAAGAGTCGTCAGGCGCCACCGCCGTCATCGTGAGTCTCGTCCTTGCGGCGACGGCAGGGGCCACGGCTGTGGCCGGTGCGCGTGATCTCGGTTCGTGGCTGGTTGCCCTCGAGCTCGCCACCCTCCCGACGGTGGCGCTGGTCGCCCTGCGCGGGGCACGCTCAGCGATCTCCGGGGCGGTCGCGCTGCTCACCACGGCGTTGGTCTCCTTCGGTCTTCTGGCGCTCGCGGCTGCCCTCTGGTTCACGGCCACGACAAGCGGATTCCTCACTCCCGCAGCCGCGCTCACGGTGGTTGCCGATCCGTCCCGTCGCCCGATTCTCGTCCTGGCCGTCGTCCTCGTCGTCGCTGGTATCGGCTTCAAGCTCTCGCTCGTGCCGTTCCATGCGTGGACCCCCGAGGCCTACGACGGGGCCCCGTTGCCGATCGCCGCCTTCCTCGCCGGCGTCTCGAAGATCGCCGCCCTCGCCGCGCTGCTCGTCGTGATCCGAGCCGTGGCGCCACTGGGCGCTCCGGTCCTGACCTCCGTCGCGCTCGTGGCGGCGGCCAGCATGACCTTGGGCAACGTCATGGCCCTGCGACAGGACGGCGTCGTGCGGCTGCTCGCATGGTCGACCGTGGCACAGGCCGGCTGGGTGGTCCTGCCCCTGGCCACGGTCTCCGCGGCGGCTGTGAACGCTTCCTCGGCGTACCTGTTGGCCTACGTCCTCGCGACACTCCTGGCCTTCGCCGTGGTCGCCGCCCTGGTCCAGACCAGGGGGACAGCGCGCGCGCGTGAGCTTGCGGGATACAGCGGCCTCTTTCGTGACCACCCCGTTCTGGCCGCGGCTCTCGGGCTGGCGTTGCTGTCGCTGGCCGGGCTGCCGCCGGGCGTCCTCGGTCTTGTGGCCAAGGTTGCCGCGCTGCGCCCAGTGGTAGCCAGCGAGCTCTGGTTGTTGGCCGTTGTCGCGGCGGTCAACGCCGTCCTGGGCGTTGCCGTCTACCTGCGCTGGCTGCGGGCCGTCCTCGCCTCCCCCGACGCCCCACCAGACGCGGCGCCTGACGGAGCCGCTCCGGTGGCAGCGCGAGCCGTTCGGGCGCATCCCGCGACGCTTGTCGCCGTGGGCTTCGCCGCTGTGGCACTGGTCTTGACCAGCCTGAGCCCGCAGCTGGTCCTGGGGCTGCTGGGCTTCTGAGAGACGTTCACGGCCGTCGACCGCTGTTGACGGTGCTGCCGGGGCGGCCCACTCAGCCCGTGTTTCGGAACACCACGCTGGGCAGCGGCGTTGGGAGGTACATGCACAACCACTACAACGGGCTGAAGACCACGCTGCTCCTTAGCTTCATATTCGGCCTTCTGCTTGCGCTCGGTGCCCTGTTCAAGAGGGGCAGCTACATCTGGGTCTTTGCCCTGCTCGGAGTCGCCATGACGGCGTACGGCTACTGGAACAGCGACAAGATCGCGATCAAGGCCATGCGCGCCCAGCCCGTTGGCGAGACCCAGGCTCCGGCGATGTATCGCATCGTGCGCGAGCTCTCGACCGCTGCCGCCAAGCCGATGCCACGACTGTTCATCTCGCCCACCGAGGCGCCCAATGCCTTTGCTACGGGCCGCAACCCGGCCAACGCGGCGGTCTGCTGCACCGAAGGGATCCTGCAGCTGCTCGACGAGCGTGAGCTGCGCGGGGTCCTCGGCCACGAGCTCATGCACGTCTACAACCGTGACATCCTGACGTCTTCGGTGGCCGCGGCCATCGCCGGTGTCATCACGAGCGTTGCTCAGATGTTCATGTTCATGGGTCTGTTCGGCGGTGGTGGCGGCAACAATGACGACAACCGTTCCAACCCGATGGGCATGCTGCTCATGGCCTTCCTCGCCCCGCTTGCCGCCACGACGATCCAGCTGGCGATCACCCGCACGCGTGAGTACGACGCCGACGAGGACGGAGCCAGGCTCACCGGCGACCCGTTGGCTCTCGCCTCGGCGCTGCGCAAGCTCGAGCGCGGGACGGCCGCCGCGCCCTTGGCCCCCCAACGCGACATCGTCAACGCCAGTCACATGTTGATCGCCAACCCGTTCCGCGCCCAGGACGTCTCGCGGCTGTTCGCGACCCACCCGCCGATGGCAGAGCGCATCGCCCGCCTGGAGTCGATGGCCTCGGGGTACCGCGGATACTGACTCGGCGCCGGCTGGCGGACGCGTCTGAAAGAGTGTCGGCCATGGCCAACCTGACCCGTGTGGAAGGCGGGGCGCGATCCGCTCTCGTCGATGTCACCGGATACCGCCTTGAGCTCGATCTCGACCAGGGCGCTACGACCTTTGAGTCATCGAGCACCGTGCGTTTCCGGTGCGCCGAACCCGGGGCGTCGACGTTCCTGGACGTGAAACCGCGGCAGCTTCACCGGGCCACGCTCAACGGCGACCAGATCGACCTCACCGACTTCGACGGGGAGCGGATCGCGCTGACCGGCCTCGCCGCCGAGAACGAGGTCGTCGTGACTGCGACGATGAGCTACAGCAACGACGGTCAGGGTCTGCACCGAGCGGTCGACCCGGCGGATGACCGGCACTACGTCTACGGGCACTCCTTCCTGGATGCCGCGCCACGGATCTTTGCGTGCTTCGACCAGCCCGACCTCAAGGCTCCGTACGACGTCCTTGTCACCGCACCGGCCGAGTGGATCGTTCTCGGCAACGGTGCCGCCTCGCGCACCGACGAGGGGCGATGGGCTCTGGCGACGACGAAGCCGCTGGCCACTTACTTCTTCACCGTGTGCGCCGGGCCTTATGTCTCGGTCCTGGCCGAGCACGACGGCATCCCGCTGGGCATCCACGCCCGGGCCTCGTTGCGCGAGCCGCTGGAGCGCCAGGCCGAGCAGATGCTCACCATCACCCGTCAGTCATTCGACTACTACCATTCGTTGTTCGGCATCCGTTATCCGTTCGGGGAGTACCACCAGGTCTATGTCCCCGAGTTCAACGCCGGCGCGATGGAGAACCCCGGCTGCGTGACCCTGCGCGACCAGTACGTGTTCCGCGGGGCCACGACCCACGACGAGGTGCTGACGCGTTCCAGCACCATCTCCCACGAGATGGCACACATGTGGTTCGGCGACCTGGTGACCATGCAGTGGTGGGACGACCTGTGGCTGAACGAGTCGTTCGCCGAGTACATGTCTCACCGAACTCTTTATGAGGCAACGGCGTTCACCGACGCCTGGGTCGACGCCTCGATGGCCCGCAAGCCGTGGGGATATGCGGCGGAGCGGACGCCGTCGACCCATCCCGTGGCTGGTTCGCCCGCACCCGACGCCCAGTCGGCGCTACAGAACTTCGACGGCATCTCCTACGCCAAAGGGGCTGCGACGGTGCGTCAGCTCATCGCCCACATCGGCGATGCTGCCTTCATTGCAGGTGTGACGGACTATCTGCACTCCCACGCCTACGGCAACGCTGCCTTGGCGGACTTCCTCGAGGCTATGGAGCGATCCAGCGGCAAGGACCTGCAGGGCTGGGCCGATGCCTGGCTGCGGACGGCGGGGCTTGACGCGATCTCCGTGGAGACTGCCGCGGATGAGGGCATGGTCACCTCGGCGACCGTGCGCAGGATCCCGCCCGCTGCCCATCCCGCGGATCGTCCGCACAGCTTCGATGTCGCCGGGTTCTCCGGCGGCACCGAGGTATTCCGGGTCGTCACCACAGTGGACCGCGACGAGACTGCCCTGCCCGATCTGGAGGGCAGGCGGGCTGCGAACATGGTCATCCCCAACGCGGCGGACCTGACCTGGGCCAACATCAAGCTCGACGCGGCCACACTGGCTGCTGCGCCGGCTGAGCTGTCGGCGGTGCCGCACGCTCAGGCTCGGGCGGTTGTCTGGACGGCGCTCATCGACGGAGTTTGCCTGGCCGAGATCGACCCGCGACACCTGCTCGCGATGCTGGCGACATCCTGGGCGGAGGAGAGCAACCAGTCGATCATCAACCGGGTCGGTCTGCAGATGACCCTGAGGACTATCCCCCAGTTCATCCCTGTGTCCGAGCAGGCCGGCGCCTACGACGTGATGGCCAAGGCTGCCGCTTCCATGCTCGCCCGGTCAGAGCCGGGCTCGTCACGGGCGCTGGTGGCTGCGCGGTACGTGGCGACCTCGTCCGCGGACGAGGACCTGCTGCGCCGCTGGGCATCGGGTGAGCAGCTGCCGGAGGGCCTCGGCGGCGACCCAGACTTCCGTTGGGTGGTGCTGGGCAACCTGGCCAGACGCGGGGCCATCGGGCCGGCCGATATAGACGTCGCACTGGATCGGGACCACACCATGTCGGGCAACCTGAAAGCGTTGCAGGCCAAGGCTTCTGCGCCCGACGCCACGGCCAAGGTCTGGGCCTGGGAGCAGCTCACCGGGGAGCACGGACGGTCCAACCACGAGCTGAACGCGCTGGCAGGCGGTTTCTGGCACGCCAGCGACCACGACGTGCTCCGACCGTATGTCGCGCGCTACTTCACCGACGTGCCGGCACTGTCCGGGCGAGTCGGTGAGGACGCGCTCGCCACAGTCGCCGCGTTGGCCTATCCGAGCCGTGTGGTCGAAGCGTCCACGGCAGACCAGTCCGCGGCGGCGCTACATCGCAGCGACCTGACGGCCTCGGTGCGGCGAGCGATGGTGGACGCCGACTCCCAGCTACGTGAGGCCCTGGCGTCGCGGGCCGCGTTCGGGTGAGGGCAGCGGCATACGGCATACGGCATACGGCATACGGCACGGAGTTGGCCCTGGACGACTCGACCTTGGCGCGTGAGGCTTGAGGAGGCTCAGCGGTAGTTCGTGAACTGCACAGCCACCTCCAGGTCGGCGCCGCGCAGCATCGCCATGACGGACTGTAGGTCGTCCTTGGACTTGCTGGACACGCGCAGCTCATCACCCTGGATGAGCGCCTTGACGGTCTTGCCGAACTCGTCGCGGATCATCTTGGAGATCTTCTTGGCTTCCTCCTGGCTGATGCCGTCCTTGAGGGAGGACTCGAGGCGATACTCCTTGCCGGAGAGCTGTGGGTCCTTGTCGCCGGAATCGAGGGCCTTGAGCGAGACGTTGCGCCTGATCAGCTTGGTCTGGAAGACATCGAGGACGGCGAGCACCCGCTCCTCGGAGTTGGCCTTGATGAGGATGTTCTCGCCGCTCCACTCGATGGAGGCTCCGACGTTCTTGAAGTCGTATCGCTGGGAGATCTCCTTCTGGGACTGCGTCAGCGCGTTGCTGACCTCCTGCTTGTCGACCTTGCTCACGACGTCGAACGATGCGTCGGCCATGTCGGCTCCTTCTGGGTCTGTCAGGCGGGCCCCGGTGGGGCGTCGTGTCGGTTGACGGTGATGGTCTCTTGTCGCGTGGAGGTCCGCCCATTTGGCGCGCACCGTGGTTCAGTTGCTATTCTTCCACCCGCACCAAGGCAGGTTGCCCGAGCGGCCAATGGGAGTGGACTGTAAATCCATCGCGAAAGCTTCGAAGGTTCGAATCCTTCACCTGCCACCACGTGC
>Ga0209745_1000178_pt1 | contig 35814 bp, 37 predicted proteins | sample BarGraNGADG00312_FD_184495 | JGI IMG/M metagenome (GOLD analysis project Ga0209745, IMG submission 184495) | Arctic peat soil microbial communities from Barrow, Alaska - Barrow Graham LP Ref core NGADG0004-312 (SPAdes) (version 2) | ecosystem: Environmental > Terrestrial > Soil > Wetlands > Peat... | reverse complement strand
TGGCACTGGCCCCTGGGCACCCGGCTGTACCTGCCCGAGTCGTGGACGCAGGACCGCGAGCGATGCGAGGCGGCCCGGGTGCCGGCAACAGTCACCTTTGCGACCAAGCCGACCCTGGCGCTCCAGTTGCTGGACCAGGCGCGTAGGGCAGGGGTTGCCCATTTGTTGTCCACGGCAGACGCCGGCTACGGTGACGTGCCGGATTTCCTCAGAGGCTTGGAGCAGCGGCAGGAGCCGTACATCGTCCAGGTGAGCAAGGTCTTTGGGGTTCGGCTGCCCGCCGAAGTGGCAGAAGCGGCGCAACGCCCCATCCCGCCCACCCAACGGCCGGGGCGCAAACCGAAGGACGGGAGGGTGCAGGAGGAGTATGGTAGCCGAGCGGGCCGACCTCGTAAGCATCCGCACCCGGTCCAGGTAGCGCCGATGCACACGCCTCGGGAACTGACCGAGGCGTTGCAGATGGCCGAGTGGACCACGGCGACGGTGAGCGAGCGAGGCGAGCGCCCCATCGCCTATCAGACCTGCCGGATCCGGGTGCACCGCGCCGTCGCGGAGGAAACCGGCCCCGAGGGCTGGTTGATCGGGGAGTTGCCGCTGCCGGGCGAGGAGGGGGATCCTCGCTGGTACTTCGTCTGGAAGCTGGACCAGTTCTCCCTGCAAGAACAACTGCAGTTCGCCCACTGGCGGTGGACCATCGAACGGTTCCACCAAGACGGCAAACAACTCCTCGGATTGGGCGACTACCAGGGCCGCTTCTGGCCGGGGCTTCACCGGCATCTGGCGCTGGTCTGTCTCATGTGGTGTTGCGCTCTGGTGGATGCCGTCACCAAGGCCCAGGTCGAGGCGGACTGCGCGAGGTGGCCGATGCGTAGCGAAGGGCCAGTCACCGCCACACCTGTCACCGAAGCCCAGGTCGAGACGGCCAGCGGAACACCGCTGGCTTTCCCCCCCTATGGCCAGTCTCGTCCAGGTCCGCCGCGACCTGCTAGCCCAGTTGGTCATCACTATTCGCTGTCCTCACTGCCAGGCAAAGGTGCCGGTTCCGACCCTGGCAGCCGCCATTTCGCACGCACGGTCGCCAACTCGATGACGCCAAAGTAGTACTAAGAGAGCGATGGACATTATCAACCTCGGAGCCAGGGTCTGGCTTCGACTGGTTCTCTTCGCCCTCATGGCCGGTGTACTGGAGAGCAGGTTGTTCCGGCGCGATCACGCGGGAGTTTTAAACAAGGATCCAACGGTGAGTGAGCAAGCGCATGGGACGTATGGCCTATTGCCCCTCATCTACAGCCTGTTGTAAGCTGCGCACCTGATCATCCACGATCCCTTACCCTATCTCGCGTGCGCCTGCGGTTACATCTTTACTCAACTCTCGGCGTCGGTCGCTGATCACGTCGATCTGGTGCCCTGGAGGCATAGCTTTGTCGACCCTCACCCTTGCCCTCAGACAGTCTGCCAGCCGCATCATGCGGGTTTGGCCCGCCCTCGGGTTGGCCGCGGCGTTGATCGCCCTGGGCGCCTCCCTCTCGCAGCCAGCGGAAGGAGCACCACAGGAAAAGTGGGCCCCAGAAGGGCTTTCGATAGCCGGTGACGAGAGCTTCCAGCCGGCGGAGCCATCTGCCTCCCCTGTTTCCGGGCTTTACACCCCCTCGGCAATGCAGGGTGAACCCTTCGACGCCATTAGAGTCAACTTCGAGGCAACCCAGGCTCAGGGCACGATCGATCCCTCTTCTGCCCAGCCACAGTACCAGGCCCTGGTCAGCCACCCCACGGTGCGCCTGTACGGCACGAGGGAGGGGTTGGTGGGCCGCACAACCGCCAACGGCCACAAGATCGGGGAGAAGGATCGGTTCGTCGCCCTTCCGTCCAAGAAAGCGCTGAACATCAAGGACGGGAAGGACTACCAGGTGGAGCTTTCGTACAAGGGCAAGAAGGCAACGGCTCCTGTGTGGGACGTCGGCCCCTGGAACGTCAAGGACAACTACTGGGATGCCACCAGAGAGATCTTTAACGACCTTCCACGCTTCACGCCGCAGGCTCAGGCGGCATTCTTTAGCGGCCACAACGGGGGTAACGACCAGTTTGGCCGCCCTATTCTCTATCCGGCCGCCATAGACATCGCCGACGGTACATTCATTGACGACCTGGGAATGAAGGGCTCGGACTGGGTGGATGTGACCTTCCTCTGGATCGATGCTGCCGCGCCGCCCCTGGTGCCCATGCCCGTTGTCGTCCCGAAGTCTGGCCCCCTCCCCCAGGCGATATCCAACCAACCGCAGGCACAGGCGCCCGCGCCGACCGCGGTCCCAACCCCCACCCCTCTACCCAAGACCTGGTACTTCGCCGAGGGCTCCACCAGCAAGCCCTTCGACACTTGGCTGCTGCTCCAGAACCCCGACCCCGTGCCGGCCACCGCCCGTATCACCTACATGCTGCCCAACGGCGGCCAGAAACTGGCGGAGTACTCCCTCAAACCAGCAAGCCGGCTGAGCATTTATCTCAACTCGGTGGTACCTGACACCGAGGTCTCGTCTATGATCGAGTCCGATCGGTACATCTTCGCCGAGAGGGCAATGTACTTCCAGCAGGAGGGCCACGACACCGTCGGCACAACGTCTCCATCCGCCAACTGGTACTTCGCCGAGGGGAGTACCGTGCCACCCTTCGAGACCTGGTTGTTGATGCAGAACCCAAACAAGGAACCTGCCACGGTCACCATCACCCTGTACAGGGAGGACGGCAGCCAGGCGGTCCACAAGATGCTGATACCCCACGTCTCCCGAGCAAGCCTGCTGGTAAACGATATTGTTCCCAGCGCCTCCGTCGGAGCGAAGATCGAGTCCGACAGGCCAATCGTGGCCGAGCGTGCCGTCTACAAGGAGAAGGGCAAGGTGGGCACGGACAGCATGGGTGCTACCGCACTCTCTAAGACGTGGTACATGGCCGAGGGTGTAACCCGCTCAAGCTTCGACACGTGGCTTCTGATGCTGAACCCCAACGACGTTCCCGCCGTGGCCAGGGCCACCTACATGATGGAGGACGGATCAACCGTCACCAAGGCCTATCCAGTCCCACCCCGAACCCGCATCAGTGTGTACGTGAACAAGGAAGTGCCGAACGCCCGATTCGCCACGAAGATAGACTCCGATCTCCCCATTGTGGCGGAGCGATCTGTCTACTTCCCCGACGGCCTGGGCGCCCACAACACAATGGCTGCGCCCGCTCCGAGCAAGCTCTGGTACCTCCCTGAGGGGTCTACTGCCAAGCCCTTCACGGAGAACGTACTCGTGATGAACCCCAACGGCACCCCTGCCAATCTAACCCTGTCGTTGATGAAGGAAGATGGCAGCTCCATCCAGAAGGAGTACACCATGAAGCCCACCAGCCGTCTCACCCTGGAGATGAACGGCATCCTTCCGGACACGGCCTTCTCCACCAAAGTGGAGTCTGACCAGCCGGTAGTCGTGGAGCGCTCTATGTACTTCAACGACTGGAGGGGCGGCACCAACTCCATGGGCATCCCCAGATGACGGATCGTGGACTGGGATATCTCCTGTGCGCCCGGGCCCTGCTGGGAAGGGCTCGGTGAGAAAGGCTAGTACAGCCCTCCATACTGGCCGCCGTCGACCTGGATCGCCACACCGGTGACGTAGCTGGCCCGCTCAGAGGCGAGGAACACCACTACGTTCGCCAACTCCTCAGGCCGGCCCATCCGCTCCACCGGGATCCTGGATGCCGAAATCTTCAGCATCTCCTCCTCGGAAATCCCTCGAGCCCGGGCGCGGCCCGCGGTTACCTCCGCCACCCTGTCGGTAAGGGTGTAGCCGGGGCAAACGCTGTTCACCAATATGCCCTCGCCGGAGAGCTCGTTGGACATGGTCTTCGCCAACCCAAGAATGCCCGGGCGAGAGGTATTGGAGAGGACCAGCCCCTCCAGCGGCTGCTTCGCCGCAAGTGAGACGATGTTCACGATCCGCCCCCACTTCTGGCGCTGCATGTGGGGCACCGCGGCCTTGCAGAAGCGCACGGTGCTCATCAGGTTCAGGTCGATCGCCTTTCGGAAGTCCTCGGGGGTCGCCTTCAGAAAAGTCGTGCTGGGAGGGCCGCCGGCATTGGTCACTACTATGTCGATATGCCCGAAGTGCCGGACCGTCTCCTCCACGACCCGCTCTACCTCGCCCTCCCCGGTGACGTCCGCCGGGAGGGCGAGGACCTCGACGCCGGTCTCCCGGCGAATCTCCTCAGCCGTCGCCTTCAGTGCATCCTCGCCTCGGGCGCAGATGCACAGCTTCACGCCCTCCCTTGCTAGGCCGAGGGCACAGGCCTTCCCCAACCCCTTGCTGGCGGCAGCCACTATGGCAACCCTATCCATGATCCCCAGATCCATGCCAGCCTCCTACCGGTCGATTGCCGCCTGGGTCATATCCAGCACCCGCCGCAGCCGCTCGTCGCGGTCCGCCACGAAGCGCTCGATCCCCTTCAGGATCCACTGCGGCGACAGGTGCGCCTCCTCGTAAACCTCATCGACGGTGCCGCCGGTCCGCCAGCGGTCATCAAAGTCGGAGGACAGGGTGTACTCCTCGGAGACATTCGTGACCATCCAGTCCGACATCAGCCGGCGAGCCCTGTTGGTGACGCACATGGAGTCCACCCAGTCTGCCTTGGAGAGCACCTTCGCTCTGTACGACTCGGGCTGCAAAGCAAACAGCTCGGGGCTGATGGCCGCAACTATCTTCACGTTCAGCCCTGCCCTGTCCAGCTCGGGGAGGATCTTCACCACGTTGGCCGTGGTCACGGTGCCCTGGACGATCACAGTGCCCGCCGGTTTCTGGCCAGGCTTGTAGTCCCGCATCACGTAGGCACCCTTGGCCGCCGCGAAGTGCGAGGGCATCCCAAGGGCAGCCCGATCGGGGATGTCCACGTTCGGCCTGGTCAGGTGAAGCGCCACTATCGGCGAGGTGGTCTTCAGCGCGGCCGCGATCACCACCGGGACTTCGTTGTGCTCCCACGGGTGCACGTCGATGGTCATGCCCTTGGGGAACAGCTGCGTCACTCCCGGGGAGAAGACCCCGAAGTGGGTTCTAGAGTCCTCCGCCGTCTCCGGACCCGAGTGGCCCACGACCCACAGCAGCTTGCCCAGCTTGAACTGGCAGTCCTGGGCCATCTGGCTGTACAGCCGCATCAGGCCGTAGTGAAGGTAGACGAAAGATCCGTAGGTGGAGGTCGCCCCGTAAAAGCCCTGGAACTCCTTGTAGGGATCCTCCGCGAAGTTGACGGAGGCGATGCCGGCGATCATTCCGGCGTTGGTGAACTCGGTGATCTCAGTGGGAAGAAGGGCACCGTCCAGGTTGTTCTCCCGGTCATAGAGCCCCCAACCAGGGGTATCCCCCCACTTCTGGGCGAAGCCCGCGATGTTCGTGGAGGCGGCCAGGTCGGCGGAGCAGGCCAGGAAGAGGGGCCGCCCGTAGTTCTCCCGCCCGAAGGCGTTAATCCACGCCCCAAACTTGGCCAGGGCGGCGCGGTTGGGCGCCTTATCGCCGGGCTTGGCCCACATCTCTGCCGGGTAGTTCACGAAGTCGTATAGCCGCTCGTCCTTCCACGGGTTTCGGCTGGTGTCCAGCTTGAAGGAGGGGATCTCCTTCGGGACGCTTTCGCCGATCTCCAGCAGCCTCTCCGCCAACCAATCCACCAGCCCCTGGTCCCTCTGGAGAGCGCTGATAGCGACCTCGAGGTTGGCCCGGAACTGGGATTTCAGCTCGGCAGGGTCCTTCGGCGCCGGCTCGTTGAAGCCGGAGAACTTCACGCCGTACTTTTCCTGGTAGACTCCAGCGTTCTTCCAGAAGCCCTCGCCGTTCATGGGCAACGCGGTGCCGTGCGACTTGTTGTCGTAGATGCCGTATCCCCGCCCCTTGCGGGTCTTCAGCCATGCCATGCTGGGCACCTTGTTCGGGTTCGGGCCCCACACCAACTCCATCAGAGTGCGGGTCACCGGCTCCCACTCAGAGCCGTGCTCGTCGCCAACCACACGCCAGCCGTGCCCTCCGAACCAATCGTCGGGAGTGCCATACACGACGCGGCTGATAGGGGTGTCGTCGATGCCGTAGTCGTTCCAATCGATGATGTAGTAGAGGTTGTCCAGCCCCAGGCCCCAGGCGGTGTTCTTTGTTTCGTGAGCCGCGCCCGGGGTAAGCCCACCCTCGCCCTCAAAGGCGAAGACCTTGACGCCGTCGGCACCGGCGCGCTTGAGCGCCATCGCCTCGCCGGCCGCGGCGGGGCTGCCGTGGGCCGACGGACCGGTGTTGAACTTGAGGAAGAGGGTCTTGCCCTCCATCTCGGCATGTCCGGAGAGTCCGCCGTTGCGCCTGAAGCCCAGCAGATCCTCCCAGGTCAGCATCCGCTCCTCGGGCTCTGGCACCAGGTATCGAGGATCCTTGGTCTGAGCGTACTTGATCCGCAGCGCCTCATTGAAGATAGACAGGATGACGTAGGCCAATGGCACCACATGCCCACCAACCAGGATGAAACGATCGCCAAACCGCTTCTCCGGGTGGCGGATATCCCAGCGAGAGACGCCCGACAGCATTGTCGCCAGCACCATGTGAACCTTGGAACGACTTCCGCCCGGGTGGCCGCTCTGCCGGTAGTTCAGCATAACGTCCAGCAGTTGATCGACGATATCTTTCAGTTTCTCCCACCGTGGGAATTCAGCGGCAACCTGTCCGTAGCGAAGCTCAATCTGGGAGTCAGCCCCTCCAACCATAGCGGCTCTTTCTCCTCTCGACTCTGATGTCTGACTGCCGGTCTACAATCTCGCCCACGCCTCTTCGAAGACACGCCTGGCGTTGACCATCAGCAGTTCCGGCGACTGATCGGTCTGGGGCTTGATCTCGAAGGTGAGCCAGGGAACGCCGGTAGGCATCCCCTTCTTTTCGAAGTAGTCGATACCCACCAGGGCGGCCAGGAACTCCGTAAGTTCCGCCACATCGGCAACGCCGCCGGGCAGTCCGAAGCCGGGATGGCTGTCGCCGTAGTAGGGCGACGTCTGGTCCTTGATACAGTTCCCAAGATGCGCGTGGACGAGGAACTCCTTCAGAGTCTCCAGGGACTCCTTGAACCCCTCGCCGATCAGCGGCAGATGACCCATGTCCACGGTGAGACCGAAATTCTTCTGCTCGGCCTTCACCTGCGCCGCGATCTCCACCGCCAGCTTGCTGGGCCCCACAAAGCTCTTCTTGTCTATCTCCCGGTCGAAGGTCTCCAGCAGCACCCACACGGGCTCGCCGGTGGCCTTCTCTTCGGAGTAGCGGCACAGTTCAACCAGGGAGCGCACAAGCTGCCGCGCCGCCTGCTGCTCGTTCCGAGGGCCGGGGTAGGTCTTGGCCCCATCCAGCAGTTCGATAAACGGGGCTCCAAGAAAGTAGGCATCATCGATGCTCTTCTTGAGGGCCTCCACACCGGCTCTCCGAGCGACCTCATCCAGGTTGCCCAGGTTGTGCTTGCCACCCAGGATCACCGGGGCAGCGCCAACGCCGAGGGATACGTGGGAGTCGGCGGCCATCAACTTGACGGCGGCCAGCGCCGTATCCTCCATCCTCCCCACCACCAGCACGCTGAAGAAGTCATCCAGCATGACCTGCTTCGCCGTCTCGATGGTCCGTGCCGCGCTGGTACCACAATCGGGGTAGATCATCCCCTGGATAATGCCCAGACGCACCTGCTTACGCCACAAGGCTTCCATGGTGAAACTCCCATCATCATTTGCTGAGCGTTCGGCGGCCGGCATTCAGCCCAAATTGGAGGGAAAGGGCGACGGTGGTCGGAGACTGCTTCACTGTGCGGCACCTCCACGGCGCAACCTCGTCGAAGCAACGGGACCGGGATACTTTCGCTGAAGGCCAATGCCTAACCGACGGTGATATTAGCACGCTTCCACCAGAAGCGGCAAGCAAAAAGTGCTGTGATATACTCTCTTCACGGCCCACGCGGGTCCGCCCTCCTGGTTTCCGTTTCCCCATGGCACCACGGGATGACCCCTCTCAGAGGAGGCTGACAATGCAGTCCATTGAGCGGACCCACCGGCTCAGGGTCGGGGAGGATGAGGGCCGCCGAGTGCTGCTGGTGGATGGGGCGATTCTCTCCGTTGCCGTGGAGGGGGATGCGCCCCCATCCGGCTACTGGGCAGCCATGATGCCCGCGGGGTCGCCCTCGACGGCCCTGCTCCTCGGCCTGGGTGGCGGCACCCTGGCCCATCTGCTGGCCAGTCGCTACCGGGGGATCCACATCGTTGGGGTAGACACCGACGCGGAGCTGATCGAGTTTGCCCGCCGGGAGTTCGGGCTAGACCTCTCCAACCTGGAAGTGATGATACAGGACGCCTTCGACTACGTCGCGGTGGTGCCGCGACACTTCGAGTTCATTGCCGTGGACCTCTTCGCTGGCTACGATTTCCAACGGGGCGTGGTAGCCAAGCCCTTCCTCCGCCGCTTGAGGGAGATGGCTCGCCCCGGTGGAGAGATAGTCTTCAACCTCTTCCGCGACAAGCGCACGGAAAACCACCTCGCCCGAATTAGCAAGGTGCTGCAGATCAAACAGAAGCTACTGGTGGGCCGCAACGTGGTGGTTCACTGCGGCTGCTGAGCGGCCAGCCCTCCTCATGTGCTGACCCATAAAGACCGGGATCTCGGTATTTCGATTGGAGAGAGGCTCGACACTCACGTCACACTTTGGGGTGCTCCACCTGGACCCCCTGGGTACCGTCCTCCAGGATCTTCAGCTGGTAGTCCGAGAAGATGCTTGGAGCCTCTTGCTGCATTATCTTCAGCATGGCCACGGCCAGCTTCCTGATCTCGGGCTCGGCGCCGGGGCCGCCCCGCAATTCTATGAAGTGGCGTAGCGCCCTGCCATTGACCGTGATGAAGATCTTGGTTTCAGTGGCGTTTGGGAGAACGCTTCTGCCCGCCTGGCGGGCCATCTTCCGCTTCGAGGCGCGGCTCAGGTCGGGATGGGTCTCCTCCACCCGCGCCGCCACTCTGTCCACCAGCCGATTGTAGCTATCGTGACTCCGCGCGATCGCTTCCATCCATAGCTGGTGAGCCTCAGGGTCCTCGGCAATCACCTCGGGCTCCACGAAATCTACTGTCGACTCGTCCACGTACCGCTGGGAGAGCTGGGAGTAGCCCCAGCCAGCCCTGTGCCTGACCAGTTCGTGGGTGAGGGAGCGGGAAACGCCTGCCAGGATGAAGTTCCACACAGCATGTTCCAGAACACTGCCGTGCCCGGACTCTATGATATTCCCCAGGTAGTCGGAGTTGGACTTGCGCCCCTGCTTCGCCCCGAAGGACATGTAACAAATCCTGCCGGCCATCTCTGCCAGCGACTCAGCCCCCACCTCGGCGTCGGTGGCCCAGGTTGTCTCGTTCTCCTGGAGGAAGCGCTGGACCGACTCCTGATCCACCACCTGTCTTCCCACCAGGTAGATCTCGGGCTCTCGTATCACCCTCATCCCATACACCTCACCAGTAAGTAGTGCGAAAGACGCGGCCACATCCACGCCCAGCCTTCACAGTATGCCCTAACCTGCCCCAGCTTTTCCACCATCCCCTGGCCGATTGGAGGCAGGCCGAAGGGTGAACGATCTATCGGTGAGCCGCTGGGCCGTCCGGCCGTGATGGTGCAGAGTGCAGAGTGCTCGAGAATCGTAGCTGATCGCGCGGTCTTCGCCCCGCCCGCTCCCCGTGACCTTATGTCACCGTGTCCCAATACGTGTTGCGGCGAACCAGGTTAGCTACTATACTGCTCTAGCTGCTCCCTCGAAGACTTCCCACATTGTAGTCCTCTCCGCACGAGCAGATTCGGGATGGAGGTACGCGGTTGCAGGCGAAGAAGCTGTTGCTCATCGACGATGAGCCGGCCATTCAGATCCTGGTTCGACTGGTGATGGAAGGTGACGGCTGGCAGGTTCTAGTAGCGGGTGAAGGAGTCCCGGGGCTGGCTCTGGCCAAGGAACAGCACCCGGACGTGATCCTCCTGGATGTGGCGCTCCCCGACATATCCGGTCTCGAAGTCTGCCGGCAGCTGAAGTCCGATCCATGCACAAGCTCCATACCCGTGGCGATGCTCACGGCGATGGCCCAGGAGACCGACCGAAGGGCGGCCATGACCCTCGGCGCCGATGACTACGTAACCAAACCGTGGAGGCCCGCGGCCCTGATCGCCAGGATCACCGGTCTGATGGAAAAGTGCACAAGCGCCAAGGATAGCGGTGCGAGCATCAGCTGATCGCAATTGCCTAAGCTTGTCTAACCTTCGCTCACGGCTACGATCTCTTTACTACTCTTTATTGACACTGCTGCGCGACGGCGATAGAATCTAGGTAACGTTAGTCTGAGGAGACCTCCGCTCATCCCCCTCTCTTTAATTATTGCGAGATTGGGCCTAAGCGGGCTTTGGGTAGGCAGCAATTCCGTCTCTGGCTGCATATCCGGCGCGCCGGATTGACCGGCCATGGTGGCCGAAGCTTCGCTCTGGCTTTGTCCGATAAATCCGGGCAGGTGGGTAGCGGCCAGTTCACGACAGGAGTCTCACCTTGGAGATTATTTGGCTCGGCCACAGCTGTTTCAGGTTGAAAGGCCGCGATACAACGGTCATCACCGACCCGTTTGATCTAAGTTCGGGCTACAGCCTCGGCAAGGTTACGGCCGACCTCGTCACCGTCTCTCACCAGGCCCCAGACCACAGCAACGTTGCAGCCGTGGAGGGGAATCCCCAGGTTGTGGACGGACCCGGCGAGTACGAGGTGAGGGGTGTGCTGATTACCGGCGTAGCCACCCGCCGAGACGGCGAGAAGGCCCGCAACACCGCCTGTCTCATTGAAATCGACGATCTCACCGTGTGCCACCTGGGCGACCTGGGCCATATCCTTTCACCCACACAGGTGGAGCAGATGAACAGCGCCGACGTGCTGCTGATCCCCGTGGGAGGCTACAACACCATCAATGCCAGCCAGGCAGCGGAGGTGGTGAGCCAGATCGAGCCGAGGATCGTCATCCCGATGCACTTCAAGACCGAGGTCACTACCCTGGAGTTGGACCCCCTCAGCAAGTTCCAGCGGGAGATGGGACTGCCGGAACTGCAGCCCCAGCCGAAGCTGGTGGTGACCAGGAGTAGCCTGCCCGAGGAGACCACCGTCTTCCTGCTCGACTACAAGCGATAGAGCATAGCGCATTACTGGAAGGATCCACCGATGCCGAACCCTACTCTGAATCGCCGCTATCAGAAGTTGCTCGACCAACTGGACCAGGTGCACCCCAACACTCGAGAGATGTTCCTCTACCTCTTTGCTATGGTGGCTGCCGAGCAGGGGATCATCAACGTGGAGAGAACGCAAGACGAGCGGGGACGGCAGATGGTGATTATGCTGGATCCCAAGAAGAAGCACGAGTTCAAGGTCGCATATCCCGAGGGACTGGACCCGACCTATGCTCGATTCGCCGTCGCGGAGATGGAGCGATTGCTGAGAGAGGATTCCATCGGAACCTCCATGGACAAGACCCTCTTCCGCCAACTGTACGAGAACCATCCCTGCCGAGCCTGCACCTACCACGAGGAAAGGCACTGGCAGATCTGCGCAGAGTGCCATTTCGCCGGCTATCCCGTGAACTTCGAGGGGCCAGGGATACAGTAAGACCCCGAGGTTCCTTCGATCTCTCGGTCTCTCCCTACTGGTTCTATTGGCCTGGGCGTCTCTTCAGATCCGGCTGCACTATGTTCTCCTGAGCCCCGAGGGATTTACTTACAGGAAAGTCGTCCTATCTAGGCCATCATCCCATTCCCCGTGTCCTCTATACCCTGTGCATCCTGTTCGTCCCTTCCACACGTCTCCCACGTCAACGCCTCAGGATAGTCGCCAGCTATCGGGAATGTTATTATTCCCGGCGGAAGGAATTGCCAATGGCAGGCGACGAGCAAGCTTCCAGGTCTACTTTGGGCCCGCCGCTCCCCCAACTGGGTGACGGTGAGCCGCGCCAGGAGCAGGAGCCAGCCTGGATAGCCCTGGCCGTGCTCGCGGTCGTTGCCTTCTTCCTATACCTGGTGCGCGGCATACTGACCCCCTTCATAGTGGCCGGCGTACTCTCCTACATGGCAGCCCCCGCCGTCCATTGGATCGAGAAGCGTTGGCGCCTACCCAGGTTCGCCGTCGTCCTCATCTTCTTCCTGGTCTTCTTCGTCCCCATCGGGGTGCTCCTTCGGCTAATGGAGCCTGTTCTGGAAACGGAGACCAAGGAGCTGGCCACCAATGCCCCGCTCATCCTCAGCAACCTGCTCTCTCAACTGTTCGGCGGGACCAGCGTGGATATTCTGGGGCAGACCATCGATGCCGGTACCGTCAGCGACTACCTGCTGGGAGCCCTCTTTGGAGCGCTGGGAACCCCGTCGCAGGCTATCCACGTCGCGCAATCCATCATGGGGGCGCTTCTGGACACCCTCCTATCCGTGATACTCCTCTTCTACTTCCTGCTGGACCCGATAGACTTGGGGCGCACGGCAATTCGGTTCGTTCCGGTGCAACACCACCCGCACTGGCAAAGGGTTGGCCGAGAGGTTCACGAGGTGCTGGGCCGCTACGTTCGTGGGCTGGTCTTCCTTGTCTTCCTGATGGCCACCGCAACCTGGATCGGCCTGACAGTGATATTCCACCTACCCTTCGCTCTGCCCATCGCCCTGGCCACCGGCTTCCTGGAGATCATCCCCTTCCTGGGCCCGTTGATGGCCGCTACTATTGCTGCAGTGGTAGGCCTCTCTTACGGCGGGTCGGGCTATGCCGCGGGAATCGCCATCTTCTACCTGATCCTCAGAGAACTGGAAGACCAACTGGTTATGCCGGTGGTCATTGGACGGGCCGTGGAGCTGCCCCCCGCCATGGCCATCTTTGCCGTGCTGGCAGGTGGGATGGTAGGTGGGGCGCTCGGGGCTCTTCTGGGCATTCCGGTGGCGGCAGTAGTGAGGATTGCTTTCGAAAGGTGGAGGCCGGCCTGAGTCCGGAACCATCGATGACAAGGGGCCGGCGTTTCGGCCGGCCCCTGATGTTTCTATCGATTTGTGCGATTCATCTGCGCCTCTTCGGCTGCAGCCTGGCAGGCCCCTTCGGGGCCGACGGGATCACCCTGGCCGACAGCTTCTCCTCCCGAGTCTGGATCCACCAGCCCACTGCCAGGGCGGCGATCAGCACAACGAGAGCCGTCAACTGCGCCTGTTTGAGCCCCAGCGCGACCAGCGGCTCGGTGCGCAAGAAGAATAGCCCGATCTGCCCCAGGGAATAGCCTGCCAGATATACCACGAAAAGCTGTCCAGGCTTCGGCAACCTGAGTCGCAGGAACCACAGCAGTGCGAAGAAAGCCAGGTTGAAGAGCAACTCGTACACCGCGGCCGGCTGGTAGGCCACGGTGTGGTCCACTACGAAGGAGTTGGCGTGGGCGTAGATGAAGCCCCAGGGCAGGGTCGTGGGGGCGCCAACGATGTCGCCATTGACGATGTTGCCGATCCGCCCAAATGCCTGTCCCACCACCGCCACCAGGATGCCCGCATCCAATATGGTCCAGAGGGACAACTTTCGTTTTCGGGCGACAATCCACAGGGCTATCACCACGCCGAATATGGCGCCGTAGAAGGCCATCCCACCTTCCCATGTGGCCACAATTCGCCACGGCTCAGCCAGATACGGGCCCAACGGCTGCTGCACCACGTAGTAGAGGCGCGCCCCAATGAACCCCGCGATGATGGATGGCCACAGCGCGGCCCAGATGTCGTCGTCGGTGAGCCCCCTCCGCCGCGCGTAAGGGTAGGCCACCAGCAGCCCGACCACCACCCCGACGTCGTACATGAGTCCATACCATCGGATGGCGATGGGGCCCAGCTGGGCGAGAATGGGATTGATGTCAATGACGATGAAACCGGGCATTGCGCTTTTACTCCTGTTTCTATTGCGCTAAGCTGCCGTGGAATTATAGAGGTAGCCGGTGCTGCGAGTCCACCCCTGGCTCGCTCCTGCCCCAGAAGCCCCCACGGCTCAACGGGTGAGGTAGGTGGATGTCCCACTTGCACATACCGGATGGGGGTGCTGCCCGTCTGGCTGGTGGCAGCAGGGTGGCTGGTCACGGTGGCGTTGCTCGCCCTGACCTCGAGGTCGCTTCAGAGGAAAGGCGCCGAGGCCAGGCTGCCTCTGTCTTCGTCAGACTGGTGCTTCTGCTGGGTGCAGTGGGATGGATCCTTGAGGCGGCCATCACCGGGCTCATCGCGGGCCACGTGGCTAATATCCGTCCAGACCTGATGGGCCTCCCAGTTCAAGGCACGAGAGGTCGGTAGGTTAACCGGCTGGACTCGTTGTCCGCGGGCGCGGTGCTGGCGGTCCTGGGCCGGGCCGGCGTTGTCGACCTCATCCTGCCTCGCCTTCTGGCGGACGGCAACCCTTCACTGCTCGCGACGGTCACCCCAGCCGCTAAGGTTGGGGTGACGCTGGTGCTCGCACTGCTGTCATGGCATCTGCTGGAGGAGCCACTACTGAGGCTGAAGTCGCTCTACAATTAGCGTTGAGGAGTCCCGCGCCACGATGGATACGCCGCATTTTGGGCAGAAGCAGAGAGCGCTCTTCGGCGCTCTCCCGTCTTGGCCAACTGCGCTATTCACTCGTTGGAGAATCAGAACTCTTTCGGTCGCCCCCCGGATGCTCCTGCCGCGATTGCGGCCTCACGGGCACGCAGAATGTGCTGCCTGCCGAGCGCCTCAGCACGCTCGGCGTTTCCTACTCGAAGCGCTCGGAGCACCAGCCTGTGCTCCGCCGCCGACTCCACGGCTCGTTCTGTACGTTCCAGAGAGGTACGATATAGGCGGCGGGTCTGGGCCTTTATGCTGGCCAGGAACTCCCTAATCCACCTGTTGCGGCTCGCCTTGGCGATCAACTCGTGAAACTGAGTGTTCAACTCCACCACCGCCGCAGTGTCCCGAGCCGCGATGCACTTCTCCACAGCCGCGCACACGTCATCCATCTCGGCCAGTTCGTCGGCGGCGAGGTGGTGGTCGCTACCTTTCAACATCACAGTTGCGCATAAAGACTCCACTCCGTACAATTGTGGCTGAAGCGATGGAGCTCGCTGGGCAGATCTTAGAGTCTGCCAAATTGTCGCTGTGACTGATAGCTTCTACTGAAGACTGCGCGTCTTCTGAAGAATGGTCCGGATTCTGCTGATCATCTTCGAGGGCGGGCTTGAACGTGCCGTTGTCCGTGTTGCCGGTAACGCGTCCTGCGCCGGAGTGACGCCGATCGAAGGTTAGAAGTCGTGTCGGCCGGCAGGCAGGGAGCGTCCGTCAGCGGTAGTGGGTTGAGTGGTGAAGCTGATGAGTCGCACTTACCTTGATCTTGCCACTTCGCTGGAGCCACAAAGACCCGAGCTGCAATGGGTCGAGGGCAGTTTCCGCAAGATCCTCGTGGTCCTCTCCGATTCGCCAACCTCTATGCACGCACTCCGAACAGCCATCAGTCTCGCCTGGCAGCATGATGCCGAGTTATGGGCACTCTCCGTCGAGGCGCGCCTTTCCCGTTTTCCGGCCACGGTGGGCGAGGTCGAGGAGGAGAAGGAGAGCCAGGACCACCACCCGGCCGCGTTGCTGAACAGCGCGCGGGAGGCAGCCGAACGCCGCGGAGTCCGATTGCGGGGCGAGACGGCTTACGTGCGTGGTGGTTCGGCGGCGCTCACCTACACTCGCCATGGCGATTTCGACCTCGTGGTGATCGGGTGTGACCGGCACCAGGATCTGTGGCATGCCCTCACCTGCACGTCCGGCCGCATGGTTCGCGGAGTCCCCTGCAGCGTCATGGTGGTTCGCTAGTCAAGGGAGGTTCTCGATCGAGGGGACTTAGGGGCCGGGAGCCGGTCATCACTTGAAGGAGGCGACGATGGGAACCAGAGAATCAGACTACTACCATGCTCTCTACCAGGTGGCTTTGACGATCAACTCCAGTCTGGATCCTCGCGAGGTGCTTGAGTCGATTGCGCGGAGCACCGCTGTTGCGATGGGCAGCAAAGCCTGTTCCATCATGCTCCTCAGTTCGGACCGAACGGAAATGTACCATAGCGCAGCCTACGGTCTGAGCAACTGGTACGTGCGAAAAGGCGCCCTCAAGGTGGACTCCAGTATGGCGGAAGCCCTGTCGGGACATCCGGTGGCTGTGTGGGATGCCGGCACCGATCCCAGAATCCAGTATCGTCCCCAGGCAGTCAAGGAAGGGATCGCCTCTATCCTCACCATCCCCATGCGACTCCGGGAAGAGGTGATTGGGGTTATGAGGATCTACACCTCCGAGCCCCGGGAGTTCACTGCCAACGAGATCGAGTTTGTGGAGATTGTAGCCAATCTGGGAGCTGTGGCGCTGGAAAAGGCGCGCCTGTTCGAAGAGGTCAAGATAAACTACGAGGGGATCCGCAAGGACCTCCTCGAATGGTACGCAACGTGGGGGCTCGAGCGAACGGCCGACGCGCTGGCGGGAGGCGTGTCCCCTGTCGAAGAGGAGAGTACAGCGGCATAACCAATACGCCCGCAAGCAGCCTCACCGGGGATTCGCCAGGAGCGGGAGCAGTACCCAACTCTTGACTCACTCGACCCGTGAGCGTATGATTCGCGCTGGGGAATGTCGGTTCGATCATCAAGGCGATGAAGCTCGCCGGGGGTTCGCGCCCCGAACGGTCGACCAGTTGACTGATAGCTTCTATCGGCACATGCGTGTCCGGTAGGAGTTTTTTTTTCGTTGCATGGTCGTGGCCGCAAGGCCGCGAACGGGGGCAAGTGGGACTCTTTTCGAAGCCCAGACAGGCGGAGTGGCGCCACACCCACTTCTTCGAGTTGCGGGATGCCCTCGAGAAGGAGGGCTGCGCCCTTTGTCGCTTGAACCTTGCCTCCGTGGCCCACAGGCTGGATGGTCTGGCCTACGAGGACGTCAACGACCCGGGTTTGAGAGATCAACTCCGGGCTTCACGGGGCTTCTGCGCTCACCATGCCTGGCAGTTCGCGCGCCTGCGCTCGGCTGCCCAGGGGGTGGCCATCATCTACCGCGACGTCCTGACCGAGGTGGCCAGGATCCTAGTAGAGGGACCGACACACCCCCATGGGCTGTTCGCAGCTCACCGCCGAAAAGCATCCCTCCCGTCGCGATTGCTCCCGCAGGCTCCTTGCCCCATCTGCGCGGGATTGTCAGAGACCGACGGCCAGTACCTGGGCACCCTGATCGACCACCTGGACGAGGAGGACTTCAGCGCTGTCTACCAGCGGTCAGACGGGCTGTGTCTGCCTCACCTCAGTCGTGCCCTGGACCACCTAACTTCCGTGGAGATCCGGCGTGTCCTCTTTGATACCGCACGACGGTACCTCTATGCCCTCCTGGCCTCCTGCAACGAAAACGTCGATGGTTGTACGAGGCGCCTGGCGGAGTCACTGGTGGGGGTCCAGGGCGCCCTTGTTCAGGTGGACAGTCTCATCCTTGCCGCCCGCAACCCGGAAGGGTTGGAGGGCGAGAAAGCCATCGAAGAACTGCTGCCGACCGGAGGCGCGGACGGGTGTCCCGTATGCCATCAGGTTCAAGGGACAGGTGACCGCGTCCTCGCCGGCCTTCCATCCGATGGATACCCATCATTTCCATCGCTGTGCAATCTCCACGCGTGGCGGTTCGTGAAGCTGGTGGACCATCAATCGACTGCCGGCCGGTTCAGACGGGAATTGCGCGACGCCATTGGGCAGTTGACAACTGTTAGCGCCGATGCCAACTCGCAGGATGGATCTTCCCCGCCGTTTCCGGAGGAGTGGCACGTCTGCCCTGTGGAGGGTCCTCTCACCGATCTCGAGGTGAGCTCGGCAAGGCATCTCGTCAAGGCGCTATCCCTGCCCGTGATTCAGTCCGCGTTTCGCAGATCCTCCGGGCTGTGCCTGCCCCATCTGATCCAGGCCCTCCGCTGCGGTGATCAGGCCGGTGCCGAGATACTGGCACAGCTGGAAGCCGATCGTATCCAGGATCTAGTAGTGGACCTGAGCAAGTACATACGCAAGCAGGACTACCGGTTTCGCGACGAGCCGTGGGGAAAAGAGCTCCGATCACCATGGCGTGCAATAAGTCTGGCCGTCGGCGCGGAGGGGCTTCGGGGTGTCGGTGCGATCTGGTGGCCAAGGCGGAAGCATCGATGAAGGATCTCTGCACTCGCTGTGTCACAGAAAACCGGTCCCAGCATTGCCAGTGCCAATGGTGAACACGTGACACTCATTCCGTTTGAATTGCGGATCGAGATAAAGACAGTGCGCAGCCTGCTCGAACGTGTGCCCGCGCCCGTCGAGCCGACCGCCGCATCACGGGAGTAGACGTTGTTCGGCAGCGGCATGCTTTCGTTCCTGGTGCTCCTCCTGGCCATCAGCGTTCTCGCCAGGCAGACACCTCTCTTCCTGCTCAGCCTCGCCTTGCTCGTTGCGGCCCTGCTGTCCCGATTGTGGGAGCGGTACTGCCTGACCGGGGTCGAGTACCGGCGCCGGTTCAGCCACCAGCGGGCATCCTTCGGCGACGAGGTCGTGATGGAGATCGAGATCATCAACCGGAAGATCCTGCCGCTTTCCTGGCTGGAGATCGAGGACGAGATGCCGCGGGATCTACCGCCCAAACAGGGCCGGGTCTACGCCTCCCACAAGGCCGAAAGGGCTGTCCTGCCCAATTTCCTCCCACTGAAACCATATGAGCGGGTCAGGCGGCGATACGTCCTCCCCTGCGTGACGCGCGGCGAGCACCGCTTTGGCCCCGTGCGGTTGCGGTCCGGCGACCTCTTCGGGTTCATCTCCTGCGAACGGAATATCGAACTCCCCGAGAGCCTCGTGGTCTACCCACGGGTGGTGCCGGTTGCACAACTTGGGCTGCCTTCCCGCTACCCGGTGGGAGAGTTGCGGACGCAGAGCTGGATCTTCGAAGACGTTAGCCGGGTGGCAGGAGCCAGAGAGTACCGCCCCGGCGACAGCCTCCGGCGGATCCACTGGGCCGCGACCGCGAGGACCGGCGAGCTCCAATCGAGGGTGTACGAAGCCACCACCAGCCACAGGCTCGCCCTTTTCCTGAACCTGGACACTAATGAAACGCCAGGGTGGGGATTCGGCTATGACCCCAACGTCCTGGAGTTCACCATCACGGCCGCTGCCTCCCTGGCGAGCTGGGGTTTGGAGCGGGGTTACCAAATCGGCGTCTACACCAACGGCATGCACAGGTGGGTTCGCGGAGCCGTGTCCGTCGAGCCGGCACGAGATTCCGGGCAACTAGAGCGCATTCTGGTCGCCCTCGGCAGGTTGGAACCCATCACGGCCTTGCGCTTCGAGCTTCTGCTGGACGGTCGGGCAAGGAAGCTGCCCTTCGGGTCCACGGCCGTTATCATAACTTCCACATTGAGCCAGCCGGTTGTGGCGGCAATCAGGGCTGTGAGACATGGTACTCCGACCACCGTGATCCTCACGGGGCGGCGGCCATCGCAAGTGACGATACCAGGGGTCACGATTCGCCGCGCCGGGCCGCCCGAGTCATGGAGAGAGATCCAGAGCATAGCCCCGACTATCGACGTGGCCGGACCCCAGGGGACGATCAATGGCTAGTCCGCGGAACACGGAAGGCAAGAAGGCAGGACAACAGGTGGGCTTGCTGGAAACACAGCAGATGCTGCTGTTGGCATCGGAGGCCGCATGGGTTTACGGCTGGCTGCTGATCACCGGTTTGTGGTTGGGCAGTGGCAGAAGCTCGGTGCTCGACTTCGCGATCGTAGCCGCGACGTTGGCTGGAGCGGCGGTCTCCGCCCGACTCGCGATTGCCATCAGGGGACGAGATCGGTCTACGGCGGCTATCCTAGCGTTGCTCGGCCTGGCTGTGACCTGCTTGATCGCGCTGGGCGAGTTGCCGCGTCCAAATGGATGGGGTGATTGGCGGCTACTTTGGACCCAACTTCAAGGCGATGGCGTCCCCGCCAGATCCGTCTGGGCCGCATGCGTGGCTCTGTTCCTCTGGTGGAGGGGGCTGTCCATTGGTGGATCCCGACCAACCCAGTCAGACGTGGAAGACGACTTCCGACTGGGGATTATGGCGCTGGCAGCCCTGTTCGTCGCGGTGGCTCTGGCTGGGGTGAGCGCCCACCCCATCTCCGGACAACTCGTCCTGATGACGATCCTCCTGATCAGCAGCGGGTTGGTTGGGATGCCTCTGTCGAGGATCGTCGATGAGAGCAGGAGCCAGCGCCGCCGGGATGAAGCACCCCTGTCGCCTGGTACCGCCTGGTTGGGGATGCTGCTCTCGGTAGTGGCCGGCGTCCTGCTGGTCACCATGCTGCTGGCCCAGTTCTTCACCTTCGAGAGGATCGGCAGTTTGCTGGAGCCGTTGGCCGCCCCTCTAGGAGCGATCCTGTGGGGGCTCATCTACGCAGTCGCCCTGCCCATGGGGTTGCTGGCCGAGTTGGTGATCCGCCTCGGCAGAATGGTCTTTCACGGCAGTGGGCTATCTCCGAGTAGCTTCGACCCCACGGACATGTCCTGGTTGGATGCCCTGAGAAATGAGAGGCAACCATCTGGCTTCCCCCCTGAGCTCCTCCTGGCGATAAAGGTGGTCGCGGCCGTGGTGCTCGGCATCGTGGCCCTCTGGATACTCGTTCGAGCCTTCACCAGGATCGGGGGATGGTGGCAGCACGACGACGTGGAGGAGATCCATGACTCCGTCTGGTCGTGGCCCGGGGTAGGTGCCCTGTGGCGATTGTTGGCTGGGAGGCTGAACTCCCCATCCGGAACCGGCGTCTCCGACGACGGCGCAAACCCAGACACGACCGATGCAGGGCGCATCAGGCAGATCTATCGGCAGCTCCTCCTTCTTGGAGACTCGATTGGCCACCCCAGGCAGCCGTGGGAGACGCCTCTTGAGTATGAAAGCAGGCTGAAATGCGATAGCTGCCTCCAGGGGGAGGACGAGGTCCAATTGGTCACTGAGAGCTACCTGCGCGTGAGATACGCGAGCCCCAACTCGGGTCAACCCAATCCGGACCGAGTCCGCTCGGCCTTGGACCAGCTTCAGGCCCTTTGGCAGGCCCATCTCACGAAAGTGAAGGACTCCTCACGGTCAGATCGCAAGAAGGCCAACTAGCCCTGCCCCAACCACCACCAGAGCGCCATCCAATTGTGGCACCCGTAGAAAGGCCACACGAGCCAAGGGCTTCATTTGCATGAAGATCGAGCTCACTGGTATAACGTGCAACTCATTAGTATCGTGAGTTAATGGTACTCTGGTGTAGCGCAGGATCGCGCGGTAGCGCCTCGAACTCCCCCCGGCCTCGCAACGTATGCCCTGTTGCATTCTTTGCCCTGAACCCTCTGTCGGGTCGCGGATTGACGCGACTCTGAGCGTGAGCTATAGGCCGAAGCCAGTCGGTGCCGAGCGCCAGGCCGGTGGACACCTATGACGGAATAGATGTGATGAGACTTGCCAATGGCTGCCAAGTACCGCGTGCTCGTTACCGACTACGCATGGCCATCGCTGGAACCGGAGAAACAGGTCCTTAAGGCCATCGACGCCGAACTGGTGGTATCGCCGGACGGCCAGGAGAGCAGTGAAGCGCTTCTGGCCAACCTGGCCACTGACGTCGACGCCATCATGACCAACTGGGCGAAGGTAACCCGAAACGTAATCCAGGCGTCCCCCCGCTGTAAGATCGTAGCCCACTACGGCGTTGGCGTCGACAACATAGACGTTGCCACCGCGACCGAGCGCGACATCGTGGTGACCAACGTCCCAGCCTACTGCGTGGACGAGGTCTCGGACCATGCCCTTTCCCTCCTGCTGGTTCAGGCACGGAGGGTCATCGTCTACGACCGCGCCATCCGCGAGGGCAGGTGGGACGTGAAGGTTGGGGATCCGGTCCGCCGCATCCGGGGCAAGAAGCTGGGCATCATCGGGCTGGGGCGCATCGGTAGCTGCCTGGCCGGCAAGGCCCGGGCCCTGGGGCTGGAGATCCTGGCCTACGACCCGTACCTGGGCGACGAGAAGATCAAGGAGCGGGGCGGCACCCCCGTCGATTTCCCCACCTTGCTGAAGGAGAGCGACTTCATCAGCATCCACGCCCCCCTCAGCAAGGAGATCGGGACGGCCGGCATGTTCAGCGCCGACGAGTTCAAGTCGATGAAGAACAGCGCCTACATCGTCAACACGGCCCGAGGCGGCATCATCGACGAGAAGGCCCTCTACGTAGCTCTCAAGGAAGGGGAGATCGCGGGCGCGGGACTGGACGTCCTGCCAACCGAGCCGGTGCAGGCCGATAATCCGCTGCTGACACTGGACAACGTTATCCTGACCCCTCACGCCTCCTTCTGGTCCGAGGAGTCGGTGACCAACCTCCAGGTCCAGGCGGTTGAAGAGGTTCTGCGGGCGCTGACCGGCCAGCGTCCTGCCTCGCCCATCAATCCCGAGGCGCTTAAGAGCGGCCCCAACGGGAGCAACGTGCAGTGCCGATGCTAGGGTAGACACTCACCGAGTGAATTTAGGGCGGGGTCTTGTGCCCCGCCATCTCCACCCGCCTGCGACCACTTGGCCGGAATTGGCCCGCGCATTTGGCGAGGCACAAGACTCAGCACTACATAGCGGGCACGCTCTCGAATTGCCCCTGCCTGAAACCCGCACTCCGCTCTCTCTACCGGCGGAAACCTCCACTCCTCCGGCAATTCCCCCGGCATGTGAGTGGCGCTTCTGCCCCCTCGGGCATTTGAAGGGGGACAGACATGCCCGAGAAGTGCGCTCGACGTCCAGGGAATCGGCGACCGGCCGGACTCATCTCCACTTGCGGGCCGTAGCTCCCACAAGCTAGACTCCTGGAAGGGAAACTTGAGTCTCAACCCACCCGATAGGAGGGCTGAGGCTGACTGATCACCCCACGATCAAGCCGTTTCACGGAATCAAATTGCCGGAGTGTGCACATATGCCGCAATCGCCGCGTTGTCCGGAGGTCCTGGAACAACTGCGCTCGCTGGCCGACCCCGCTAACGTGGAGGGAATGGCCCACTTCGGGATAAACCCCCACAACACCCTTGGAGTGTCGGTTACCGACCTGAGAAAGATCGCCAAGGGACTGGGCATGGATCACGAGCTTGCCGCCCAGCTGTGGGAATCTGGGATTCACGAGGCCCGCATCCTCGCCGTTCTGGTGGACGATCCCAAGATGGTCAGCCTGAACCAGATGGAGAGTTGGGTGAAGGATCTGGACTCCTGGGACGTCTGCGACCAGCTGTGCAGTAATCTCTTCAACCGGACTCCACGCGCCTACGATCGAGCCGTGGCATGGAGCAGCCGACCGGAGGAGTTCGTCAAACGGGCCGGATTCGTGCTGATGGCGGCGCTGGCTGTCCACGACAAGAAAGCTCCGGATCCCCGCTTCTTTGCATTCCTGCCGATCATCCGCAGGGAGGTAACCGACGACCGCAACTACGTGAAGAAGGCCGTCAACTGGGCACTGCGACAGATAGGCAAGCGAAATCATAGACTGCGCGAGGCCGCCATCGACGTCGCCAAAGCAATCCAACTGATGGACTCCAAGACCGCCCGGTGGATTGGCAGCGACACTATCAAGCAACTGGCGAGGCCGGCAAAGAAGAAGAGGGTGGTGGCGTAAACCGTTGAGCGAGACACACGTAGTATTCGGCGCCACGGGCGCGCTGGGTCTGACTATAGTGCGGCTGCTGGCCGACCAGGGCAAAGCGGTCAGGGCAGTGGTCCATGACATGGAGCTCGCCGGTGAGATACTGCCTGCCACGGCGGAGGTCGTAGCTCACGACGCGGCAAACACGGGGGAGGCTCGCCAGGCCTGCATGGGCGCCACAGTCGTGTACGACTGCATCAACGTCCGGTACAGCCTATGGGAGAAGCAGTTGCCCGGGATCACGGCCAACATTCTGGAGGCGACGAAAGAGGCCAACGCCAGGCTGGTGTTCCCCAGCACTGTGTTCGGATACGGCCCGATCCAGAAGACCCCCGCCACCGAGGATCATCCTCTGGCAGCTACCAGCAAGAAGGGAAGACTGCGCAACAGGCTGGAGCAGGGGTTGATGGACGCCCACCGCGCCGGCACGGTACCGGTGGCAATCGCGCGATTCCCCGATTTCTACGGTCCTTTCGTCATGAGTCCGCTGATGGCCCCGATCTTCGAGGCAGCCATTTCCGGTAGGACCGCGGGTTGGCCCGGCCAGATGGATGTTCCCCACGACCTCGTATTCATCGAGGATGCAGCCAGGGCGTGCGTGCTTCTGGCCGACACGGAGAGAGCCTACGGTCAATCCTGGCACGTTCCAGGGGATGGGCCGATCACCGGCCGACAGTTCATGGAGATGGCATATGCCGCCGCGGGCACTCGGCTGAACATCAAGGCTTTGGGCCGCAGGCTCTTCCGATTTGCCGGCCTGATGATCCCCGATGCCGGCGAGATGCTGGAACTGCTTTACCTGTTCGAGGAGCCGCTCGTTCTTAGCGGAAGCAACTTTGCTGCAGAGTTTCCTGAATTCCGCTACACGTCCCACGAGGAGGCAATTCGCCGCACGGTAGAGTGGCACAAGCAATCACCAGCACTCCCTTCGCCATCCACATAGTAGACAAGGGCCGAGAGTTCGTCGTTTGATGTCAGCCGCGCGACCAACCAAGGGGTGACAAGCAGAGCTCGGTTTCCAACCGGTTCAGACACATTCCAGCACGAGTCGGGGAGGCGAATGTCCATGCAGGCAACACCGCCGGTTGAAGAACAGATCTGGGAGGGTGGCCCCTCTCAATGGCTGAACTTCAAGACTTACCTCATGTGCTGGGTAGGGTTCCTCGTGATACTCGCGGTGGGCGTGATGGCCTGGGGCCCTCTGGATATACAGCAGCCGAGCCTCAAGCCCTTCGCTCTCGGTCTCTTCGCGGCCCTAGTCCTCATACTCGGAATCGTCGCCGTCAAGAAGTACCTGGACATCAGCTACACCCGATATGTCGTGACCACCGAGAGGATTCGGGTGACTCGGGGGATTCTCTCCAAGCGTACGGATGATACCGAGCTGTACAGGGTGGATGACACCTTCCTGGAGCGTCCGATGCTTCAGCGGCTTGTGGCACTGGGCAACGTGGTGCTCGTCACATCGGACCGCTCCACCCCCAGAATGGTCTTGCAGGCTGTCCCAAAGGCTGGCCCTCTGCGTGACCAGATTCGCCGCTGCGTAGAAGCATGTCGTGACCGGAAGCGCACCCGCGTCATAGATTTCGAGCAGTAGCGCCCTCACCAACGCGTCCGGCCAGACTTACTCCTACCCCTTCGCGTATTGCACCGCCGTTTTGGGACCATCGATGCCCCGGATGCCCGCTACACGGGACCGGCCAAGCCGGATGCGATCTTGGATTCTATCCTAAATGTCTTGCCCAACCTGCCACTGGAAACCGCCGAGAGGGAAACCTCCTGGCGTTGCCTCTCGGTTCGGTTCGATCTCCGCTACGCCAGCGGGAACTTGATCTTGCTCAACACGGCCGGGTTCACTATGGATCCAGGGTGCTTGCCCTGTAGCACCGCGGCCACCGCCTCGGCGGTCATTCGGTGCAGGTCCTGGCTGGCAGCCTTGGAGTAGAAGGCGGCGTGCGGGGTGATAATTACGTTGGGCAGGGTGAGCATCGGATCACCCGCCGTGGGCGGTTCCTGCTCCAACACGTCCAGCCCGGCCCCAGCAATCCGACCCTCGACAAGCGCGTTGTACAGCGCCTTCTGATCGATCAGGCCACCCCTGGCAGTGTTCACCACGTAGGCCGTAGGCCTCATCAGCTTCAGCCGCTCCGCGTTGAGAGTGTGGCGGGTGGCTTCGCTGAGCGGCATGTGCATGGTGAGGAAATCGGCGCTCCTCAACACCTCTTCCATCTCCGCTTTCCGCCCGCCGAAGCTGCTGATGGCTTCGGCATCCAGGTAGGGGTCGTAAACCAGCACCTCTAACTCGAAGCCGAGGACGCGCTTCACCACGGCCCGACCTATCCTTCCCGAGCCGATCATCCCGAGGGTCTGGCCCTCGATGCGCCGGTTGGTCTTACCGCCGGAGTAGACGTCCCAGACACCTCGATGCACTTCGGCATCCAGCGGGAAGATGGACCGAGCCAGCGCCAGTATCAGAGAGACGGTGTGATCCGCGACCTCGGGCACGCAGTAATCGGGTACATTGCACACGATGATCCCCGCATCAGTCGCGGCGGCCACGTCTATGCAATCGTATCCCACGCCATACCGAGCCATGACCCGGCACTTCTCCATGCCGGCAATCACCCTTCGAGTGATAATCGCCCTCTCCACAAGAAGACCATCGGCGTGGCGGGTGATCTCCAGCAGCCCTTCCTCGTCCCGGCACTCCCGGATCTCCAGATCGCAACCTGCGTCCTCCAGCACCCGCTGCTCGATGACGGCATCGGCAACGGGGAAAACGTGATCCGTCAGCACAATTCGATAGCTCATCCTACCTCCTATGGGAGCATGGTCCCCATGACTGATCGGGCGGTTCGCGCCATCGCGAGGCCACCGTCCTACCGATTGACGCACCTTCTACTCCACCCCACAGCCTACCGCTTCTTCAGCTCGGTAGCCAGACCCCGGAATGCCTTGAAGATGATGCCCGTATCCACGGAGAAAGGGATAAACTGGACACCCGCCTCCATCCAGGAGTGAGCCCGCTGTAGATCGTTGCTGAATACCCCAACGGGCTTGCCACACTCCCGGGCCATCGCCACCATCTCCCGAATCTTCTCGATCACCTTTGGGTGGTCGGGCTGGCCGGGCACCCCCAGAGAGTGAGAAAGGTCGACGGGCCCCACGAAAAAGCCGTCCACGTTCTCCAGTCGGGCCATCTCCTCGAATGCCGCAGCCCCACCGACGCCCTCCACACCGAGGATCAACATGGTGTCCTCGTTGGCCCGGCCGTAGTAGTCGGGGCCGCCGTGGGCGGTGAAAGCCGTCGCGCGGGTGAAGGGGTTCGCCCCCCTGTGCCCTTTGGGAGCGTACTTAGCGGCATCGGCGGCCCGTCGTGCTGCCTCAAGGGAGTCGATCTGGGGAACCAGAACCGCCTCGGCTCCCACGTCCAAGGCCTTGTTAATCAGGTAGTCCTCATTGGTTGGTACTCGCACCACCGTGTGTAGTCCACTGGCCCGGCAGGCTCGAGCGAGGTCACCTATTGTCTCGTTGCCAAAAGGGCCGTGCTCGCAATCCAGGAGAACGAAGTCCCAGCCGGAGTGGCCAATCAACTCCACCAGATCTGGGCTGTTCAGTATGACGAAGAGGCCCACCAGCGTCTCCCCGGCGGCCAATCTCTGCTTGAAAGTAGCCATCTGGCACTCCTCATCCCGCGATAGTCCGTGTGGGTGCACGGTCGCGCACCCCTCGTGTCGGCCATCTAAGCTGGCAGCTTCCCCATTCGCTTGGCCAACTCTACCGCCACGTCCACGATCATGTCCTCCTGGCCACCCACGATCTTCAGCCTGCCCAGCTCCATCAGGATGTCCCTGACATCCACGCCGAACCGCTCCGACGCCCGGAACGCGTGCAGGAGGAAGCTTGAGTACACGCCCGCATACCCAAGGCTCAAAGCCGCGCGATCGATGAGCGGGGGGCGACGCAACAGCGGCCTCGCGACGTCCTCGGCTGCGTCCATCGCCTTGTACATATCCACCCCTGTCTGGTATCCTAACTTCTTAAGCACCGCCACCAGCACTTCCAGCTGGCAATTGCCGGCACCAGCGCCGAAGCCACACAGGCAGGCATCCACCACCGCGGCCCCCTCCTCTATCGCCACCAGAGTGTTGGACACCGCCACGCCAAGGTTGTTGTGGGCGTGGAATCCGACGTCGCACTTAAGCGCCGACCGCAGGGCCCCAACCCTGGCCCTCACCCCTTCGGGGAGGAGCGCTCCGGCCGAATCGGTGATGTACACCACCTCAGCACCGTAGGACTCCATCAGCTTCGCCTGCTTCACCAGCCCTTCCGGCTCCAGCATGTGGGCCATCATCAGAAAGCCGACCGTCTGCATTCCCAGCTGCCTGGCCAGCCCGATATGCTGCTCCGACACGTCCGCCTCGGTGCAGTGGGTCGCTACCCTCACCACCTGGGCGTTGTGCTCCCTGGCCATCTTCAGATCTTCCTGGGTCCCGATGCCGGGGATCAGCAGCACCGCCAGCTTTGACCGGTGCAGTACCCCGGACACTGCTGTCAGGTACTCCTCGTCACTGGCCGCGGGGAAACCGTAGTTGTATGAAGCGCCCGCCAATCCGTCCCCGTGGCAAGCCTCGACGTTGTCGACCCCGGCAGCCTCCAGGGCGGCGGCCACCCGCATCATCTCGTCGGGAGTGAACTGGTGAGAGACGGAGTGCATTCCGTCCCGCAGCGTCATATCGGTGATGGCTACGTACTTGTTAGCCACGGCTGCCGTTCTCCTTTCCTGCCAGGTAGCCCGCGAACTCTTCCGCCACCTTCGTGGCCGCACTGGTCATGATGTCCAGGTTGCCCGCGTACTTGGGCAGGTAGTCTCCCGCGCCCTCCACCTCCACCATAGCGGTCAACTTGTTGCCATCAAATAGAGGGCCAACTTTGAGTCGATAGCCGGGCACGTACTCCTTGATCCTTCGGACCATCGCCTCCACTGAGGCGGTGATCTCCTCCACCTTCGCCTCCGCAACCCGCATATATATGGTGTTGCGCATCATGATGGGAGGATCCGCCGGATTGAGGATGATGATGGCCTTGCCCTTCTTCGCCCCGCCAACCTTTACCAGCCCCTGAGCCGTAGTTGTGGTGAACTCGTCGATGTTCTGCCGCGTGCCCGGCCCGGCGCTCATGGAGGCGATAGTAGCGACGATTTCAGCGTACTCAACCGCCGTGACGGCGGAGACGGCAGCCACCAGGGGAATGGTGGCCTGTCCGCCGCAGGTGACCATGTTGACGTTGCGCAGGTCGAAGTAGTCCGGCAGATTGACGACCGGGACCACGTAGGGTCCGACGGCGGCCGGGGTAAGATCGACCAACACGTGATCGGTAGCCTCGAACATCTTGGCATGCTTGAAGTGCGCACGGGCGCTGGTGGCATCCAGGATGATTCGGCCGAGCTCGGGATGTTTGAGAATAAATTCGGCCCCTTCGGAGGAGGTTACGTGCCCGAGTCCGGCCGCCCTGGCCAGCCCCTCGGAGGCAGGATCAATCCCGACCAGGGCACCTACCTCCAGCACATCGCTCCGCACCACCTTGTACATGAGGTCGGTGCCGATGTTTCCCGATCCCAGGATGACTACTTTGGTTTTCGCCACTTCCACACCTCCAAATGATGCCCTCGATTCAGGCCATAGTCTGCAGCTTGACTCGGTATGGGGACCTGTTCGGGCGACATTCTAGCACGCGTCCCTGGGCATTGACATGCCCATGGAGACGCGTCGGACCATATCTCACGACCGGCCTCTCACGGCCCACCAGCGCCGCCATTATGACCAGCACCACTACCGCCACGCAAACCGCCGCCTGATCGCGCGCATGAGCCCGGACTCTCCATCTGAACGGGCGCTGAGACCCCCGCTGTCTACCTTGATATCAACTCCATTGTGGCTCACACTCCAGCGGCCGTTAGCGCTCTCCCTGGCGTCTCCTCTCCATCCCCTCTGTCACTCGTAGACTGCGCCCGAGAGTGTGCTCAACTACCAACGGAGGATAGATCGTGTACCGGCCGAAAGATGTCGCGGAGAAGCTGAGAATCGCTCCTTCCACTCTCCGCATCTGGAGTCAACACTTCGCCAATCAACTCAGCAACGCGGCGAGAAAAGCGCCATCTGATGGGGCCGGCCCGGCAGCTCAACGCCGCTATACCGATGCCGACATTCGCACCCTCTCGCAGGCAAAGGCGATGCTAACTCAGGGACTGACCTACGACGAGGTCAAGCGGCAGATGCGCGACGATATAGAGCAGCAGGCCACCTCGACTCCAGCAGTGGCAAATCAGGCCGCCCCACCCCCGGCTGTCTTATCGGAGGAGGCACAATCCTCTCTAATCGCGATGAAGGAGGCCCTGAGCGCCAAGGACAAGACCGTCGGTGCGCTGAAGGAATCGCTGGCCTTCATGGATGCCTACCTGCAGGCGATACGGGAGGAGAGAGGAGGCCAGAGAGAGGACCCACCAGTTGGAGAAGGAGATGGACAAGCTCCGCGCTCAGAACCACGATCTGACGGAGAAGCTGTCCAAGCGCTGGTGGAAAATCCTACTGGGACTGCCGTGAGCACCCGCCCTCAGCAGGGAAGGTGGTTGGCTGCCCTGAGGTAGTCCTGCTCGTTCCCCTCGATCATCAGCTTGTGGACCACTACCGCCTCTCGCTCCGGTATCGGCTGTGTCGAGTACACGCACAGCCGGGCGACACAGTGTCCGCCCTCCAGGACCGTGACCGTTCCAGGGCCAGACGGTATCCTGTAGATTCTCTGCGGATAGCCTGGACTGGGAACGTCCAGATAGCCCTCTCGCTTGATCCCGTCGTACTCTTCGTCGGTCGTCACCTCTCGCACCAGAAGTTCCGCCCGCTCCTCTGCCTCGCGCCACGACTTGCTCATCCATGGCATGCTGCTGTAGGCGAGGATGACCACCAGCATGATTCCAGGCAGCAGCAGCAGAAAAAGACCCACGCCGTCCATCAGTGTCGGCATCGTTCGTCCTCTCCATCACGCCGCGCGACATTGCCGGCAGCAATTTCAATCTTCTCTGATCCTCTCTACAAGCCCATACGCTACAAACCACTACAGGCGGATGCAAATCCCATGCCCTTCTGGGCTAACTCCGTGCCTCATCCTCACCATCCACAGGGATCATGGCTGTGCAGCCATGCAGCCGGCCGTAGTGCGTCACGCTATGGTAGAATAGTGGTAGCTGGCCGAAGCTCAGGAGGAACAGCTGTGGAAGTTGCAGGAGTGCCCAGCCGGGCCGAAGGCGACACCTCTCACCTCAGAGATGGGGTGGCAAGAGATCTAGTAAAACACGCTTACTTGGTGGGGGACTTCCTGTTGAGTTCCGGCAGTCGCAGCAAGTACTACTTCGACAAGTACCTGTTCGAGACTAAGCCCCACATCTTGAGACCGCTCGGCAAACTACTTGCGGCCGAGATCCCCGACTATGTCGACCGAATCGCCGGCCCTGAACTGGGCGCGGTAGCACTGGCCACCGCCGCATCGCTGGAGACGGGGATCCCTTTCGTCATCGTGAAGAAGGCTTCCAAGGACTACGCGACCCAGAAGCTGATAGAGGGCGAGATCCACCCTGGGGAAAGGGTCGTCGTATTGGAAGACGTGATGACCACCGGCACGCAGGCGATCGTCTCTGCCGAGAAGCTGCGCTCCATGGGCATGGAGGTCCTCTTCATCCTCGGTATCGTGGACCGGGAGGAAGGGGCGAGAGCCAACGTCGAGGCCGCGGGATTTGAGTTCAGATCGCTCTTCACCAGGGGCGAGCTCGAGAGCTATCTTCAGAAAGAGTAGGCCTTCCCATCTTGCTACCCGAACCCTTCGGCAGCTGGTTCCACACGCTTTTCACCCTTTTGCGCGAGAACGACGGGAAAGCTCTTTTCCTCCTGCTCCTGATTGAGGAGGCGGGGGTTCCGCTTCCGGCTCCCGGCGATATGGTGATCATGCTGGCAGGCTATCGCGCGTCAGAAGGACAGATGGACCTTCTGGAAGCGGTGCTGGCTGTGATGTTCGCCGTCCAGTTGGGCTCCACCATTCTTTACCTGCTCTCTCGCCGCCTCGGCCATTTGATCCTGGTCAAGTTCGGGCGGTTCATTCATTTGGACCAGGCGAAGCTCGACAAGGTGGAGCGATGGATCCAGGAGCGGGGGGCAATCATGGTGCTGGTAGGAAGGCTGACGCCGGGCCTTCGCACCCCCACATCCATCATGTCAGGGATCTTCGAGATCCCCTTCCACCAGTTTCTCTTCTTCACCACTGTGGCGGCCGTGGTCTGGGGCGCCGTCTGGCTCTCCCTCGGCTATTTCTTCGGCAGAAGCCTTCTACCGCTCACCAGTCCCCTCCACAACCCGGAGTTGTATCTGGGAATAGGGGCGGCTGTGCTGCTGATCTGGGCCGCGATCTACCGCAGGCGTCGACAGCAGAAGCGCGAGGCCAAGACTCAGCTGTTGTCCAGAGCGGTTCCGATTCCTGGCCAGGACAACCAGGCTTAACGGCTCTCTGTCCTCAAAAGGCCCTCCCGCACTGTTACAGCGACGGGCGGCTATCGTTGTGTCCACCACGTTGCGGCGGAGCCGGCCAGGTAGGCCATCGCTACAAACTTGACTGTCTTCCCTGCCAGACACACCAACCAGAAGCGGCGGACCGAGTAGGAGAGGGACCCCGCGAGGACGCCCGTGGCGTCGAAGAAGGGATTGGGGATGATGGCCAGCACAAGTATAGCCCACATGCCATACTTGGAGAACAGCTGGCTGGCCCTATCCCAGTGTTTGCTCTCCTTAAGATCCAGCAGCGTGCCCCCACTTGCCCCCAGAAGGTAGCCGGAGAGTTCACCCGTGGCCGCCCCCAGTCCGGCCGAGATACCGACCAGAAGAGGGTTCCACACCGTGCCCGCGGCTAGGACGGCGGCAAAGCCGGGGGCAGGTAGGAAGATCGTGCTGCACGTGAGGAACATCACGATGGCTACACCGGGATAGCCGAAGGCGGCGAGAGAGGCAGGGTCCGGTCTACACGCCACGAGGACCACAAGGACAGCTATCAGGAGCAGAAGCCCCACGGCAGCCGCGCCCTTGCGGGCATTGTTCATGAGCCTGGCTCGATCGCCTGAGAGCATGGATCCTCCCGGGGGGAATCATCCCTTCATGAGGAGGCTCGAGTGGAGGAAAAGCTCGAATGCTTCAGCTTCTGGGTGAAAAGCCATCGGAAAGCGAAACGACGTCGTTGTTCTGTCGGGTTCTCTACAATCTGGGCGTGTGTGCCGCGGACTGGGAGATCTGGTACGGGACGCGGCCCCTGGCCATTCATGGCGCCCAAAGACGTCCCGCACCAATCCAACACCCTGCGCATCCAAGCGCGAACCATTAGGCGTGCAGGCTATCTGGGCGTGTGTTCCGCGCACCTGTCTGCGATCTGCCGCAGGAATGGTGTCCCCATCGCCAGACTGGTAATAGAGTAACTACCCTTATAATCCCCACCACGGGTGGGGCGGTCGAACTTCCCGAGTCCACATCTATTCTTTGCGGTACCGTTTAGGGACTCGAGGCGTTCGCAAGTAATGCACTTGACAGCAGGCATACCGACATCTCCTTATGAGGTTGCTGGTGTCTGACTTGACCCAAGCGGTTTGATACGAACCAGTACTCTACAGCGCGAAGAGGACTACGTCAACTTTGATGAGAGGCCGCTGCGCAGTGGCACATGTAGCGCGACCCATGCGCCCGGACGCACGCGTGCATCGCTGAGGCTATTCGAGGATCTCATATTCCCCCTCGATCACAGGGCCGGGCGGCCGCTGTGATGGCCCCTTTGGAGGCTTCCCGGCCATTCGATCCAGATGCTCCCGCACCAGCGCACGGGGGCTTAGCCACACGAATAGCCCAGCGGCAAGCAGCAGCACGGTGAGACCGTCCAGCACACCCACCACCGGAATGAACAGCAGTCTCAGGTTGATCGGGGAGATCAGATACAGAAGCGCGGCTACAACGATCATCTTTACCCGAAGCGGAACCCTCCCATCCCGCATTAGCAGCCACACCAACGGGCCAAGTCTCCAGAACCTGAGCGCCAGTACCAATCGTCCCAGCATCGTGGAGAGCCAGCCTCCTTCAACGTTGCGCACGCCGATACACAATCCCCCAGCGTCGCATGCGCAAGTATAGCCCTCGCCGCCATTAGCAGGACAGCCGCTTGCCGAACGGCCACTCGCACTACCGCTGCACAGAGTTGCCGATAATCGCAGAGCACGCAGAGAATCACATTTGGAGACTCTGCGCCCTCTGCGCTCTCTGCGGTGATCATTGCCCTGGTGCCCAGAAAGTGCTGCTGCAGTATTAGCGAGCTGCTATCGCAAATGCCGCGAAAGGGAAGTAGGAGTGGCTCCACGAGTCTAACAGGGTCTCGGCGCTCATCATCCGAGCGTAGCCCGGACCATCGGCATCCACGCCGTCGTTGTAGATGAATTCATCCCCGCGCACCCCGGTAAGGACCACGTAATGATCCTCCCAGTAATCTGATTCCGACCGTCCCGGCATCAGTCGAAATTTGAGTTGCGGAATCACTGGGTGCCCCTGGGCTAGCTGCTGACGGAGGTCCTCCAGGGTCCACCGTCTGAAATCCTTTCCAGCGTACAGCCCCTCCGCCCTCAGTCCGAAGGTGGGGAGCAAGCCCGCCAGGTACTCGATAGCAAACCCACCCTCTGGGTCGGACGTACCCTGAAGGCTATCCGCCATCGCTCGCAGCTCATCCGTGGGAAGGTAAGTCTGATAGTACTCCAGCACCATGGCCAAGCTGTCGGGGCCACAGTCGGCTCCACCGGAGGGGCTGCCATCCAGTTGAGTCCTGAACGGGACCTTCAGCCAACGCCCTTCGCCCGCGAGTAGCGCGTCCACGTCGGACCGGCCCAGAATCCGCGGCCCGTTTCCGTTGGCCGCCAGCAGTGGCCCCGCGGGAGCCAGGTTGTCGGACAACACCCAACCCTCCGCGGGCTCCCTCGAAAAGCCATCGCCCAGGCTGTAGGCGCGCACTTCCGTTCCACGCTCTTCCAGCACCTCCAGGACGGAACGACCCGGCAGCCAAGAGGTAACCGGGGAGTCCGGCTCCGGGCGAGATCTGAGCCCGGTTCCGTGCAGGGTGAATACCCAGCGCGGCGCTGGCGACGGCAACACGTCGACGGGATCCACCCAGCCCGTGGCTGTGCGGGGCGGGTGTCCATCTCCCCCAAACTGGACCATTAGGCGACCCGTTTCCCCGCCGATCACCTTCAGGTAGGAGCCCTCGGGAATGGGATCCAGAACAGTCGACGGGAGCCCAGACAACGGCTGGATTGTGGTAGTCCGACGAGCCTGGACCCAATCGGGGACGACCTGAGCAGACTGAGGCACTTGGAGTGGCATCAATGGCCTCAGCTGGGCGGGACCCACCAGCGCATCGGGCGGGACCACGATCTGAGCCGGCAGAGCGGTCACATCGACCGTTGGCTGCTCCTCAGTGTGAGGAGGCCCGGGGGCGGGCCTGTGGGGCAGTGACCTCTCAGCCCACACGGCCAGCAATAGAATAATGCAGGCAAGGACTATGAGAAATCGCGAGAGCTGGCGCTGCTGCTTTCTTCGCATAGGTCAATTATCCATGGCCGCAGCCTGATGTCAAACGAGCGGCAAGTATTGATTAGAAAAGGAAAAGATGCGAAACTTCACATCTCAGGCAATCTGCGCTCCTTCGCGCCATCGCCCAAGGGTATCGGTGGCGCGGCGTCGGGGCATTGGGCCCCTGTGAGGTGCCCGCCCGTGGGCCCCTCACAGGTCGATTTCGAGCACCTTGGAGGTTTAGTGGCGGCATGTCTTCATTACGTAAAGCCAGTCTACCGGCAGCCATCTTCCCCATCGCTGGATTGCTCCTGTCCATCCCTGTCTTCGCGTTGGCGCTCTATTACAGCGCCCTCCCGGCGTCAGCCTTCGAGCCGTCGTGGGTACAGAACTTTCGGCAGACGCAGCTGTGGTCGGGCCTCGATCAGAAGGCGGTGTCATTCGGCACAGTCCCGCAA